>WNFX01003582.1_pt1 | contig 23410 bp, 15 predicted proteins | sample 5400111 | NCBI WGS metagenome assembly WNFX01 (sample SAMN13153363, study PRJNA577476) | soil metagenome | isolation source: 40 cm soil or saprolite under grassland replicate 1 | place: USA:California | collected 2016-06-15
AGCCAGGGCTCGATGTGCGGGCACCCGCCAGGACGAACGTCTAGGCAAGGATCGGCGGCGGCGAAAGGCCGGATAACCACCACGAGCCGCGCAAGCGTGTTCTCGATCAGTGTCGCGCAAGCTCGTCAGAAGGGCCTAAGCCCTGCGGATCCGCGATTTCAGTAAAGATTTCGATGGGCCCTGTGGGCCGCTCCCGGGGATGAGAATGGTTGCGCGCATGTTGCCCGCCGACGTCGGTGCTGCTTGGCTTCGTGAGACCGTAGTAAAGATTGACGCTGGAGCCCTCCCCTTCGGGTGTCCCCCGGTTGCGTCGCGAACGCGAGTATCAGTTTCTTAGTTAACTTCAGGGGTTCCGCGGGCGGCATGCGCGTCCGTTCCCTGCGCGAGCTGGGAGGCTGGCAGGCATGCAGGTGTTGTACGAGCGGTGCGCGGCGGTGGATGTCGGCAAGGACGTGATCGCGGTGGCGGTCCGGCTGCCCGGTGACGGCCCGGATGGCCGCCAGATGATCAAGCGCACCTTCAGGACGTTCTACGGGGTGCTGGCCGAGGCGGCCCGGTGGCTGGACTCCCTCGGCGTCACGCGTGTGGCCATGGAGGCGACCGGGATCTACAGCATGCCGGTCTGCCACGCGCTGATCGAGCACGGGCGGTTCGGGCAGGTGCTGGTGTGCAACGCCGGGCATGTGAAGAACGTGCCGGGCCGGAAAACAGATTTCGCCGATGCCGGCTGGCTGGTGCATTTGCTGGAGTGCGGGCTGCTGCGCGGCAGCTTCATCCCGCCCGCCGGCATCAAGGCCGCCCGGGACATTCTGCGCTACCGCGCCAAGGTGGTGCAGAATCGGACCGCGGAGGTGCAGCGGCTCGGTGCCGTGCTGCAGGACGCCGGCATCAAGATCGGCTCAGTGGCCTCGTCCATCACGACCAAGTCAGGGCGAGCGATGATCGAGTCGCTGATCGACGGCGAGCGCCGCCCGAAGGTGCTGGCCGGCCTGGCCCTGGGCAAGATGCGATCCGAGACCGCCGACCTGGAGCGGGCGCTGGAAGGCCGGTTCGGCGATCATCACGCCGTGATGTGCCGGCTGCACCTGGACCACATCGGCCACCTAGAGGAGATGACCGCCAGGCTCGGCGCGCAGGCCGAGGTGATGATGGCGCCCTTTCGCGCCGGGCGGGCCCTGCTGACCACCGTGCCGGGCATTGGCCCCCTGGCCGCCGCCGGCGTCATCTCCGAGATCGGCGCCGGCGTTAAGCAGTTCTTCCCCGGCGCCGGCCACTTGGCCTCCTGGACCGGGATCTGTCCCGGCAACCACGAGTCCGCCGGGAAACGGCACTCGGGCAAGCGCCGGAAGGGCAACCCTCACCTCCAGCCGATTCTGGTCGAGAGCGCCTGGGCGGCGGTCCGCCACGACGGCTACCTCAAGTCGCTCTACCACAAGCACGTCATGAAATGGGGCGGCTATCGCAGCCCCACCGCCAAAAAGAAGGCGATCATCGTCGTCGCGCACGCGCTCCTGGTCATCATCTGGCACGTCCTGGCCACCGGAAAGCCCTGCCATGAACTCGGTGCCGGCTACTTCACCCACCGCCTCGACCCCGAACGCGAGACCCGCCGTCTGATCGCGAAGCTGGAAGCCCTCGGCCACTCAGTCAGCCTCCAGCCAGCTGCCTGACAACCCTCGCCCAGACCCGGCTCCGCTGACGCTCCGCCGGGTGCTGCCGCCCGCCCAGCTGAGGACCATTCACGTATCAGCAGTTGCCCTCCTTGGCGAACCCGATCCCCGCTGCCCTGGCGGCGGCCGCGACGTACTCGTGGCCGTTGAGGATGATCTGCGCGGGAAACGGCGGGTGCCCGGACATCTTGATCGTCACATGGCCCCAGACCGGGTCCATGATGTGGAAGCTGTAGTGGTTGACGTACGCGGACTTCTTAGCGATGTTGCCGATGACACCAGTGGACTGCGAGCGGCGGACCTCCCAGACCCTGGCCGGCGCCTTCGCCACCAGCACCAGGAACACCCCCGTGCCCACCTCATGCGTGGCCAGGTACTCCCCGGCGATTAAGTGCTTACGCTGCCCGGCCTTGCAGTAGATGACCGGGACGTCATTCGCGTTCGCCCACGCCTTCACCCGGCGGGCGAACCGGCCCGCCATCCGCATCAGGTGCGTGTCGTCCAGCTGCTCGTCCGAGCCGTCATGCAGCCGCCGCCGCCAGGTCCGGAACCCGCCCGGGTTATGCCCGAGCGGAAAGCAGGCGTTCAGCACGATCCGGTCCACGCAGTCATAGGAGCCGGCCAGCAGGTCCCCGTACCGCTCGCAGAAGTCATCGGCCACCCGCCGACCGTACGGATCAGCCGCGCCTCACGTCAGCCGGACTGCCCCGCAGGGGCCACTCCTTCCGGGCGAAGTCCCAGACGGAGCGTAGAGTACTTACCCAGATTGGCAAGCGACTGGTCCGACCGAAGGGCCCCCAGCAGCTCTTCGGCGCTCATTGGCTCGCGGCTCGTCGGCCGATGGTCATCCGTGCCGCGGCCGAGCGCGCGTTGGACACCCTCGGGACTGTCAGTTATGAACTTGATGTCGCGGCTCCGCTCGATGGCTCCCTTCAGGCCGCCGACCAGGTGGCCGTACCGCGCCTTGTTGATGTCGATGCTGTCCGACCCGAGGTAAATGCTCGGTCCGTCGCGGCTGTCGTCTTTGCCACCGCACGTAGCGGGGTGCTTTATGATCTGCAGCTGCGGTGAACGGTCTGGTCGCTGATGCGGGGCGCAAGCCTTCGGCATGGTCCGCGGCAAGCCCGAGCTGGACGGCGCGACGATCCGGCTCTGTTCGGACGAGCAGCGACGTTCTCGGCGCACAGGCTCGTCGGTGATCGGTCAGGTTCAGGCCCGCGCTGATCGACCCGACCATGGCCCCCGTCACGAGCGGCCTGCATCTGCCCGGCCGCCGAGATCGTCGATATCTCGAACGTCGATCTCCGCGGCTGGTGAACCTGGCCTGCTCGGCCCGAGCCCGGCCTGATCAGCTGTACTTCCACACTGTGGTGCTGCCAGTGCCGGCGGTTGCCAGCATGTTGCCGGTCCGGCTGAACGCCACGGCCTTGCCGCCGCCGGCGAGGGTGGCGATCAGGCGGCCGGTGGCCACGTCCCACACATACGTGCGGCCGTTATCGTCGCCGGCCGCCAGCATGCTGCCGTCCGGACTGAACGCCACCGCCCAGACGCCGAACTTCCCGGTGTGGGGGTCGGTGAGCGTGGCGGCCAGGCTGGTGGCGAGGTTCCACAGGTACGTGCTGCCGTTATCGTTGCCGGCTGCCAGCGTACTGCCGTCCGGGCTGAATGCCACCGCACCGACGCTGATGCTGTTGGGGTCGGTAAAGGTGGCGATCCGGCGGCCGGTGGCCACGTTCCACACATACGCGTTGCTGTTATCGTCGCCGGCTGCCAGCGTACTGCCGTCCGGGCTGAACGCCACCGCCCTAACGCCGAGGCCGAGACTGTTGGGGTCGGTGAGGGTGGCGATCCGGTGGCCGGTGGCCACGTCCCACACATACGCGCTGCCGCTATCATCGCCGGCTGCCAGCGTGCTGCCGTCCGGGCTGAATGCCACCGCACCGACGCTCATGCTGTGGGCGAAGTCGGTGAGGGTGGCGATCCGGCGGCCGGTGGCCACGTTCCACACATACGCGTTGCCGTTATCGTCGCCGGTTGCCAGCATGCTGCCGTCCGGGCTGAACGCCACCGCCCTGACGTCCCTGATTCCGGGGGCGTAGGCGTAAGGCGGGTCGGTGAAGGTGGCGATCCGGCGCCCGGTGGCCACGTTCCACAGGTAGGCCCGGCCGTAGGCCACGGCCAGCGCGTCCGGGTGTTTCGGTCTGAACGCCAACCCCACCTGCCCGGCATATGCCCTGGTAAGCCGACGAAGTGGGGTCGTTAGGGTGGCGATCCGGCTGAACGTCACAGGTACCGGCGCGCCAGTACCCGTGCCGGAGGTGGTGTGTCCGGGGCGCCGCGATTGCTGCGGCCCAGAGCCAGGCGCTTGCCTGGTACCAGGGAGATTCACCAGGACGACGACAACGGCGGCGACGGCCGCGACGCCGATCCCGCCGGCCGTGGCCAGGAGTCTTCGGCGGCGTCCCGGGCGCTGGGCCGGCCCGGCGTCGGCGATGTCAGGGCCGGGGCGGGTGGCGCTAACCGCGGACGCGGCCGTGCGCACTGCCGTGACTGGGGTTTCCTGGTCCCGGGCCGCCCCGTCGGCCTCTTCGCGCTCAGGCCCGGGCTCCGTCGCCGGTGCGGCCTGGCTGCTAGACGCGACGTCCGTTCCGGTCGTGGCGGCGGCAGTCACGGGCTCCGCGGTCGCATCCCGCCGGGCCGACCCCGCTCCCCCGCTCGCGGCGGCTTCCGCGCCGGGCCGGCCGGGGTCGCCGGCGGCTGGTGCCGCGCGGATGGTTCGTGCCGGAGTGCCGCCCAGGGCCTCCGCTCCGGCGGCGCCTGGTCCCGCCGTGCCCGCCGCCGTGCCGGCCGGCGCGCTAGTTCCCGCTGCGGCCAGCCCCGCCGTGGCCGGGGCGGCCTGCTGGCCGGCGCCGGGATCGGCCGGCCGGTCCGGACTCGTAGCGGGGGTGGCGTGATACGGCGCCAGTCCCAGCGCCGCCCGCAGTGCGTTGGCGAACCCCCGGCAGGTCGGATACCGGTCCTCCGCGGATTTCGCCAGGGCCCGCGCCAGCACCTGGTCGGCCGCCGTCGGCAGGTCGGGGCGGCGCGAGCTCAGGGCCGGCGGCGGCGCCTGCAGGTGCGCATAGGCCACCGCCATCCCCTCAGCACGCCGGAATGGCGGCTCGCCGACCAGCATTTCGAAGGCCGCGCAGGCCAGCGCGTACTGGTCGGCGCGGCCGTCAACCTTGCCGCCCTCGATCTGCTCCGGCGCCATGTAGCTCGGCGTGCCCAGCATGTGCCCGGTCGCGGTCAGGCCGGCCGACGACAACGTCCCCTTGCTCAGCCCGAAATCCGACAGGTACACGTGATCGGGCCGGTCCGGCCGCCTGTCCACCAGCATGTTCGCCGGATTCACATCCCGGTGCACCAGCCCCGCGGCATGCGCGGCGTCCAGCGCCGACGCGACCGGAGAGACAATCGCCGCCACCCGGCCGGCCGGCAGCGGGCCGAGCTCACTCAGCAGCAGCCGGACATCCCCGCCAGCTACCCACCGCATCGCGATGAACAGCACCCCGCCCGCCTCGCCCGCCTCATAGACCGGGATGATGTGCGGGTCATCCACCGCCGCCAGCGCCCGCGACTCCTTGATGAACCGCTGCCGGAATACCTGGTCGGCCGCGATCAACGGGGTCATGACCTTCAGCGCTACCCGGCGGCCCAGGCGCTCGTCAACCGCGCGGAACACCACCGCCATCCCGCCCGCGCCGATCTGCTCCTCCAGCACATACCCCGCCACCCGCGACCCCGGCCCGGCGGTGGCGAAGAACCTCTCCGCGCCCGGAGGCAGATCCTCACCCACCGCGCCTCCCCTGCCACTGGCCAGCAGCGCCCGGCCACGACCCGGGAATGGCTACAACGGAAAGGCCGGAACGCGGCCACCCGCGGATTCCACACGGCAAGCGGCGCCATTAGTATCCGGCCAGGAACATACCAGCGCAACCACACCAGCCCGGCAAATGGCCTCAGCCCGGCTCATCCGCACCGGAGCTGCGCCGGTCGAGCAGCGCGGCGGCCATCTGAGCTACGGGGATGTCGTGGCCGGTGCGGACTCGTGCGGCGGCGAGTATGTCGGCCAGCGTGTCGATGCGGGGGATCGCGTCGGCGCCGGCGGGGACAGATGCGGTCAGGCTTGCCCGCTTGAGGTTGTCGTCTCGGGGCACCGTGCTCCCGCTGTTCCGCGCCCGTATGACCGCCTCCCACTTGGCCATCATGGAACGCCGCTGCGCCGAATTCGTGGCCCGTCTGGGGGACAACGGCACCTTCGACCTCCCGCACGAGATGAACGAGCTGGTCCTGGGAGTCATCATGGAGGCGTTTCTCGGTGCCGACTTCGCCCGGCATATGCCGCCCGCCGTGGCGCGGGACTTCCGGGACTTCATCCGCGGCGTCGATCCGATCACCCCTGCCTGGGTTCCCGCCCGCCGCCCGCACCTGCTACGCGCGCGGCGCGCCCGCGACAGATTGCACAACGGCGTGGGCGACCTGGTCCGGGCCGGCGCAGCCAGCCGGTCGACCCTCCCGACTTCCTGCAGGTACTGGCATCGGCCCGCGCGCTTGACGGCACGCCCGTGACCGAACAGTGGGTCGTGCAGATGGCGCCGGGCACGACAGCACGACTGGTCACCTGTCCTGGGCTCTGATCGATCTGCTGCAGCACCCTGAGGAACTCCGGAAAGTCCTCGCGGAACAGCACCGGAGCCTGCCGGAGGGGGCACCGCTGGACCTGCCTGGACCGGGCCGCGCGGGAGACCGCGCGGTTGCGCCCCGTTGGCCCCCGTGATGCTCCGCCGGGCCGTCGTGCCGATCGACATCGACGGCCGCACGATCCCCGAAGGCGCTGACGTCTACATCGCTCCTGTCCTCAGCCATCGCCTCCCGGCTCTCTTCGACGCCCCCGCCGGCTATCACCCGGATCGCTACCTGACCAACCCGGCCAGGCCCGGCACTTGCACGGCTTCGGCGGCGGGGCCCACAAATGTCTCGGCGAGCACTTCGCCCGCATGCTCACGCACGTGGCCATCACCCGGCTCCTCCAGCACCACGACCTCGCCCTCGCAGACCCCCGCCCGGCGCCCGTGCGAACTCCCGCGTTCAAAGGCCCAGTTCCCCTGCAAGATCCACTACCGGCGGCGAGCCAGCCAGGCCCCTCCGCACCAGAGCCAGTAACGTCCGCTCACGCTGCCGTGCCTCAAGGAACGGGCGCTTACGCAACTCGCGGGCAGCGGCACGAACGGATGGCTTCTCCTCTGCGAGGTTCAGACGTTCGTCGGCATATCGCGGCCATCATGACCGGCTGGGTGTTTCCAGCAGATTCGCGGCAGGCGCAGCGGCACAGCGGCGGGGATGGATTGGGCAAGCCCGTTATAAATCTGGATCTTCAAGGGCTGGTCGCCACTGCGGCCGGTCAGCTGCGGTGCGGTGGTGCCGGGCCTGGCGCCGCTACACGCACAGGGCCAGCCTGATAATCGCGCCGTGAACGATGACGGCGCCGACGGTCAGGTACATGCCCAGGCAGTGGTGGCTGAACATGGACCTGCTGGAGTCGACATGGGAAGCGTTGATGGCTTGCAGCAATGGTCTGCTAAAAGGATACTTGGAGCGCTGTGCGGCCGGATGAACGATACGGGCTGGCCTCCCTGACGTCGCGCTGAGCGGAGTGGACGGGTACGCCGTGCCGCCCGCGCATGCTGGAGGCAATGTGGGCGATTCGCAGTCTGAGGTGATCGCGGGCCCTGGCCCGCGGGAATCCTCGTCAGCGGCGTCAGCGGGTTCGGCAGGCGGCGATGCCGGGCTTGCCGTAGGTTCGCGCATCGCTGGCTACCGGATTGAGGCACCCATCGGCAGAGGCGGGATGGCGGTGGTGTTCCGGGCGGTCGACGAACGGCTGGGCCGGCAGGTCGCGCTCAAGGTCCTGGCGCCGGCACTATCCCGGGACGAGGCATTTCGGCAGCGGTTCATCCGCGAGTCGCGCGCCGCGGCGACCGTCGATGATCCCCACATCATTCCGGTGTATGACGCCGGCGAGGCCGACGGAGTGCTGTTCATCGCAATGCGCTATGTACGCGGCGGCGACGTCAAGTCGCTAATAACCCAGGAAGGCCCGTTGCGGCCGGAGCGGGTCGCGGCCATAGTCTCACCAATCGCGTCAGCCCTCGATGCGGCGCATGCGGCCGGCCTGGTGCACCGGGACGTTAAGCCGGGGAACATACTGCTCGATTCAAGCGCCGACAAATCCACCCACGTGTACTTGACGGATTTCGGGGTGACCACTCAGTCGACGGACCAGGGCGAAGTTACCGGAACCGGGCAGTTCTTGGGCACCTTGGATTACGTAGCGCCTGAGCAGATTGAGGGCCGGTTCGTGGATGGCCGTACGGATCAGTACGCGCTGGCATGCGCGGCGTTTGAGATGCTGAGCGGATCCCCGCCGTTCGCGCGCGCTCAGGGACTTGCCGCCATCTGGGCGCATATGTCGGAGACGCCGCCTCCGCTGACCTCGTTGCGCCCGGAGTTGTCCCCGGCCGTGGATGAGGTATTCGCCCAGGCAATGGCCAAGTCTCCGGCCTACCGGTTCGCTACCTGCGGGCAGTTCGCAGAAGCGCTCAGTGCGGCACTCGCGCTGCAGCGGCCCGATGACCGCGGCCGCATCGCAGCACCGTCCAGGATGCTGAACATCCCGTTGAAACAGTCATTCCGGTATGTGCACGAGCCGTCCCGGGTCGGCGAGGACGCACTGCCGTCACTCGGCAACGACGCGCTCATTGCTGAGTTGCAGAGTCGCATCGTGCATTCGCGCGGCGGGACCTTCCTCGTCACGGGTTTCCGCGGGGTAGGAAAATCAACATTGGTCCTGCGGGCCTTGGATGAGATCGTCGCCAGGAATGCGCCGTCTGATTTGGTGCTGCCCGTTATGCTGAGCGTCGCGCGCTCGACGACAACGGATCGGCTGCTCTTCGCCATCGTGCGCCGGGTCTTCGAGACGCTGAGCGATTCCGGCGTGCTCGAGCGGCTTTCGCCGCAGACACGACACGCGCTTCTCGTGGCCTACATGCGCACCTCACTGTCATTCAAGGAAACCCAGTCGGAGGCACGCGAAAGATCTGCGGCAATGGATCTGAGTATCGGGCCGGCGAAGGCAGTGAAAGCACTTGCGGACTTCGCGGTTCCAACGGTCTCTATGTCGTCCAAGCGGAGCCATTCGCTGGCCACGGAGGCCGCGTTCCTTGCCTACTCCGAGACCGATGTCGAATACGACCTCATGCGCATCGTCTCGCTCGTGGACGGCATGCCCGATATCATGGCAGAGCGGAGGTCATGGCTGCGCCGTCTGTGGCCCCGGCTGGCTCGCCCGGATCAGCTGCGGTTGCATCTGATCATCGTCATCGATGAGGTCGACAAACTGACCGCGGACGCGGCGGGCCTGGCCGCGGTGGAGGAACTGCTCAGCGGCATCAAGAACGTGCTGACCATGCCGGGCGCGCACTTCCTCGTCGTCGCGGGACCCGACCTGCACGATCGAGCGGTCCGGGACGCCGCGCGCGGGAACGGCGTCTACGAGAGCGTATTCGGCTGGCGCCTCTACGTGCCGTGCATTTGGGATGCGCCCGATCGGCTCGTCGCGGACGTCGTCAGCGCCGACGCCGACGCCGACGAAGACATGCTCGCGTTGCTGGCACATTATCTGAGATTCAAGGCGCGGGGCGTGCCGCGCAAGCTGCTGCAGGAGATCAACGGCTTTGTCGCGTGGGATGGGATTCGCCCTAGCCTGCAGATCGGGGCAAAGGACATGGAACGGGTGGAGTTCTACGCCCGGCTTGAGCGCATATTGCGCGCCTACTTCGAGAGCAGCGGGCGCAGGCGACTGTTCCCCGTAGCCATTGACGAGGACCGGTGGCGGCTCGGCGGCTACTACGTCGTCGACTGGGCGCTGCAAAGCGAGGGCGAGCCGTTCACTGCGGCCGATCTGCTCCGGGAGGGCGATGACGCGGAATTCGATCCATTGCTGCGTATCTCCCGCCGGAATGTCGACCGCCTGCTAGACCATCTCGCCGAGCACCGGATCCTGGAGGTCGTACGGGAGATGAGCGCGACGGCGACGGTTCTCGGAGACATCGCCGAGTCAAGCGCCAAGGTGTTCCGCCTCGCCGAGGAGGTCCGGTACCTGCTCTACGGGTTCGCGGCACGGCACGAATCGGAGCGAGGTGCACGCGAGGTGTCCCTGGCCCCTGCTGTTGCTGCGATGCCGCCGGCACGAGCTGCTGCTGCGATGCCGTCGGCACGAGCGTCCGGAGTCACGGCCATGGCCATGCGGCCGCCGCCGCGAGTCCTCGCCAGCCGGTACGAGCTGGGCGATCTTCTCGGCCAGGGTGGCTTGAGCTCGGTCTACAAGGCCCGGGACCTGGTCACGGGCCGACCGGTAGTGGTCAAGCTCCTGCGTCCCAGCCTCGGGGACGACCCCCAGGCCATGGCGCGGTTCCGCAGGGAGGCAGATATCGCCCGGCGGCTGACACACCCGCAGATCGCCCAGACTTACGACGTGCTGGACGGACCCGACCAAAGTCCCGCGCTCGTCATGGAGTGGCTGAACGGGCCGAACCTGCGCGACCGCATCCTCAACGATGGGCCGATGCCTCCCTCCGAGGTTGCCGCCACCGGCCGGATCCTGGCTGCGGTCCTGGACTACATCGCGGGCGAGCAGGTCGTCCGCCTGGACCTGAAGCCCAGCAACATCATCATGGCCGACCGAGGCCCTGTCATCATTGATCTGGGCATCGCCCTCCGGGTCGATACTGACACGCCGGGGCTCACCCAAGCGGGCCAGCTCGTCGGAACCCCGGCGTTTATGGCGCCGGAGCTGATTGCGGGCCATCAGCCGGATCCGCGCGCCGATATCTATGCTCTCGGGCTCGTCCTGTTCTACTGCCTGGCAGGCAGAGGCCCGTGGGAAGACCTGGTCAACCCGCTGGCGATCATGACGGCCATCATGAGCGAGCAGGTCGACTTGGCGAACCTGCCCATCTCACCAGAGTTCCGCCAGGTTCTTGGCCGGGCGCTTGCTATGGAACGAGATGAGCGGTTCCCGGCCGCAGCAGATCTTCGGGACGCCCTGACCGAAACACCTGAATGGCGCCTCGTCGGTGTCGGGCACGGCACTCGCGACGACGACATTCTTTGATGAACACGGCGCAAGCCGATGACCACCTGCCTGGTATCTGTGAACAGGGTAATGGCGGTCGGCAGGGGTGACGTCGTGCGGGAAGACTGGCTTGGCCGGTCAGGGATTCCTGGTCTTCAGCAGCCGCCACCTGAGGCCGTCCCATCGTTCGGCCAGCGTCAGCGTGCCAGTCTGACCGACGGCGATGCAGCGGGAGGCGCGGGTGCATGACACCGCGGCGAGACCGCCGCCCCGGAGACGGGATCGCCTGCCTGCGCTAGATCTGCGGCATCGGGCCGAAATGCGGGTCGTTGGCGAAGGCGCGGAATCCCGCCAGCGCTGACGGGGAGGTCGTGACCCGCCAGTTGAAGCCCTTGTGCTTGGCATCGAAGTAGATCACGCCGCGGATCGCAGGGAACCTGGTGCGCAACTGCCGGTCGGTCTGCCTCATCCATGCACCCTTCTCGCCCGGCCGCCGCTCAAGAACGCCGAATTCGCCGATCATCAGCGGTTTGCCGGTCCTGATGCCCCATCGGTAGAACGCGGAGAATATGTCGGCGAAGGTCTTCCACGGCGCTCTGCGCTTGCCGGGAGCCCAGTTGTAGCCGTCAGCGCAGACCCAGTCGACATACCGGGCGCCGGGGTAAAAGCGCTGCGCGACCTTGTCACCGATGTGTCCTGCGTTCGGGCACCAGATCCAGGTGATGTTCGTGGCGCCGGCGGTGGCGAAGATGCGGTGCATCCGCCGCCAGGCGCGGATGAAGCTGGCCGCCGACGGCACCAGCGCCCGGTACTGACGTCCGTCCATCTCCGGGAACCAGCGGAGCATCACCGGCCCGGGTAATGCCGCTAGCTGCAGTGCCGTCGCCCGGATCACAGCGTCGTACCGGCCCTTGTTGATCAGATTGGTGTGATAGCCGGCCCACGAGATCATCGGGATCCGGCCGTTGGCCAGATCCCAGCTTGAGACGATCAGCGGCATCTTGCTGGCCCAGGGAACGTAGAGCTGATTGATCGCCAGCTTGCGCCCGATCTTGTGCTCTAGCGTGGTCACCGCCCGCTCGACGGACACGTAGGTGGCACCGACCAGCGGCTTCACGTAGGCGCCGAAGTAGGCGCCGTGCGCCGGGACGAGCCGGCCGGAAGGCAGTGCCGTTCGGCTGGCTACGGGTTGCACAGTGACTGTCGACTGGCCGCCCGGCCAGCTCACGATGATGACCGATGCGATGGCGGCGAGGGTCGTCAGCACGGCGACGGCTCGTACCCGGCCGGATCGCAAGGCAGCCCCACGCGGGCGTTTAGAATCCGGCCCAGCCTGACTTGACCAGTTGCCATTCATCGTCCGACCTCCGTTGCGGCATGCGGCGCACGTGCGTACTCACTGGCCGCGGCTGCATCGGCTGCGTCGGCGATCCTCGTTAGCTGGCCGGTCATTCCCCGCACATAGGCTCTCCCGCAGTTTGCCGTATTAGTATGGCCGGCTGTCAAGTTAATGTTCACCTGAGTTTAGGGACCCGGCGCATTCGCCGCGTGGTGCGCTGCGGCCGGCGCCCGGCCGGCGCCAGCGGCCGCGCTGTCGGATAGACGGCGACACCGGCGATGGTCCCGCCCCAGATGGCCTTCCAGATCATTCAGCCACGGCAATCACCGCCGCTTCTGCGCAGCTCAGCCGACCGCCACCGTAACAGCCTCCCGGTCACCGGACGGATCAGCAGATGATCCGCCAGCGCACCACCACCTCAACCGTCACATCATGGCCAGCACAGCGCCGCGCTCGCCGGCGAAGATTAGGAAGAGCAGTCCAGCGCTTCCAGCCGGACGATCTGCCGCGCATGGTGCTGCGGGCCAGCCGAGCCAGCGCCATGGGTCACGCTGCCCGCGGCGCTCGCGTTCAGCATGTCCCGGTATAAGGGTGCGGCCGAGGCGCGGCCCGCCCTGGCGGGCCAGCGTGGGCCGAGATGAAAACGGGCAATGCCGCCGATTTTCGGCGATCTGACGGCTGCCGGGTGTTACTGACCCCGGCGATTGCAACGGGGAGGGTGCGAGCGGGGTGACGAGTTCAGGTGTCAAGGCAGTTCGATGCGCTGGTTTGAGGTCGGCTGGCTCGGTGGTCATTCTCGTGTTCGGGCATCCCGGCGCCGCGCCAGGCAAGTTTAGTAAGTGCTGGCTGGCCCGGATACCAGGTGCGTCGCGTTCTGAGGCTGGGCGCAAATGCGTCGACTCGGGCAGGCGAGTCCGGCGAAGGTCAATGACCTTCTTCCCGGCGGATCGCAGGTCGCGTGGCCTAAGCTACCGACGCAGATGTCGCTGACAGTGCTTTTGCCGGGTTGCGGTAGGGGTAAATGCGGCCAGTCGGAAGGAGAGCTCGGATGAGGATCGGATGCCGGATCGCGGCGGGATTGTGCGCCACGCTGGCGGCAGCCGCGCTGACCGCCGCTGGTGCTGCCCCGGCTGGGGCAGCACCAGCGGCGGAGGCGTCGGCGCGGCTGGTGAACACGTCGGCGCGGCCGATGGCCACGACGAACGGCCGGGTCAACGCCCTGCTCTATGTGGATGGAACCGTGTACGTCGGTGGCAAGTTCAGCAGCCTGACCTTTCACCGGAAGATCCACGCCCGGCACAACCTGGGCGCGGTGAGTTCCGCTACCGGCGCGCCGATCGCCTTCAGCCCGAAGATCAACGGCCAGGTGCATAGCCTGGCGCTCTCGCCGGACAAGTCAGTCCTGTACGTCGGCGGTGCTTTCACGCGGGTCGGCCGGTTCGCCCGCAAAGACGTGGCAGCATTCTCGATCGCCACGAAGAAACTGCTGAACTTCGCCCCGAAGGTGGCCGGCACCGTCCTGACGATCGCTGTGACTTCCTCCGGGGTTTACCTGGGCGGGACGTTCAGGGTGGTGAACGGCAAGCGCAGGACCTTCGCGGCGGAGGTCGCGCGGGATGGCGCGCTGCTGCCGTGGGCTCCGCGGCTGGACGGACGTGTGCGCGCCTTGCTTGTCTCGCCTGACGGGACGCGCATGTTCCTGGGCGGCGGCTTCCACCACGTTAACCGGCGAGCCGATGAAGCACTCGCCGCAGTCGGCCTTGCGAGCGGTGCCAGCGCGCGATTCAACCGCAAGCTCATGCCCACCTTCCGCAGGCGCGGGCGGTTCAGCCAGGTCACCTCGTTCGCAACGGACGGGAATCTGATATTCGCCGGCGCCGAGGGGACGGGCCAAGGCGTGTTCGACGGAACGCTCGCGTTCAGGCCGAAGACGGGCAGGCTGGTCTGGCGAAACAGGTGCCTGGGCGCCACGCAGGCCGTCCTGTACCTCAACGGCGTGCTCTACAAAGCCAGCCACGCCCACGACTGCAGCAGATCTGGCGGTTTCCGACAGATCAGGCCAGGCTGGCATGCGCACCACCTGATGGCTGAGGCCCCCGGAAGTGGCAAGCTGCTCAGGTGGGGAACGTCCGCCATGGCGGGACCCAACCCGCTGCCCGACACCAACGGCGGCCTCGGCACCGGCCTCGGCCCGTTCGCCTTGGCGACCGACGGCACCCAGCTCTTCGTCGGCGGCGAGTTCACTACCGTGAACGACAAGGCACAGGAGGGCCTGACCCGCTTCGGGGGAATTGCCAGGTCAGCGGTGTGACTCGGGAGGCCCGGCAAGCGCAACTGGCGTATCTGCCGCCGCATTCCTTAGGCTCGCTCGGCACCCGGCGACCGGCGACCGTGACCAGCACCTCACCAGTTTCCGGCCGGCCCGGCTCCGTCACCGGCGGGCTGGCCGATGATGACGTTCAAGCGGTTAGAGACACGGACGACTCTTTTGCCTCGCACAGCCGGTTCGGGATTGCCAGGGACTCTCCCGTTCGGCTGGCCTTTGCCGATTCACCCGCCTGTACTCACCCGATCACTGGCTGGGTGGCTGCCGGACTCCCCGGCCGTCGCGGCTCGGAGCCAGATCGAGGAGATTCTCGCCGGGCAGGTTCCGGTGTCCGTGTGACGGAGTGGGTCATGATCGTGGACGAGCCCGCGTCCTGGACAACCGGAGTCCGCGCGCCAGAGACCCGGGACATCTGATCACGCGGCGGGCCACGTCAACATCGTCACCATCCCGCTCGCGCCGCGCACAGCACGGGCCGGGGAGGGGGGGCAGTTGACTGTCGCCCGCCCCTCCCTGACCTTCGATTCAGCCGACCTTCACCGGGGTTGAGAGCAGCTCGTTGTCCGCTGGAAGCGCGTCCCGGTGGTCGATGATTCTGGCATCGACTCGGAATGTGATTTTCCCGATGGCCTTGTCGTCGCTGGTCACCGTGTAGCTGAACGCGAAGCGGGTAGTCTGGCCCGCTGCCTTGACCGGAATCGACCCGGTGAGCGAACCGACCTGGGCGAACCCTCCCGGGACGCTCTTGGACAGGTCGACCTCAACTGTCTCCGGATAGCGGGTGTTCTGGAGGTAGACGGTGACGGAAATGGTCTGCCCGACGTGCGCCGAATTGGGAACGGCCAGGCGGGTGATGGACACGTCGTGCGTCCGCACCTGGAGAACCTGCGAGGTCGAGGCCGTGCGGCCATCGACGGTGGTCGCAGTCAGGCGGGGTCGTATGAGTAGTCGTAGAGCTGGATGGTGTCAAAGGAACTGGGATCGCCCGGATTGTAGAAGAACTGAACAACCGGCATCGGCGCCACGTCCAGGTGGAAGGTGACTGGGCCGGACCCGCCACAGCACCACGCCCCGACCTGGAAGTAGTAGGTCGTGCCCGCTTGGGCCCGGAACGTTAGGGGGTAGTAGACAGACAGTTCAGTGCACCCGACCTGGGACAGGCTCGCAAGCGAGTTCCCCGTGTACGCGGCCGTGCCGACCCCGTAGTGGTCTGTGGTTGCCGTGATCGACTGGGTTGTCCCGGCGGTGAATGAGTACCACACGGTGTTGCTTGTGCTAAAGCACCCAGGTCCCGGTTCTGCGGGCTCCGCGGAGGCCGCGCTCAGGTCCTGGCTGTCAGAGAAGGGCAGCGCGCCGATCGGCGTGGCGCTGGCGAAGTTGTCATTTCCCGGCGGGAGGACCTGGCTCACCGAGAACTGCAGGTTGCTGCCTCCGTTTCCGCCGCTGCCGCAGCAGAAGCCCACCATGAAGTAGTACGTGGTGCCCGCTGTCGCCGCGAAGGTGATCTTCGACTGCAGCCCGCTGAAATCGTCGTTGCAGGCCACGCCATTGAGTGCTCCCTGGGTCCCGGTCCAGGCAGAAAGTACGGTGTCGTAGTTGCTGCCGAGCGTGTCCGCCTCAAGCCGCATATCCGACGACGGCGTGAAGCTGAACCAGACCGACCCGTTGCTCGAGCAGCCCGAGGGGTCGCTCGGATCCGAAGTCGCCTCGCTGGTGTCCTCCGTCGTGCTGAACGGCAGGCTGGTAATGACCGTGGCGCCGGAGAAGCTGTCGTTGGGCGCCGTGGCCGCCTGGGCTGCCGCGGGAAACCCGATCGCGGCCATCGACAACCCCGCCGCGAGCATGACTAGTAAACCTCTCATCTGAAATCTTGAGCGTTTCATGATTGATCCTTCCGTCATGGGTATGGGCGACTTGGTGCACCGATCCCCCAGGTGGCGAAATAGGGTGACTTGAACTCGTGACTCATTTCTGCCTATCGGGTACTACGTCACCAAACTCACGTTCCAGCCGCGGACTGCCGCTCCCGTTGATCAGTGCTCTGAGCCTCACCCAGGCAGTGGTGGCCGGCCTTTGATCTGATACATCCATCGGGGGTGCATTTTGGCTTGACTGGATAGCCACCGGACCATCAGCGGTGATTGTCCAGCAGTCATGACCTGATCGGAATGCCTCGGAGCTGCGGCTTCCCGGCCTCGCCGATCAGCTCGTGGCAGACGCCGCTGCTCGGCCGGATCTTCGAGCTCTGCGGAGGCACGGCCCGCATCGAGCTGCACGACGGGCCGGCATCCGCTCTGGTGGCGGTCCGCGAGCCGACGGCGAAAGAGGTCTCTTGTCTGCCGAATGCGAAGTATGTAGTGTACAGGCTATGACGGATCCGAGGATGACGCTTCAGGTGCAGCTTGTGCTGCGGCCCGGCTGGAGCAGGCCGGGTGGGTGGAGAGCTGGTGGGAGGATCCGGCCCGGCATGTGGCGGAGGGGCGGCCGCGGCGGCGGTATTACCGGCTGACCAGGGACGGCGCTGACCTGGCCCGCGCGGCGCTGACGCGAGCGGACAGGGCACGGGCGCGGCGGGCCGCGGGGCTGGGCCTGGCGGCTCCGGGTGCCAGGGCGGTGCAGGCGTGAGCGGGCGGCGTGCGGGCGGGCCGGCTGGCCGGCGGAGCGCAGGGGCTTGCGGCAGGCTGGACGAGAGCGGCTGCGAGCGGGCGCTGGCGCCGGTCCTAGCGGCCGGGGCCGGGGTTCCGCCGGGTGACTGGCCTGCGGTCATTCAGCGCGCGTACACAGTCGCCGCGCATTGGCATCGCGGGCAGCTGCGTTACAGCGGCGAGCCATATATCGCACATCCGGTCCAGGTCGCCCGCATCCTGGTTGAGGTCGGTGCTGATCCGCAGCTGCTGTGCGCGGCGCTGCTGCACGATCTGCCAGATGACACAGACTGCCCGCTGGCAGCGCTGCGCGAGGAGTTCGGCGCGGAGATCGCCGGCCTGGTCGAGGAGGTCACCCGGCTGGACCGCCTGGACATCGCGGCCTGCGCTGCCCTGGCTGGCGGCGCTGGGCCGGACTGGGACAGCCGGGTGCTCAAGCTCAAGCTGGCCGACCGGCTGCATAACATGCGGACGCTGAGTTACCTGACGCCAGCCAAGCAGCAGCGCAAGTCCCGCGAAGTGATCGAGGCCTTCGTGCCGCTGGCCCGGGCCGTGGGGATGCCGACCATGGAGCGGGAGCTGGCCGAACGTGCGACGGCCGTGCTCGCCGCAGGCGACCGCGGCTGCAACCCGGCCGGGCCGCCCGGCCGCTGCGGCGCGTCACGGCGGCTGCTCGCCCTGACCGCCCTGCTGCTGCCCGGCCCGGCGCGGGGACGCTGGCTGGAGGAATGGACCGGCGAGCTCAGCACCCTGCCGACCCGGCGGAGCCGTGCCCGGTTCGCCGTGAGCACGCTAACCGGCATGCCCGCGATGGCGGTGACACTGCGCTGGCGCTCCCCGGCGCAGGCCGGTGGCCGTGACCGCCATCGTCGCCGCGGTCCCGCGGCAGGCCAGGACATGACAGCCCAGGTGCGCGACCTCCAGCGCGCCAGGCCACCATCCACGGGCGACGCGCACGGCGGGGAGACCTAGCCGACGAGGTCACCGCCCGGGTCTCGGCCATCCTCGATGCCCGCGGCCACGACGGCGTCACCGCAGCACCCGGGCGGATGACACGCTGGTCTTCGTCATCTGCTCCTTCGCGCCCGAGATGGACCCGGTCTATGCCGCTAATCACCGCGGCGGCGCGGGCAGTCGGCCTGCGCGCCGAGCTCTTGGCGCCGAGCTCTTGGCGCCGGGCCCTGGCCGCCGCCGACATCATCGCCCGCCGACTCTCACCCTCCGGTCATGTTGGCTGCGATCCTGCGCGCAGCAATGAGACCTGCGGGCGGGTCCACTGGCAGCCACGACTGCTGAATCGCCCCAGGCTCGGGGAGACATCCTTACTTGGAAGGATGATCTCCATATCCGAGGAACTCTGCGGTGCGCCACCATCCGGCCAGGACCCGCCGGATGGGCCGCGACGGCTCCGAGGACGCGGCCGGGGGTGGACAATCCTTGCAGCAACATCTACGAACCGGCCGCAGCGGGCAGGCGTCAGTATCCGCAGCGCCGCGAGCATCGGGCCGGGTAACAGGAAGGCAGATCGCCATGACCGGTATCGCGGAACTGCACGCTCAGGCGCTCGACGCGACTGGCCGAATTGTTGACGGCGTCGCGGCAGATCGCTGGCACGCCGTCACGCCCTGCGCAGACTGGGATGCGCGCGCCTTGGTCAACCATCTGGTCTCGGGCAACCTGTGGGCCGCCGAACTCGCCGCCGGCGGCACGATCGACGACGTCGGCAGCCGGCTCGACGGCGACCTGCTCGGCTCCGGCCCGGGCGCGGCGTACGCGGAATCGGCGGCCGCGGCCGCGGCCGCGTTCAGCAGGCCCGGAGCACTCGACGCACCGTGTGCGGTGTCCTACGGGCCGGTGCCCGGCTCGGTTTACGCCGGGCACCGCTTCCTCGACGTACTGACCCATGGCTGGGATCTCGCCGTGGCAACCGGGCAGGACTACGCCCTCGATCCGGCGCTGATGCAGGCGTGCCGACAGGTCATTGAGCCGCAGCTGGAGGCTTTCCGCGGGGCCGGCGCTCTGGGCCCCGAGGTCGCGGTCCCAGCAGACGCGAGCGCCCAGACCCGGTTCCTTGCGCTTCTGGGCCGCACGGGCTGAACGCCCCGGTCGCCGTCGGCATCGGTTACCGCAAGGGAGCACCACCCAGACCGGCACGCGCAGGTCGGCCGGTGCCGCATTCCGCCGGAGGTCATCAAAGCAGACCGGGCGGACGTTGTGACCCTCGCCGACCATGAACGGGCCGGCGGTATCGAAGCGGCCGGCGGTATCGAAGCGGCCGCCGTGGAGGTTTAGGAAGCATGGCTACCAGCCGTAGGTCGCCCTGGCGACCAACTCGCTAGGCAGCGGTCACTATCTCGCGGAGGGAGCGGGCGTACTGCCGACCCGCCTGCGAGGATGCGGTCATGATGGTCTTGCCGACGGCGCGCGCCTCGCTCACCAGCAGCGGAACGCGCCATGCCGGGGCCAGATCGGCAATGGCCGTGATAGCGACATTGGCAGCGTGGTCGGCCTCGCCCTGGTGAGCGAGATATTTGGCGCGGCTGAGCAGGATCAGCGGCCGGTCCATGCGGTCACTGTCTGGATACCCGGACAGTGCGTCGGTCTGGGCGTTCCACGCGGCCGGGTCACATGTGGCGGTGAGAACCTGCGAGGCGTACATCAGCATTTGGCGGTGCGGGAATCCGAAGAAGGTCTCCTCGGCCTGCGCGGCCGTTAGACCCTCTTCGATCCTTTCCGCCGCCGCGAGTCGAGCGCGGGCCGCGCTGGAGTCACCAAGTATGGCGTGCGCGCGGGAGGCCAGACCGGTGAGCTGAGCGGCAGCGGCGACAGGATTGCGCCCTAGTTCGGTAACCGCCTTCCCCGCGATTGCCAGTACCCGCTCCGGGCGTGGCGGGTAGGTCATGGTCATAGCCTGCGCCATCGCGACCCAGTACTCGGTGGCCACATCGCCGCTCATCGCGGCGTACCGGCTCGCGGTGTGCAGCCAGTTGCGGGCGGACCGGTCGTCGCCGAGGTCGGTATGCAAGGCGCCGGTCAGGCCGCAGAGCCGTGATGCCAGCCGGGTCAAATCACGCTGCTGCAGGTACTGGCCGACGAGATCGGCAAGGTCGGATAAATCGGGGGCAAGGTGCTCTAGCAACATGCCCGGCGGCACTGTGCCGTATGCCGACACGTGCTGGTCGGCGATCTGAGCCCACTGATTCGCGTCCGCAAGCGGCAGGACACGGCGCAGGTCCGCATCCATCCTGCGGCGGATCTGATCGAGCTGGAAGAGGACCGGTGCGGCCACGGCTAGGAAGCTGCGCCGGTTCACACCGTCCTCCTGTTCATCGGCATCCGATAAGTCATCATCCTGTCCCAGCAACCTCAGGTCGCCGATGAGACCGAGTCTGGCCGGGTCTGTCCGGTACCAGGCAGCCAATAACCCCTGGTAGAACCCGCCCGGACGATCGTGTCCGTTCTCCCAGCGCGAGATCTGCTGGCACGAGGGGGTCGAAGGACTGCACGGACTTCCCGCGTCGGCGGCGAGCTTGCGTACTGAGTCGGCCAACTCCGCCTGCGTGAGGCCAGCCGCCAGCCGCCATGCCATCAGCAGCGTCGGAGTGCGCGAAGCTTCGTGGATGCTGCGGGCCAGCTGCCACGGCGTCCATCCTGCCTGGTCAGACCGTCGCCGGAGATCCTCAATGAGGCCGTTGCGCCGCCGGTCATCCACGCAGGCAACGTAACACTGCGGTCACAGACCGTACAGCGGTCGCCTGGTTGCGGAAAGGCGCAACGAGGCCTATTGCGGCCATCTGCCAATACCAGCGGGAGGTCAGCCATCGGACATTGTCATGTGATGCAGGAAGAGGTTGATCTCCGGCGGCCTGCCGGCACAACCCACTCAATGCCATTCGGAAGGAGGGACACCAGTGACGAAGATGTCGATCCGCAAGGCCGGAGCGATTCGGCTGACCAGTGCCGTGTACTACTGCTGCTCCGTCTAAGCGTTTGGCGAGCTGGGCTCCGGCGAGGGCCGGAGCCCAGTTTCAATCCTACCCAAGCGCTGAGGGCGCATAAAAGCAGAGAGGCGCACAGAATGACCGTGACCACACCGACCAGCGCCACCATCCGCCTGCACAGGCTCACGATGGTCACCGAGGATGACGGCGTGATGGTCGGCAGACCTGACATCGGCTCGTATGCGCTATTTCCAGCGGAAGGTGCTGAAGCCCTGCGATTGCTCGACGCCGGCCTGCCGATGGCCAGCGTCACCGCCTGGTACCAGCGAACGTGCGGCACGTCCCTGGACGTCGAAGACTTCCTTGCGGTGCTTGACGACCTCCAGTTCCTGCGCGCCGATGGAGAAGATGAGCCGGTCAACGCGCCGCTGCGCTGGCAGCGGCTCGGGCGGTGGATGTTCTCCCGGCCGGCGTGGCTGTGCTATGCCGCGCTGACGGCCGCCGCCATCGTCGCTATGGTGCGGGTTCCTTACCTGCGGCCCACCTACCAGCGCATATTTTTCACTCACTACCTTGCGCTGATCCCGATCACCCTCACCGCTGCGCTGATCCCAGCCATACTGCTGCACGAGTCGTTCCATACACTCGCCGGCCGAAGACTCGGCCTGCCGTCGACCCTCACCGTGGGCCGGCGATTCTACTACCTGGTCGCGGAGACTCGCCTCGACTCATTGTTCAGCGTGCCGAAACGAAAGCGCTACCTGCCATTCCTCGCTGGGATGCTCGCCGATGTCGTCTTGATCTCGGTGCTTACCCTCGTCGCGGCCGTCCTGCAGGGCCGGGGTCTCCCCTCGTGGTGTCCGGGAGTCTGCCTGGCCATCGCGTTCACCTGCGTGCTCCGGGTGATCTGGCAGTTCATGTTCTACCTGGAGACCGATCTTTACTTCGTCTTCTCCCATGCCCTGCGCTGCCCTGATCTGCAGAACGCCACCAGGTTCTACATCAAGACGCGGGTACGGCGGTTGCTGCACCGCGCGCCGCCGCGGAGCGACCCCGGCTGGTCGGATCGCGACCGGGCCATGGCGCGCTGGTACGCGCCGCTGCTCATTGCCGGCTATGGCTTCTCGCTCTTCAGTCTCTTGTGGGCCGGGATCCCGAGCACGGTGCGCTTCTTTTCGTTGATCATCGATCGCCTCACCGGATCACAGGCGCCGACCGGCGGCATCCTCGACGCGCTGAGCTTCATCGTGCTGAGCTCGCTGCAATGGGGCCTCGTCTTGTACGTCGCGGTGCGGGACCGGCGTGCCCGCACCAAGCAGACTTCATCCCAAGGAGCACTGACATGACCTCATCGGTTCCTGCGCACTGCTGGGCCCTGCCACCCGCCGAAGCCACGCCACAAGCCTCGCCATCTGCCGGGCTGGATGCCCGACCAGACGGTCAGATGCCGGTCTGGCCTGTGCCCAGCGTCCAGGTGCGGTGTCACCGGCGGTTGCGCGGGCCGTATACCGGGGCGGGCGCCTTGTTGCGCAGCGTAGTACCTGAATTGCTCCCCATCGACGGCCAGCTTGTGGCAGCGCGGGCGACCGAGGTTGTGACGATGGCACCCGAGCTCACTCCGCTGGTGCCGGTGCCGCCGCAGACGCTCACGAACCTGGCCAGCCGCGCGGAGCGCACCAGGTTCTACTCGGTCGCCCGCACGCTGCGCCTGTCTCATGGGGCCGCCGAGCTGCTGATGGACTGGGCCCGCTTGCTGCATCCTCACGGCGTAGTGATCGCGTTCTTAGACCTTGACCACGCCGACCCCACCGATCGCGAGTTCGTCAGTGTCCTGCTGCGCCGCTGTGACCCCAGCCTGCTGACCGTGCTCGCGGAGGCCAGCACCGCGGATGACCCGCTCGGGCAGGCGCTCGCGCGCTACGCACGCCAGGTCGCGAGGCGACCGCAAGCCCAGCCGCAGCTAGCGGCAGGCACCGATCTGGCGCAGCTGTTCATCGAGTCCGACGGCACGAGCAAAGACCCGGCGATCTGCCGCGCCTATGCCGACCTGCCAGCCAGCGAGCGGGCCGGGCGGCACACCGCGCGGGCAGAGGCGCTGACCGCCCTTGGCGAGCCAAGCCTGCGGCTCGGGGCCATCCCCTATCACCTTGAGCATGGGATCGATCCGGTGGGCGCCGGCGGAGCGGCCCTCACCGCGGCATGCGATGACTGCTTCGACCTTGGATGTTACGAGGCCACGCTGGAACTCGCGATGCGCGGGCGTGAACTCGTGGCCGCAGCGTCGAAGCAGGAGCCCTACTGGAACTTCACCAAC
>WNFX01001578.1_pt1 | contig 23400 bp, 16 predicted proteins | sample 5400111 | NCBI WGS metagenome assembly WNFX01 (sample SAMN13153363, study PRJNA577476) | soil metagenome | isolation source: 40 cm soil or saprolite under grassland replicate 1 | place: USA:California | collected 2016-06-15
ACGCCGTCCACTCCGTGCTCGCCGCCACCGCCAACCCCGAACACCCCAACCAGGTCGACGTCGCCCAGCCCTCCGACGCGCTCGTCGCCCAAGCCGACGCCAAAGGCGCGCTGAACAGCCTGTTCCTCGGCCTCGGCGCGGTCTCCCTGCTCGTCGGCGCCATCGGCGTCGGCAACGTCATGCTCATCGGCGTGCTCGAACGCCGCTCCGAAATCGGGCTCCGCCGCGCGCTGGGCGCCACCAAAGGCCACATCCGCATCCAATTCCTCACCGAAGCCATGCTGCTCGCGCTACTGGGCGGCGCCGCCGGCGTCGGGCTCGGCGCGGCAGCGACCGCCGTCTATGCCCACCTCAAGCACTGGGCCACCATCATCCCCACCCTCGCCTGGGTCGGCGGCCTCGCCGCCGCCCTGGCCATCGGCGCCATCGCCGGGCTCCTGCCCGCCATCCGCGCCGCCCGCATGTCCCCCACCCAAGCCCTGTGGACCATGTGAGCAACGAGGGCCCGCCAGCCAAAGGGGGTGCGGCGCCAGGCCGGTGTCCCAGCGGGGATCCGCTTGCGGGGCGGTCGCCACGGCCTGGACACACGCCATGAAGGGCCGATCGAGCGCAGTACCAAACCACTCGGATGCCACTGTCAGCGGACGGGGCGGCGGGCGAGAGGGGTGCGCTGGTCACGGCTGTTCCTGGCCGAGGAAGTGCCGGAGGTAGAGGCCGGGGTTGGTTAGGTTGCGTCGCCAGTGGTCGACGAGCTGCAGCTCGGCCCACGGGACCTGGCGTATTGTGCTCACCGGCGCGGGGCCATCATCGATATGAGCGTTCGGCCGGGATCAGGGCTGGCCGAAGACCGGCGGGGATCGGGACCGGCCCCGCCCGCGAGCAGTTCGGCCGTGGACGGATGGAGCAGGCGATGGCGCTGCGCAGCTATGTGAACGGATCCTGGACCTCGCCTTCTGCTGAGGGTCTGCCGCTGCTGGACGCCGTCACCGGGGAGCAGGTCGCCACGATCTCCTCCGCGGGCATCGACATGCGCGCGGCGCTGCGGTACGGCCGCGCTGTGGGTGGCCCCGCGCTGCGGGAGCTGACGTTTCATCAGCGAGCCGCGGTGTTGAAGTCGCTCGGGCTGTTCCTGCGCGAGCACCGGCCCGAGCTGTATGCGCTGTCGGCGCGCACGGGCGCGACCTTGTACGACGCCAAGTTCGACGTCGACGGCGGTATCGGGGTGCTGGCGAGCTACGCCAGCAAGGGCCGGCGGGAACTGCCGGACGCCGTGGTCGTGCTCGACGGGGACGCCGAGCAGCTGAGCAAGGGCGGCCAGTTCCTCGGCCAGCACATCCTCACGCCCCTTCGCGGCGTCGCCGTCCAGGTCAACGCGTTCAACTTCCCGGCCTGGGGTCCGCTGGAGAAGTTCGCGCCGGCCTTCCTGGCGGGCGTCCCGAGCCTGGTGAAGCCGGCCAGCACGACCGCCTATCTCACCTCGCGCCTGATCGAGCTGATCATCGAGTCGGGACTGTTGCCCGAGGGCTCGCTGCAGCTGATCTGCGGCAGCGTCGGGGACCTGTTCGACCATCTGACCGACCAGGACCTACTGTCGTTCACCGGATCGGCGTCCACCGCGCAGCGGCTGCGAACCCACCCGGCGGTGGTCGCGCGGTCGGTCCGCTTCAACGCCGAGGCCGACTCGCTGAACTGCTCGATCCTTGGCCCGGACGCCACCCCGGGCACTGCGGAGTTCGATCTGTACGTCAGGCAGCTTGTGACCGAGATGACCGTCAAGGCCGGACAGAAATGCACCGCGATCCGGCGCGCGCTGGTGCCGCAGTCCGTGCTGGACGCGGTCGCGGAGGCGGCTTCGGCCCGGCTGGCCGAAGTGATCGTCGGCAATCCAGCCGACGCGTCGGTGCGGATGGGCGCGCTGGCGAGCCTAGGCCAGCGCGACGAGGTCCGCCGCTCGATCACGGCGCTGCTGCCGGGCGGGACGACGGTGTTCGGCGATCCCGAGCACGTTGACGTCGTCGGCGCCGACCCTGACCGGGGGGCGTTCATGTCCCCGCTGCTCATCCGCGCCGACGACACCGGGCGCGCCGAGCCCCATGAGGTCGAGGCGTTCGGCCCGGTGAGCACCCTGATCGGCTACCGTGACGCCGCGCACGCGATTGCTCTGGCGGCACGCGGCCGGGGCAGCCTGGCCGGGTCGGTCGTCACCGGCGACACCGGCTTCGCCCGCGACGTCGTGATCGGCGTCGCGGCGTGGCATGGCCGTCTGCTCGTGCTCGACCAAGACGCCGCCCCGCAGTCCACCGGCCATGGCTCGCCGCTGCCGGTGCTGGTGCACGGCGGCCCGGGCCGCGCAGGCGGAGGCGAGGAACTGGGCGGCATCCGCGGCGTCACCCACTACATGCAGCGCACCGCCGTCCAGGCCAGCCCGCGGATGCTCACCCAGATCACCGGCCGCTGGGTACCGGGCGGCGAACGCAGGACCGGCGGAACACATCCGTTCCGTAAACCGCTGGCGGAACTGCGGGTCGGAGATGCGGTCGTCGCCGGGCCGCGGACCGTGACCGCCCAAGACATCACGCACTTCGCCGAATTCACCGGCGACACCTTCTACGCCCACACCGACGCCCGGGCCGCGGCCGCGAACCCCTTCTTCGACGGCATCGTGGCCCACGGCTACCTAGTCCTCTCGATGGCCGCGGGCCTGTTCGTCGACCCCGACCCCGGGCCGGTGCTCGCCAACTACGGCATCGACAATCTGCGTTTTTTGACCCCCGTCTACCCAGGCGACGAGCTAACCGTGACTCTGACCTGCAAAGCGATCACCCCACGCGGCGGCAGCGAGCACGGCGAAGTGTGCTGGGACGCCGACGTCACCAAACAGGACGGATCGTCTGTCGCCAAATACGACGTACTGACCATGGTGGCCAAACAATGGCCGCCACCACCGTCATGACCAGTCAGGCCGGCAAACCCCCGCGCACAACGCCCCGGCTGGCGCTGCCAGATGCGCACTTCATCTGGCTCGAGGCTTCGGTGAAGCGCATAGAGGCGAGCGTCAATCCAGACAAGGGTGATCTGCGTGCCGTCACGGGTGGCAACCTGGCTTTGGGAACGCACGGTCACTCGAGGGGAGCAGCGTCATGAGCGAGCTTGACGTCATCGTCATCCACATCCGTGCCGAGCAGGCCGCAGAGTACGAACGCCTGTTTGCCGAGCGCGAGCTGCCGCGCTGGCGCGAGTACAAGGCACGAGGTGCCTTCCTGAGCGCCCGGATCTCCCGGGTGGCGTTCGGCACCGACGACCGGAACGACGTGGCCAAGTACGTCATCGCGGTCGAGGTTCCCAGTCATGCCGCGCACAGCGAGCATGACGCCGATCCCGGGTTCCAGGAGTTCAACCGTCTGGCCGACCTACTACAGCCGGAAGACCCGCTGGTGTACGGCGGAGATGTGCTGCACGCCGTCTGACCGCGCGATTGCGGCCTGAGTCGTCGCGGTTTCGTGGCTCGTGCCTGGCTTCAGGCGGTTGCCGCGTGCCGCCAGAAGTCCCGCATCAGGGCAGGGGGGGTCGGTCCGGCCAGTTCCAGCTGGCTGAGCAAGATGGTGACCGCGCCGGTGGACGCGGTGATGTGCGCTGCCGTTCCGGTGCCGCCGATCCAGCCGTAGCGTCCCGGCACGTTCCAGGGGTCGATGGCCTCGACGTCGACCGAGCCGCCGAAACCCCAGCCCTGGCCCTCTAGGAACAACCGGCTGGCATCGCGCTGGGCCGGGGTCAGCTGGTCGGTGGTCATCTGCCGCACCGACGCGGGCGACAGCAGCCGGCGGCCGCTGGCGCTCCCGCCGGCCAGCAACATCCGGGCGAAGCAGTGCCAGTCATCGACCGTCGAGACCAGGCCGCCGGCCCCGGAGGGGAACGCCGGCAGGCTGCTCCACTGGCCGTCGGGGGCGTCAACTAGCTCCAGACCGCCCGCCGGACCGGTCCGGTAGTAGCCGGTGAACCGGTCGAGCTTGTCGGTCGGCACCTCGAACCCGGTATCGGCCATGCCGAGCGGCTCGAACAGCCGCTCCGCCAGGAACTCGGGCAACGGGCGGCCCGAGACCCGGGCGATCAGCACGCCCTGGATGTCGGAGCAGGTGTTGTACAGCCAGGCATCGCCCGGCTGGTGCAGCAGCGGAATGCGGGACAGCGCCGCCATCCATTCATCCGGCGCCGCGACGAGTTGCGGCTGCGGCGGTCCTTGTTTCAGCTCGCTGAACAACAATCCGACCGCCGGCAGCGAGAAGTCGGACGGGAAGCCGTACCCAGCTCGAAAGGTGAGCAGATCGGCCACGGTGATCGGCCTGGCGGCCGGGACCACGTCGTCGACCGGACCGGCCGGCGCGCGGACGACAGCCGGTGACGCCAGCTCCGGCAGCCAGTGCCCGACCGGATCCTCCAGCGCAATCCGACCCTCCTCGACCAGCATCATCACCGCCGCGGCGGTAATGGGCTTGGTGATCGAAGCGATGCGGAAGATCGAATCCCTGGCCATCGGAGAGGTGCCGGCCGCCTCGGCAGAGCCGGCGGCCTGCACCTCGACCCGGTCGCCGCGAGCGATCAGGCCCACCGCTCCCGGCACCGATCCGTTGCTGACGTAGGTCTCCAAGATGTCGCGCAGGTTGCTCATCGGTTCCTCATCACCAGGTGCTTTCGGAAAATGACGATCGGCGTTGCCATCGGTGCCCTCTGCGGTGTCGGCCGGCAGGTGTCGTACCCGGGTTAGCGGGCGAGGAACTCCGCCATGACGGGTGCCGTGGCTTCCGGGCTGATGTCGTGGGTCTGGCCGGGCAGGCTGCGCAGCCGCCCGTTGGGCAGCGTCTGCGCGACCGCTCGCGCCGCGGCGCGCAGGAACGGCGGGCTTTGCTCGCCGCAGATCACTAGTGCCGGGGTCGTGACCGAGGCGAGCAGATCGGCTGGCAGCGACCGGTCGCCGACGATCGTCGCGTCGTAGACCAGCGTGTGGGCGATCGCCTCCAGGCCGGGGCGGAAGGGCGCGTGGCGCATTTGCGCGACCACGTCCTCGGGGATGCCTACCGCTTTTGTCTGGTACAGCTCGACGGCGTCGCCCCGGCGGCCCGCGGAGACGAGCTTGTCGAGCTGGTCGGCTAGATCGGCAGGCAGGGGCGGGTAGCTGTCGTCGGCGTTGAATGGTGGCTCGTAGAGCGCCAGGTTCGTGATCGCCAGGCCGCTCGCGGCGGCCTTGAGCGCCAGGATGGCGCCGGAGGAATAGCCGAACACCGATGCGGATCCGCCGGCTGCGGTGATCAGCGCGTCGAGGTCTTCGATCTCGCGGCCGACGGAGTACGGCGGGGTGTCCCCGCTGTCGCCGCGGCCCCGGCGATCGTAGTTCAGAACAGTGAACTGCTCCTGGAGCGCTCTGGCCAGCGGCTCGGTCGTGGACCTGGTGTTGAATGCGCCGGCGGCCATGATGATCGGCGGCCCGTCGCCGTACCGGTCGAACGCTATTGCGGTTCCATCAGCGGAAACTGCGGTCATCATCGGAATGTCTCCTTGTTGCTCGGCGACCGGCCCAGATCGGCTTAGGCCGGCTGTCGACTTAGAGGTGTACTCCCGCGCGACCAGTCGCCGACAGACGTGATCGCGTACGATTCCGCCGAAGATCCGGGCCGGAGCCTCAGGTCACCCGGTCACGCGTGCGTATTCCGCGGTGAGCTCCACCCGGGTGTTCACGCCGAGCTTGGCGAACACGCGGCGGAGGCGGCCATCGACGGTGTGAGGCGACATGCCGAGCCGGGTGGCGACCTGGTTGTTGGTCAGTCCGGAGGCGATCAGCCGTGCGACCTCCTGTTCCGATGGGGTCAGGCTGTCCCAGCCGGTCCCGGCCGCGCTCTTGCGGTCGGCGCGGCGCAGCGCCGCCCGCAACTCGCCACCGGCGACCGCACGGTCGAGGAACCCGATCACGACGCCAACAGTGGCCCGCTGGTCACCCACGAACAAGGTGTGGTTCTCCCCGGGCAGCTCGGCATACACGGCGCCGGGTATGTGCTGAGCGAGGTAGCGGCCATCGGTGACCGGTATTGAATGGTCACCCCGACGGTGGATCACCAGCGTCGGCACCCGCAGGCCGGCCAGCAGGGGGCGGACATCGATGGTTGCCGCCCACCTGCACAGCGCCTCGACCGCCCCGGGAGAGCACGTGTGCCGCTCCATGCGCGCTGCCCAGCCCCGGTATCGGGCACTGTCCCGCATCGCAGGCGCGTTGGCGCCGAAGACTACGCCCGAGCCCCACGCGCGCGCGGTGTGGCTGGCCCACTCGCCGACCTGGGCCGGGTTAGCTGCGAAGTCGAACTCGCCCAGCCGGGTCAGTTTCGCAAACCCGCCAGCGAGGACAAGGGCCTGGGCACGATCGGGGTAGCTGGCAGCAAAGTAGATAGCAACCGGACAGCCGAACGTCACCCCGAACAACACAGCCTGATCGGTATCACAGGCGTCCAGGACTGCCTTGACATCCAGGGCCAGCGGCGGAAGGCCAAGACGTTCACCTACCGGCGAGCGATCCGACAGGCCCGCGCCCCGCCGGTCAAACATCACCACGCGGGCACAGGCGGCGAAGCGACTCCAGAAGTGCTCTAGGGCCGGCTCCTCCCAGGCCAGCTCCAGTTGGCTGATCAACGGCGAGACGACCACAATCGTGACCGGCCCGTCACCGACCACCGAATACGCGATCGTCACACCGTCATCAGCGCGCGCGTAACGCACCTCGGCCCGCAGCACAATCCCGATCGTAACCATGCAGGCCGCAGGCACGGCGTGGCCCTTGCCTGAACGGGCAGTTTGCGCTAGTTCGGCGGTGTGGCGGGGGTGGCCCAGGTCGCTCCGGCAGTATGGGTGCGGTCAGAAGCACGGTCATGTCTGCACCCGATGAGGGGTCGAGCAATGGCACGAGTCGCGGTAACCGGGGGCAGCGGAAAGCTTGGCCGGGCGTGTGTTGCCCATTTGCTGGAACATGGGTGGGATGTCGTCACCCTCGATCGCGTGCCCGCGGCACCGCAGCGTGGTGACTTCGTGCGGGTCGACCTGACCGACTACGGGCAGGCTGTTGAGGCCCTGTCGGCAGTCGACGATCGTTATCGGGGCGTCGACGCGCTGGTGCACCTGGCCGCGGTACCTGCCCCCGGGCTGGCCACCAACGCCGCCACCTTCAGCAACAACATGACGAGCACGTACAACGTCTTCTCGGCGGCTCGGCATGCCGGAATCACCAACATCGTGTGGGCATCCAGCGAGACCGTGCTCGGGTTGCCGTTCGACACCCCGCCGCCTTACGTTCCGTTGGACGAGGAATATCCCGGCCGGCCCGAGTCCACCTATTCGGTCGTGAAGTTCCTGGAGGAGCAGCTCGCCGGGCAACTGTGCCGCTGGGACCCGCGACTGAAGATGATCGGACTGCGGTTTTCCAACGTGATGGAGCTGGCCGACTACCAGGCGTTCCCCGGCTTCGACGCCGATCCGCGGGCGCGGAAATGGAACCTGTGGGGTTACATCGACGCCCGGGATGGTGCCCAGGCGGTACGGCTGGCCCTGGAGTACCAGGCTCCCGGCGTTGACATCTTCATCATCGCCAACGCGGACACGGTGATGAGCCGGCCGAACCGCGAGCTTCTCGCCGAGGTCTTCCCCGACGTGCCGGTACGCGGCGAGATCGGCGAGCACGACACCTTGCTGTCGATCGACAAGGCTCGCCGCATCCTGGGCTATCAGCCGAGCCACTGCTGGCGGGACGAGGTTCAGCTTCCGGAGTGAGCTGCCGTATGCAGGTGCGCGAAGCACCCGGGCAGGGTCAGGGCGTTCCTCCCTCCTGTTCGAGCGCGCGGGTCATGATGGTCAGGTCCTGCTCGCCGAGACCTTGATCAACAGCCTGCTGCCATTCGTCAGCCAGGCAGGCCAGGGCGGCGAACCGGTCGTCGCCGGCCGCTTGGAGGGCGAGGTGCACGTCCTTGAGCGCGAGCAAGAGCGCGAATTGCGCCGAGAACTCGCCGCTGGCGATCCGTTGCAGCTTGGCTGCCTGCCAGGTGGACACGAGCGGGCCGCCGCCAAGCGCGTCCACCACGTTCTCGGTCTCAAGGCCCAGCCGGTGAGCAAGTGCCACAGACGTGGCCACCGCCTCGGCCGCGAACGCCAGCCAGGTGTTGTTCACGAGCTTGAGACGCGTTCCGGCCCCGGCCTCGCCGACCCAGATCGTGCGCTGGCCGAGTGCATCAAACAGCGGAGCGACACGCGCGCGCGCCTCGCCGGGTCCTGACGCGAAGATCGTCAGCTGGCCGCGTTCGGCCGGATCCTTGCTTCCCGACACCGGCGCGTCGAGGAGCATCACGTCAGGGCGCTCAGCACCGGCCATGGCCGCGACACGGTCAATCCCCGCCACGCCGATCGTGCTCATCTGGGCCCAGATCGCGCCCGGAGCCAAAGCAGCGAGCATGCCCTGGTCCCGGGCGATCGAAAGGACGGCATCGGCGTCGGTCACCATCGTGACCACGATCGCGGCTCGCCGCGCCGCGTCGGCGGCGGTCCCGGCGACCTCCGCACCGAGCCCGGCCAGGTCCCGGGTCGCCTCCCGGTTGCGGTTCCAGACGATCGTCGGGATGCCAGCGCGCAAAGCACTGGCCGCCATCCCATGGCCCATCGCCCCGATGCCGAGCACCGCAACCGGCTCGTACGTCCGTGCCATCGGTCTCCCCCCCTGCGGGGTGATTGCTAGGTGACGGGTTTGCGGCGGATCAGGCGATCGGCGGGGGGACTCCCTCCACGCTGGCCGACACCGCCGGATCCCAGCCGCAGGTCGAACGAGCCCCACCACGCGTTGACGGGTGTCGAGCGCCAGGCGTCGTAGGGGAGCGCCGGCCATTCCGTGGGCATAGACGAAAGCTACCGCTCAGCCGCTGTTGGACAAATCGGGTGCCAAAAGGCGGTTCACTCGGGCGTCTACTCGTGGCTTGCTGGCAGCGCGGCGACTAGCACGTCCAGTACGGGCGAGCCGGGGTGGGGGCCGCGGGTCCGTGCGACCTTGCTCCAGCCCCACTTCCTGAAGGCGCTCTGCGCCGGGATGGCCCCTGGCGCGACGATCAGTGTCGCTCGTTCCTCGGGCCGGCTGCCCAGCATGAGGTCGTGCAGGGACCGGGCGATGCCCTGTCTGCGCCACGACGCGCGCACCAGCAGTTCGGTCAGCGCGAAGGTCCGGCCGGGATACTCGGTGGTGACCTTGGCTGGCAGCGGGGTGGTCAGATCCTTCCACCAGGAGGTGGATGACCGCAGCGGCATCCCTGATGCATAACCGACCAGGTAGCCACCGTGGCGGGCCTCGGCCAGCATGAAGCCCGGCTGGCGGCGCCGCACCCGGAACTGCCCGGCAAGCAGCCCGCCGTCATCGGCCTGACCGCAAACCTCGCGGTGAAGGGCCTGCAGTTCGTCTACGTGCGCAGCCGCCTGCCTGCCGTCCAGCAAGCAGAACGTTATGTCGGGCGTGGACACCACCACCATCTACTCCGGGCGAATTCGTCGAGCAACGCACTCGCTGGGCGCGAGCGGGATTCCATGTCTATGCCCGGCATGTTCCGCTCCGCAGCGGTTCGGCCGGTCCCCCGGGTGTGGTTCTGGACGCTTCGCCGGGGATTCGCCTGGTGCGGGTGCGTGCGCCCGCCTGGGTTGCCGAACGCGCTTGAGGATTCGCAACCACGACCACGACCGCGCGATAGCGGCATGGCGGCCGAGCGGTCAGCCGTCACGATGTGAGGATGATGGCAAGGGATGGCGCCGCCCTGGCCGTGGCCCCGCTCCATGACCCACGGGCCGCGCTGAGAAGGAGGTGATCAGAGCCGAGGTTGTGCCGCACAAATGCCAATCACAGTCAAAGGAGAAGTGATGGCTACCAGGCCTCGAATCCGATTCGCAATCTTCGCCGCTGCCGCGGCCACCGCCCTCAGCAGCCTCTTAACAGTTCCTGCCGCTTCTGCCGCGGCTGGCCGCGCTGGTGATAACGCAGCCGGTCAGTGGATGTCGACGTGGGCCGCAAGCCCGATGGCCGCGACACCGGCCGACCTGGCCTTCCCGGGCGGCGACCTGTCGTCGGTGGGGTTCACCGACCAGACCGTCAGGAACGTCGTGTGGACAAGCACAGGAGGACGGGCCGCACGCGTCCGGCTGTCCAACACCTTCGGCACGCAGGCGATCACCTTCGACCACGTCGACGTCGGCGTCTCCGCGGGTGGGGCGTCCATCGCCACGGGCACGAACCGCCTGGTCACCTTCGGCGGAAGCAGGTCGGTCACGATCGCGCCCGGCGCGGAGGTGGTCAGCGACGCTGTGCGGATGCCCGTTCCCGCCGAAACCGACCTCGCCGTCAGCCTGTTCACCCAGGCCGCCACCGGACCGGCCACTTATCACTCGGATGCCCAGCAGATCAACTACGTCTCGACGCCGGGAGACTTCGCGGCCAGCGAATCCGGCAGTGCCTTCGCTACGACCAGCGGGTCCTGGTACTTCGTCGACGATGTGGACGTCTTGGCCGCCCCGCAGACACGGGGTGCGATCGTCGCCTTCGGCGATTCCATCACCGACGGCTTTGCGTCGACGGTCAGCGCCAACGCCCGGTGGCCGAATGACCTGGCGCGGCGGATCCTGGCCGGGCCCCCCGGGCAGGTCCACCCGGTCGTCGACGAGGGCATCAGCGGCAACCGGATACTCAACGATTCCGTGTGCCTCGGCGTGAACGCCCAGGCCAGGTTCAGCCGGGATGTCGCCGAGCGTACGGGAGCACGCTATGTCGTGCTGCTGGAAGGCATCAACGACATCGGATTCAGCCAATTCCCCAACAGTGGCTGCGCGGCACCCAACACCGACGTGTCCGCCGGCCAGATCATCGCCGGCTACGAGCACATCATCGCCGCCGCGCACGCGCACGGGCTGAAGATCATCGGCGGCACCCTCACGCCCTTCCAAGGCTCCTTCTACTACTACGCCGCCGGTGAGGCCAAGCGCGAAGCGGTGAATCAGTGGATACGAACCAGTGGGGCATTTGACGGTGTCATCGACTTCGATGCCGCCGTCCGGGATCCAGCCAGCCCGTTGCAGATGCTGGCCGCCTACGACAGCGGCGACCACCTCCACCCCAACGACGCCGGCTACCAAGCCATGGCCGCGGCCATCAACCTCGGCGTCTTCCGGCACTAGATGAATCACGGGACGGCGTCCTTGACCCTCAACGAGGGCCAAGGACGCCGGTCCGGCCGTCGGCCGCAATCTCCTGCTCGGGGTGCAAGCCGGCCAGCCGCGCGAGCTTGAAGCCAAGGTGGATGGCGAGCCGGTCATGCCCGCTCCGCAGGTTGATCCCAGCCATCTGTTCCGCCTTCTGCAGCCGGTAGTAGAGCGTGCCCCGGTGCAGATGGAGGCGCTCGGCGCTCGCCTTGATGTCACCCGCGAGATCCAGATATGTCTCCAGCGTGGCGACGACCGCCCGGTCGGCCTGCTGGAACAGCAGAAGCAGGCGCGGGTCAAGAGTCGAGATCGCCTTTTCGCCGGGGGGCAGGTGGACCAGCGCCCGGAACGCCCCAAGGTCGCGCCAGCGCGCAACGGGCCCGGTCGCGGCGACGGTGGCCGCGACCCTCGCGGCGAACCGGGCCTGCCGGTACGACTGGTGGGCGTCCGCGAGCATGTTCGCCGGATCACCGATTCCCGCCACGACCGATGCGCCGGAGTCGTCCTGCCTCAGCCTCCGGAGCAGGTCGCGGCGGGCGGCGGCGGCCAGCTCGAGCTCGGTGGCGTCGCCGCGGCGCCGGTCACGAGTGACGAGCACCCCATGGTCGGCGTTCGCCCGGCCGATGACCTCACCGATTGGCAGTTGCCTGGTGGTGTCCCTGAGGCTCTCCGCGATCAACGGCTGTGCCGCCGACGCCGATGTCTGTGCCGCCTGCACCACCACGGCCAAGATTCGACCCGGCGGCCCTAACTGGCCGGAGCTGTCAAAATAGCGCGCCCCATCGGTGCGCAGCTCTTCCGACGGTGAAAGTAACCGGGCAAGTGCGCTGCTGGCCAGGCGCTCCGCGAGCAGGTCGTCAAACATCAGCAGGCCCGCCTGCTCCGCGGTCCGCACCGCCGAACCTATCTGAGCTTCACCCAGCCGTCCGTCGTCGTCGATCAGCCACAGATAGCCGAACCGGCGCCCGCGATGGCGGATCGGCACGCACAGGCGCCCCAGAATTCCGCGATTGCGGTCTGTCGGTATGCGCAGCGGCCGCACCGCGCTGTCGAGGCCGTACCGCCGGAACCAGTCGGCGGCAGCAGGCGGAGCGTGCCTGATCAGAATGGACTGGCGGCGGACATCGTCGATCGGCACGTCATGCGAGGAGTACGCGACCATACGCAGCTCGTCGTCCTCGATCACGGCCGGGGCGTCAACCTCCTCAGCGAGGTTGTCGACAAGCGCCTGGAGCTCGGCCGACGACACGACTTACCGCCTCTCTGCCCACAGGAACATTTGTCCAACGATAGGCGGTGCCGCTCTAGACATCTGCACGATGATCCAGCTGGCGGATGCGATGGACAATCGGCAGGAGTCGCGCCCCGCCGCCCGATCATCCCGCCGTGCCGTGGGACGCGGACGTCCCCAGGGTCGTGGCGAGGAGGTCGTCCATTGCGACGAATAGTGGCGCTGATCTCCAGAAGACCCTCGGCACTGATGTTGACGACGCTACTCGTTGCGGCGGTTGGCCTCGGCGCGGGGAGCCTCGGCGTGCGGGGCCTCGGGTCGGCAGCCCATTCCACCGGCCGCAGCTCCGCGGCCGCCGACCTCGGTCACGACAGCGACGGGGGCCCCGAGGGCCCGTGGGTGGGCTATTACGACAAGGAGAGCTCTGGCCGGCCGATCACGATGGCCGAACTGCGCCAAGCCGCGCGACAGGCCGCGGCCATCCCGGATCCGGTCAAGACGCCGTGGCAGCCCGTCGGCCCGACGAACATCGGCGGCCGCGTTGTCGACCTGACCGTTGACCCCAAGAGCCCGGCCACCATCTATGTCGCCGCAGCGGGTGGCGGGATCTGGAAGAGCACCGATGAGGGCATGACGTTCACCTCCGTCTGGCCTGCCGGCTTCACCCAGACAATGGGCGCGCTCGCTTTAGGCCCCGACGGCACGCTGTGGGCGGGAACCGGTGAGGCAAATCCCGCCGGAGGCGGCATGACCTACTTTGGCAACGGCGTATATAAGTCAACTGACGGCGGGAAGACCTGGCAGAACGTTGGCCTGACCGACAGCGCGGCGATCGGCCGGATAGTGGTCAACCCGCGGGACGCTAACGAGGTGTGGGTCGCCGCGGCCGGCTCGATTTACCTGTCCTCACCGCAGCGGGGCATCTATCACACGACCGACGGTGGGAAGACGTGGCAGCAGGCGCTGGCGCCGCCCAATGCGACCACGGGCGGAATCGACATCGCGCTCGATCCGGCCAACCCAGCACGTGTTTATGCGGCGCTGTGGGACCACCACCGCGACGCGGCCGCCCGCACCTACGGCGGCACCGGTTCTGGCCTCTACCGCTCAGACGACGACGGTGTCACGTGGACGCGGCTGCAGAACATCACCACGGCGCTGCCGAGCTACGACCGCGCTCAGTCCGGCCTGGCATCCGACCCGAGCCTGGGCCGGATCGGGATCGCGGTCGCGCCGACCGACCCGAACCGCGTCTACGTCATCAGCGGCGACACAAACGGCTTCGACAAGGGATTCTTCGTCTCGAACGACGCGGGCGACTCGCTCCAGGCCGCGGGGCACGCCAACAACAACAGCGACTACCAGTGGTGGTTCGGCCGCGTCTGGGTTGATCCGGGCAACGAAAACCACATCTTTGCCGCCGACGTCAGCCTGCGCCAGTCCTCCGATGGTGGCCAGACCTGGTCGAGCGTCGGCGGTGTGCACGCCGACCAGCACATAATGGCCTGGGACCCGGGCACGATCAGCACAGCGGACCAGTCCACGGAACGGATCTATCTCGGCAATGACGGCGGCATCTATCACACCGACGCCGACGGCACGACCAGCACGTCGTGGACTCACGCCACCTACGAGCCGTGGAACCAGACGTATCACATCGCGGTCGCGGCAGGCAGCGACAACCGGATCGCCACTGGCATGCAGGACAACGGAAGCGTCCGCACCTGGACGCCGGCCAATCCGTCGCCTGCCGACACGTCGCTGTTCAACGCCTACGGCGGCGGCGACGGCCACTACGTGGCGATCGACCAGACCAACCAGGACATCTATTACCAGTGCTCGCAGAACGGATTCTGCGGCGGTGTCCACGACAACAGCGACGGCACCCAGACCACCCTGCGGTTTGGGCCGAAAGCAGGCAGCACGCGGTTCACCGCCGACGCGCCGTTCGTGATCGACCCGACCAGCCCATCTGTCCTGTACCTCGGGGGCAACGTGCTCGACCGGTCCACCGACCGGGGCGCCACGTGGACGCAGATCAGCCCGTCGGACCCCAATGACCTGCCCGGGCTGCCGCCCCCCGGCGAGTCCGAGCAAGACCCGGTGTACGCCAACACCTACGCGACGATCTCGGCGATCGGGCCGGCCACGACGAACCAGGATCGCAGCGGGTATGCCAGCACCATCTACGTGGGCACAGACACCGGCTACCTCTGGAAGACAAGCGACGCCGGCCAGGCCTGGACGCAGCTGGGCGGGCTGCCGCAGCTGTGGGTGAACTCGATCGCGGTCGACCCGGCCGACGCCAACCGGGCGTGGGTCGCCTTCTCCGGCTTCCGGGCCGGCGATGACGGCTCGCACCTGTACGAGACGACCGATGGCGGCGCTCAGTGGCACAGCGTGAGCGGCATCCTGCCGAACGCGCCAATCGAAGACGCCGTGTTCGACCACTCGGGCAGCGCGCTATACGTGGCCACCGACCTGGGTGTGTTCTGGGCCCGGGTTCCGCCGGCCGGCGGCGGGCTCGCACCTCCCACGCCGCTGGCGTGGAACCGTGTCGGGGCCGGTCTGCCCGCTACTCCCGACATGGACCTGACGATCGATGGTGGCGATACCACCCTGTTCGTCGGCACGTTCGGCCGCGGCATATGGAGGGTGCCACTGCCCACGGCCAAGCACAGCGGCTAGCCCCTCGAAGGAGGTCTCATCGAAATGAAGGCTCCCGGTGGCTTAGGACGCCGATGGCGAAAATGGCCGTTCGCGGTCGTGTGCGTTGCGGTCGCACTGCCGCTGACCGTGAGTGGGAGCGGCGCGGCGACGAGTGCCGAGGCCTCGTCGCGGCAGCCACTGCCGGTGATCAACCCGGGCTACCTGTACTCGCAGCTGTACACGATGGCGACGAGTTTCAGCTATCGCATCTCGGGTGCCGACGGGCCCCCGCAGGATCCGTCGTCCGCGTTCAACCTGCCGCCGACCGTGAACGGCTGGCAGGAGCTGTTCGCGTACTGGAAGAAGACGCTCACCGACGACCGGGCAAACGGCCAGCTCGCCGATTTCGCGACGGTCACGGATCACTACTTCCGGCGCTCGGGTGGCTACCGGTTCGACTCGGATGACGCCGAGGCCACGATTCCCGGTGCGACGTGCCCGGGCGAACGCGCCCTCGTGGCCGCGCATCCGGACGAGACGCCGGTCCCGGCAGGCATCGTCAACGAGATCAACTCCGGCTCGACCAGCGGGGCCACGGGCTTCGACGCGGCTCGGCGCGCGATCACCGACAGCAACCTCGGCAACGAGGGTGCCTACGACGGGCTGTCGGGTGTGGCGCTCACCATGGGGGAGTACCACGCCTTGCTCGGGTGGTACGAGGCGAACGGGACCTACCCGGATCGGACCCTCAAGGTCACGCTCCTTGACGCGTCCCGCGGCCTGACCAGCGATGGCCTGTTCGGCCGGGAAGGCTCGAGCTACTACGCCAACAACCTGATCCCGGCCGGGCCGCAGGGGCAGTACCTGCTCTTCGCCAACATGGACTCGCTGGGACTCGACTACCCCGCCTACCACCTGGGCACGGAGTTCTACTGGAACAACATCGCGGGCGGCGGCGTCGGCCCGTGGTCCACGTTCATCAACGCGACCCCGACCGCCCCGAACTCGGCCTATCCGGATGCCGGCGCCGGCTCGCCGGGCGCCGAGATCACCGCGAACTCCGCCGAGATCAGCAGGTTCCGCGCGGACCTGCAGGCGGCGGTCTCGGTCGGCTTCGCCCAGCAGGGCGCCATGTACGACTACTCGGTGCCGCTGGAGAACCCGCACCGGTACAACCAGACCGGGCAGGCGCCGAATCCCTACACCGGGGTGGCGGAGACCAAGCCGGCGTACTCCCCGGCGGACCAGGCGCTGTATTCCCCGGTCCGTGACGACACGACCGCGCTCGAAGACGAGCGGGCGTTCTTCGACCAGGCAATCCCCGGCTTCACCGTCAGCGGAGTGAAGAACTCCAGCAGCGATGAGAACCCGTACGCCGCGTCGGTCAGCGCGACCACGAAGGCGACGCCCATTGTCGGTTACGCGGGCAACCATACGACGTTCCAGCTCGGTGACAACACCCCGGTCGGCGCGATGACGACAGCGGCGGCTCCCGCCGCCGCCGGCGACACGAACGTCAAGGTCGCCTCGACCACCGACCTCGCGACCGGCCAGCCGATCTTCATCGATACCGGCGCGAACATCGAGTACGACTCGATCAAGGATGTCGGGACCGCCGGCGCCACCGGGACGGGGGTCACCCTCGCCACCCCGCTGCGCCTGGCGCACCCCACCGGCGTGCCGCTCAACGTCAACCAGGCGCAGCCGGTCGGCTACACGGGCGACACCATAGAGCACCTGAACTACTTCGCCAGCGGCGCGCCGCACGGCCCCGCCGGGCCGAGCCAGCCGGCCGAGGAGCTCAAGCGGGCGCTGGGACTGCCCGCGCAGTGGACGAGCCTGCTGCTCGCGGGCGACCACTACCTGGGCGCGACCGCCCGCCCGAACGCGCCGATCGCATACTTCGAGACCAACCCGGTCAAGCCGGACTCCACCCTGACGGTGACGTTCAACGCCGGGTTCTCCCGTGACGGTAGCGGGAGCAGAAACGGGCTGAAGTACTACTGGGACTTCGGTGACGGCACGCACGCCGTCGGCGAGACGGTCACGCACACCTACGCGTCGCCCAGCTACGCCGACGTGAAGCTCGCGGTCGGGCGCAGCGGCAGCTGGGGCGTGTATCGCCAGGCGGTCGCGGTCGACGGGCCGCCCGGCCCGGCACCGGCGACGAACCCGTGCGGGACGTTCACGGCGGGTGAGTCGGCCAGCCTGATCGCCGCTGCGAAGCAGGCGGTCGGATCATGAGCGCGCGAACTGGAGGTCTGGACATGAGCAGGACGCCGCGGCGAAGGCTGCTGGCACCGTGCGTTGTGCTGGCGCTTGTCGCGGCCTTCGCGACCCTCGTCCCCATGACCTCCCAGGCGCGCAGCGGGGCGCAGGCCATCGCCGCGTCGACCGCCGCGCACCCGGTGATCGACACGAATTTCCTCTACCAGGAGCTGTACGACTCTTCCACGCAGTTCATCTCCCGGGTCGCCGGCGCGGACGGGCCGCCGAGCAATTCGTCTGACGTCAATAACCTGCCGCCGAACTACAACGGGACGAGCGAGTTCTACTCCTGGTGGAAGCAGCAGATAACCGCCACGTCCCACAACCATATGGGCCCGATGGGGCGCTTCCTGACCGCGAAGGACCACTTCGAGCCCTGCTGCCGATCCAACGGCAATCAGACCTACCCGTGGCAGCTCGACGACGCGACCGTCACCATTCCGGGACGGTCCTGCCCCGGACAGGTCGCGCTGATCTCCGGGCACAACGACAGCACGCCGACGTCGACGAACGTGGCCAATGGCGCGGCGAGCGGAAGTGCCACGCCGATGAGCGGCATGCACGGCGGAAACTGGGGCAACGGCTCGCCGTTCGATGCCGACTCGGGCATCGCCATGGGGATGGCGGAGTTGCAAGGGTTACTCCGGTGGTACCAGGCGAATGGCACCTATCCGACCCGGACGATCAAGGTCGGGCTGTTCGACGCCGAGGAGACCGGGCTTGTCGGCTCAGGCGAGTACTCGCAGACCGACACGCCCGCCACCCTCACCTCGGCGGCGGCCGCCGGCGATACGACGATCAACGTGACGTCAAGCAATGGCATCGCCGCCGGGTCGACGATCGTGATCGACCAGTTCGGCAGCCACGAGAGCCACAGCGTGGCGTCGGTCGGCACCGGCACGGTCACGCTGGCGTCGGGGCTCGCCGCCGCCTACCCGGTCGGCACCCAGGTGACACGGACCGCACTGGGCTTGATCCCGGACGGCCCACAGGGGCAGTACGTCATGGTCGCGAACATGGACCAGAACGGGATCGAGTACCCGGCCTACCACTGGGGCACCGAGCATTACCTGAACAACATCGTCGGCGGGGGCGTCGGCCCCTGGTACACCAACATCAACGCCGTCCCGCTCTCGCCGAACAGCGTCTACCCGGCAACCTCGGTCGGGTGGGCCCGGATCGAGCAGAACATGCCCGCCGAGACCACGTTCAGGACCGCGCTCGCCACTGCGGTGCAACAGGCCTTCCAGGTGCTCGGGCAGAAGTACAACTACAGCATTACGCTCGAAAATCCGCTCCGCCTCGACCAGGTCGGCTCGACGCCGATCGACCCGGCGCCGACGACGGTGCCGGCGTACACGTCCGCTGACCTCGCGCGGTACTCGCCCGTGGTCGATGACAACCTCGGCCGGACCGACCAGGTCTCGTTCATCAACCGGGGGATCCCCGGCTACGGGGTCGTGGGCGCCTACGACACCAGCACGAACCCCATCATCGGCGGCAACGAGAACCCCTATCCGGCCACCTACACCAGCAAGCCGTCGCTGTTTCAGTACGCGGGCTACGACACAAGCGACGACACGATCCAGCACCTCAACTACTGGGCCTCAGGTACCACCCACGGGCCCGGGGGGGCGGACCAGCCGTCCGAGGAGCTGCGGCGGGCGCTCGAGCTGCCGGCCACCTGGACGGACTACCTGGTCCAGCAGGGAGCCTACGGCGGATCGGAGCCCACGACGGGCAGCCCGGTCGCGTACTTCGAGACCGGGCCAGCCAAGCCAACGACCACGAGCACCGTGGCGTTCGATGCCTCGTTCAGCCGAACGGCCGGCGGGACCACCAACGGGCTGACGTACTACTGGGACTTCGGCGACGGCACGACACTGGCGACGACCAACCCGACCGTGGCGCACACGTTCCCGAGCACCTCGCCGCGCTGGTACGACGTGAAGCTGGCGGTCTACGACGGGCACTTTGCCTACTACCGCCAGGCCGTGCCGGTCGAGTTCCAGCCGACTCTCTACCCGGCGACACCCGACCCGCGAGAGCCCGCGCCACCGGCGACGAACCAGTGCGGGAACCTGACCCCGCAGGAGCAGGCGGCGATGGCACCGCAGGCCCAGAGCCTGATGGCGCGCCTCGGCGGCAGCACGAAGGAGGTCTACGGCACGAAGAACTGACGAAGGCACGCACAGGATGACTCGTCGAATGGCCGGCATCCGGCCCGCCGCCGCGTTGCTGGCGCTGCTGGGTACCGGCGCCGTCGTCGGATGTTCCTCAACCGCGGCCACCGCGCACGCGCCACCCCGGCACGTCATCGCCTGGGACGGCGCGGTGCCCAGCCAGCTTGACGCACAGCAGGGTGCGCTCGCGGCTCCCTGCCGTGCGTCACGGCTGCGCGTGGTCGGCCCCGGCTTCCAGTTCGTGCCCGGTGTCGCCGGCGGCACCGGCGCGGTGGCGCTGCGCAATACTGGTCCCGTGCCCTGCCGCCTGACCGGCCGGCCCATCGTGCGCCTGGTCGGCGCCCCGCGGGCACCGGCGCAGCGTCAAGTTGACCTGCCCGCCCAGGCGCCCGCGTTCCCGCAGGTGCTCGAGCCTGCCGCGACGCTACGGGCCTTGCCGCCGGGCTCCACCGCGATCCTCAGCATCGACTGGAGCAACTGGTGCGTGCCCGGCGCGGTCGGATCGGCCAAGCCACAGGTACCGCCCGATTCGGTGCGGATCACGCTCGGGAGAGGACTCGGCCGCCTCGACGTGGCCTACAACGCCGTGCCCGATTGCGACACGCCGGGCCAACCATCGACGATCAGCGTCCGGCCATTTGCGCCTTCACCGTTGCCCGCCACCCAGCCGTGGACGACGGCGAAGGTGAAAGCGACGATCCAGCCGTTCAATGGCCCCGGGGCCCGGGTCACAGGAAAGCGCGGCCGGGTCGCGCGCTTCGCGGTACGGCTGCAAAACGACTCCCGCACTGCGGTGCGCTTCGATCGCTGCCCGCTCGTGGTCGAGGCGCTGGCGCCGTCCGAACCACCCGAAGTCCATCAACTCAATTGCCGGCTGGCCGGCCCCATTCTCCCCGGCGGCTCCCTCGTCTTCGAGATGCGGATTCACGTACCGATCGACGCCCCCCTCGGCAACAACGGGCTCTTCTGGGAACTTGACCCGACCGGGGCGCAAGGTCCCGAAGCCGTGTCAGGCCTCGCGGTGTCGCGCTGACGGCCGTAACACATCCGCGGCAGCCGTTTTGAACAATTATCCCGAACGGCTGCCGCGGTGGGACCCGTGCTTGCTGGCCGTTCAGGATCCCAATGGGAGGGTCAGCAGCGCGAAGACGCCGCCGATCACCGGGCGGGCCTGGAACCCGACCTGCCGGTCGTTCACCGTGTCGTACCAGTCGGTGAACGGTACCCGCGACGGCGTGGTGTCGGCGAAGTTGTACACCGAGCTGATCAGGAAGTCGCGGATCGGCTGGCCGCGCAGCCAGGCCGCGGTCCACAGCTCCCAGTCGGTCTTGGTGTAGGAGTGGCGGATGTCCAGCGGCACGCCGAACTGGTTCTCCTGCGCCGCGTACCAGGCCGCCTCCTGCGCCGCCACCGACGCCGGCACCAGCCCGAGCCCGAGCAGCGCGTCGGGATAGCCGTTGTACTTCAAGCTCCAGGTTCCCGGCTGGTCATACGCCAGCTTGAGGTGCGCGGGCGATCCGCTCGCCGGGTTGTCCTGCGCCATCGCCGCCCATTGGGTGATGTAGCCGCGTGCGACGCCGAGGTAGTGCGAGGCGTCCGCGGCATTTCCCGCCGCCGTCGCGATCTGGCTCATCGCGCCGATCCCGATGATGCCCTTGAGCGCCAGGTTCACGCTGTGCGCGATGAAGCCGGTGAAGTCGTCGGTCTGGTTCTGGAAGCCGGGATCCAGCGCGTTGGCGACCAGGTAGTCGGCCCACTGCTTGAGAATCCGGTAGTGAGCGGTGGCAAAGCTGCCCGCCGCCGAGCCCGCCCTGGCCACGTACGCCGCCGACATGATCAGCATGTTGGCCGATTCTTCGACCGGCATGTCCTCCTCGTTGCCGTCGTTGTGGCCGGCCGCCACCGGGTAGTGGGAGCCGAGGTCATGCTCGGCGAACTGCTTCGGCCAACCGCCGTTCTCCGGGTAGTCGAGCAACGGCGCGAGCAGCAGCCCAAGGTAGGCGGGATCGGCGTAGAGGAAGACGGGGGAGCCCGGATACGTGACATCGATCGTCGAGACGTTCCCGTCGCTTGATATCTCCTTGAGGAACGCCCACGGCGTGCCGTTCCTGCTCACCAGTTCGGTACCGCCGTACGCCTGCCGCAGCGCGAGCGCGCACAGGGCGGCGTACTGTTCGCCCGCCGCACCGGCCGCCCGCGTGGCGGCCACACGGATCTTGGCGTCCAGAGCCCCGCACCGCTGCTGCGCGGCCGGGCAGTCGGCGTGGAAGAAGGCGGCCATGGCCTGCCACGAGGGCCAATACGATTTCCACAGCGGTGGCAGCGGCGTGCCGAGGTAGCTCACGGCCGGGTCCCTGACATGGCCGATCGAGATCACCATCGGGCCGGCGGGCCCGGTCAGCGTCCCGAGATCCAGATTGAACGCGAAAACCGGCCAGTTGTCATTGATCGGGCGCGGCTGGTTCTGGTCAACGGTGTTGGCGAGCGCCCCCGCGGTCGCGGCGGCCGACCGCACTATCTGGTCGGCGCCGATCTGCCAGGTCAGCCCCGGCCGCGCCGCGGTGCTCCAGACAACTGTGCCCCAGGCGGCCATGTCGCCCGCCTCGGTGAGGGGCTGCGGCGACGCGGGGGCGTTGGTGAGCGAGACGAGGGACTGCCCGCTCCCGCTGACGTCCTCCTGCGACCACACGATCGGCGTGCCGGTGTTCCCGTGCGCCCACTCACCGGAGATATCGACGTAGATGCTGACCCGGTGCGGCTGGCCGTCATCGCTGCTGGCGTCGATGATCACGTAGGACAGCGGCATGGACTGCCGCCGCAGGTCACCGGGCTCGATCGGCGACAGGAAGGTAACGGTGAGCGCCACGCCGCCCGCCTTCAGTCCGAACCGCGACCTCGTCGCCGTCAGGTCAAGCGAATACTGAACCGCTCCGCGCAGCGCCAGCGCGGCGAGCCCTGGCGCGCCCATGAACGTGTAGGCCACGCCGTCCACCCTGACGATGCCGGTCATCGCCGTGACGTGGCCGGTCCAGAACGCCGGCCAGGTGCCGGGCAGATTGTCGGCGGGCAGCCACGTGCTCAGATAAGGCGAGCGGACCACCAGTGGCGTCGCCGGCGGCCGGACCGGCGTGAACGTCGACGCGACGGCCGGCGCGCCGGATGGTGCTCCGGCGAGTAAGAGCTGCGCCGTGTCTGCCGTGGTCTGTGCCGCGCCCCGCCCGGCGGCGCGTGCGCTGCGGGGCAGCGCCTGGCCGATGACCGCGGCGGCACCGGCGATCGCGGGTAGGCGCATCACGTCGCGGCGGGACACTCCAGGTGCCATGTGCTCGTTGTCGTATCCCTGGGGTTCCACGTGGCGACTCCCTCCGGTCGATGGGACATCGTTATCACCAAGTTTTCATATTCGCCAATTCTTTACAAGACCGATCAAAATCGAACACACGGCCCCGGCGGCGGCGTCCGGTGCCGCCCGGGAACGCCCAGGAAGAACCGAGGCGTCCCGCCGTGTCGTAGAGCGCCGGTCACGTAGTCCTCGGGCAGTGGCTGGCGCGGGGCTGGGGTGCGATGACGGGGAGGTTGTGGACCACCGTGACGCGGCGTGGGTGCGCCCGGTACGCCGTCGGTGCTCGTGGTGGCGCGATCTTGTGCGCCCGGACGCGTGGGCCGGACGGGTAGCCGGAGCACTGGCTGTCACCCACCGGTCCGTGCGCCCGCTCCCGGGCCGCGGTTTAATGATCGCGGTGGATTTTATGCGCTATGTGTAAAAAATCCACCGCGATCATGGGGAATCTCAGTATATGAGCAAGATCAAACTCACAT
>WNFX01002117.1_pt1 | contig 23398 bp, 24 predicted proteins | sample 5400111 | NCBI WGS metagenome assembly WNFX01 (sample SAMN13153363, study PRJNA577476) | soil metagenome | isolation source: 40 cm soil or saprolite under grassland replicate 1 | place: USA:California | collected 2016-06-15
CCTGGAGGGCTATGCGCCGTTCCAGCAGCCAAACGGGACGGCGCCGCTTGGCGCGCTTGATAACGTGGGAGCGACGCTTCGCCAGCGTGGCACCTCGCCAGCGGTCGTGGCGATCGCTCCCGAGTTGACTCGGCAGGGTGTGATCTTCATGCCGCTCGCCGAAGCCGCCCGCGTCCACCCCGAGCTGGTTCAGCGATACCTCTTTACCGGCGTCACGCCGGAGCGAGACAAGTTCGCCGCCCTGCACGCAGCGCTGTTCAGTGGCGGAACCTTCCTCTACGTCCCCGACGGCGTGACGATCGACGACCCGCTGGTCAGTCAGTTCTGGTCGGCGGGCTCAGGAGCCGCCGTGTTGCCGCATTCGCTGGTTATCGGGGGCAAGGGCTCTCGCTTTCAGTACGTCGACGAGTTCCTCAGCGCAGATCGCCAGGAAGCGGTGCTCGCCAGCGGTTCTGCCGAGGTCTTTCTCGAGGAAGGCGCGAATGCCGGTTATGTTGCGCTCCAGCACTGGAGCACCAAGACGTGGCAGTTCGCCAACCAACGGTTCCAGCTCGGCCGGGATTCGCACCTAAACGCTCTGGCCATCGCGCTTGGCGGTCAGATGGCGCGGCTCCGGGTCGAGGCGATTCTCGAGGGGCCTGGCTCGACCGCTGATCTGAAGGGACTGTTCTTCGGGACCGGGGACCAGGCCTTTGACTTTCGGACACTGCAGGATCACGTTGGACCGCACACCACTTCGGACCTCCTTTTCAAGGGAGCGCTCCGTGATCGTGCCAAGAGCGTCTATGTCGGCGTGGTCCGCGTAGAGCCGGAAGCCCGAGGCAGTTCATCCAACCAGGCCAATCGCAACCTGCTGTTGTCGGAGAAGGCGAAGGCAACCTCGGAGCCAATCCTGGAGATCCTCAACAACGACATCCTGCGTTGCAGTCACGGCGCGACGGTCGGTCCGGTGGACCCCGAGCACCTCTTCTATCTCGAGAGCCGGGGCATCCCCCATCCCGTGGCTGAGCGGATGCTGGTCCAGGGGTTTCTCGGAGAGGTCCTCGACCGGATTCCAGTCGCCCAGGTTCGAGAAGCGGTCGATCAGGAACTGGCCGCGCGCATTGAGTAGCGTGACCCAGCAGCGGGTCGCCTCCACCAGCGAGCTACCAAAGGAGTCGATGAAGCGGGTGGAGGTCGATGGCGAGCCGATCTGCCTGATCCATGCCGAAGACGACAACTTCTATGCAATCGGCGACACCTGCACGCACGAGGAGTATTCGCTCTGCGAGGGGGAGCTCTGGGAGATGTCGGTCGAATGCCCACGGCACGGCTCGCGCTTCGACGTCCGGACCGGCCAGGTCACCGGCCTGCCGGCCGTGATCCCGGCGAAGACGTACCCGGTAACGATCCAGAACGGAGATGTCTACGTCGAAGTCGGGGACTAAGATCAGAGCTATGGCGGACACCATGGAAACGACCCAGGCACCGGCGTCGGGCGATCTCCGGCAGCAGATCGATGCGCAGCTGGCAACCTGCCGCGACCCCGAGATCGGGCTCGACATCATGTCGCTGGGGCTGGTCTACGAGGTCGGCATCGACGAAGGGAACGTCCTCATCAAGATGACGCTGACCGCGATCGGCTGCCCCTGGGCCCAGGACCTCTTCGACGAGGTCAAGACGAAAGTCGAAGAAGTCCCGGGCGTCAACTCCTGTACGGTCGAGCTCGTCTACTCGCCGCCCTGGAGCGCGGACATGATGAGCGACGACGCCAAGATGGAACTTGGCTTTCTCTAGCGTCTAGAACAGGTACGACGCGGTCAGGAACGCGAGCCCAGCGGGAAGCAGGCTGAAGGGCGCCCGGAACTTCATCCGGCCGGCGAGCGCGTCGAGGATGAAGCAGATGAGGGCGATGATCAGCAGGATCTTGGACAATGACATGAATAACCTCCAAACAAAATTGGCGACATCGTACCCTGAATTCGAGCGGCGCAGGGAATTGCACTCCCAGTCACGCTGCCGGGAAATGGCTGTGGCAGCGGTGCCATCGGGCTGTTACCTCGACGCAGTCTGGTTCGTAAGGCTCCCTACGTAGCATCGGGCGCAGTTCGCGAATTCGAACGAACTGGGGGTACGAACCGCTTGTCGCTGCTCGAACGTATTCAAAAATCCCAGGGCGAGCCCGGGTCGCCGACACCCCCAAAACCGCCGGCCAGGGCCGTCCAGCCTCCCGTTGCGCCTCCCCAGGCCCCGCCAGCCCCCAGGAGCGCACCGAGCGCGCCACCTGCCCGGCCACTGCCGCCGGCCGCACGGCCGATTCCTCCCGTCCCCTTGGCCCAGCCGAGGCCAGCCACTCCAGCGTTACGCCCGGTGGCCAGCCCAGCGCCACGTCCCTCCGCCGCGCCGGCACCTGCGCCTGCAGCCGCTCCGGCCCAGACCCTGGCGCAGCGGGTTGCGGCCGCCAGGCCCACGGCGTCGATCGAGGCGTCGGCGCCGATGCCGGCCAACGCCAACCTCGCCGACCTGCCCGAGGCCGAGCGGCTGCACCGCATCAAGGCCGCCGTGCACGACCGGATCATCGGCGAGCTGGGCGAGCGCGCCAACGAGCTCGACAAGGAAGCGATCAGCCAGCGGGCCACCGAGGTCCTCGATGCCTACCTGAGCGCCCGGCGGGTCACGCTCACCGCCGAAACCCGGGCGAAGCTACTGGGCGCGTTACTGGCCGACATCCTGGGCTTCGGCCCGCTCGACCTGCTGCTCGGGGACGAGACGATCTCCGACATTATGGTCAACGGCCCCAACAAGGTCTACATCGAGCGCGGCAACAAGATGCAGCGGGCGGCCATCAAGTTCGACAGCGACGCCCACCTGATGCAGATCATCTCGCGCATCGTCACCGGCGTCGGCCGCCGCGTCGATGAGAGCTCGCCGATGGTCGATGCCCGCCTTCCCGACGGCTCGCGCGTCAACGTGATCATCCCGCCGCTGGCGGTGAAGGGCGCATCGGTCACGATTCGCAAGATGCGCAAAGACCCTCTTCAGATCACCGACCTGATCAAGAACAACACCTTGACCGAGGAGATGGCGACGTTCCTCAAGGCCTGCGTCAATGCGCGCATGAACATCGTCGTCGCCGGCGGTGGCTCCTCGGGTAAAACCACCACGCTCAACGTGCTCTCCAGCTTTATCCCGGGTGACGAGCGCATCATCACCGTGGAGGACGCGGCGGAATTGCAGCTGCGCCAGATTCACGTCATCAACCTCGAGTCACGGCCGACCAACGTCGAAGGCAAAGGTGGGGTCAGCATCCGTGACCTCGTCATCAACACTCTCCGAATGCGGCCCGACCGGATCGTCGTTGGAGAGGTCCGTTCCGGGGAAGCGCTGGACATGCTCCAGGCCATGAACACCGGTCACGATGGCTCCCTGACCACGGTCCACTCGAACACCCCACGAGACACGATCTCCCGGCTCGAGACGCTGGTGTTGATGGCCGGCATGGAGCTCCCCTCCCGCGCCATCCGTGAACAGATCGCCTCCGCGATCAACATCATCATCCAGCAGAACTCGAGGGCGACCAGATCTCCCTCCAGGACATCTTCGTCTACAAGCAGACGGGATACGAGAACGGAAAGGTCACCGGGTTGCTCACAGCGACCGGGGCCGTTCCTCGGATGATGGAAGTGCTCGAGGCAACCGGCAACGCGGTGCCCATGAGCTTTTTCGACCCGCATCCGGACAGCGGCTTCGTCCGGCCGAAACGGCTCCGCGTCGTCCCGAATGCTGCCTGAGAGTCGTTAGGGCCCGGCGCGGCGCATCAGCTGCACCCCGGCGGCCGCCTCGATTCGGTCGAACAAATCCGGCGACAACTTCCAGACGTACAGGTAGCTGAGCGCCGATTTGAATCTGGAGTCTGCATGGGCTTCTTCCTCGATCCGATCGATGAAGTCCGCGGCATGAGCCAGGACGAACTCCTCGAGCTCGCCGGCGGCTACCGAACCGAGGACGCCGTCGTCGGGCGCGGTGTGCAGAAGTGCGAGGATCAGGAGCCACGCCTCGGACGGGTCATCTGTGACCAGGTTCCGGACGACCTCCCAGGCCCAAAAATCGAAGCCGGTGGGGTGCGAGTAGTGCCTGATCAACGCGTCGACGACGAGGTCTCGGCCGAACAAGGGGTAGAGATCGCTGGTGGGGCGACTGGGCCAGCCCTTTATCGCCGATGCCATCCTCGGGCTCGTCCTGGCGATCGAGACGGCCTCGTGAAGCAGCCGCTCGCCGCCACACTCCAGCGTCATGCGAAGAGGCGCATAGGCAAGTCGCTGGAGGTATTGCGGGTCGGGGGCCTTGGCAATCAGGTCCTGAAGGATGCGCCACCACGCGTCTGGATCGGCACGGACTCGGTCGCGCAGCTCTGTGCGCTTCTCGTTGGTGTCCATCGACAGCAGCGCGCCGGCCCATTCCTCGCATTCGGTCCTGATGACGTCGTCCTCGGCCGTTGTCACACCCAGAGCATCCCCAAATTGCGTCGAAGCTTTCGCCCGCTATATTCAATCCGTGCCCGCCAAAGAGGCGACACCCTTCTCGCTGGAGCTCGACCGGCGAGTCGAGGAGGGCGCGCTTGGAACGCTGTACGAGAAGCTGCCGGACGATCAGGTCCGCTGCTACGCGTGCGCCCACCGATGCCTGATCAAAGATGGCCTGCGGGGCATCTGCAAGGTCCGCTACAACCGCGGCGGCACGCTCATGGTTCCCCGGGGATACGTGGGAGCCTTGCAGTGCGACCCGATCGAGAAGAAGCCGTTCTTTCACGCCTTCCCGGGAACGGACGCGCTCACGTTCGGCATGCTCGGATGCGACCTGCACTGTTCTTATTGCCAAAACTGGGTGACGTCGCAGGCGTTGAGGGACCCCGGGGCGCTCGCCGATCCCATGGACGTCACGCCGAGCCAGCTGGTCGACATCGCGCAGCGGCAGGGGGCCAGCGTGGTCGCCACCTCCTATAACGAACCGCTGATCACGTCGGAATGGGCGGTCGAGGTCTTCAAAGAGGCGCGGCCGCGCGGATTTACCACAGCCTACATCTCGAACGGCAACGCCACCCGTGAGGTGCTCGAGTACATCCGGCCGTGGACCGACCTCTACAAGATCGACCTCAAGTCCTTCCGCGACAAGAACTACCGGTCGCTGGGCGGCAAGCTGGAGAACATCGTCAACGGCATCCAGATGGTCCACGCCATGGGGTTCTGGCTGGAAATTGTCACGCTGATCATCCCGGGCTTCAACGACAGCGACGAAGAGTTGGGCGATATCGCCCGCTTCCTCGCCGGCCTGTCACCGACCATCCCGTGGCACGTCACCGCGTTCCACAAGGACTACAAAATGCAGGACCCCGACAACACCACGGCCGAGACCCTGCTCCGGGCCGCCCGCATCGGTGAGACGGCCGGCCTGCAATACATCTACGCCGGCAACCTCCCCGGTCGGGTGGGCCGCTACGAGGACACCCGCTGCCCGCGCTGCCAGGCGACCTTGATCCGGCGGGTCGGCTACCGCATCCTCGAGGACCGTCTCACCGGGAGGGGAAGCTGCTTCAACTGCCAGCAGCCAATTCCCGGAGTCTGGCGGACTACAATCAACGCTGGTCGTGCCAACTGAACTCAGCCGCCGGGAGTTTTCCTGGGTCCTCGGCGGCCCCCAGGGTGGGGGAATCAACGCCTCAGCGGAGATCTATGCCAAGGCGCTAAGCCACGGGGGCCTCCACGTCTTCGCCAACATCGAGTTCCACTCGAACATCATGGGCAAGCACAGCTACTACCGGGTCACGGCGGCCCCGGTGCCGGTCCATTCCCATGTCGACGAGATCCACATGCTGGTGGCGCTGGACCAGGAGTCCCTGTTCGGCGACGCCCCCGAGCGCAAGCACTATCCCAGCCACACCGGCCATGTCCACCAGGTGGCGCGCGGCGGCGGCGTCATCTACGACGCCGACCTGAAGATCGACCCGGGCCAGTTCGGCCGCGACGACATCAACCTCTACCCGATCCCCTTTTTTGAGGTCCTGGAAGAGGCCCTCAAGGAGGTGGGGAAGGGCGGTCAATCGCGCAAGTACATCGTCATGCGCAACACGGTCGCCCTGGGCGCCTCGATCGGCATCTCCGGCTACGACGAGGAGCTGCTTTACGAGGCGATCCGTAACGAGTTCAAAGGCCGCAAGGCGGAAGCCGCCGAGCTCAACGTCGCGGCGGTCCGCGCCGCGGCTGCTTATGCGCGGAGCCACTTCGCCGCCAAGCCCGAGCGCCGCCTCTTGCCGGTCCCGGTTGAACAGCGAAAGAGCCGAATGCTGATCAAGGGTTTCCAGGCCGTCGGCATCGCCAAGCTCAAGGCAGGCCTTGGCATGCAGACCTACTACCCGATCAGCCCCGCGACCGACGAAAGCGTCTACCTCGAGCAGAAGGGTCCCCAGTATCAGTGCACCGTCGTCCAATGTGAGGACGAGATCGCCAGCATCAACATGGCGATCGGTGCCGCGCACATGGGCGTACGGGCTGCGACATCGACCGCGGGTCCGGGGTTCGCCCTGATGTCCGAAGGCTTCGGCTTCGCCGCCATCACTGAGGCGCCCGGGCCGGTCGTCTTCCTCTGGCAGCGCGGCGGGCCGAGCACGGGGCTGCCCACCCGCACCGAGCAGGCAGATCTTCAATTCGCGCTGCATCCCGCCCACGGGGATTTCCCGCACATCGTCGTCGCGCCTGGCGACATCGACGAAGCCTTCATGGACAGCTTCGAGAGCTTCAACTGGGCGGATCGCTACCAGATGCCGGTGGTCGTGCTGCTCGAGAAGTTCCTGGCCTCGTCGATGTTCACCAACGACGGCATCGACATGAGCACGCTGAAGATCGATCGTGGCCTGATCCATCAACCGGTCGACGCCGACGGCGATGGCTACCGCCGCCACGCGCTTACCGCCGACGGCATCAGTCCCCGGACGCTTCCCGGCATGCCGGGTGGGATCTTCTCCACCACGAGCGACGAGCACGATCCGGAGGGCCACATCACCGAGGGCGTCGAAAACCGGATTGCCATGATGCGCAAACGGATGGCGAAGCTCGAGACGGCCGCCCGCGAGATTCCCGCGTCGTCGAAGTTCACGCTGCATGGTCCGCGCCAGGCCGACCTGACGCTGGTGGCCTGGGGCGCGACCAAGGGCGCCATCCTCGACGCCATGGGCGAGCTCGAGAATGACGGCCGCACGGTGAACTACCTGCAGATCCGCCTGATGCGCCCCTTCCCGGCCAATGCCGTCGCGGCGATCCTGCGAAACGCCCGTTTGACGGTGTTGATCGAGAACAATTACTCCGCGCAGCTCGGCGCGCTGATTTCTGAGCAGACCGGTATGGCGCTCGACCACCACGTCCTCAAGTACGACGGCCGACCATTTTCGCGGAACGAGATCGTCGAGGGCGTGCGATCGGCGCTTTCCGAGCAGAAGAAGGCGGTCATGGTGTCCCATGCCTGAGGCCGCGGCCGCCGCCCCGAAGAAGTTCGCGCTGCAGCAGTACAAGACCGAAGTCCACGTCGACTGGTGCCCTGGCTGCGGCGACTTCGGCATCCTGAGCTCCATCCAGCAGGCGCTCTTCCAGCTGCAGATCCCGCCCTACCGGGTGGCGATGATCTCCGGTATCGGCTGCTCCGGCAAGACTCCGCACTACATCGACACCTACGGGCTGCACACCCTCCATGGGCGGGCGCTGCCGGTCGCGACCGGCGCCAAGCTGGCCAACAACCAGTTGACGGTGGTCGCCGTGGGCGGCGACGGCGATGGTTATGGCATCGGCGCCGGGTACTTCGTCAACAGCGGCCGCCGCAACGTCGACATGACCTACATCGTCTTCAACAACGGCGTCTACGGGCTGACCAAAGGCCAGGCCTCGCCCACGCTGGCGAAAGGGTTGAAGACGAAGTCGATGCCGGAGGCGTCGATCCAGGAGGGCGTCAATCCGATCGCCCTCGCGCTTGGCGCGGGGTACACCTGGATCGGGCGGGGCTATGCCCTCGACGTGAAGACGCTGGTCTCGCTGATGGTCCAGGCGATCAATCACAAAGGGACCTCGTTCCTGGACGTGTTTCAGACGTGCCCTGTCTACAACGACTTGCGCACCAAAGAGTGGTACGCGGGCGAGGACATTGGTCGGGCCAGGATTCGCAAGCTCGACGCCGACCCGGGGTGGGATCCCGTTGTGAAGGATCCGACCAGCATCGACGAGGTCGTGGAGAAAAAGGGGCTGGCCTTGCGGGCCTCCTACGAGACGGGCGACAGCCTGGCGGTGGGCGTCTTCTACTCCATCGCGCTACCGACCTACGACGAGCAGCTGGCGGTGAAGGTCCCGGCGCTCAAACATCATCCGCTGGTCGACCTCCCGCTGTACCAGCGCGACGTCGGCCCCCTCTTCGCCGAGCTGGCGTAGCGGCTCGCGGTCCACGGCTACCGTGGGTGTCCGCCTGCTCGCCGTCAGCGATGAGGTCGAGCCCCAGCTGGTGGACGAGCGGACGGTAGCGACCCAGGGTCGGATCGATCTGCTGATCGGCTGCGGAGACCTGCCGCCTGACTATCTCGACCTGCTGTCAACGGTCTACTCGGCGCCCTTGCTCTTCGTCCGCGGCAACCACGACCCGCCGGGACGGCAGGGTGACTACCCCGCGGCCGCCGAGATCGACGGGCGAATCGTGAGGGAGCAGGGTCTGCTGATCGCTGGGCTCGAAGGCTCCATTCGCTACAGCGAGGGTGCGCATCAGTACACCGAGCGGCAGATGATGGCCAAGGTGCTGGCGCTGCGTGTCCGGCTTGGGACACGCAGTCTCGATATCCTGATCACGCACGGCCCGCCTGCCGGGGTCAATGAAGGCACCGATGCGCCGCACCGTGGGCTGAAGGCCGTGCGCCGGGCGGTCGAATGGATGCGACCGCGACTGCTTCTGCATGGCCACGTCCATCCGTACGGCCGCGAGATCGTGCGTGAGGCTCAGCTTGGAGAAACCCGCGTGGTCAACGTCGTCGGCCATCGAGTGATCGAGATCGCGACGCCATGAAACAGCTGCGGGCCCGGGCCGATTTCGAGACGGCCCGGATCCAGGCGTTCCTCCGCGATGCCGGGTCGGTGCTCCGCGGTGACACCAGACCCCTGCTCTCCTTCGACGAGGTGCGGCGCGCCGCCCGGCTCGAGGGGCAGTCGTACCGCGGGCTCACGAACGTCCCGATCGCCGATATTCGTGGCTCGGTCGGACGGCCGAACGACTTCGACGCCTCTTTTCTTCCGGTGAAGCCCCAGATGCGCAAGCGCTGGGAGCAGCTCGATGCGGCGATGCGGCGCGGCGAGGCGGTGCCTCCGATCGAGGTGTACCACCTCGGAGACGTCTACTTCGTCAAGGATGGGCACCACCGGGTATCGGTCGCCCGCCACCTCGGCTGGAAGACGATCCCGGCGAAGGTCATCGAGGTGAAGACGCGGGCACCGCTGACCGGTGACATGGACGCCGCCGCCCTGCTCCAGGCCAAGGAGTACGTCGATTTCCTCGAGCGAACCCAGCTCGACCGGGTGCGACCGCAGGCGTCGATCGCGGTCAGCCGGCTGGGACGCTACGACCGAATTTTCGAGGATATCCTCGGGCACCGCTACTTCATGGGGTTGCAGCAATACCGCGAAGTCGACATCGCCGAGGCCAGCGCCAGCTGGTACGACAACGTCTACAAGCCGATCGCCGACCTGATCCGGGAGTACGATATCCTGTCGCACTTCCCCGGACGGACGGAAGCCGACCTCTACCTGTGGATTACGGCGCGGTGGCTCGAGCTGAGCCAGACCCAGAAACCGGCGGGCCCAGCCGAGGCCATCGCCGATATCCTCTTCGAGACCGAGGGTACGGTTGCCGCGGTGCCTTCACCCCAGGTTCTCGCCGTCCTGAAGCGCTGGCTTGGTCCGCCGCGGCGTGCGATTGAGTTGCCCGCCAGGCTCATCCGTCGCGCGTCCACCCCCGCGTCCCGAGCCTGACGGCGGGTCGCGGCCGGCTTAGATCTCGGTCTTTCGCTTCTCCGGGTACGCCGCGTTGATCTCAGCCCGCACGCGAGCCTTGTCGGCGTCGCTCTTGAAGTAGTCGAAATTCCAGGCGATGAATTTCTTCTGTTCCGGCGGGACCTCGTCCTCGGGAAAGATCGCCGCCACCGGGCAGGGGTCGACGCAGGCGCCACAGTCGATGCACTCGTCCGGGTTGATGTAGAGCATCCGGTCCTCGGCTCCGCCTTCGATGATGCAGTCGACCGGACAGACGTCGACGCAGGATTTGTCTTTTAGATCGACGCAGGTTTCGGTGATGATGTAGGCCATTTCGTTTGCGAAAATTCACTCTAGCACAGGGTTCCAAAAGGGTTTCAGGACCGTCACAGATCGGTCAGGCGGCGCTGCCCGGGGGTGGCAAGAGGTGGCTTGCGGCCCGCGTTACGTCTTCGTGGCCCTCCCCAGACCGGCGTCCCCGCGTCTCGTGTTCAGGCCGGCGCGCCGCGTTTCATGGGCAACCCGGATCTTCGCCATCCTGGTGCTCGTGCTGGCGGCAGGGGCCATCGGGGCCTTCCTGGAAGTCGTGCTGCCCCAGCGGGTGGCGCAGCTGGCGCAATCCGAATCCAGCGAGCTCGCGCAAGCGCGGACCGGCGCGGCGGACTCGAGCACTGCGGTAGCCACCCTCTGGACCGAGATCTCGGCCAGGGGCGGTATCGGCCTTTCGCCTGACCAGATCACCAAAGACCTGGCGCTGGCGAAGGCCACGGAGAAGTCGGCGGACGACGCCCTGAGCCATATCCAGGCGGCGCAAACCTACATGGCGCAGGCCGACGGCCTCCCCTTCCAGTTTCACTCGCCCTCGTTCATCGCCACGGACCGTCCCGCCCTGCAGCACCTGGAGAAGGCGCTACAGGCGACGATCAAGCTCACGCACGGAGCCACGCTCCAGCTCTCGCTGGCGCAGCACCTCAACCAGGATGCCCAGACCATTTCCGGCAGCCTCTATCCGAGCCTGAACGCCCGGCAATGGACGGATTCGGCCCGCACCGCGTCGGCGCTCACGACCGATCTCACGACGCAACAGGTGCCGGCGGGGGACCCTGAGGCGCTCTTCGACCCCCTGTGGGGGAAGTGGATCGATGCGATGCTCGCGGTAGCAAGCAGTGCCAAGCAGGTCAGCCTCGCGTCTGCGGCCGGCCAGACCCAACAGGCCCAGGCAGCCAATCGCAGCCTCGACACGGCCCGGGCCCAGCTGGCTGCGAGCTACGCGGCGGCCCAGAACGGCGCGGCGTCCTGGCAGGCAAAAACCGTCCAGCCTCTACTCGATACAATCGCCCACGAGAAGTCGGCGGGCGGCGCCTAAAGCCGCGTCAGCAGGTCCTCGCTCAGCTCGCTGAGGCGCCGAGCGCCAAGGAGGCTCATCGACAGCTCGATTTCCTGACGCAGTATCTCCAGCATGTGGCTGACGCCGTCGGCTCCCCCGACCGCAAGCGCATAGAGATAAGGTCTCCCGATGAGCACCCCCTGGGCCCCGAGGCAGAGGGCTTTGAGGACGTCGGTTCCACGCCGGACACCGCCGTCCATGAGCACCGGAATCTCGCGCCCGACCGCCTGGACGACCTCAGGTAGCGCGTCGAGGCTCGCAACCGCATGGTCCAGCTGACGGCCACCGTGGTTGCTGACGATCACGCCACGGGCGCCCGCCCCGACCGCGTGGCGGGCATCGTCGGCGCGAACGACGCCCTTCACGATCACGGGAAGCGAGGTCTTGGCCACCAGCCACTCGAGATCGGCCCAGCCCAGGCCCGGATTCGTTTGGGCGTTCACGTTCTGGGCGAAGGGGTCGGGGCCTTCGGCCGCGACCCCTCTGCGCCGGGCGTCGAGATTGGCGTAGCCAAGCCCCTCGGGCAGGCTGAACGCGTTGCGGATGTCTCGCTCGCGCCGTCCCGTCCTGGGGAGGTCCACCGTCAGCAGGATGGCCGAGTAGCCGGCGTCGACGGCGCGCTCGATGAAGCTGGCACTTACCGCCCGCTCGGTGTGCATGTAGAGCTGGAACCATCGTGGTCCCGTTGCGGCCGCGGCGACCTCTTCGATGGCGGCACTGGACAACGTGCTGAGCGCATAGGCGATGCCCGCCTCTGATGCCGCCTGGTAAGCGGCCAGCTCCCCATCGGGGTGCGTCATCCGCTGGGTGGCGGTGGGCGCGAGGTGAACGGGCATCCGAAAGCGCTGCCCGAACAGCTCGTGGCCCAGCTCGATCTGGTCGGTCGACGCCAGGACCTTGAAGCGGAAACGGTACCGGGCAAACGCCTCACGGTTACCCCGTAGGGCGGCCTCGTCCTCGGAGCCACCAGCGATGTAGTCGTATATGCCCTGGGGAAGGACCGCTCGTGCCGCCAGCTCGTAGTCATCCAACTTGAGGGGGGCCGGCCGGGTCTTCCTATCCACCATCGAATCTGCCATGCCGCCAATTGTGGCGTTTCGGGCCCCCAGTGTGTAACGCTTAGCAAAGCGCCTGTCCGAACGCGTCGAATGCCGAAAGGAAGGGAGGTTCCTCGTATGAGTGGGGCCATCGCGATCCTGGCGTTTCATCAGGTCTACCAGCCGCTCGGCGACAGCATTCTTCTCTCGGCGATCGTCGCGGGAATTCCTCTGTACCTCTTGTTCGTGATGCTGGCGATCCTTCGCCTGCCGGCCTGGCTGTCGGCCCTTACCGCCATGCTCTCCGCGGCGATCCTCGCCGCGTTGGTGTGGCGCATGCCGCTCGGGCTCGACATCTCGGCGACCACGGAGGGCATGGCCAATGGGTTGTGGCCGATCAGCTGGATCGTGCTCAACGCGGTCTTCTTCCACAACCTGACCATCGCCAGTGGTGACTTCGACGTGATCCGCCGGTCGCTCACCCAGCTGACCGGGGACCGGCGGGTCCAGGCCCTGCTGGTGGCGTTTTGCTTCGGCGCCCTGATGGAAGGCATCGCCGGCTTCGGTGCCCCGGTCGCCATCTCGGCGGCCATCCTCGCGAGCCTCGGCTTCGAGCCGATCAGTGCGGCGGTGCTCGCGCTGCTCGCCAACACAGCGCCTGTGGCCTTCGGCTCGATCGGCATCCCGATCGTCACGCTGGGGCTGCTGACCGCGCCCATCATCGGCCACAGCGCCAACGATCAGACGCAGGTCACCCTGGCACTCTCCGCCATGGTCGGGCGGCAACTTCCGGTCTTCTCGATCCTCATTCCTGGCTTCTTGATCGTTGTTCTCGCCGGCTGGAAGCGCATGGTCGAAGTTCTGCCGGCGGTCCTCACCGCGGGCGTCGTCTTCGCGATCGTCCAGTTCCTGGTCTCGAATTTCATCGGGCCCGAGCTGACTGACGTGCTCGCCGCCCTGGTCTCGATGGCCGCCGTCGCCCTGCTGCTCCGAGTCTGGAAGCCGAAGACGCTCTGGAGTTTTGCCGCCGACCGCGCGGCCGTGCCGGGCGTAACCCCGAGGTTTCGAAGTGTGGGTGCCGCCGTTGCCCAGGTCGCCGATCCGCCGGCGCGGATTGTGCGCGCCTACATGATGTACGTGATCCTGGTGGTGGTCATCCTGATCGGCCAGATGGGTAACCTGCCTTTCTTTTCCGGCAGTCCACCCGGCAACGTGAAGAATGCGCTGCACACGCCGGCGAACGTCACCGCTGACTTCAAATGCGGCCAGCCCGCATACAAGCTTTGCCCGAATCCGTGGATCGGTCCCAATCCGACAGTGGATGCCGGCGCCTTCAAGTTCCCGTTCTGGAGGTTCCAGTGGCCCGGCAGCTACAGCGGCACCTCCGCCAAACCCAAAGCCCTGATCTCCCAGGAACCGACGATCGTGACCAAATCCACGCCGTATCCCGTCACCTTCACCTGGGACTTCCTGGCAGCGGCCGGTAGCCTCGTGCTCTTCGCGTCGATCGTCGCCTTCATCGTGATGGCGATCCGAGGGGCACCGCTGGGCCTCTTCTTTACGACCTACGGCCGCACCCTACGCCAGCTCGCGCTGCCCATCATGACGATCGCGTTCATCCTGGGTATCGCCGCCGTCATGAACTTCTCCGGGATGACGTCCACCCTTGCCCTGCTCATGGCAAAAGCCGGCGGGTTCTTCCCCTTCTTCTCGGCGGTGATCGGTGCGCTGGGCGTCTTTTTGACCGGCAGCGACACCGCGTCCAACACGCTCTTCGGCCCCATGCAGGCCCATACCGCCCAGCAAATCGTGATCGGCGGACATCACCTGAACCCCGTCCTGACAGCGGGGACCAACTCGTCGGGCGGGGTGATGGGCAAGATGATCAGTCCGCAAAACCTGTCCGTCGGCGCGGCGGGTGTCAACCGGGTGGGTTCGGAGGGCGAGATCTTCCGCCGAACCATCGGCTACAGCCTGATCCTGACGGCCGCCGTCGGCATCGTTGCCATGATCGAGGTCTACCTGATCCCTGGGATCATCCCGACCTTCGGTTAACGAGCGTCCCCCCAGCACCCTCCCCCGCTCGCGGGGGAGGGCAGGGTGGGGGATTCCCGGGGGTACCCTTTAAAAGATGGACGCGGCTGATCGCGACCGACTCCTCGCCCAGATTCGTGGCGTGGTTGGCGAGCGCTACGCCTTCGCCGATGCTTACGAGATGCGGCTCTATCAGTACGACGCCAGCCCCGAGACGGCGCTGCCGGACATCGTCGTCATCCCCGGGACGGCGAAGGAAGTGGCGCAAGTCGTCAAGCTCTGCGCCGAGGCCGGGGTACCGATCACGGCGCGGTCCGGCGCCAGTAGCCTGGCCGGCGGGACCGTTCCGGTCGAGGGCGGTGTCGTCATCACCTTCGCCCGGATGGATCGCATCCTCGAGATCGACGTGGACAACCTGCGGGCCGTGGTGCAGCCGGGCGTCGTCAACCTGGCGCTGAGCCAGGCGCTCAAGCCGCAGGGCTACTACTACGTCCCGGACCCGTCGAGCCAGGGCGCCTGCACCATCGGGGGAAACGTCGCGACCAACGCCGGCGGCCCACACACGCTCCTCTACGGCGTCACTGTCAACCACGTCACCGGTCTCGAGGTTGCGCTCGCCAATGGTGAGTTGGTGCAGGTCGGTGGGCGCAACACTGCGGAGGCGATCGGCTACGACCTGACCGGTGTGCTGGTCGGATCGGAGGGAACGATGGGCGTCGTCACCCGGATCTGGGTGAAGATCCAACCACTGCCGCCGGTGCAAAAGACCCTGATGGCCGTCTACCCGGACGTTGCCACCGCCAGCAATGCCGTCTCGGCCATCGTGCGTACCGGGATCCTTCCGGCCGCGATCGAGATGATGGACAAGCTCTCCATCCAGGCGATCGAAGCCGCGTCGCACGCGGGCTACCCGTTGGACGCCGGCGCGGTCTTACTGCTCGAAGTTGACGGCACCCCGGAGGTTGCCGAGGACCTCGGCGAGCGGATGGCGAGGGTCTGCCGCGAGAACGGCGCCAGTGAGGTGCGGGTCGCTCGCAACGAGGCGGAACGCCAGGCGCTCTGGAAAGGGCGCAAGGGAGCCTTCTCGGCGATGGGTCGCCTGTCGCCGGACTTTTACGTGATGGATGGCGTGGTGCCCCGCACGAGGTTGCCCGAGACGCTCGCGAAGATCGACGCCATCAGCGAGCGCACCGGCTTCAAGATCTGCAACGTGTTCCACGCCGGCGACGGCAACCTTCACCCTCTCGTTCTCTTCGATGCCTTCAAACCGGGTCAGTACGAAGCCGTGCTTCGGATCGGCGACGAGATCTTGAAGCTCTGTGCCGATGCCGGCGGATCGGTGACCGGCGAACATGGGATCGGTTTGGAAAAACGTGAGAACATCCGCTATGTCTTCTCGGATGACGACCTCGAAGTGATGGATCGCGTCCGCCGCGTTTTTGATCCCCAGTGCCTCATGAACCCCGGAAAGGTCTTTCCTGGCAAGGGGCTCGAGCCGTCGGAGGTGCCGATCCCGCCCGGGTACCCGCGTCGGCAGCCGCGCGCGGCGGTTGCCGACGGCGAGGACGTATGGGTGTGAAGGCGCGCGCCCAGGCACTACCCGGGCACGAGATCGGCGTCGATGAGCAGCGCGGGCTCAGCGTCGACGGTCTGCTGCCGTCGACGGTGATGCGCCCGGAGGACGCCGAAGATGCGGCTCGTGGGCTACGTCTCTGCGACCTCGCTCCGGCCGCCGTGGTGGTCTGGGGCGGTGGCACACAAATGCGGTTGGGCACCCCGCCACGGCGCTACGACGTGGCCTGTTCAACCGAACGAATGACGCGGCTGCTCGAGTACGAGCCCGCCGACCTCACCTGCCGCGTCGAGGCGGGCATGCGGCTGCGCGACCTGCAGGCCACGCTGCGCGAGCAGGGCCAGCGCCTCCCGCTCGATCCGCCGCATCCGGAACGAGCGACCGTCGGCGGAATGGTCGCGGCCAACAGCAACGGCCTCAGCCGAGGCCGCTACGGCACGGTGCGTGACTGGGTGATCGGCATTGCGGTGGCGTACCCGTCGGGCAAGGTCGCGCGTGCCGGCGGCAAGGTGGTGAAGAACGTCGCCGGCTACGACCTGATGAAGCTGCACATCGGTGCCCTTGGCACGCTGGGGGTGGTGGCCGAAGTGAACTTCAAAGTCCAGGCACGACCCGAAATGGAAGCGACGCTGTTTGCCCACTTCGAGGCGCCGGCGCCGGCGCTCGAGGTGGGGCTCAAGCTTGCCCACCAATACCTCGCGCCCGCCACCGCCATCGTCCAGGACGGTGCTGGAGGTCGATGGGACCTGGCGCTCAAACTCGAGGGGTATGCGCGCGAGGTGCAGGCGGCAAAAGACCAGGCTGTCCGATTCGTGCGTGATGCCGGGGGCGCCGCAGAAGACGCCGAGACTCCCCCGGGCTTCTGGGACGTCGCCCGTGATTGGTCCACGCCCGCGGATGACGACGTGGTGCTTCGCGCCATTGTTCCGCTCGCGGCCAGCCCGCTGTTGATGGCGGCCGTTCCGCCGGACGCCCGAGTGCTGGCCCAGCCCGCGTCGGGCGTCGTCGACATTCGAGTACCGGCGCCGGCTGCCGCCGCCACGCTGTCGCGTTTGCGCACCGCGGCCGGCGCCGAGGGGCAGGTGGTGGTGGTCGCGGCTCCGGTCGCGCTCAAGGAGGGTCTCGACATCTGGGGGCCGCCGCCCCCCGGGTTTCCGATCATGCGCGCACTCAAGCAGGCTCTCGATCCGAACGGGATCCTCAACCCGGGCCGGTTCGTGGGCGGGATCTAGTGGGGGACTGATGCGCGACGTCGCCTCGCTCGACTTCAAGGCGCAGCTCCAGCGGGACGGCGTGCCCTCGCCGGCCGCCGGCATCGACATGGACCTGGTCCGGGACTGCATTCACTGCGGGCTTTGCCTGCCCAAGTGCCCGACGTTTCGCAGCCTGCATCACGAGGGCGACAGCCCGCGCGGGCGGATGTGGCAGATCAAGGAGGCGACACTGGGGTTGGTGGCGTTCGACGACCCGCGCTTTCAGGCCCACGTCTATCAGTGCCTCAACTGCCGCGCTTGCGAAACGGCCTGCCCGTCTGGTGTCCAGTTTGGAACCGTGATGGAGATGGCGCGCGCGAAGACGCCACCGCAGAACCGCCGCGACCGGATGGTGCGCACCGTGCTCCTCAACGGCTTGCTGCCGCATCCGGGACGCCTCCGCCTCGTGGGCTGGCTGTATCGGGCCACGAGAGCGGTGCGGCTGCCCGCACTCTTACGGCGAAGTGGCGCCTGGAAGATCCTGCCCCTCGGCAAGTTTGCCGCCTTCCCGCCGGTCGGCGACGCGCGGCCGCGGCGGGCGCCGCTACCCGGGCTGACGCCGGCGCAGGCGACGCGTCGCGCCCGTGTCGGCCTGCTTGCCGGATGCATCCAGGACGAAATGTTTCGGGGCACGAATCGTCGGACCGCCCTTGCCCTGGCGCGCAACGGCTGCGACGTCATCGTGCCCGCCGCGCGGGTCTGCTGCGGTGCTCTCGCGTCGCACGCCGGCGAGGCGAAGACGGCCGAACACCTCGCCGGCCTGACCATGGACGCCTTCGCTGAGCAGGGCCTCGACGCCGTGGTGGTCAACGCTGCCGGCTGCGGCTCGAACATGAAGGAATACGAGGTGCAACTGCGCAATGATGCCGGGCGCCGGGAGGCCGCCCCCGGTTTCTCTCGGACCGTGAAGGATGCCTCGGAGTTCCTCATCAGCCTTGGGCTCCGGCCACCGGCGCGCCCGATCCGCCTCAAGGTTGCCTACCAGGATCCCTGCCACCTGGTGCACGGTCAGAAGGTGCACCAGCAGCCACGACAGGTGCTCGGCGTGATTCCCGGCATCGAGCTGGTCGAGATGAAGGAGTCCGACTGGTGTTGCGGTTCCGCCGGGGTCTACAACCTGACCCAGCCGGAAATCTCTGAAGAGGCGCTCGGCTGGAAGGTGCGCAATATCATCGATTCGGGGGCGCAGGTGATCGCGTCCGCCAACCCGGGCTGCATCCTTCAGGTCGGCATGGGTCTGCAGCGCGCCGGACACGACATTCCCGTGGTCCATGTCATGGACCTGCTCGGCTGGGCCTACGGCGATGATGAGCAGCGCCCGCCGATCGTCCGCCGGGCGATGGCGTGACCGAGGCGGCGCTTACTCCTCGGCCCGCCTTTGACGACCCCTGGCTCGATGATCTCGCGGACCGAATCTGGTCGAAGCCGGAATTCTCAATGGTCCCCATCGATCTCGAAGAGGTGCCGGCGCGACCCTACGCGGGCCCGCCTCTTGATGATCGGGGACTGCGGATCGTGTTCTGCGGGATTCCCTCAGACTATGGAACGGCGTTCCTGCTGCACCTGATCGAGAAACGGGTGAACCTGGTGGCAGCGGTTTGCAGCACGCGGTGGCAGCGGACCCACCCCAAGCCTGACCTGGTGGCGCGCATCGCGGGGCACCTTGGCCGCCCGGTCGAGGTGGCGGCCAACGCCAACGCCGAGCCGTTCATCCGCTCGTTGCGGGCCTACCGTCCGGACGTGGTCGTGATGGCCAGCTTCGATCAGATCCTGGCCGCGGAAACGCTGGCGGTACCTCGCCGTGGCTGGCTCAACATTCATCCGTCCGTGCTGCCGCGGCACCGCGGCCCGGAACCGATCTACTGGACGCTCGCGAATGGTGATGCCGAGGCCGGCATCACGGTCCATTTGACGGTGCCGCGTATCGACGCCGGACCGATCCTCGCCCAACGGCGCACGCGAGTATCCGTCGGGGAGACCGCCGGCTCGCTCAGCAAGAAGCTGGTCGCGGAGGGTCTTGTCGCGCTGGACGAGACGCTGTCACGACTGAACGCGGGAAACGCGGAGGCGCTCCCGGTCGACCTCGTGCAGGGGAGCTACGAGCCGCCCGTGCGGCATGCCGAGCTGGATTGGGATCAACCCCTGCAGCAGATCGATCGGTTGGTTCGTGCCGGCCACCCCGATCAGCCCCCCTACTTCACCTACCGCGGTCAACGCCGGTATGTGTACGGGGTCCGACCCGTTAACCCGGATTCGGCCACCCTAGAACGCCTCAAACGCTCGCATGGCACTAAACCGCCGATCGCGTGGGGCGGTGGGCCCGGCGCTGGGGAGATGCTGGCGGCGGTTCAAGATGCGGTCGTGGCGGTGCGCTGGCGGCCGGTCGGGCACACCCACGCGGTCCGCCCCCTGGCGAAACAGCAATTCCCGTAGAGCGTGTTACCAGCCCGTCACAACTCAGAATTGACGGATTGCGGAAACGCAGGCCTTATAATGAATCTCACATGGCTCAGGAAATGATCGAACAAGACACCCAGCTGATCAGCATCACCGATTCCGCCCTCACGCAGTTGCGTGACCTCTTGCAGAAGCAGGGACGCCCTGAGATGGGTTTGCGCGTGTTCGTCCAGCCAGGCGGCTGCTCGGGCATGTCCTACGGCATGGGCTTCGAGGACCGGCCCGAAGAGGGCGACGCCATCAGTGACCTGGGTGGCGTACGGTTGTTTGTCGACTCGGTCAGCGCCCAGTACATCAAAGGCGCCGAGATCGATTTCGTGGACAGCTTGATGGGCGGTGGCTTCACCGTGCACAACCCCAACGCGGTCTCCAGCTGCTCGTGTGGGAGCTCGTTCGACACCGGCGCCGATGCCGGCACGGCTCGCGGCTGCAGCCACTAATCCAAGGCCGCGGCCGCCGCAAAAACGCGTTTTCATGCTTGTGTAACGTGTCCCAAAAATGAGTGCTGTTCGCCTGCATTTGTCCCCTCAACTGATGGCTTGACCCTGGTGCGCTTCGGCCGTACGCTGATGGCCCCTGAGGGACACCATGCCGCGCCAGCCCCGCGTTCTGATGGTCGAGGATCATCCCGACATTGCTGATCTTTATCAGCTGAAACTGCAACTCGATGGGTATCGCGTCGCGGTCGCGTCGGATGGTGCCGCGGGGCTCAGACTCGCCCGCTCACTGACACCGGATCTCATCCTGCTCGATATTCATGTTCCGCAGCTCGATGGCCTCCAGGTGCTGGCCGCTCTGCGCGAGGATGGGGCCACCGGCGAGGTCCCGGTCGTCATCTGCAGCGAGGACGACAACCCGCAGTTGATGAAGGAAGCGCAGCGACTTGGCGCTGCCGCCTATCTCGTGAAGGCCCATCTCCTGCCGAGTCACCTCAGCCAGACGGTCTCCGACGTGCTGGGCCAGCGGAACGGGATCAGCGGCAACGCCGTCCACTCGGGCGTCCAGCAAGCCTCCTGATCCGCCAAAAGTCTTAGGGCGTCCTTAGCTGTCCATCATCCTTTCGTAAGGGTGCGTGGTCCATCATCAGGAGATGATCGCGGAGCCCAGTGACGCGCCAGCGGTGAGCTCGCCGCTTCCGCCGACTCCGGCGTCGCCGCGAGGCGGACGCCCCACAGCACGGACCATACTCATCGGCGCGCTGGTCTTGATCGGTGGACTCGGCGGCGGGGCACTGGGCGCTGAGGCAGTCATCAGCCGGTTGCCGGCGACCGCCAACACCTCGGCCACCACGAGTCCGGCTGTGTCAGCCGCGAGTAACGCGGTCGCGGCGCAGCCTCTGTCCGCCGCAGCGCTCTACAAGCAGGCGGCGCCGGGCATTGTCACCATCACGACCGAAGTTGCCCGCCGAGGTGGGACCGGGGAGGGGACCGGTTCCGGCATCGTCCTCGACACCAGCGGCAACATCCTTACCAATGCGCATGTGATCGCGGGAGCGAGCCAGATCCAGGTGACCTTCAGCGACGGCAAGACGGCCTCGGCCAGCGTCGCCGGATCGAACACCGCTGCTGACCTTGCCGTCGTTCACGTCTCTGTGGCGGCGTCGAGTCTGCATCCAGTCCCACTCGGCGATTCGAATACGGTTCGCGTCGGCGACGCCGTCTACGCGATCGGGGCGCCTTTCGGCCTCGCCGAGACGATGACCGCCGGAATCGTTTCGGGATTGAATCGGAGCAACCAGGGCACTGGTCTGAGCGGCTTGATCCAGACCGACGCGCCGATCAACCCGGGCAACTCGGGCGGCGCGCTGCTCAACACGCTCGGCCAGGTGATCGGTGTCAATGACTCGATCGAGAGCCCGATTGCCGGCAATGTCGGCGTCGGGTTCGCCATCCCGATCAACGCTGTCAAGCAACTCCTCAACTCGCTCGAGGGCGGCGCGAACCAGTAACGTAAGCGAATTCCAATCATCGCGTTCGTCCTGTTTGCGATCATTGCCGTCCTTGTAACTAATCCGGCTGGCATCGGACGGCGCGTTTTCGCTCCGTATTACGTTTACATCGATCACCTGCCCCGGGTGCTTCGCTGGGGCTGGCAAGGCGTTACGCTGTTGATCGCGGCGTTGTTTCTCGCTTCCGCGCTTTTCCCCGGTCAAGTCTCGGCGCTGTTGAGGTTCGCCAACCCATGGGGTGGCTTGCTCATCTTCTTCGTGGCCGTGATCATCTTCGTGGGAATCGTTGGACAGCGGCCACCACGCTGAGGCCGACCGAAACGGGTTTTACACGGCTGGTTTTTGGGGACCGCGAGGCGAAAACCTAACTTCGGCGGCAAGCCGTCTTAAGCGATTTCTGGACCAGCTAAGAAGTATTCACCCTCTCCTCTCCGAGTGGTATTTCGGAGTGACCCGCAAGGGCGCTCCGCGAGTTGCGATTCCAAGGTCCGAGGCTGGATTGCGCGAATGGATCGCCAAACAAGCCGCATGGACCCGAGAAGGCGTTCCGAGGGAGCTAGCGCAGGGCACAGGCGCCCTCGTTGGAGCATGGGCCGGAGACTATTCGGTCAGCGCCGGCCTATCCATCCGTTTCGGGTACACCTCCGAACGTGTTGGAAACGCCGCGGTACTTACCCTACCCGGAGCCCTGGACCCGGTATTCAACAACCTTGCCACAAGCCAGTCGGTGATCGATGCCATCGTTTCAGCCTGGGATCCCGACCGGGCGGTTCTTAGCCACGCGACGTTCTCCGCGATGACCGGCCAGAGGTCAAGCCGGGTGAATTAGTTCGGACCGAGACGCTTTGGAAGCAATTTCCTGATTGGATTGCGTACAGGCGGGGTGAGCCACTTGTGCTCGGTGGCCCGTTTAAAGCCAAAGGCCCCTAGGCCAAGAGATCAGCGGGGGCTGAGTTCTATGGCTCGAGGATATGGACGGCGGTGAGGTTGCGGTAGAGCTCGTCGTAGTCGAGGCCGTAGCCGACCACGAAGTGGTTGGGGATGTCGAACCCCTTATAGGCGATCGGCACCGGCGTGATGCGGCGCTCCTCCTTGTTGAGGAGGACGCAGAGCTTGAGCGACTTCGGCCGATGGCGCTGGACGTGGTCGAATAGAAAGGATGTCGTGAGTCCGGTGTCGATGATGTCCTCGACCATCAACACGTCCCGCCCCGCGACATCTATGGTCAGGTCCTTGAGTAGCTGGACGTGGCCCGACGACTGAGTCTGGGCGCCGTAACTGCTGACCGCGACGTAATCGAAGTTGACGGGGACCGTGACATGGCGGCTCAGGTCCGTGGCGAAACAGACCGAACCCTTGAGGACCGAGAGCAGGATGAGCGGCCGCTCGAGGCCTTGATAATCCCGGGAAATCTGCTCGGCAATCTCGCGGACGCGCCGCTGGACGGCATCGGCGCTGATCAGCTCCCGGCCTAGCTTCAACTCGGTCTTGAGGATGGCATCACTTTACCCGGTCGGCGCGATCAGGAAGATCCAGATATCCCACGAGACGTGACTGATGATCAAGGGGGCCAGCCGCTGCTCGCGCGCGTACAACGCGCCCCAGTAGACGCCTGCGGTCGCGGCGGCGCCCGTCAGCGTCAGATTTTCAGATACGAGGTGGATGGCGCCATAAATCGATGACG
>WNFX01001580.1_pt1 | contig 23394 bp, 21 predicted proteins | sample 5400111 | NCBI WGS metagenome assembly WNFX01 (sample SAMN13153363, study PRJNA577476) | soil metagenome | isolation source: 40 cm soil or saprolite under grassland replicate 1 | place: USA:California | collected 2016-06-15
CCATTGCAGCTCATTCAGATGCGGGCGCACCTCCGCCAGCATCCCCGTGAACCGGTCCTCATCCACCACCAGCTGTCCCATACCACAACCGTAGACAACCGTCCCGGACAAACATGCCTAATTTTACGGACGACCCTAACTCGGTGGCAGCGGCCGGGCCGAGGGCAGCCCATCGCTGCTTCAATTCCAGTACAAGACGTCCAGTTCCAGAACCGGACGATCGATCTGTGCTGGCCAGCAGACGCGGTTCACTCAAAGCTCATAGCGCACGGCGTTAGACGCAGGCACGCTCATCGTGGGCGGCCGGACGAAGGCTTGCGTCCGATGAGCGCGCGACGCGTTTGACGGACCACCTCGGCGACCGTCTCGGGGCAGCGGGCCGGCTGTTGGGCGTCACCCGGCATGAACATGCGGCGTCACTTATCTTGGACGCGGCGGAGACCGTAATCTTCTGCTCGGTGACGACCGCATCGTAAACATGCTTCCGGCTCGTGAGCACAGCCAATCACAGCTCCCGGGGGGCAGTGGCCGTAACGGCGCGTGAACGCTCACCGGGACTGCGCTCAGGCACCCGGAAGCAAATCGATGCTCCTATGCCTCGTCAAGGGGTTCGGACGGCATTCCGATCGCCTATGCCGCTGCTCCCGCACCGCGTCATGGTCGCCACGGTGCCAGGCACGCCTGAATGCCGGCGCTGTTGACCAGCACGTCGATGCGCCCGCCGAGCACCCGGGTCGCCTCTCCTGCCAGGTCTTTTGATGCCCGCGCGGAGCCGTCGAGGTGTGCGCGGTAAGGAAGTCGGCGCGGCTGCCGGCAGCGCGGATCTCCTCGATAACCTCGCCCCACGCTCCTGGCTCCGGCCAGAAGCGGCGACGTGCGCCCCCTCCGCGGCGAACGCGATCGCTATGGCACGGCCGATATTGCTGGTTGCGCCGGTGACGAGGGCTGTCTTGTTCTCCAAACGTGCACTCATGCCGTCCTCTCTTGGTGATGGTCATGCAATCGTGGAGGTCGGCGGCCAGATCCCAGGCCAGCTGGAGACCACTGGCGATGGGGGCGGCGAGCCAGGTGCCGCACAGAGTGCTCTACCAGGTCTGCTGGCCGGCGTGGACGAGGATTTCGTTGACCGCCACCCGGCGGTCACGGGTGATGATGTAGGCGACCGCGTCGGCGATGTCTTCGGGCCGCAGTGGTTTGATGGATTCCGTTTGACTCTTCGCGGCTTGCCGGATGTCCTCACGAACGTGGGAGACGAGCTCGGTGTCGACCGTGCCGGGCTCGACCACGCTCACGCGCACCCGGCGGCTGAGCATCTCCTGGCGAAGCGCCTCCGAGAACGCGGTCACGCCGAACTTGGTGAGGTTGTAGACGCTGCTTCCTGGGCGGGCCACGCGCCGCGGTGCTCTCGATCCCTCCGCAGGCCCGGGTACTGACGCAGGTGTTCCCGGGCCTGCACCCCTACGCCGAGAGCCTGGAGCTGGGTCGGCTGGTACTGGACGACGAGGTCCCCGCCAATGGCGGGAATCGTGGTTCGTCGCCCAGGTATTCCGGCCGGGCCGCGCTGGTCGGCGTTCGCGGCATCGTGTCGTTCAGCGACCCGATGCCGCGGGCAGCTGCCGATGGCACGACCATCACTCCGGGCCACGTGGGGACCATTTACCAGGCACTGAACGCCGTCTACACAAGCCGTGGCACTGAGCGCAGCCTGATCGTGCTGCCCGGCGGGTCGATCTTCAGCGCGCGAGCCGCGCAGATTAGTTGCGTGCAGGCGCCGGAACGGCAGCTCGTTCACGCGGCGAATGCACAGCCGGACCAGGTCGTGATCGGCCAGGTCACTGGATTGACTCTGACGGCCCTCAGCGGCCCCACCCGGACCGGCTTAGGTTCTAGCGGTCGTACGGGGCCAGCTACGCCTGATCACGTGCACTACTGGCTCGGCGAGGGCCTGGGCGCGGGACGCAAGTGGATCCAGTCCTGGATCGCAGGTTTCGGTGAATGCCTCGCGGAGGTCGACATCGACGGGGAGTCCGCCTTCGTCCCACGTGAGGATCTCGAGGAGTTGGCCGCGACGACTGCCGTGCGCCTCCTGCCGGGATACGACCAAGGGGTCCTTGGTCCGGGCACGGCCGACGCCCACGTCGTGCCGCCTGCCAGGCGGACGCTGGTCAGCCGTCAGGCAAGCTGCGTTCGGCCAGGCGCACCACTCCCGGCGACAGGAAGGGCCTGTTGAGCCGCAGCCGAACCAGGCCCGAACCACCAAGAACGGACGAGACGTGACCGATAGCGCCGCCCAGGGTCAGCGACGGGTGCGCTATGGCAGCCATGAGTGCAGGGTCGTTAATCGCTTGTCGGCCGCTTTGCGCATCGCCGATGATTGCGGCCATGGCACCATGGCCACGACCCGACGAGCCGACATGTTCATCGATCTCAAAGACGACCCGCGTGAGAACGGACCGACGTTGGGCGACGAGCGCACCACGCTGGTCGAAGCCCTGCGCTGTGTACGCCTCACGTTGGAGATGAAATGCTCAGGGCTTGATGCGGAGGCTATGGCGCGGCGTTCCGTCGAGCCGTCGACGATGTCGCTGCTGGGGCTGGTGCGACACCTGGCCGAGATGGAGCGTGCGACGTTCCGGGAGATGATGGCGGGACAGGACGTGCCCCGGCTGTTCTGCTCCGGCACCGACCGTGACGGTGATTTCGATGGTGCTGTTCCCGGCCCCCGGGTGGTTGCGGAGGCGTGGGACGCATGGCGTGCGGAGGTGGACTTCGCCACGCGGTTCGTGGCCGAGGCGCCCAGTCTCGACATCACCGGCGACGATCCGTTGAATCAGCATGGCAGCGGTGGAGGGCCGATGTCGCTGCGCGAGGTGCTGGTCGGAATGATCCACGAGTACGCCCGCCACCTGGGTCACGCGGACCTGTTGCGCGAGCGGATCGACGGACGCATAGGCCAGTAACCCGCCCCAGCCAAATAGCCGGCCAGACGTGCGGAAAACCGGTGTGGGCCGGGACGTCGGTTGCCTGTACTCGCTGCGTACGTGCCCGTGCCTGGCCGTGTGGGGACGGCCCGAGGACGCTGTCGGATGTGCGGGAGTTCCCTGCCATCACAACCGGACCGGGAAACCACCATGGATGTCACCAATCATCGTGAGCTTGCCCGCAGGGCGCTCGATGGCGACGTGAGTGGCCCTGCCGCCTCGACCCGGGCGACGGCCCGCGCCCTGGCGAGGGTCGACAACGCCGTGGCCGTGGTGCTCGTCGAGGGCATCAGCGACCAGATCGCGCTGGAAACGGCCGCGGTGGGCCGCGGCCGGGATCTCGAGGCGGAGCGGGTCGTGATCGTGCCGATCGGCGGGGCGCACGCGATCGGCCGCTTCCTGACGAGGTTGGGCCCGCTGGGCACCCGGGTGCGACTTGCCGGTCTGTGCGACCTGCGTGAGGAGGAGATATTCCGGCGCGGACTGGTCGCGACCCATGTCGGCTCACCCCGCACGCGCACCGACATGGAGCACCTCGGGTTCTACGTCTGCGTCAACGATCTGGAGGACGAGCTGATCCGCGCCGTGGGCACCGCAGGGGTCGAAGCACTCTTCGACTCGCAGGGCGACCTCGGGCCGTTCCGCTCGTTGCAGAGCCAGCCCGCCTGGCGCGGCCGGGAGGGCGAAGCGCAGATGCGGCGGTTCCTGGGCAGCGGCTCGCGCCGCAAGCTGCGCTACGCACGGCTGCTCGTCGAGGCGGCAGTTGGCCGGGATACCTTGCCTCGGCCGCTCGACGCGCTGCTCACCGCCGTTTGACCCACCGAAGGTCAAGCCCTCGACCATCGGCACGAAAGGCAGCCCAGCTTCTCTGCACCAACACCATCCCACGGCCAGCGCAGGGGAGCGGTGGGGCGGTGCGGTGTCCGGCGGCGGGGCTAAGCAGGTCAGTTGGGCGGCTCGAGGAGTTCTGTTATTCGGCAGGCATCGACGTCGAACTGGTCGATGGAGACGTGGTACCGGTTGGTCCCGGGGTAGTCCGCTTCGGCTGCCTCGGCGAGAGCGGCAACCTGGCTGGCCGTCTCGAAGCGGACCGTAATGTTGTCGGCGGTGAAGTGCACGAACGCGTAGAGCGCCGGACGACTGAGCCAGTCACCGAAAAAAGACTCAGCCCGGCGGGCCTCCCACGGCGGAGTCCTGTAGCTCCCGTGGTCGGTGATGGTTCCGCGGACCTGGATGAGCAGACGGTGGGTGCCTCTGTGTGCGATCAGGTCGATCACCGGGAAGTTGCCTGCGACCTCCCGGTTGAGGTTCAGGGCCTTCCAACCGGCGCTGCGGAGCGCGTCGGCGGCAGCGTCCTCTGCCTGGTGCCCGTCCCTGTCGATGTGGTTGTCCGGGTCGATTACTGGCATCGTCCTCTTCCTCCTCGTGAGTGGAGCAGTGCCGCCGTGGAAGTAGCGATGGGCGTTCCCGGCCTTGGTGCTCAGGACCACTGGGGAGGGCCGCGTGAGCACTGTGACGAAAATTGAGTGGACGGAAGTCACGTGGAACCCGACAACCGGGTGTGACCGGATCTCGCCTGGGTGCGATCACTGCTATGCGCTGACGCTGGCGAAGCGCCTGAAGGCGATAGGCCAGGCCAAGTACCAGCGCGATGGCGATCCGCAGACCAGCGGCCCCGGGTTCGGCGTTGCGGTGCATGAGGACGTGCTGGCGGAGCCGCTGCGGTGGCGCAAGCCACGCAAGGTGTTCGTGAACTCGATGAGCGACTTTTCTGGCGGGGTAACGATCTTGGTATCGTCATTTCCGCAGCTCAGAGCATATGCACTGTCATTTCTGCGTCTGCGACACGTGTCGCGGCCGGGCGTCAGCGCATCACTTCAGCAGTTCGGAGATCCGGTCGGCCGTGACGTCGAAATCGTCGATGACGTGCAGGCAAGTGCGGCGCCCATAGGCGGCCTCGGTCGCCTCGGCCAGTTCGGCATCCTGGGCAGCGGTTTCGAACCGGATTACCCGATCGTCGCCGACGGGGATGCGGCACCAGGATGCCGCATGCCGCGTCCCGCGACGCCGATCGCGCACCTTGCTGCGGGGACGCCATGAGTGACATCACCGCGATCGAGTGGACTGATCACACGTTCAACCCGTGGTGGGGTTGCTCCCGGGTCTCGCCTGCCTGCCGGTTCTGCTATGCCGACCGGGGCGCCCAGAGGTATGGCCACCAGGTGTGGCGGCGGCACGGGCCGCGGCGGATGCTGTCGGAAGCGAACTGGCAGCGCCCGCTGAGGTGGAATCGCGACGCCCAGCGCGCGGGGACTCCGGCCAAGGTGTTCTGTGCCTCGATGGCGGATGTGTTCGAGGATCACCCGGACGTCGCCGCGCCGCGTGAGCGGCTGTGGGGCCTGATCGAGGCCACGCCATGGCTGATCTGGCAGCTGCTCACCAAGCGTCCCGAGAACATCTCCCCGATGGTTCCGTGGGGCAGCGAATGGCCGCCCCACGTCTGGGTGGGCACCAGCGTGGAGAACCAGCGCTATGCCGATGAGCGCATTCCCGTCCTGGTCAGCGCGGCGTCACGGTCCACGATCCGGTTCCTGTCGTGCGAACCGCTGCTCGGGCCCGTCGAGTTGTCGCCGTGGCTTTTTCCTGGTCCCGGCGGTGGCAACTGCAGCTTGCCGCTTGAGCCGAGCATGCTGCACGAGCCCCGATGCGGCCTGGTGCCGCCGTTGATCGACTGGGTGATATGCGGCGGGGAAAGCGGCCCGCGGGCCCGGCCGACGCATCCAGCCTGGGCCCGATCGCTTCGCGACCAGTGCGGCAACGCTGGCGTGCCGTTTTTCTTCAAGCTTCTCTGCACCAGGGATCACGGTCGCCGGGACATGTGGTCGCTCCGGCCGGATCGGGCCTCAGGCGGTTCGAGCGGTGCCGCCGTCTGGCTCGATGCCGTGCTGGCGGAGCAGGTCGCGCAGGCGTTCGAGCTCGCGGCGCAGTCGCTGGTTCTCCGCGATGACGGCCTGGCCGCTTTCGCCGTCTGTCAACAGGGTCTCCAACCGCAGCTTGTCGGCGAGCAGCTGCCTTTCCCGGTCGCGCAACGCCGCGGCGCTGTCGAGGTCCCCTGCGTCGAACGCGGCCTCCTTTTGCCGCCGTACCTGGGTGAGCTGCTCGGCGGTGTCAGCGAGGTCAGTGGCCAGCTGCGTGTGCAGGTCTGTCTGCTCGCGCTCGCCGTTCAGCATGTCCAGCACCCGTTCCCGGATCCTGGCATGGTCGGTGCCGAGTCTGGCCAGCACCTGGGCGGCGACTCCCTCGTCCTCGCGGAGCAGGCCGAGCAGGAGGTGCTCGGTGCCGATGTAGTGGTGCCCGAGCGCCAGTGCCTCCCGCAGCGACAACTCCAGTACCTTCTTGGCTCGGCACGTGAATGGGATGGGGCCCGCGGGGGAGCCCTGACCGAGGCCGATGATCTCCTCAACCTGGCCCCGTACCTCCTCCCGCGAGATACCCAGCGACTCCAGCGCCTTGGCCGCAACAGCCTCTCCCTCGTAGAGCAGGCCGAGCAGGAGGTGCTCGGTGCCGACGTAGTTGTGGCGCAGCAGCCGGGCTTCCTCCTGGGCGAGGTGGACGGCCCGCCTGGCCCGGTCGGTGAACCGCTGGAACATGCCCTTTGGCTGTCTCCGCATCGTTGCCATCTTGATCCTCTCGGCGAGCGGCAACCTTGGTCGCATCGGTGCCTCCTTCGTGCGGACCGTGGCACGGGCGCTGGACCGCAGCCGGGGCGCCAGCCAGCCCGCGAGGGTCTCGCCGTCGAGCGCCTCGGCCGCAACGTCGGTGACCATGGTCGCGATCGGCCCGGGCGGGTCCGGGTCGAGGTCCCAGCCGTTGAGAGCCAGGAACTGCAGCATGGCCGCCAGCGCGACCTGCTGGTTGCCACGCCGGAGCGGCCGCTGGCGGACGAGCGCGTGCAGCAGCGTGGCAGCCTGGATGGCCGGGTCGCCGGGTTCGCTGCCCGGCCGGGCCTGGGCCAAGGCGTGCTCGGCGGCGGTCGGGTCGAGCAGGTTGAGCACCTGGCCGGTGTCCAGGCCGAGCGTGCGGCTGGCGATGACGACCAGGTCGGCGACCTCAAGCGCGATCACGGCTGGTCGTCCCGGAGCAGCTCGAGCGCCTGCTGGTGGCGGGCGAGGTTGTCGTCGAGCAGCCGCAGGAAGCGCTTGTCGCTGCGGCGCTGCTCGACCAGCTCGGTGATGGCCTCGCGCACGACGTCGGAGACGGTGCGGCCCTCGACCTCGGCCACGGTCTGCAGGCGCTGGGCCAGGTCATGGTCGAGGCGCAGCAGCAGGTTCTTGGTGCTTCCCGGCTTCATTGGCATGGTGATATCAGGATATCACCATGCTTCTGCTCGGCCGGTGGGCGTGGCGGGCCACCGCGAGTCACGCAGGCCCGGGGAGGTCAGCCGGTGAGCACGGCGACAAGGATCGAGTGGACCGAGGTCACCTGGAACCCGACAACCGGCTGTGACCGGATTTCGCCCGGCTGCGATCACTGTTATGCGCTGACGCTGGCCAAGCGGCTGAAGGCGATGGGCCAGGCGAAGTATCAGCGCGATAGTGATCCGCGGACGTCCGGGCCGGGGTTCGGCGTCACGGTGCATCCAGGTGCGCCGGCCGAGCCGTTGCGGTGGCGCACGCCCCGCAAGGTGTTTGTGAACTCGATGAGCGACTTTTCTGACGGGGTAACGATCTTGAATCGCGCATCGCCGCAGGTCAGAGGACATGAGTTCGGATTTGAACGTGTGCGACAGGTGTCGTGGGCTGGCGGTCTGGCCCGATGAGCGCGTCGACGCCAATCGAATGGACGCGATCCGATGACGGCTCGGCTGGCGCGACGTGGAACCCGGTTACGGGCTGCACGAAGGTGTCCGAAGGTTGCGACCACTGCTATGCGGAGACCTTCGCTGAGCGCTGGCGCGGCGTGCCCGGGCATCCGTTCGAGCAGGGTTTCGACGTGCGGCTGTGGCCGGAACGGCTGACTTTGCCACTGCGATGGCGCAGGCCACGCCGGGTTTTCCTTAACAGCATGTCGGACTTGTGGCATGACGCCGTCGGAGCCGATTTGATCGCCCGGGTGTTTGCCGTGATCGCGACCGCTGAGCAGCATACGTTCCAGGTGCTGACGAAGCGGCCGGGACGGATGCACTCGCTGCTCAGCGATGAAGGGTTCTGGCATCAGGTCCAGAAGGCGGCCGCCGAGTATGGTCCGTCACCGGAGGCGATGGCCGCGATCGACGGCCAGTTCCTGCCTAATCTGTGGCTCGGGGTCTCGGTGGAGACGCAGAAGTGGGCGTCGGTCCGGCTCGACAAGCTCGCCGCTACTTCCGCGGCGGCCGTACGATTCGCCAGCTGCGAGCCGCTGCTCGGTGAGCTCAACATCCGCCCGTGGCTGGCTGGCAGCTTGCAGTGGGTGATCGCGGGTGGTGAGTCTGGGCCGAGGGCTCGTCCGATGCATCCGGACTGGGCCCGGTCTCTTCGCGATCAGTGTCAGGACGCGGGCGTGCCGTACTTCTTCAAGCAGTGGGGCGCCTTTGCTCCTGCGGCTAGTGGTCACGATCGTGGCGGGATCCAGTTCATCGACCGCCGCGGCCAGAGCTGGAATGGGATGGAAATACCAGCTCGTCCTGATGCCGTCGGGATGCGCCGGGTCGGCAAGGGCAGGGCGGGCCGGATGCTCGACGGCCGGACGTGGGATGAGTTCCCTGGCCGCCGCCGACTCCTCGCCGCCACCCACGGCTGATGTCCTGCCGCGTACTTGGAGATGGTCAAGTACGCGGCCCAAGACCGATAGGCACAGTGACGATAGGCGGGCTGTCCAGAAGTCCCCACGGTCCCTGCCGATTACTTGTGCTGCAACTGTTGATCAATTCTGGCAGTGTGGGCGCACAGATAATCTAGTTGTGATCGCCCTGTCGCTGCTGAAGGTGCAAGCAACGGTTGGATGTTCCTCTGGAGGCATGGTGATAAGCACTTGGCTCCGGAGAGGGAGCCGGTCACTTTAGTCTTTCTTGGGCCCGCCGCCGCTCAAGATCAGATCCCCCGTCGCCGTGGTTGTCGAACACCACGGCATCGGGCAGACTGACGCGATGAACAAGCGGGCGGCTGCGCACCTGCGTGTCATTAAGGCTGTGACGAATGCGCTGGGGGCGGCTGGCATCTCAGCATGGCTGTTCGGAGGCTGGGGCCTCGATGCGAGGATCGGCCGGATCACGCGCGAGCACGGCGACATCGAGTTCTGGCTCGAACGCCTTGACGCCGAGCGATCGAAGGCAGTGCTCGTGGGAGCTGGCGCCACGGCTCTCACGACTCAGCCGCCAGCGGAGGCCTGCGAGTTCACCTGGGACGGCGTCGACTTCAGTACCGCTTACTTTGACCGGCAGCCAAACGGATCGTTCAGCCAGCCCCACGGGCGATGGTCCGACTGGCTATTCCCGCCGGGCTCCTTCGGGTACGAGCCAGGGACGCTCGATGGCACGCCGGTACCGGCCATGAGCGTCTCCGGCATGCTCGCCATGAAGGAGCAGTTCCCGCACCTGCGCAACGGCCGGCCATGGCGGCAGAAGGACATCGACGACATCAAGACACTCCGACGGCTGGCCGCCGAAGCCGACGCCCAGCCGTAACGACATGCCTGCCAATGACAACGAGACACTCTTCGGGCCGCCGCATCAGTAACGACACGCCCGCCCGCCGCCAGTCGGGCGGTCAGCCTCAAACCGTGGCTGCGACGTCGGGTGGGTGCTGTCTGATTGCCCAGGGCGCGATGACCGAGCCCGGCCCCCGCACCTGCGGGCTACCGTGCCGCGGCTGCGAACTCCATCGGCCTCCTCGCCGCGAGCCCATTGGAAATGGCCACGCTAGTCGACGCAGAACGGCCTGATCTGCATGCCTGCACCGCTGATCCCCGATGAGTTACCAGCCGCGCATAGCGGCGGGATGCACGCTCGCATCACCCTGGCTGATGTCACGCTCGGTAACAAGCTAGTGATCGAAATCGCACACCGCGCGGCGCTGCTGTGACCAGTGTCGGCAGTAGACGCTCAGGCGGATCTACCAGCGCCACCCGGCTTTGCACGCAGAGCGGCAAGAGCGCGCGTTCCTGCAAGGTTGCGATGTCGTCTAAGTATTCAGTCCGCTGCGCGCACCTGGCCTCATCCGCGGACCGGTAGAAAGGTACCGAAGGGCCAGAATCCCGCGCACACACCCGCCGTTCTGGTTCGGGTCGCGCAAACCGTCATCGCCCCGCGCGCTGACCGATGCGGGGTTCTGCCCCGGACCGCTGCAATGGCAACGGGCATCCCGCTAAGGATGGTTCAAAGAGAATATTTACCGGCGGGGGATACTGCCTACCTCCTGCGCGGGAATGCCCTGCTCCCTGGATCGTTCGCATATGGCCCCTGTTACGACACAGCATTTGGCGAGGGGCACCCGAGCAGATCGAGGTCGCGCACGCAGAAACCGTGGTGCGCCCACTCCTCGTCCAGCACCACGTGCACGCACTGGAGCACCGACTTCCCCCTGGCGTACGGCGGCCAGCCCCGGCCCGCCGGCACTGGCGCGGGCGCCGACAGCTCATCGGGCGTCACGGTCGACAGCCAGCGCTCCAGCTCGGCACCCTGCACGTCGCGCACGGCCAGCACCTCGTCGAGGCTCGGGGCCGCCGCTCGATCCAGCCCCTGCTCCTCCTGGTCAGGGACGAACTCGCACGCCAGCCCGATCGCGGTGAACGGCTTGGTCGATCCCAAGCAGCAGCGACGGAACCACGAGTCGTGCACGAACACCAGATGGCGCAGGGTCTCCACTGCCGACCACTCGCCGCCGACGCGCTGGTGCTCCGAACCCCTGGGCATCCCCTGGAGCCGCCCGAGCGTCGCCGCCCAGTCTGCCCGCAGCTGTCGAGAGGCTTCCTGCAGATCGGCCGGATCGGCCGAGCGGATCAGCAGCCGCACCGGATGGCGACGGTCGAGCTCGGCCTCGACGTAGGACGTCACCTCGACTCCGTTAACCACCAGGTTACTGACCAGCCCGTCGATGACAGCGTCCTGCATCACCACCCCGATCAGACGGGCCCGAGTCAAGTCGCACTCCCGGAATTCGGCGTCAGTCAGGTCCTGGTCCTCGAATCTCGCCATGCCTGGCAGTATCCGCCGGCGTACTGACACCCCGCGCCAGGACGCGGGGTTGAGAGTCCATGTCGCCGATCCGCTAGCGGCACACCCTGAGGCGCTTACCGGCGTCAGCAAGCACAGAACTGGCCTATCGCGCACGCAGGCCACGGCGTAGAGGTTGTCAGCAGACGCGCACCATGTCGGCGATCTGGCCCGTCGCGATGCACGACAGATCTCGGATGCCCGAACTACAGCCCGACCTCGAGACAGAGACTGTGCATGCCGTTGAGCGCATGACCATGCATGCAGCCGAAGTCACGCTCTTCGGCAGATCCGGGCGCCGCGGGGCACAGAGCGACATGATCTGCGCGCCTCAACCGGTGATCGCCGGGGAGGCGCCAGCCGTCCAAAACGGCGGGTACGCGTGCTGGCAGACACTACGCCTGGCTCACGATGCGTGACACCCTGGCGGTCTCCGGGCAAGCGCTGATGGTGGTCGCCGGACGGGCCACTGCCAAGCCGCGATTCGAGCGTGCGCCAGAGCTACCTCTCTGAGTGGCTGTCGGCGGCGGAATGTGACCTGTTCGTCGAGGCAGGACCGATGGGATTCAGAAGCTGGACCGGTTGAGCTGGTTCATCAACCGGTGGTTGGTCTCGCGGACCGCGGCGAGCTCTTCGTCGCGTTCCTCCAGTGCCCGCTTGAGGTCCAGGATGGTCTGGCGCTGAGCCTCAAGCTCGGCCTGGACGGCGGCGGTGCTGGCCGGGGCACCGAGGCCGCTGCGCTCGAAGGCTTGCTGGCCGAGCAGTTCCGAGAGGCGGTCTTCCAGGTCGCTGATCTGCTGGGCGAGCCTCCGGTTCTGCTTGTGCAGGTTGGCGTTCTCGGCTAGCACGGACCGGTGGCTGATCGCGGTGGCCGCGGGAGACGGGCTGGTGGTCGCATCGGCTGCGGCTTTGAGGACGGCGGCGTGCAGGTCAGGGTGCCGGTGCACGAACGAGCGGTGCACCCTGGCCCTGGCCGCGACTGCGGAGATGGTGATCTCCGATCCGTCGACGTGCATCTCGGCCATCGCCTGGTGGACGCGCTGCCGCCGCCGGTCGACGTCGCGGCGCCGGGCCCTGGCCAGCGGGGTCTCCTCGGTGGTCACGGGCTGTCATCCGGTCTTCGCGGCGGGCCGGACGCTGGGCATGCCGAGGCTGACGAGCTGGCGGGTCTTGCGGATGACGGTAACCGCGTCGGCGATCAGGGCCTGGTCTTGCTCGGTGAGATCGGCGACGTCGGCCTCGATACCGCGGATCAGCTCACGCAGCTGGGCGATCTCCTCCTCGCGCGGGGTGACCTGGGCCTTGGCCCAGTCCTGCAGTTCGGTGGCGGCCTGGACCCGTTCGCGGTCGGCGAGCAGCTGCTGCAGGTAGGACTTGAGCTCGGGCAGGTAGGACGGGTCGCTGCGGAAGTGCCCGCAGCCCAGGCAGGTGAACTTGTAGGGGCATGCCTGCCCGCCTGCTTTGACGTTGGACGGCTCGGTGCAGATGCCGAACGGGACCGCGACCTGGCCGACTCGCATCCGGGCGTGCTCGTCGGCGAGCAGGCCGCGGATGTCCAGGAACACCCGGCGGCCCTGGCTGTCGAACTGGTGGCCGCTGACCCGGTCGATGGCGACCCGGACGCGCTTTTCCGAGACCCGGTAGTACCCGAGAGTCGTTCCGATCTTGTCGTGACCGAGCAGGTCGCGCAGCACGTCGGGAGGAACGCCTTCGTCGGCGTGCCGCTGGGCGTAGCTGTGCCTTGTTTCGCCACTCGCCGTGTGTGGTTGGGTTCGTGTTGCGTTTCGCCAGGGTGTTCGTCGCGATGTGGGAACGCCATGGTCGCCGGGTGTGGTGTTGCGATTCGCGGGTGGTGGAGTGGCGAAGATCACAGCGGCGGCTTGGTTGGTGCGGCCGTTCGCCGGGGTCAGCTGCACGGCCCGGTGGAGGTGGTCCTGGCGGGGAGCCGGCGCACGTTGCGGTTGGTGTTCGCGGTTGCCCGGAGCTGGGTGATCTCCTGGTGCTGGGCGGTGAGACGGGAGAGGGCCTGCTCGCGGAATGCGGTGAGCTCGCCGATGGTGCCGTCGTGCTGGGCGAGCCGTTTCTTCAGATGGCTGATCTGCTGTTTGAGCCGGTCGATCTGGGCATCGCGGGGGTCGGGGATCTGTCCGGCCTGGCGGAGGGTCTGGAGCCGCTGCTCGAATTCTTCGCGTAGGTGGGCATAGGGCCGCCCGGCGTAGAACGCGGTGCGGTCGACGGCGGCGTGGCGGGCCAGGGTGGTGATGTCGCATTTGCCGCCGGGCGGGATCTGGCCGGTCAGCAGCTGGTCCATGACGGCGCGGATGCGTTCTTCGTTGTGCCGCCGGTGCTGAGTGGTGATGCGCACGTCTACTCTCCAGGGGTTTGGGCTGGGCTGGCGGCGGCGTCGATCTCGGCGATCACGCGCTGGGCGCGGTCGTAGTCGGCTTGCAGGCGGGTTTTCTCGGTCTTGCGGGTGGGGCCGAGGCTGCCGAGGAACACCTTGGTCGCGGCGGCTTGTCCGGCCCAGACGTCGCGGTGGCAGGGGTGGTGGGTGGCCTGGGGGCAGCGGGCAGAATCACAGAGGCCTGCGAGTGGCTTACCGGCGTCTGGGGTGCCGGCGAGTTTGAGGCACAACGCACGGGCGGGGTCGGCGAACCAGCAGTAGTTCGCGATGCCCAGGTGCAGGGTTCCCGCGCGCTTGGACAGCAGGTTGAGCACGTCCCGGTCGGCGCGCTGGATTTTAGGAGCCGCCGGGGAGTCGCCGGCGTTGAGCTGGCCGTCGATGCCGGCGAAGAACTCGATGAGCTCGCGGGCGCCGGGGCCAGCGGGCAGGACGCCGTTTTGGTAGTTGCGGAACTCGGAGAGGATCAGGTCCAGGTTGCGCTGCTGTTCGTGTTTGCTGATCTCGGCTAGTAGTTCGCCCTGGGCGCCGCCGGGCCGGGAGGTGTACCCCTCTGTTGTCGCGACTGCGACATGCTTGAGCGCGATCTTGGTAGCGAGGACGCCGCCGGGCCGGTAGGCGAGTTCGATGGCCAGGGTGCGCCTTAGCATGCGCAAGGACAGGTTCCCGTCGGGGATGGGGGCGAGCCCCAGCCGCTGCCCGGCCGGGCCGTTCACCCAGGCCCGGAACCACTTGTAGCGGACGTCGAATGCGAATCGGCCGAACAGCGGGGTATCGGCGGCGGGTTCGTCGAGGAGGCTGGCGGCCAGTTCAGCGGCCCGCCACACGGGTTCGATGACGACCCACTGGTCGGCGAGCCCGCCGAGCGGCTGGCCTTTGATGACCCTGCCAGCGAGGCGGTGACGGAGCAGGCCGGGCCGGATCTGCTCGGGTGGGAGGAGACTGGCGGCAGTGAGTTCCATCAGTTCGCTGGAACGCATTCCGGATGCCGCGGCGATGACGACGGTCGCGGCGGTCCGGACGATCCCGGCCAGGGCGACAACCTCGATCCCGTGCAGGGGCAGGGTCCATGGCAGGTGCTTATCGCCCGTCGCTGCCGGCACGTCGTGTGCGTGCCGGGCCCACGGCGGGGCGAGGCCGACTTGGTCCAGGGTGTGTTCGAGCGATGCCCGGACGGATGGCAGCCAGCTGGAGTGGAACTGCCGGATTCCGGCCTGGCTGGCCAGGATCCGGGTGCTGACCGGTAGCAGCGGATCGTCGGGTGCCCACCCGCCCGCGAGCCGGCCGCGGATGTCATGGGCGGCGAGCGCGGGCAGGGGCGAGCCGCGCCGGGCATGGTCGGCCAGGACATCGGTGAACTGCCCGGCGGGCAGCAGCCCGGGCGCGGGAAGTGCGCGGTGGTTTCTGCTGGTTTCGCGGGTTTGACGGGCCAGCGCGGCGGTGGGCGGGCCAAGCGCGCCGGCGAGGTAGAGCGCCGCGGCGAGAAGCGGCCGCAGCACCGCATCGCTGACCGGCGGGGTCTTGTTCTCCTGGCGCCCGGACAGCATCTGGGCGACGGCCGTGGGCGAGGCACCCTTCCACGGGCGCAGCTGATCGTTGATGTGGTCGCTGGTGAACAGCTCACGGTAGTTGACCAGGTCAGCGACCGCCTGGGCGGCGGACCGCCGGGTGGCCGGGCCGAGGTGCGCGGTCGGCTGGCCGGTGTCGTCGCGTGCGTGCCGGCGGTGGTCCAGGTAGGCACCGCAGTGCGCGTCGCTGACCTGGCTGAGGTCGGTCACGCCGCGTCCGGTGAGCCAGTTCAGCCATCGGGTGAGCTCGCCGAGGCGGAGGTGGCAGGTGCTCAGGTGCAGCGGCGTGCGGTAGGCGCGGGGCAGCGTGGCGACCGCCGGGTGACGGGGAGCGAGCAGAGCAAGCATCAGTTCTTTGGCGACCAGCTGCCATCGCGGTTCTTTGATTGCGGTGAAGTCCAGGCGCCGGGCGCTGAGCCGCAGCTGGACCGGCAGGCCGATCACCTCGGCGAGATCCCAGACGTCGTCTTCGAAACGCGGCGGCGAGGTCCCAGCGGGCAGCCGGAAGCCGGCTTGGCGGCAGACGTCGGCGCCGGCGAACGGGGATCGCCGGCCGGCGGCAGCAGCGGTGAGGTCGGCGGTCATGCGGTGAGTTCCTCCGGGCGCAGCGGCAGCTCGTCATCGTGGTCATCGACCTGGCCGGCAGCGTCGGCCAGCGCAGCCGGGTCGAAACGGTCCAGGACCTGGTCGACCCGGTCGGCATACCGGCCGAAGACGGCCATGAACTGGGCGGTGGGCATGGCCCGCCATTGGCGGGCGAAGAATGCCTTCAGGCGCAGCAGGTTGACGGCGTGCCGGGGAGCGAAAACAGCCAGCGGACACAGCAGGCACACCCATGGCCGGGCCGGGCATGGTTTGCCTTTCGGGCCGTGCAGCCCCGCCAGCTGGTCCGCGCACGCTGCCGTGAACACATCCCGCTGCCCGCCGGCCAGTTCGCCGATCACCTCGTCGTCCAGGTTCAGGGCGGCGATCAGCTGCGGGTAGCCGCCGGCCAGAGCCGCGGTGTCCTGCTCGGACATCACCACTGGCGGCTGGGCGCGGCGGAGCATGTCGTGCTGGGCGTCCTCGATGATCGCCTCGATCGTCTGCCGCTGCGCCGCGGTGGCTGCGGCCAGGTAATGGTCGCCTTCGACACCCGGGCTGTGGTTGGGATCGATGGTGGCCCGGCCGCTGCCGCGCCAGGCCCGCGTGTCACGCGTCGCCTGGTGGGTGGTGCGGATCCGGTGCCGGTGGATCTTCAACGGTGTCCCGTCGTCGCCGGTCACGCCGTGCCGGCGTATCCACCGCCAGATGACGTTGCGGTGCACCGGCCCGGCCGCCACCTCCGCTGACCCGTCCCGGGTCATCCCAAGCCACAGCTGGCGGCGCTGGCTGGGCGGGACGAAAGCGCGCAGCAACGCCGAGTGCGCCAGCCACTGCTCCAGCACCGCGACCGCGTCTTTGGGCAGGTTCAGGCTTTCGGCGGCGGTGCGGCGCTTGACATACGACAGCAGGATCGCGCCGTCCCCAGCCCAGTCGATGTCGCCGGTGACCAGATCACCGATCCCGTCCGGGACGATGCCGCTGCAGGCGCCGAACAACAGCACGTAGGCGGCGGTCACCTCCAGCAGCGGGAACAGCTCGGCGCGGGCTTGCACGAACCCGCCCCGCTGCAGCGCCGCGGACGCGGTGATGCCCACATGCGCGGCGACCTGCCCCAGCGTGCGGGGTCCGGCGCGGACCAGAAGCCACCGCAGGTTGTCCAGCCGCCAGCCGCCCTCCCGCGGGTCGCTGCCCCGCGCGGCGGCTGACAGCGCCGCCCGGTGCGCGGCATACGATTCGCTGATCACCGTCTGGCACGCCCCGATCAGGGCGGTCCACTCGCTTTCGGAGTACGGCGGTAGCTGCCGCCGGTTCGGCTGGATGTTGTAGGCCCGCCCGTCGGCCAGCTCACGCGTTCCGGCGGCCAGCCCTCCTGTGGCTGCGTCAAAGGCCCGCAGCATCATGCGGGTGCACGCCTCCTTCGACGCGCTAGTGCCCATCCAGTACTCGGCCAGCCGCGCCCTGGTCAGCTCCCTCGCCCCGCCGGTGAAACCGTGCCCGTCCAGCACCCCGCACAGGCTCTTCACCGCGGCGATGTAGTGCCGGACCGTGCCCTTGGTGTCGGCGCTGCCGTGCGGGTGGATCAGGTCCGCCAATCCGGTCAGCAGATCGCGGGCAAGGTCTGGGCACCCGGCGCCGTCCAGGGTGAACACGGCACGCTCGCCGTCGCTGAACACGCAGCTGATCGCCAGCCCGTCGGCGGTGACCGTCGCGGGCATCAGGCACCGCCCCGGTCGCCGTCGAACTCCCCGGCTGCCTCACGCTCAGCCGCAGCGTCGCCGAGCAGCCCGCCGGCCACCCCAGCCTGCTCGTAGGCCTGCCGGTAGATGCGGGTGGTGTCCAGCCGCCGGAGGTATTTTTCGGTGGTCAGAACACTCGAATGCCCTAGAAGATCACGAAGGACCAGCAGCGGGTCGGCCTTGGTCAGGTAAAACGCCAGCCCGGCGTCGGTGTCGGTGTCTTTCACCAGCTTGGCGGCCTGCCGATAGTAGCCGCTCACCAGAATTTCGAGGGTCCGCATCGAAAAGGAATGACGCAGCCGGTGCGGGAACACGTGCGGGAAACGGGGTTCGAAGCGGGCACGGATCCGGTCCGAGGTGCGTTCGAACACCCGTCCCCACGCGGTGAACGGGCCGCCGCCGCCGCGGACCGCCAGCAGGCACGAGCCGCCGCCGGGCGCGACTAGCCGCCGCCGTTCGGCTGGTGTCAGGCAATCCCACGGCCGGCGGACCCCGTTGACCCTGCCGCCCCGGACGTCCGGTTCGCTGACCATCAGCGGTTTACCCCACCGCAGCGGCGGCCGCCACGCTGACCCGGCGGCGGTAGCCGCCCGGTCCAGCTCCAGGTAGCTGTGGACCTCAGCGAGCGCCTCATAGGCGATCCAGGTAGTGCGAAACTTGCGGCCCTTGGTCACCCCCGACGGCACCGGGAACGGGATCGGCACTGGCGTCGGTGCGGGCGGCAACGCCGGGATCTCCCAGACCAGCAGGTAACTGAACTCCGATAGCCGCAGGCCGGTCGCCAATGCCAGCGCGCCGACGGCGCCGTTGCGGGCCAGCTCCCGGCCCCGGTACCCGCCATCAGAGACGCCATCGGGCGTTAATCCGCGCAGCGCGCGCAAGAACAGCTCAGCGAAGTCGTCTTCCAGGTACTTGATCGTCACATGCGGTCTGGGAGTACGGCGCACCGCCAGGTTGACCCGCACCTCCCGGCCCGTGCCGTCGTGCAGCGCCCGCGCGGTCTTGTAGGTGAACGGCTCGGCTTCGGCGTGTCCCTCGGCCACCGCCCACCGGTAGAACATCGACAAGATGCTCATTTGCTGACCCCAGGTGCTGGCCGCCAGCCGAGTCTCGGCCGGTCCCGCCGCCCGGTGCTCGGCGTACTTGCCCAGCGCGGCCTTAAGCTGCGGCCGTGGATCGAACAGGCCGACCCCGTGGCCGGTCAGGAACTCCGCCCACTCCTTGACCGCCCGCGCATAGTTCGTCCACGAGTTCGGTGCCGGAGCGCCGCTGCTCGGGAGCTCACGAAGCCAGCGGTTCACCGTCACCGTCGGACGGGGCGCGCCAGGACCGTCCTCGAACAGCAGATCGTCATCGATCAGCACCGGCATCCGCTCGGGCACGAAGGGCCGGTGCTCGACGTCCCAGGACTCCCAGCCCTGCGACGAGAAGAAGCTCAAGATCATGAAAGCTGACCGTAGGAACACCACACCGGCCGGCGCAACACCCAAACTCGCCCGACGCAGCTGGCCAGGCAACTATCGCAACACGACAACTAAGCAGAAACAATGTGCCGGTAGGCGTAGGGAATCACCGCGAGCCGGTCGAAGACCTGCTCGTGCGGCTTGCCGTCCGCGCCGGTCACCGTGGTGACCAGCAGGTGGGCGATCGAGTTCACCCACTGCCGGTGGGTGTTGGTGAAGGCAGGCTCGTTGTAGGTGGCCGTCCCGTCCGGGTTGGTTCTGTCGCGGGGGAAAAGCGGTAGGTCCCGGGCCGCGGTGCCGGGGAAGCGGGCGCGGACGTCGGCCTGTTGGCTGGCGATGACGCGGGCGGTGGCCTCGGCGATCGGCAGCCGCCGGCCGGGCCGGTGGTTCTTGGAGTCGGTGTAGATCAGCACCGGCTTGCCGTGGGCGTCGCGGGTCAGGCAGTCCAGGCGCAGCTGGCAGATCTCGTCGGGGCGCCGGCCGGTGTCCATCATCAGCTCGGTCATGCGGCGCATGTCCGTGCCGCTGCGTTCCTCCAGGACGTGCAGGTTGGCGTCGAGGATCTGCATCAGCCAGGCGGGCAGGTCCCGGCGCTGCTCGTCGGGGTCCGGCTCGGACGGGATGTCCTGGCGGCTCATGATGAAGTCGTCGGGAAGGCCAGCGGCGGTCCCGCCGGGCCGGGTCAGGCCCATGGTGCGGATGTCGGTCAGGAAGCGGCGGGCGTCGCGGCAGGACTGCACCCGCATCTTGACGCTGATCTTGCCGGTGCGCTCGTGATGAGCCAGCCGGTTGGTGAAGGCGATGATGTCGCGGCGGCTGAGGGCCGCGGGATCCTCACCGTGATCCGGGCGTGTCTCTCGCAGGCACGCCGACAGCTGGTCGGCGACACTGACGGTGTCCCTGGAGGTTTTGGCTGCCTGCCGGCCGCGGCGCTGCGGCAATTCCTCCTCAGCCCACCGTTTGGCGGTCTCCCGCAGCCAGGCCTGGCTGATGGGCGTGAAGTCGAGCCGCCGCGACAGCCCCAAGACGGCCAGGTCCCACACGTCTTTGCGCCGCTCTTCATCGGGCGTGGTCGTCGCCCGCTGCACCGCGGTCACCAGGTGGCGGCCCAGGACCGATGCGTCATGGCGGGTTTGCTTGATCAGCGAGTCGTCCAGGTCGGCCAGGGAAGCCGCCTCGGTCCGCCGGAGCACCGCCACAACTGGACGCAGCGCCGTGACGAGGGTCCTGACTCCCGCATCGGTGCGCAGCTGCAAGCCGAGCAGCAGCTCCAGCTGCACCTGCACGGCCAGCCCCTTGAAGATCACGAAGTGGTCGGCGTTGACCGGCTCGGCGATCCGCCGCCACCGCCGGAAGTCGGCGGCCGGGTCCTGCCTAACGACGATCAGCCACCGGCCACGTGAGGGGCACACAACCCACGAGCACCGCAGGCCGCCCGGCTGCAGGAGACTACCAGGCACTGCCCGAACGACGGCAGTGGCTTGGCCGCCGGGGATGCCGCGAACTCCTCCGGGGACAGCCCGGCCTGGCGCCACTGGATGTAGTGGACGTGGCAGAACCGGACCCGCAGGTGCGACGGCCGCGGGCATCCCGGGGCACGGCACAACTGCTCGCCCTTGCTGATCTTGTTCGCCGGGATCGCCGTGAACCGCTCCATTGGCAGGCCGCTGGCCTTGAACTTCTCGACGCACAGCTTGCACAGGTCGGTGTTGGGCGTGCGGACTCCGGCCTCGCAGTCGATGACGGCGCACTTGCGCAATCCCAGCAGCGGGTGCTCCCGCGGCGGCGCGAACACCTGGCCGTCGGCCTGCCAGACCTCGGCCAGGAACTCCGGCCGCAGCAGTGCCCGGACACGCTCCAGGCGGTCTCCGCTGGGCGTGGCCGCAGCCGCGACCGCTAGCGCCAAAGGGCGGGCTGCAGCCACGGTCATCGCAGCATTTCGCCGGATACGGCGCGGGGTAGCTCGACGCGGTCGACCGCATCCCGCAGCCGGTCGGGTGAGGGATGCAAGTACACCTGGCTGGAGGTGATGGCTGCGTGACCGAGCAGCTCGCGGATCTCATCCAGCGTCGCGCCCGCCGCCGCGACGTTCGTGGCCATCGAGTGCCTGAGCTGGTGGGGGTGAATCGCGCGGGGCACACCGGCCCGCCGCGAAAGGTCGGCCAGCAGCTCGTTGAGCGCCTTCGGGCGCATCGGCGCCCCGAGCGGCTCGCGGAACAGGTTGACCAGCAGGAAATCGCAGTGCAGGGCCTGCGGGCAGGCGCCTCGTTCCAGCATGTAGTGGTCGTGGGCCTGGACGACAAACCAGTCGGCCGGGACCGCCCGGGACCGGCGCGACTTGGCCGTGGCGCCGTTGGGATTGGCCCGGTGGCGGACATGCAAGTGCTCGCCGCGGACTCGGCAGCCCAGCCGGGTAGCGTCCGGCACGAAGTGCACGTCCTCCATCCGGATCCCCGTCAGTTCGCCGCGGCGGTTCCCGATCCGCCACAGCGCCAGCACGATGAACCGGTCCCGGGCGTTGCGGCATGCCTTCAGCAGCGCCAGGACCTCCTCGTCGCTGGCGGCATCAACCACCCGCTGCGGCTCCGACAGCTTGTGCCGGGGACGGCTTCGCAGCCGGAGCCCCGGCCGGTCAGCGCGCACCTCGGCCGGGAGGTCGCAGTCCTCCACCAGGTCGAACAGCGCATCCAGCACGGCCTTGTCGGCGAGCTTGACCGCGACTGCGTGCTTGAAGAACTCCCGGACCGCGGCCAGCACCGCGTTCACCCGGCGCGGGCCGCGCACGACCCGCACCTGGCCGTGGGCAGGAGCGCCCGGATCATAGTGCTGCACCCAGTAGACGAACCGGCCGAACTGGCACGGCGCCTGCCGCCAGTCCAGCCCGGTCGCCGCGCACCACTCCAGGAACAGCGCCAGCGACCGCGCGTACGCCTCCGTCGTGCTCTCCGCGCAGTCCCGGCCCAGCCGGACATGCAGCAGCCACTCATCGGCCTCGGCCACCGGCCGGTACGCCGCATCGACCACGGTCCAGTACCGGTCACCCGACGGGAGCCGCACCTGGAACGGCCGGAACCTTCGCATCCCTCACCCACCTCGCCATCAGTGAATGAGAGGCGACTATAGGTGCTTGCCAAGATCAACTCAGTGAACGACACCCGGCAGAACGTGTCGCTCACGGCCACCTGCACGCCGTCCTGCGACAGTGCCCGACGCCGCTTGACCCCGGACGGAACGACATCGGCCACGCCCGCGTCCCGGCGTCCTTTGTGGCCCAGGTTTTCGCGGTGATGGCGCTATCGCCGCAGCATAGCTTCCAGATCCTGACCAAGCGCCCGGGCCGTTTGGCCTCGATGCTCAGCAGCGAGCGGTTCCAAGCCGCGCTGCTGCAGCCTGCGATCGAGGCGCTGCTGGGCGCCCGCCCCGAGCTGGCCGACGGGTCCACCGGCCCCGATGCCGGGTCGTTGGCCTGGCCGGTGCCGAACGTGTGGGTGGGCACCTCGATCGAGACCGATGAGTACTGCTGGCACACTGATGAGCTGCGGCGCCTGCCCGCCGCCACCAGATTTCTATCGCTTGAGCCGTTGTTGGGGCCGCTGCCGTCGCTGGATCTAGCCGGGATCGACTGGGTGATCGTCGGCGGGGAGAGCGGCCCGGGTTTCCGGCCACTGGATCTCGATTGGGTCCGCGATATCCGCGACCGCTGTGTCCGGCTTCGGATCCCGGTGTTCTTCAAGCAGATTGGCGGGCGCAGCCCAAAGGCCGGTGGCCGTTTGCTGGACGGGCGGACGTGGGACGAGTACCCGGCGGCGGTGGCCCGGGTGATGTCAGTTCCGGGTAGGCATTGCTGGTATCCCAAGGTGGACCTGCGCCGACGTATTGATTCGGGCTGCCTGTTTCGCTTGAGCGCGTTTGCTGCGCAGGAATGTCAAGGTGAGGTCAAGTCCTTCGATCTCGCCTCGCCAGCCTTCGGCGATTGCACGTTCCCGGCGGGCAAGCAGATCAGTCTCGAGTTCGTCGAGGACGACCTGCTGGCCCGCCGCAGCCGGGCCGAACACGAGGCCTGGCTTGGTGAGGTCGAGGGCATCGACCTCACCCTCACCTTCCTCCGCCAAAAACGCGAGCAAACTCAACGGCTGGCCCGCATCGCGCCCGCCGATCTCGGCATGCCTGGTATCCCTCCGGCCGCGGCTCACGGTCCGGGCCGGCACATGCCCGCCGACACGAAGCCCTTGACTCTCAGGTAACCAAAGACTTCATGCTGTCAAGGTGGCCAGCGACAACTTGCTCAGCATCGGCGCCTTCGCGCTAGTGAGCGGGCTATCGGTGCCAGCCCTCAGCTTGCCGTTTAACCTGTCTGGCCTTCGATCTTGACATGATGCGGCCACCGCATGATGATCTTCGGGTTCCTTCCACAGAACGTGAAGACACAGGCGGTGGCCGTGGCGTTCAGTATCGCGTGGCTGGAGGCGGGA
>WNFX01014739.1_pt1 | contig 23390 bp, 20 predicted proteins | sample 5400111 | NCBI WGS metagenome assembly WNFX01 (sample SAMN13153363, study PRJNA577476) | soil metagenome | isolation source: 40 cm soil or saprolite under grassland replicate 1 | place: USA:California | collected 2016-06-15
TGCTGGTGTTCTCCGTTTCTGCAAAGCACAGGCAGGAGAGAAAGCCTCCTGGACGTGGACTTCTTCACGGCCAGGAGCAGCCAGGCAGGGAGCCTTCCAGAGGAGAGGCACCACTGAAGGCTGCTCACAACGGAGAACCAGATGAGCACTCACCGCAGAGCGAATAGCTTTCCTTTCATGATGGCTTTACTCCGGTGACAGCACACAGTATACTTGAAAGAGGAACAAACTACTTATCAAACACGTAACATGTCTTCTCATGTGTTCTCGCCGTGCCCCTGCCCATGTGCAGAGGAAGCGGCCACGTTTTGATGGCATGGGTGAGAGACCAGACGAATGAGCAACACACCGTGGGCATCTGAGCAGAACAGGGCAAAAGCAGAGCGCGTCCCGAATACCCAGTTGAAAGCGCAGCGGCTCAAGAAGAACTGGACGCAGGTCTACGTGGCGACCATGATCGGCACCAGCGACGTGGAGGTCTCGCGCTGGGAGACCGACGTCTCGACCCCGACCCTCTACTTCCGTGAGCGGTTGTGCGAGCTGTTCGGGAAAACACCCGAAGACCTGGGGTTCGTCTCCTCCGCTACCCAAACACGACTAGAGGAGCCTGCGCCCAGACCTTTCGCCGAGCTTCCATTGCCACTCACCTCCCTCATTGGGAGAGAGCAAGAGATCGCAGCAGTTTGTATCATGCTGCGGCAAGCAGAGGTGCGCTTGCTCACCCTCATCGGCCCTGGAGGGGTCGGCAGACACGCCTCGCTCTGCACCTTGCCAGCGAGGTTCAGGAGGACTTCGCCGACGGGGTCTGCTTCGTTTCTCTCGCCCCCCTTCAGGATGCCATGTTGGTTCTCTCCACCATCGTTCGCGCCCTCCGCTTGCAAAGCATGGGGACGCACCCACCGTTGGAGTATCTGAAAGCATCTCTGAGAGAGCGCCATCTGCTACTCCTGCTGGACAACTTTGAGCATGTGATCGCAGCAGCCCCGAGCCTGGTGGAACTGCTGTTCGCTTGCCCTCGCTTGAAGATCATGGCGACGAGCCGGGCAGCGCTGCATGTGCGCGGCGAACGCACCTTTCCCGTCCAGCCACTGAAGCTGCCCGACCCACTGCAACTTGCTGTCAGCGAACTTGTTGCTCGCGCCGGAGCGGTCGCACTGTTCATCGAACGGGCACGAGAGATTCACCCTGACTTTGCCCTGACACACGAGACCGCTTCACTGGTTGCCGATATTTGTCGCCGCCTCGATGGATTGCCCCTGGCGATTGAATTAGCGGTGGCCCGGCTCAAACTGTTTTCACTTCCCATACTCAAGGTGCGCCTGGAACATCGCCTCCATCTGTTGACGGGTGGGCCACAAGACCTACCGGAGCGCCAGCAGACTCTACGCAATACGCTGCAATGGAGCTATAACTTGCTCTCTGAAGCGGAACAGCGGCTCTTTCGCACGCTCTCTGCCTTCGCCGGCGGCTGTACCCTGGAGGCGGTCGAAGGCGTCTCTCGCACGCTGACACGCATGGAGGTTGTCTCGCTGTTGGATGGGATTACCTCGCTGCTGGACAAGCACATGCTTTATCAGGCAGCGCAGGACAGTGAAGAGACGGGTGAGCGGCGGCTCTTCATGCTTGAAACGATCCGCGAATACGGCTTAGAGTGCCTCTCCGCATATGGAGAAATGGAACTAACGCGGCGCGCTCACGCGCAGTATTACGTACGCCTGGCAGAGGAGGCTGAGACCCACCTGTTCGGAGCAGAGCAGATGCGCTGGCTCGACCTGCTGGAACGGGAGCGTGACAACCTACGCACCGCGCTTGGTTGGTCTGTGGAGCAACCGGATGGCGCGCTTGACGAGGAGGCTATGCCCAGGAGAGAGATGGCCTTGCGTCTGGCGGCAGCGTTGGTACATTTCTCGGTGGTCTATTGGTCGATTGATGAAGGACTCGTCTGGTTGGAGCGGGCACTGGCCAACAGTGAAGGAACTCCTGTGCTCGTGCGCATCAAAGCGCTCAGCGGGGCGGGATGGCTGGCCTTTCACCAAAGCGATATGGAGCAGGCCGAGATGCTGTTTGAGCAGTGCTTGCGGCTCTACCAGGAGGCGAAGGAGGTCAGAAAGGCACCGGGCATGATGTCGGCCATGCCCTGGCTGATCAGTTGGTTGGCTTTGCAGAGGGACAACAATCCTCTGGCTCGCTCTCTCCTCGAAGAGAGTCGTGTATACGCCAGGGAGATCGGCGACAAAAGAACGTTTGCCTACCTCCTCCTCTTTCTCGGGTTGGTTGCTATCGAGCAAGGCGAATATGCAGAAGCCCGCTCCTCCTTGGAGGAGAGCCTGGCACTCTTCAAGGAAATGCATAACTATGAAGATATCGTCTGGTCGTTCTTCCACCTGGGACGCGTCCTCTTCGCTCAAGGGAATGAGGCTCAGGCATCTGCCCTCATCAGGGAAGGGCTGGCAATTGCCGAGGAAACGAACTACAAGATAGCCTCAGCCATCGGGTTCTATCTGCTGGGACGCTTTGCCTTTGTCCAGGGCGAGGTCACTAAAGCGCGCTCACAACTCGAAGAGAGTCTCGGCCTCTTCAGAGCCGTAGGGGAGCAGCATCGCGCAGCTCATGTCCTCTTCTACCTGGCAAGGGTTGCTCTGTTGGAAGGCGGCGAGGCAGAGGCATGTACCTTGTGCAAGGACAGTGTAGCATTGTTCCGGCAGGAGAATGATATAGAGGGCATCGTGTATTGCTTGCAAGGATTTGGAGTCACGGTGGCCAGGAAGGGAAAACCAGCGTGGGCAGCGAGGCTCTGGGGAGCGGTTGCATCCCTGCTCGGAACGGGCAAACCGCATCCTCCGCTCCTGCTGCCTTTCGAGCGCACCTCCGCTGAGCGTGCCGATTACGAGCGTATGGTGAACGCCGTCCGTAGCAAGCTCGGTGAAAAAGCCTTTGCCAAAGCCTGGGCAGAGGGATGCAAGACGACGCCGGAGCAAGCCCTTGCCATGCAAGAGCAACCTGTGCTCCTTGATCAGCCCCACACCTCTCAGAAGATGCACTCTCGCCAGGACCGGATGCCACCTCCACCACCTGGACTCACCAAACGGGAGGGAGAAGTACTGCGCCTGGTCGCACAAGGACGCAGCAATGCCCAGGTTGCTGAGGCGCTGGTCATCAGCCCGCGCACGGTGGATGCCCACCTGCGCTCGATCTATAGCAAACTCAATATTCCCTCACGCCATGCCGCGATGCACTATGCTCACGAACACCACTTCGTCTAGCTGTGTCATGTCCTGTTCTTCTATCATGCTCCACGCTTTCACTATCAATACCACTGGCGTGCTGTCGCCTAGGTAACTGCCCTCCTGTACGGCGTTTGCCTCTTTTCGCAGAACCCCACAAATAGGCTGATCTCCCGATGTCGCATACGGCTCTTGGGGGTAGACTCTGAGCAGAGGAGATGGAAACCCTATCATCTTCCAGGAAGACGGTCACAATGAACCTTAGCCATTCAGTTTACTTTTCGATGAGAAAGGGGTAGAAGTACCATTCAGCTACCCCTCTGAGAAAGGGCACATCTTCAAGATTCTTTCTTAGACAGAAGAAGGAAAGAGCAATCACTATGGCAATACATGATAATGAGGCACCCACGAATAAGATGCCTCTCACCGCAGAGACAGAGGCAAAGCTGATTGAGACCTGGCAGATGACAGTCACCTTTCATGAAGGGCCGTTAGAGGGGCAGTTGGAAAGGAACCGGGTCATCTTCGCCCCTGATCACACGTTTCTCATCCTGCTCCCGTTCCCTGGGGCCGGAACCTGGCGGTCTGATGTCTCAGATGCCATCTCCATCAGCTTCACGGAACTGCTCAATTATCGTGCTGACGGAACATGTAGCGGCTACGTCCTAGTCACGGCACAGGGCAGCTTGAGTAAAGACGGCACCTCCTTTGTGGCTTCAGGGCAAGGAGAGGTTTACAGCTTGGATGGAACTCACCTGCAAACGAACAAGACCACAGCCCAGGCGACACGCATCCGTCACAACGATTCTCAGGAAAAGAAGCGGCATTGAAGTGCTTCCTCCATCATCATAACGGAAAGGATGAGCAGATGTCTCAAACACAACTCGATTCTCTCACGCTGCCACAGCAGGTCTTTGGCATGGCTGTCCTCAACGATTGGATTGCCTCCACCATTCAAGTTGCGGCCTATTACGGTATCGCCGATCTTCTGCAAGATGGTCCCAGGAGCATTGCAGAACTGGCAGCAGCGACGCAGACCCACCCGGACTCGCTCTATCGCCTGCTTCGTGCCCTGACCTCCGTGGGCTTTTTTGAGGAGAGTAATACCAATGCCGCTATCCAGGAGCGCCGTTTTACGCAAACGCCGTTATCCCGGTACCTCTGCCAGGATATCCCCGGTTCGATGTATGCGATGGTACGACAATTTGGGTCGGAATGGGAGCATCGTTCCTGGGGGGAACTTGCCTACAGTATTCGCACCGGACAGCCGGCGTTTGATCACATTTTCGGGAAAAGTTGCTGGCAGTACCTGGTGGAAGATCGACCCGACGAGGGCGCGATTTTCCATCAATCCATGAGTGCCTTCTCTCAGACATTAAATGCGGCTCTTGTGCAAGCTTACGATTTCTCTGGGATCCAGGCGCTCATGGATGTCGGCGGTGGGCAGGGGGCATTCTTGCTGGCGATCCTGCAAGCACATCCTGCACTGCAAGGGATTCTCTTCGACCATGCTCAGGCGGTTGAAGGTGCGAAAGAACTGATCGTCCAGGCTGATCTCGAAGAGCGGTGTCGCGTGATGGTGGGAGACTTCTTCGAGTCCCTGCCTTCCTCTCCAACAGTTGATGCATGCATCCTCAAACAGATCTTGCATGACTGGGACGATCCACACTGCCTGACGATTCTCGGCAATTGCCGACGAGTGCTGGAGCCGGGCAAGAAGCTCTTGATTGCCGAACTGGTGCTTCCCGAGAGCCATGCACCGACCTTTGGAGCGTTCATTGACCTGGAACTGCTGCTCAATACCTATGGACGCGAAAGAACTGACCGGCAATATCGCACTCTGCTGGAACAATCCGGCTTTACATTGAGCCAGGTCATACCAACTGCTTCCAGCCATCGTATCATAGAAGGGATTGCTGTTTGATCCGGTATTGCTTTCACCAGAGTGTAGTGGGAAAGGGGAGCAAAAGATATGATCGAGCCAGCGTTCAGCGTTGTCCTGCGTAAGCTCTACAACGAACTTGCAGGAAGCGGCGTCAACTGGGTTGTGACGGGCAGCCTGAACTTTGCCCTTCAGAGTCTGCCCCTCACGCCCCATGATATCGACATCCAGACAGACACCCCTGGCGCTTACGAGATCGAACGCCGCTTCGCATCATATGTGACGAGGAAGGTGGCGTTCTCCTCCATCGAGCGCATCCGCTCCCACTTTGGAGCATTGCAGATCGACGGCATTACGGTTGAGTTGATGGGCGATCTGATTCGAACGTGCCCAGATGTTGCAGCAAGCCCTCTCAGCACAGGAGTGAACGAGCGGGACGCATTTCTGCCTACATGGATACGAGAAAGACACCAGCAAAGCCTTGATGGGCAGCTTTTGCGGAGAGCGCAGCTAGCACGGGATTAATATTAATGTAAGGGTAGGAATCGACGGCATTTATCAGGAATCGCGCTGAATCAGCAGAGCTGATTGGCCGCCACCCCAGGAGGACTGGTCATGTAGAGCGAGAAGCGCCTGGCACTCTTCTGGAGTACAATCGAGCAGCAGTTTGATTTCAGCGTCATGTTTCTGTCCATCCACTGTGATGAGCAGCGCTGTCACTCGCCTGGCAGACTGGCTGCCCATCCAGACATCAATTCCCGATCCGTCACCTGAGATGGTGCCTTGCAGGTATCCATAGTCCAGAGGATAGAGGAACTCTGGATAGCGAGGATGTGTTGTCCCACGAGGACGATCGATCACGATTGCGCTCCTTGAGACCAGCGTATCAAGTGCCTGCCAGAAATGCGGTATTGGCATAGTGAATGCCCTTTCAGGAAAACAAAAAAAGGTCTGTCGTTATCACCTACTCAAAGGTACCCGCTCTGTCCGATCTTTCTCTCATTAGTTCAACTGCTCAATAACCGCTGGTAGTTGAGCAAGACTCTTAATACGAAGGCCTGCCCTTGCCACTGCTCGGTCCGTTTGCTCGTATCATTCATGACTCCGCCATCGTCGAGGAAAATCGTGAACTGGGACAAGAAATGTACTCTCCTTCTGCATGATATGTTCCGCCGGAAGACAGGAATTCCGTATCATTTTGCAGTCCTCTGATCGTCCCCGGGTGTCCAGCCGAGCGCCAAAACGATGTGCTCCGTATCCAGATCGGGACGTCGTACCAGCCCGGCTCGCTCGGCAGTCCGTAGAGAGGCAATGTTCCCAGCCCTCGTGCGGGCAATCACGGGCCACGGGGGGAGATATGCTCGCACCAGGCCCACTGCCATCCGTGCCATTTCGCTGGCATACCCCTGGCCCCATGCACTTGGGGTAAAGCGATAGTACAGGTTGAAGACATCTCGCTCACGCCAGACCCGGTGCTCTACTCCCCCAAAGCCGATGACGTGCTCCTCCCCTGAAAGCATGACAGCCCAATACCCGAATCCATAGATTTCCCAGTGATGCAGGCAACTTCGCAACATTTCTTCACTGGTTGCCAGATCGGGATGGGGGCCATAGTGATTGTACAGGTTCGTCGCTGGATCTCCATGCACAGCAAACATGGCCGGACCGTCTCCGATCTGGAGACGGCGCAGAACCAGCCGTTGAGTTGCCACGCGATTGAAGATGCGCGCCACAGCGGCAGGCTCGGGAAGTTCTTCTTTCGCTTGCGATGTCATAGTATCACCTGTGGGTATTTCTCTCACCGGTCAAACAGTGAAGCGTCGGTATCCCGGAATGTTCCTCAGAGAGAGCACCCCTACGGAGCCTCTCAACAGCGGAATGCTGATGGCGATGCAGAGAAGCCCAGCTCCGATATCGAGCAATCCCAGGATCGCATTGATCAGATGCATCACATCTCCTTTCCGCATACGAGCGTTCTCCCAGCAAGACGCATCAATCACCCTGTTCGCTTACCCGTCCAGCAGAATGCAGCCCCGGTCACCATTCACCGTCAAATGCTGACCATCCTGTACCGCCTCCAACAGGCCCGGAATGTTGACCACCGCAGGGAGACCAAACTCTCGGGCCACAATCGCTTCATGCGAGAGGTAGCCGCCGGTCTCCATCACCACCGCGCAGGCACGCAGGAACAGTGGCGTCCAGCCCGGATCGGTGGAAGGCGCGACCAGGACCTCTCCGGCTTGCAGCAGGTGTCCTTCGCTGGGGTGGTGAACGATACGCGCCCGTCCCGACGCCTGACCTGGGGAAGCAGCAACGCCGTGCAGTTCCAGCACATTCCTGCTTGCCTGCCTTCCTATCTGATGTACAGTGGGCATCCCTTCTTTTTCAACAGCCGAGGGCAGATCAGCAGATCGTCCCTGGCTATCGCAGATGAAGATATCCGGAGGCGCCTCGGCCAACCTGTTGTTGCGCTGCGCCTGGCGGTCTGCCACCAGTGCTCGTGCTCCCCGTCCATCCCACTGCTCCTGTAAGAAGGCTACCAGATCGGACCAGGTCAGGAAGAACACATCCACTTGCTCATCCAGCACCTCTGCCTCGACCATACGCCTCCCGATCTCCAGCGCGATCTTACGCAGCGGTTCGAGGAGCGCCACCATGGTTGACTTGCCGGCCTCGCGCTGGGCGGCGGCACGGCGTGCCCGCACAGCCAACCAGGACACAAGTGGGCGCAGCCAGAGTGGGAGACGTGCTATCTCCACCTGGGCCGCCTGGCTTCCAGCGCGGATTGGCAAGCTCGGTCTCGTAGACTCCCCGGTGCCCAAAGTCATCCAAAAAAGCGGCGAGCGCCTGGCGAAATGGTAAATGCTCAGGCAGGTTGCGCCAGCCCTGAGGGTCAAGCGGTGTTGTTGCCAGGTAGGTGCAAGCCGCCGGATCCTGCGCAGCCGCAGCCGCCACATCGTAGAGACGGTAACCCTGCTCGGCGCTGACCACCTCACGGCTGCCGGCCATCAAGGCTGCGGCCAACGCCTGGCCTTCACCAGGTCGCTCGCGCTCAAGCAGCCGTGCGAGGAGCTGTTCCCAGATTCCACTCATATTGGCAAGCTGGAAGCGCGCACCAAAGGCCTGGCCCAGGTCAAGGAGCTGCCGCAGGAGCGCGAAGAGGTCGGTATGGGAGAGGTCAGTCAGCAGCAGGTGCGCATACCTGCGGACTTCCGCCCGTACCCGTGCGATCTCACCGGGAAGCGTGCGGGCATTGCGTATACTGGCTTGCAGCAAGCGCAGTTGGGCGCGCCTGCGGCGCAACCCCCTCCACCCGCGGAGCGGATGCTGCGACGGGACGGGGATTTCCGGCTGGTGCCCGCCCAGGCTCTGGTTGAATTCGTGTGGCAACAGCCCAAAGGCGTCGTAGGAGACCCACTGCATGGTGGTCAAATCGAAGTAGGCGCGCCCGCCCAAGCGGCGGATCAGTTCCATGCCTTCGGGCAGCCTGTACCCGATCGTGCGATAGGGCGCATACAAGATGGCATCCACGGTCAACCGGACGATGCTCCAACTCAGCGGAGTCTGCACACCTGTCACCGCGTCTTTCAGGTTGGCATTTGACCAGATCGTGGGTAGTGCAGCCACGGCGGGCAAGGTCACGCGTGGGAGGTGCGTGACCGGACGGGCCTGTACGAGCCAGAACTGCTCGCCGTCAGAGACCCACTCGACGTCCTGCTGCTCCTGCCCATCGCCTAAGGCCCACAGCACCCGGTGCATAAGAGAGGCCAGTGCGGCAGCCTGGTCTTCGGAGAGCACCTGCTCTCGTTCCAGTGCGCGCTCGATTCGGTATGGTTCGCCATCGGCACGCTGTCCCACTGTGATCTCTTCGGGGGAGACCGTGCCGCTCACGACGGCCTCACCCCAGCCAGAGATGGCATTGATGGTCACGCGATCCCGCTGGCCGGTCCGCGGGTCGCACGAGAAGGCCACCCCTGCCGCAACGGGCGGCGCCTGCTCAGGCCCGGTCACCAGGGCACAAATCACCACGGCGCAGGCAACAGCATCGTCAGTTAGCCCCTGGTAACGACGGTAGGCCACGGCGCGCGGCGTCCAGAGCGAGGCATAGCAGCCCCTGATCGCCCGCAACACCCCCTCAAGACCCTTCACACCGAGGAAGCTTGCGTGGACACCGGCGAACGAAGCGGCGGCACTATCCTCCGCCGTTGCGCTCGAACGTACGGCAACCGGCAGATCGGCGAGGCCTGCGTCCGTAAGAAACGTGTGCACCGCAGTCTCTACATCTGCCGGGAGCCGGGTCGCCTCGATGCTCGCCCGCAATGTGTGCAGGATACCGGCGATATCGCTCTCGACATGCTCTTCGGTCCGAATCGCGGCCAGTTTGGTCTCCAGGGAATGCAGCTTCGACTCGGCCATGAATTGCTTGTAGACATCTGCGACGAGGACGCCACCCTTGGGCACCGGAAAGCCATAGCGGCCTAGCCGCCCCAGGTTCCATCCTTTTCCTCCAACTATTTGAGGGCCGAGAGCTGCGGCTTTGTCATACGAGACAATGTACTGGATCATGAAGCTCTCCCCTTTTTCCGTACCTTGTCTGTCTCATAAGAACACTTGTGCTTTACTCTCCTCCTTGCAAGAAGTATACTTGAAAACAGGAGAGGCGACTTATCAAGCACTTAACATTCTGTTGCACCTTTGCTCTACCTTTCCCTTTCACAAAGTGAGCAAGCGCAAGCAGCCGCATGTTGATGAAGTTTGCCAGCTATGGGAATATGAACAACGCACAGCAGGCATCAAAGCACAGCAGAACGAAAGCAGCGCGAACACCCAATGAGCAGTTGAAGGCGCACCGACTCAAGAAGAACTGGACGCAGGTCTATGTGGCGACCATGATCGGCACCAGCGACGTGGAAGTCTCCCGTTGGGAGACGGGTGCCGCCGAGCCGAGCCTCTACTTTCGGGAGAAGCTGTGTGAGATGTTTGGCACACCACCGGAAGCGCTCGGGTTCATTGCTGATGTTGCCGCACCGCAAGAGGAGCGCCTGCTACGGGTTTCCCCTACACTTCCGTTTCCTCTCACCTCGCTAGTTGGCAGAGAACAGGAAGTCACCGCAGCCTGTACCTTGCTCCGGCGTACAACGACGCGCTTGCTCACCCTCACCGGACCTGGCGGGGTGGGCAAGACGCGCCTGGCGCTCGAGATCGGAAGAGAGATGCAGGAAGACTTCACCGATGGCATCTGCTTTGTCTCGATGGCCTCCTTGCACGATGCCGCATTTGTCCTTCCCACCATTGCCCGAGCGCTTGGCTTACAGGAGAGCAGGGCGAGATCGCCCCTCGAGCAGTTGAAGGCGGCCCTCCATGGGCAACACCTGTTGCTGGTGCTGGACAACTTCGAGCAGGTGATCGAAGCCGCTCCGCCCCTGGTAGAGTTGCTGGTCGCCAATCCGCGTCTGAAACTGCTGGTCACGAGCCGAGAGGTGCTGCGCGTGCGAGGCGAACGCGAGTATGTCGTCCAGCCGCTCGCCCTGCCTGCTTCCACGGCGCTTGTTGAGAGAGCGGCGATAGTCCGTTATGGAGCGGTGGCCTTGTTTATGGAGCGGGCACGAGAGATGTTACCCGACGTTGCATTGACCGACGATGAACTTCCCCTCATCGTCGAGATTTGTCGGCGTGTCGATGGCTTGCCCCTGGCCATTGAACTGGCCGCAGCCCGGCTGAAACTGCTCCCCTTGCAGGCACTTCTGGAGGGCCTGGAGCATCGCCTGGCCATATTGACAGGCGGGCCACGTGATTTGCCTGACCGGCAGCAGACCATGCGCAACACCATTGCATGGAGCTATGAGTTACTCTCTGAAGAAGAACAGCGCCTCTTTCGACGCCTCTCGGTCTTCGTCGGCGGCTGTACCTGGGAAGCCGTGGAAGCGCTCCTGGAACTGCTTGATGGCAGCAAACCAACAGACGTGCTGGATGAGATCACCTCGCTACTCGACAAGCATTTGCTCTTTCAGGAGAGGCAAGACGGGCAAGAACCACGCCTGCACATGCTGGAAACGCTTCGGGAGTATGGCCTGGAGTGCCTCGCAGCCTGTACCGAACTGGAACAGACCCAAGACGCCCATGTCCAGTATTATGTGCATCTGGCGCAGGAGGCGGAACCGCACTTGCTCGGAGCTGAACAGCAACGCTGGTTCAACCGGCTGGAGCAGGAGTATGACAACCTGCGCGCAGCGCTCCATTGGTCGGTGGAGCAAGGAGAGGCAGGACACTCTCTGGAGCCGGCGTTGCGTCTGGCAGGCGTTCTTGAGCGCTTCTGGGAGGTCTATGGTTCTCTGAGCGAGGGACGAGTATGGCTCGAGCGGGTGCTGGCGAGCAGCGAAGGGGTCATGACTTCAGTGCGGGCCAAAGTTCTCAATAATGCCGGATGGTTGGCTCACTGGCAAGGAGATCTTGATCGGGCGCAGGCACTCTGCCAGGAGAGCCTGAAGTTGTATCGCGAAATAGGAGACACGCCAGGAATGGCGTGGTCGCTGTACCGCTCAGGATTAGTGGCCTACAGGAAGAACGACTACACGTTGGCCCGCTCACTGGTTGAAGAGAGTCTCGCGCTCTTCAGGAAGCTGGGCGACCAGCAGGAGCTGGCCTATCCGCTCCTGGGCCTGGCAATCGTTGCGGTTGGAGAGCGCGAGATCGAGGAGGCGCGCCCGTTGCTAGAGGAGAGCCTCGCGCTTTTCAAGAAAAGTGGCCACAAAGAAGGGATGGCGTTCGCCTTGCTTTTCCTGGGATATGCACTCTTAGCACAAAAGGAGGTGACGCGCACCACTGCTTCCGCAGAAGAGAGCCTGGCGCTCTTCAGAGAACTGCACCACAAGGAGGGGAGCGCCCGCGCACTGCATCTCCTGAGTCAGGTGCTGCTCTACCAGGGGGAATATGAATTGAACGATAAGGGCCTGCTTGTCTCCTGCCTGGAAGAATTAGCACACCTGGCTGCAATGCAAGGCTTGGGAGAGACAGGGGGAATGATCCCCCAGGCCGCGCCCTCACTCAGGGTCTCCAGTGAGGCTCTCCTGTGGGCTGTACAACTGTGGGGAGCAGCAGAATCGCTGCGCGAAGCAGTTGGGGTACCGCTTCCGTCCAGTGAGCTTGCTGATCACGAGCACATAGCCACCGCCGTCCGTACCCAGCTTGGAGAGCAAGCCTTTGCCCAGGCCTGGCAGAAGGGTCGCGGCATGACCCCAGAACAGGCCCTTGCCGCACAAGGAAGATCCCAGCATCTCTGATCAATATCCATAGAGAGCAGATCAAATGCACAAGAGTAATAAGGAGTTGACTGCTACCGATACGCTGCAATTCCACTTTCGAATGCTTCCCTATCTCCGTCTTCAAGTCCATAGAGGGCTTCCTGCAACGCGAAGGTTCCTGCATAAAACCGTGCCCTTGAGAGGGCCGTCTCGACTTCAGGATAGATGCCGGTAAAACGTTCGAGAAAGTGCTCTCCATAGGAGACAGAACAAAGAATGGCGGCAAAATCAACGGCAGGATCTCCCCATCCTGCTGAACTAAAGTCAAGAATACCACTGATGCCGTTCGTGTGGGGATTGTGCAGAATATTGCCTGGTCCAAAATCGCCGTGAACAAGGGCGGGCACATACGTGCAGTTGTCTGCATCACTCAGGAAATCTTCAAACTGGTTGGTGACCCACATGCGCGCGTCTGTTCTCATGAAAGGGAAGAGTTTGCTGCGAAAACGGTCGTACAGATCTTGCCACTCCTTACACCCTTGAAAGTCTGGCAGTTTTACCTCTAGTACCTCAGCAGGAGTCGTATGCAGACACCGAAGAAAGGTCGCCAATTGATTTGCTATATGTTGGAGTTGCGCTTCATCTCTGATGGTGTTCAGCCTTTCAGGCCAGAGTGGCTCTCCTGGTAGGAGAGGATAGCCCATAAATATCTGACCAATGGAAGTGCTTTTCTTGCTCTGATACAAAGGATGAGGGATCGGCAGGGTCACGCGGTTTTGTAAACTCCGCAATAAAGAGGTTTCCGTCACGAGCCTGGCAGCTTCGCGCGATGTTTTCGGAAAACGGAAAATGATCGCATTGTTGACCACGAGAATGTCATTGAATTGCCCATGCTGATTGAGCTGCGCTGTCTCGATGGCGAAATCAGGACAGCTATCACAGATCACCTGGATATATTCTGATTGCTTCTCCATGCAATTCTTTGTGTCCTTTCTGGCGCTTCGTGATATCCATCGCATACAGTGGAAACATTCCTCAAGCTTAGCAAGGATTTCTCACCTCGTTAACACACACGTCCTCTTCATCATACCACCATCTCGAATTGCTTCTTTATCCAGCCCACAAGAAAAAATTCCCTTGTTAAACAGATGATAAGTTCGCGCTAAGTTCGCAGAAGCTTTTCGCGTTATCCTATCCATGGCATAGAGAGAAAACCCGAGGAGAAGCAAGAGAGAATGCCTGTTTCACACACCACTACACTAAAAGCTCTTCATTGGAAACTGATTCGAGAGGGTGAAAAGGGATGAAGAATACAACCCAGGAGGCCTTTGCGCCTCTACGCACTTCCAGCACCGCTCTGCTGACCAGCTACCGTCGTAATGGTCAGGGGGTCAGCACCCAGGTCTTCATACGCGTCGCCAATGGCAAAGCCTACTTTACGACCTGGTCCACGACCAGCAAGATCAAGCGCATTGCCAAGAATCCGCGTGTGACCCTGGCGCCTTGCACGCGACAAGGAAACGTCCTCGGTCCAACGATGGAGGGCAGCGCGCGCCGTCTGGAAGGTGCAGAGGCGCGGCAGGCACGTGCTGTCTTCGGCGGAGTCATCATGTACTGGATCTGGATCCTCATCTATAAACTGCTCTTCCGGGCGCAACCGGTTCTGTATGAAGTGGTGCCATATACATGTTGATAGAGGAGCACTGATGGCACTGGAAGAAGATAGGCAACTGCGTCGTTACGGTGAGGAGGTCTGCACCAAATCGGACTTGATTGCCAGCGAAGAACAGGGTGCTGCATGTGAGCACGAGGCGCTTGCCAGGAAGATCTTCGGACTCGTCTTGGCTCTGGCTACCGAACCACTCAAACTGGCACAGGCGCGCCAGATGCTGATGCAGCTCCAGGAACACCGTGATCTCCCGGAAGCCTTCGCTCGCTGGGCCATGAGGCAACTGGAGGCACGAGTGAGGGCGATGGCGCTCGAGTATGCCCATGACGCGGAGATTCTGGTGCAGATTCTCTCGTTGCAGAGCGGCACCATTGACGGTCTGCTCCAGACGATTGAAGACCTGTACCAGCACGAGCAGATCTCTCAACGGGTCTATGTCCGAGCCAGGCTGTTGCTCAGGGCTGCCGGACAGCAGGAGACGGCAAACTGAGCAGCTTCTTCTCCAAAGGGAGGTGTTTGACTGTTCGATCGCCCAGGAAGTTGCCTGTCACACGGATAAATTCCTCCGGTTGCTCTCGTTGTGGCCAGTGCCTGCACTCCGACATGATGAAAAGTTCTGAGTGTGGGATGAGCGCATGGGCTTGCTGGACAGCGGCAAGTGGAACGGCTCTATCTTCTGCGCCATGTACAAAAAGTGTGGGAACCGTGATCTCGTGCAGCCTGGAAGTGAAATCGCTGCGCAGCCCAGCCCACCTGACTTCGCTTCTTTGAAAGGAGACATAGGCCTTTTCTGCTCTCGGCTCGCGCATGGCCTGATAGACGCGGTTCACGAGTTCGTCAGAAAGATGTGCCGGGTTGTAGATGAGACTTGTGAGCAGGCTCCACCGTACCAGCGATCGACACCTGCCTAACAGCCACCAACTCAACTCGTTGAGGAAGGGGAGCTGCACGTAGAGGTAGGACAACGTCTGTGCAGCCACTTTGTCTTGAATTCCATAGGTATCAACGAGCACCAGTTTCTCGACCCGCACAGGAGAACGGAGTGTCAGGGCAAGCGCGATGGCACCTCCCAGCGAAAGGCCCACGAGACTGACTTTTTTCAGGTGCAGGTTATCCAGCACCTGCTCCACAATGCTGACATAGAAATCGATGGTGTACCGGATTTCTGGTCTGGAACTTTGCCCATAGCCCGGCAGGTCGGGCGCGAAGACCCGGTGATGGGTCGAGCATGGCTCAATGACCTCACCCCAGGACAGGGAGGCCGAGTCGACGCCCGCACCATGGAGGAGCACAACCGGGCTTCCATGCTCTCCGGCAGTGAGGCAATGCACGCGTAATCCGTCGATGTCGAGCCAGATGGCCTGGGGTTCTGTTGGTCGCATAGTAGCTTCTCCTTCTTCCCTAATGGAGGGCAAGTTGATCATTCATAGGAGAGCGTTGCCATCCTTTCTGAATAGATGTAGAGACCAGAAGGTTATTCCGGATGCTTTATCAACAGGGGGAAGTGCTAGAACAGTCTGAGTAGTCCGCGTATGGTGGTCGTCATGCTGATCCGTTCTGGCGCAGCGAGGCGATCCGCCTGAGAGGCGGTGTACTTCTGGAAGGTTCCCCTCAGAGGCGTTTCCTGCAGGAGGAGTAATCTGCTTCCTCCCGTTAGAATCGTTGCGATAGACGAGTACCTTAGTTGCCATCATCAAACCAAACGAGTAGGTTATACTGTCCATATTGTCTTCCTTCCTCGAAAACGCTTGTTTCTCAAGAGAGTATAGGCCAAAGGGGAGGTGTGAACTTAGCATCCAGTTATCAGCGAATTATTATCTTGTTTTCCCCTTTGATGTTGGCTCTGCTCGGTGACAAACGAACGTATTTGGAGGCCGCTCGCTAGATGCTGTGGCTGCCCACACCGTCCACAGAAACGGGCAGTGCCAGGAAGCTCTGCTCCGCACGCCCGGCACTGGAGCGTTGCCATTCCTAACAAACGTCCAGATCCGCGCTTCATCGCTTGAGCGGGAAGTGTCTCCTGTGGCATTTGCTGGTCTGCGAGACGAGGACGACGTCTCGCAGACGTCAAGCACGCCGAAAGCAAGCCTGCAATAGCAAAGAGTGCCGCGCACAGCCACGCCGCCCTGGACGCATTGACTGCCTGTGATGTGGAGGGGTGCGCCATTGTTGGCCCAGATCCCTGGAGGTGTCCGGTGAAGATGCTGACCAGGATGGCGACGCCGAGGACGAACCCGATCTGCCGGAACGTGTTGAAGACCCCACTACCCACCCCCAACCTTGCGCGTGGTATATCGGAAAGTGCGATGATGGGCTGGCTGAGGAACACCAGACCCATCCCGGTACCCAGCAGCAAGCCACGCCACGCAATATCCAGATAGGCTGCATGAGGATTCAGCAGGCACAGCAGACCCGCGATTCCCATCAGGTGCGGATTGATCCGCCTGCTTAATCTCCCGGTGAGCAGGGCAACGGCGAAAGCGGCAAACGCCATGGGCAAGAGCGCATAGGCTGTCTGCACCTGGGTATAGCCCTGCGCGTCGGTGAAGTAGAGCACCGCGATCAGATACGCTCCCTGGATGGCGATTCCAAAGAGGAACATCGTGCTGTTCGCGCCGCTAAAGCTGCGGACCGCGAACAGGCGGAAGTCGATCATCGGCTCGCTGAGAGTGTGAGGATCCCGGCGACATCCACACGCTGACCGGCCTGCGGATCACGTGTTTCGGGCACAAAGCGAGCGATCATCAGCAGGCCCACCAGGCAGAGGGGCAGGTTGACCAGGAAGATCCAGGGCCAGCCGACCGTTTGCACCAGCACGCCGCCAAGCACCGGGCCCACCGCATTGGCCAGGGTTGCACACGCTCCCCAGAAACCCACGGCTGCCCCGCGCTTCTCCGGCGGGCAGATCGCCAGAATAATGGCCAAGCTCACTGGAGCCAGTCCCGCAGCTCCGCCTGCCTGTAGCACGCGGAACCCGATCAGCCAGCCAATCGCTGGCAAGCCGCTGAACTGCCCAAACGGCTGTGCCAGGGCGCACCCGAGAGAAGCCAGGCTGAACAGGCTCATCCCCAGCATGAGGAGGCGTTTGCGCCCATACTGGTCGGCCAGCCGCCCTCCCGTGATCAACAGCACCGCAAAGACCAGATTGTACGCATTCAACACCCAACTGACCGCAGCCAAATCAGTCTTGAGGCTGGCTTGAATGGCAGGGATGGTGATATTCACAATCGTCAAGTCGAGGGTGCCCATGAAGTATCCAATGATCACCGCGGCCAGCGCCAACCACAGTCTCACTGGTTTACCGCGTACCATCAGAACAGGGGGTACTACTTGAGACGCTACGCCTGGAGCAAGGGCTGATTGTTCAGTTTGTGGCATACACTTCTCCTCTTTGTCATGAGTGATCGGTGGCTTGAGGAACTGACCACACGATGTAGTATACTGAGGGGGAAAGAACTGGATTTAACATTCATTTGCCATGTGGTTGCTATTCTTCTACAACACCGACGATGTCTGAAAAGGTTCTGTTTGACGAGGCAGCATCAATGGGCAAACAGTATCAAGAGGTCTCCTCTTCTCAACAGGTCAAGCCAAAGCGCTTTCCGAATGAGCGTCTGAAAGCACAGCGACTCAAGAAGAACTGGACGCAGGTCTACGTCGCCACGATGATCGGCACGAGTGATGTCGAGGTCTCCCGCTGGGAGAACGGGACTTCGATTCCCAGCCTCTACTTTCGCGAGCAACTGTGTGCCTTGTTCGGCACCACCCCCGAAGAACTCAGCTTCGTCTCTTCTCCTCAAGCAGGTCCCCAAGAGCGCGCCACACGACTTCTGGCTTACCTGCCAACACCCCTCACCTCGCTCATTGGACGCGACCAGGAGGTAGCAGAAGTCCGTGAGCTCATCCGTCGTGCGAAGTCCCGCTTACTTACCCTTACCGGCCCGGGCGGGGTTGGCAAGACCCACCTGGCACTGCACATCGCTCATGAACTCAAGCAGGACTTCACCGATGGCGCCTGCTTTGTCGAGCTTTCTCCCTTGCAGGATGCAGGATTGGTCCTGCATACCATTGCCCACGCCCTCCAACTCGAACACAAAGGGCTGGAGCCGCTTAAACACCTGCAAACGTTTCTCCGAGACAAGCACCTCCTCCTGGTCCTGGACAATTTCGAACATGTGGGAGCAGCCGCGCCATCCCTGGTAGAACTCCTGGCTGCTTGCCCGCACCTGAAACTCCTCGTGACGAGCCGCGAGGTGCTGCAGGTACGTGGCGAACGCGAGTTTGTCGTCCAGCCGCTCACTCTGCCAGATCCTACGCCTTTTCCTGAGAGGGAGGTGCTGCTGCGTACTGGCGCGGTGGCCTTATTTCTCGAGCGGGCACGAGAGATGATTCCTGATGTTGCATTGACCGACGACAATCTTCTGCTCATTGCCGAGATTTGCCGGCGAGTGGATGGTTTACCGCTCGCTATTGAACTCGCCGCAGCACGGCTCAAGCTGCTCCCTTTGTCTACACTCCTGGAACGGTTAGAGCATCGCCTGACCATCTTGACGGGAGGGCCACGCGATCTGCCGGCACGGCAGCGAACCCTGCGCAATACCATCGAGTGGAGCTATGATCTGCTCTCTCAAGAAGAACAGCGCCTCTTTCTTCGCCTCTCTGTGTTCGTCGGCGGCTGTACACTTGAGGTAGTGGAAGCTCTCTATGACCTGCTTGATGGGGCGCATACCTCCGTGTTGGATGGGGTTAGCTCACTGCTGGACAAGCACTTACTGTACCGGGCAGAGCAGAGTGGTGAAGAGCATGAGACGGGGCGCTTGCTGATGTTAGAGACCATTCGTGAATATGGCCTGGAACGCCTCTCCATCTGTGGAGAGCTGGAAGCGACGCGGCAAGCACATGCTGCGTATTACCTGCGCTTGGCAGAGGAGGCCGAAACTCACCTGTTCGGAGCGGTACAGATGCGCTGGTCGAATCTGCTGGAACGAGAGCAGGATAATCTCCGCGCTGCGCTGAGTTGGTCCTTGGAGCAAGCGGAGGACAGCAGGAGGGAGACCGCTGTGCGCTTGACGGGAGCCCTGGCACACTTCTCGTTTATACGTTGGTCCGTCAGCGAAGGGCGGGCCTGGCTGGGTCGAGCCCTGGCGAACAGTGAGGGAGTCTCCCCCTCCGTGCGAGCCAAAGCACTTAATAGTGCCGGGTGGTTGGCCTTTGTGCAAGGCGATCTCGATCGAGCGGAGGCACTCTGCCGGGAGAGTCTGGTGCTGTATCGCAGCGTAAAGGATAGTCGAGGGGTGGCTTGGTCGCTCTACCACCTGGGAGTTGCCGCCTACACCAAGGGCGACGAGACCATGGCCCGCTCCCTCCTTGAAGAGTGCCGTGCCTGTGCCGAGGAGGTAGGCGACAACAGGAGTCTGGCCTACCTCCTCTTATTTCAGGGGATGGCCGCCATCGAAAGGGGCGAGTATGCAATAGCCCGCCCGCCATTGGAGGAGAGTCTGGCGCTGCTCAAGGAGATGAGCAACAACGAGGATATCGTCTGGCCGTTCTTCCACCTGGCGCGAGCACTCTTCGCTCAGGGCGAGCAGACCCATGCGCAGTCGCTTGTTGAGGAAGGGCTGGCGCTTGCGAGGCAGACGAATTACCAGTTTGCCTCAGCCGCTGGATTCTATCTGCTCGGACGCTTTGCATTTGATCAGGGCAAGATGACAGCAGCACGGTCCTACCTCGAAGAAAGTCTGGCTTTCTATCGAGCCTTCCGAGAGCAGCATCGCGCCGCTCATGTCCTCTCTTATCTGGCCAGGATTGCTCTCATGCAGGGTGACGAGGCGAAGGCACGAGCGCTATGTGAGGAGAGTGTGGCATGGTTCCGGCTGGCGGATGATACCGAAGGCATCGTGTACTGTCTGCACGGATTTGGTGGAACGGTCGCCGGGCAAGGCAAACCGCTTTGGGCGGCACGGCTCTGGGGAGCCGTAGAAGCCCTGCGTCACGTCAACATTCGACCTATACCATTCCTTCTAGTGTTTGAGCGCACCCAGGCGGAGCGGGCCGACTACGAGGATATGGTGAGCGCCGTCCGTGCTGAGCTTGGGGAGTATGCCTTCAATCAAGCTTTTGCCGAGGGACAAGCCATGACACCGGAGCAAGCCATAAAGAGTCAAGACCAACCTCTTTCTTCCCAGTAGCCTCGATGTGCGACAGAGTCCTTTCTTCCTAAGAAACACTCGTTCAGGTCGGCACCGTCATGGCATCACGCCCGGTCAATGGATGAAGGGGATCATCGTGTAGAGCACATCATAACTGGATGTTAAGTCGGTGATAAGTCCAGAGCCGTTCTTCAGACTATACTCGCTCACAAGAGACCTTGAACCATCTCTCCATTGAAGAACAGGATGTATCCCTGAAGCGCAGGAACATCCTCACGAGAAGAAGGCAGATGAGCTATGGATTCTGATATCACTTCCATTGGAAATCCCTTTACCGCTCCTACCGATCCAGCGCGGTTGTATGACTATTATCAGGGTTTGCGTGAGCAAGATCCCGTCTATTGGAGCGAACAAACGCACAGTTGGTTTACCTTCTCGTACCCAGAAACCTCTGTGGTCTTGAGCCAACCCGCCTTTGACAAACGCGCCTTTCTGGCCATCATGCAGCACAACTTTGGTCCTTCGGTCGCCGACATGCTCACACACATGCCCTTTTTCATGGAACCACCCGAACACACCCGAACACGCGCACTGTTGGCCACAGCCTTTACGGAGAAGGCCGTTGAGCAACTGCGCCCACACATTCAGGCCCGTGTGGATACCCTGCTCCAACCCGTGCAGGAGCGGCGGAGCATGGATATTGTCACCGATCTCGCCAATCCCCTTCCGTTGCTGGTGATCAGTCAGATTCTGGGTGTGCCGCAAAGCGACTATCCCGTGTTTGCCGAGCGCTGTCGTATCTTATCTGAGGCGACCGATCCCTTCGCGAAGCCAGAGGTCCACCAGGCCGGAGCGAAGGTTCTGGAAACCTTCCGGGCCTACTTTCTGGAACTCGTGGCAGTTCGCAGACGCCACCCAGGAACTGCCCTCCTCGATGCGATCATCCAGGCGCATGACGAACAACACGGCCAGTTGAGCGATAAAGAGGTTGTCGCGATCTGTATCAATATCATCTTCGCAGGTTCCGGAACTACCACCAGCTTGCTTGGGAATCTCATGGGTTCGCTGTTGAGCCATCCTGAACGGTGGTCGCGGCTTGTGCAGAATCATGAACTGATCCGGCCCGCCATTGAAGAAACTGCCCGCTATGAGACCCCGGTGCAGTTCTTTGGTAGGGGAGTTTCTGAGGATGTCACGCTACAGGAGAAACATCTGCGCAAGGGCCAGCTCGTGTTTGCGGCTCTTGGGGCGGCCAATCGCGATCCAGAGATCTACCCCGATCCCGACCGTTTTGACATTACCCGCTTTACCGATAAATCCACCAGGCCGCACCTGGCCTTCGGGAGAGGCTTCCGCTATTGCCTGGGCGCACAGCTTGGACGGGTGGAAGCAGAAGTGGTGCTCGAAACGTGCTTGTCGCGCTTTCCAACGTTGCAGATGGTTGACGCATCGCTTCGGTGGAGCCCGGTCCCAGTTGAACGCAAGCTAGAAACATTACTCGTCACCTGGTAACTGGCCATCTCGCCTGGCGCCTGACCTCATACTGGCTCTGGAACCTGAAAAGATGCCTGAGAGGAGTTTTCCAAAGGAGGAAGGAAGGGCCAATGAATCTCGGCTTACACGGAAAAGTGGCGTTGGTCACCGCCGCCAGCAAAGGGCTTGGCCGCGCCTGCGCTCTGGCGTTGGCGGCTGAGGGAGCGCAGGTCATGATCGCCGCTCGTCATCAAGAGGGGCTGGTCCTCACCGCACGCGAGATCGAGGAGATGACCGGGAGCAGGGTAGAGGCTTGTCCTGCCGATGTGAGCAAGCGAGAGGATCTTGAGAACCTGGTGACGAGAACACACGAAGCATTTGACGGTATTGACATCCTCGTTCACAATACAGGTGGCCCTCCTGTGGGAACGTTTGCAGAGGTGACTGATGAGCAGTGGCAAGCGGCATTTGAAACCGAACTGCTCAGCGCCGTCCGCCTCATCCGCCTGAGCTTGCCCACCATGCGGCAGCGAGGTGGTGGGCGTATCATGCATATCGTCAGCACCTCGGTTAAGCAGCCAAGCGAGGGGCTGGTCCTGGCGAACGCCATCCGTCCCGGCATCGTGGGGCTGGCCAAGACCCTCGCACTTGATCTGGCTCCGGAGCACATTACGGTGAACACGGTCTGCCCCGGACGCATCCTCACGGATCGCCTGCGGTCAGGGGGAGGTGTTCGAGCGAGGATGGCTCAGGGGATGTCGGAAGAGCAAGCCTTGCAAGAGATGGTCCAGGCGATTCCGATGGGGCGTGCTGGCCGCCCTGAAGAGGTCGGGGCACTGGTCGCTTTTCTCGCCTCCGAGCAGGCAGCCTATATCACCGGTACGACGCTGGTGATCGATGGAGGGTTCGTGCGGAGTATCTGATAGGGTGTTCTTCTTTGAAGAACAGAATGATGGTCAATCCACTGCATGAAACCATTCTCAGTGACACAAGCGTGAGAGTGATGCTTGAACGAGGATGACCTCTCATCAGCGTTCTCAGAAAGAGCAAGCAAGATGTCGCTTGAAGCATATCTACAGGCCGTTCCGAAGGCCGAGTTACACCTCCACTTAGAAGGGGCCATTCAACCGGCAACCGTGCTTGCGCTTGCGCGGCGCAACAACGTGCAGTTGCCAGTAGAGACAGAAGAGGAACTGCGACAACTGTTCACCTATCGCGATTTTGACCACTTCGTTGAAGTCTTTCTGATGATCACGCGCTGCCTGAAAACGCACGAGGACTATGAGCAAATCGTCTACGAACTCGGTGCAAGGATGGCGGAGCAACATATCCGCTATGCCGAGGTCACGGTGACCCCCAGCACGCATCACCTGCTTGGCGTGCCGCACGACGTGTACTTCTCCGGCATGCAGAGCGGTAGGGCGCGTGTGCAAGCCGACTTCCATGTCGAGATCAATTGGATCTTTAACATTGTGCGCCAATGGAACGATTCCACGCGGACCTGGCCCATGGCTGATTACGTGACCGGTGTGGCGATTGAAGGAAAGGACGATGGTGTCGTGGCGCTCGGACTGGCAGGTGCAGAAGCCGGTGCGCCGCCTGAACCCTTTGCGGCTTACTTCGAGCGGGCACGCGGTGCCGGGTTGCACAGCGCACCGCACGCCGGTGAATTCAGCGGACCGGAAAGCATCTGGGGAGCGCTCACTGCTCTTGGCGCTGAGCGGATTGCGCATGGGGTACGTGCCGTAGAAG
>WNFX01003546.1_pt1 | contig 23374 bp, 18 predicted proteins | sample 5400111 | NCBI WGS metagenome assembly WNFX01 (sample SAMN13153363, study PRJNA577476) | soil metagenome | isolation source: 40 cm soil or saprolite under grassland replicate 1 | place: USA:California | collected 2016-06-15
AGGTGTAAGTTGTCCGGGAACCCGTGCATGAGAATGATCGGCGGTCCCGCCCCCGGGTGGTCCCGGACGTGGATCCGGTGTTGGTCACGCCGCACAACGGTCTCTTGGTAGGCCATCATTCCCTCCGGACGGAATGTCACCTAACCCGGGATTTCCCACATGAACGTCGACCTCGCCGTCCCCGACCTTGCCCGGGCCTTCTGAACACGCATTGGAAGTCCTGAGAGCGCCCATATCTGCGGCATGGCTTCATGCGGGTGGCGGTCTTGCGCGCGCCGGCAACGCTCACGTCCGGTGCGGCATGAGCGCCATGTGCGAGCGATCATTTTCGTCTATACGATTGACGCATCACTTGGTGAACTTGGATTGACTAGCAAACTTGGATGATCTCCGCTTCAGTCGCGACATGGGAGGCATAGCGATAGTCGCGGATTGTTGTGATCTTGCCGCCCTCGAATGTTACCAACATGAAGTGAGCGACCACACCCGACACATCACTTGGTTTCTGGACAAGAATTGCTGGGCGTCGGTCGATGAATCCGAACGAGAGGTGCCAATCGGCGATCGAATCATAGTTGCCGAAATACTTGCCCACTTCGTCGCGTCCTCGCATGCGCGCACGTCCGACAAGATCAACTCGCACGTCGTCCGCAATCATTCGGCGCACGGCGTCGAAGTCGCGCGCGTTGAAGCGGTCGATGTAAGCCTCAAGCAGTTCGGGCTCGTGCTCGGTCAGAGCGGGTAGTGGCGCGTCCTCAGGCTGCTGAACCAGTTCGCGCAAGCGTTCGCGACCGCGGTGAAGATTGGCCTTCACTGCAGGCACCGTCGCGTCCATGATCTCGGCCACTTCACGAAGCGAATATCCCAGCACGTCCATCAAGATTATGCTGCTGCGCTGCGGCACGGGCAGTCCCATAAATGTTCTGAGGCTTGCCGCCGTAGCCTGGCGTTGCGCCAGCTCGTCAAACATCTCGAGCTCTCCATCAACCAATAGACTTTCGCGAACCAAGAGGCTTGTTTGGCGGGCGCGGCGCCGCAGGAAGTCAATTGCGGCGTTATGGGCGATGCGAAACAGCCACGCTTCGGGGTGGGCGATCCGGCCTTCGCGCTCCGCAGCCTCGACAGCCTTCAAGAGCGCGTCCTGCACGACATCTTCACCGTCGACGGCCGATCCGGTGATGCGGGCGCAGTACCGGTAAAGCTTCGGCCTTAGTGTGGCGACAATTCGGTCAAGAACGTCGCGCGTCAGAGTGTCAGACGTACGCATGGAAATCCCTTGCGTGGCAATGGGGCGTCACCTGCTTAATTATAGACGTTTCCCGAAGGCCAAAGGATTCAGCTGGACTTCGAATCCTTTCGACCCCGTCGAGCGTCTCCGGAAGCGTGTTCCCTCAAGCTCACGACGGTGTGAGCTCAGTTCACATCATGGAAGCGGCGGAGACCACCCGCTGGCCGATCTGAGCGCGCTTTCAAGGCGATTGTGGCGAAAACCCGCAACCGGTGCGAGGAGCACGCCAATCGGCACGTATCGCCTGTTCGAAGCTTAGGCGCGGCCCAGCGAATCCTCTAGCGTGTCTCGAACGTCTCTTTCTGGTGTCGGCGGCGCGCTGCGAACGGTCCACGACGTCGATCGACAGAACTCACTCATGCAAAGGAGAAAATATCATGCCAATCTGCTATCTCGATGCGCCCAAGGGAATGCGGCCCGAGGCCAAGCGCAAAATGGTGCAAGTCATCACCGCCGCACTGAACAAGACGTTTCCGATCCCGGACGTGCGCATTTTCATTCGGGAATACACAGCCGCCGAGGTTAGTCAGGACGGCCGCCTCGACACCGACGGGGTCAAGCCGTCGTTTTCCATGAGCGTTCCGCGGCTAGCGCACCTGGACGCAAAGCGAGAGTTGGTAAAGAGCATCAACACAGCGATTGCCGAAAGCTGTGATGGTCTCGCCGATGCCGCCGATATCATGGTCTTCGTCGAGGAAAAAGCCCTTGAGAATGTCAGCTGGGGCGGCCGGCTGCAGTCGGATAGGCCGGAAGTGGTGCAGGCGCTGAAACCGATCTCCCAACCAGCGTAACTTGACGATCGACACTGCCGGCTCTGGGTGGCCGAAAGCACTTTGCAGCCGACGAGGTGATCGAATAGAGCGGGCATGCGCCAGCCAGAATCCGAATTGGCGGGGATCGGTCAGGAGGTAACGGAAGGATTTCACAACATGTTAGCCGTTGGGGACGGCGGTCGATTCGCGTTGGATCGACACACGCGCGCCGCGCGCGGCATGTTCGCTCCGCCTCATTGCTACCGAATTTATGTTGGGCTGCGAACTGACGCGAAGTGCCAAAAGCAGTCGTTGACCAGCCTCACTCGATCATGCCCCGCATTGCTTCTTGCGACTGGAGAGGACCCGTTCGGCGGAATGTGGCCGCACGCGGCACGCGCACAGCGAGGCGCGGGCGCCTATTCGTTTACACTGATTCCAGCGTCCTTGATCAACTTCGCCCATTGTGGGATTTCGGATTTGATCATCGCTGCGAATTGTGGCGGCGTGTTAGCGACGATCTCCATGCCAAGATGTTGCAGATGCTTGCGCACGTCATTTTGTGCGAGAACACGTGCGGTCTCGCTGTAAAGCTTGTCAATGATCGGCTGCGGAGTTCCGGCTGGCGCCATCAGACCAAACCATACGGTCGTGTCAAAGCCGGTAAACCCAGCTTCCACGAGTGTCGGCACGTCGGGTAGCATTACCGGACGCGCCGGCGCCATCGCCATGAGCGCGCGCAGCTTGCCCTCGCGCACCAGCGGCAACACCACCGACATGTTAGGAAGCGTCATGGTGACTCGGCCCGCAAGCAGGTCGGGCAGCAATGACGGAATGCCACGGTAGGGCACCGGTCGAATGTCCACGCCAGCAACCGACTTGAACAGCTCGGCTGAAAGGTGGGACGGTGTGCCGACGCCGGCATGCCCATAAGTGAGTTTACCCGGTTGCGCGCGTGCCAGTGCGACAAGTTCCTGCACGTTCTTAGCCGGCACGTCACTGTGGATCACAAGGACGATCGGCGTGAAGACCACGAGCGAGATCGGGGCTAAGTCCTTTACCGGATCGTAGGGCAGCTTTTCATTTAGACTCGGATTGATGGTAATTGCGGAACTGGCCATCACCAGCGTGTAACCGTCGGGCGCGGCCTTTGCGGCACGATCGACCGCAACATTTCCGCCTGCGCCAGTTGCATTCTCGACCAAGACGGGTTTGCCCCAGGTCTCAGTAAATTTGTCTGCAAGGAACCGCGCCGCGATGTCAGGGGGACCACCAGGCGGAAACCCGACGAGGATTCGAATGGCTTTATCAGGGTAGACGGGCTGTGCAAACCCGTCGTGCGATCCAAGCAACGCCGTCAGGGCGGCACAGAACGCGCATATGAGCTTCATTTCCGCCTTTTCTCGCTCCCTCCATCTGATGTCCGCTTTGCCCTAAAAGCGACCGAAGAGCAAACATTCCTCATCGGCAGCTTCGTGCCAAAAGCGGTCATTCGATGACCTCGTCGGCCCGGCCGAGCAGCGTGATTGGAAAGGTGAGGCCGAGCGCCTTGGCGGTCCCAAAAGCTGACATAAAATCCAACACCTTTCGCTGACTGCGGGGCGGCGTCGTAAGAACCACGGACGGAGCCCGGCGCCGGGGCGGCGGGCTGCGCACACAATTTGCGCTCACGACGAAGGCGTTCACGGGTTTATCCAGCCGTTCTGTTCAAGAAGCCATACGGTGAATTCAGCAACAGCGACCGCAGCGACCGCGAAGGCAATGGAAAAAACCGCTTGTTTGATGACTGTCATCCCGAGAACCATAGCACGGGCAGACCGGCTAGGTCGTAACGCAATGATAAATGAACTGCAGACTGTGGGTTGCTTTGTGGGCTTGACCGCGCGATACCGCCCAAAGTTTCGAGGTGAAGGAAGCGCCGGTCTGATGGTGTGCGACGAATTTCGGCGAGGCGGAGTCGTTATAAACGAACGACGGACGTAACGAACAAATACGGGAGGAAATGATGGGAGAGCGCATCGTAATGCTCGGAGCCGGCGCAGTCGGCGGCTACGTGGGCGGGCATCTTGCGCTGCATGGCCACGACGTGACGCTGATCGACTTCTGGTCCGAGAATATCGAGGCAATTCGCAAGAATGGCCTCGAACTTTCCGGAATGACTCTGGAAGAACGGCAAGTTTCGCATCCTAAGACTATGCATTTGCACGAGGTTGCGTCCCTCGCCAAGCAGGCGCTAGTGGATATCGCCTTCGTCACGATGAAGTCCTACGACACCGAATGGATAACCCAACTCATCAAGCCGTATCTCGCGCCGGGCGGCTATGTCGTTTCCCTCCAGAACTGCATCAATGAAGAGCGCATCGCCAATATCGTAGGGTGGGGCCGCACGCTGGGATGCATCGCTTCGCGAATTTCCGTTGAACTGTTCGAGCCAGGCAAAATCCGTCGGCAGGCACCTAAGGGCGCTGCGTCACATACCGTATTCCGTGTCGGCGAGGTGCATGGCCTCCCCACCGAGCGTGCCAAGCGCGTCGCCGAATTGCTGGGCGTGGTAGACGGCGCCAAGGTGACGTCGAATCTTTGGGGTGAGCGCTGGTCGAAGCTTTGTCACAACGCCATGAGGAATGGCGTGGCGGCGGCCACCGGCCTTGCGGGCCGCGAAATCGATCAGCACGAAGACATCCGTCATTTCACCATCAAGATCGGCGGTGAGGGGGTGCGGATCGGCCAGGCCCTCGGCTATGAGCTCGAAAAGATCGGCAAGCTTGATCCGGCGAAGCTGGTTCTGGCGGGTGACGGCGATGCCGCTGCGCTCAAAGAGGTAGATGCCATCCTCATTCAGGAATCCGCAGGTGGCGGGCGCGGCGAGCTGCAGCGTCCCTCTATGGGCCAGGACGTGCTCAAGGGGCGCCGCACCGAAATCGAATTCATCAACGGCCATATCGTTGACAAAGGCGCACAGATTGGGGTTGCCGCGCCCTGCAACGCCAAGATCACGTCACTCGTCAAGCGCGTCGAGCGCCAAGAGCTGCCGATAACGATCGACAATCTTCGGGGTGCATGACGTGAAGCCGGTTGTGGATATTCAGATTGCCCAATCCGACGCGATCGGCACGCCGAGCGTCGATATGGAACGGCGGGACTTGCTGAAGCGATCCACCGTCGCCGCCCTCGCATGGGCGAGCCTCGGCGTCGTCCCCGCGACCCCGTCGCTGGCGGCGGAATATCCGACGCGCCCCGTCCGCGTCGTCGTTCCCTATCCGGCCGGCGGGGCGGCAGATGTGGTTGCTCGTGTCGCCGCGAAATACCTGAGCGATCAGCTCGGCCAGCAGGTTTTCATCGACAATCGCGGCGGTGCTGGCGGCACCATCGGCACCGATGCCGCCGCACGTGCCACACCAGACGGCTATACGCTGGTGATGCACACGATTTCCTCGGCTGTACTCAATAAGTTTCTCTACACGCGCGTAAAGCTGGACGTGAACACGAGTTTCGCGCCGATTTCCCAGATCGGCACCGTAAGCCAGCTCCTTGCCATCAATGGCAATGTGCCTGCGCAGAATTTGCAGGAATTCATCGCACTTCTGAAGGCTAATCCAGGCAAGTACCACTATGGATCGTCGGGCCTTGGCGCCATCATGCATCTGGGCGGCGAGCTGTTCAGCTTCATGACCGAAACCAAGGTGGTTCACGTCCCCTATAGAGGCGAAGGCCCGGCGATGGTGGACGTTCTCGCAGGCCGCATTCAATTCGTGGTGGCCAGCGTTCCCGCGCTCCTGGCGCATATCCGCTCCGGCGAACTTCGCGCTTTGTGTGTGAACGCCGATCATCGCCTGGCGTTGCTGCCTGACGTACCGACGGCAGCCGAGGCGGGCCTGCCGGGCTACAAGACTTACAACTGGTACGCCCTGTTCGCTCCGCTGGGCACGCCGGAGCCGATAGTCCAACGCCTCAACAACGCGCTGGTAAAAGCCTTGGCTACGCCCGAGGCGCGCAAGCAGCTCGAGGACATCGGGATCGAGCCAGTGGTCTCCAATCCCACCGACCTGTCCTTGGAACTCAAGCAGCAGGCTGATGTCTGGGGCCCGCTCATTGAGCGCGTCGGAGTGACGCTGGATTGATTGCTCGCCTTTTCATGTCACGGAGCGCACGCCGTCGCGGGCACCCGTCAGAACAAAGAGACTGACCATGATGATCGTCGATTCCCAGGTACATGCCGCGGACACGCCTGAGCGTCCCTGGCCTCCAGGTCAGGCGGCGCTTGCGCACCAGCCCACACCTCTCACGGCCGGAGATTGTTGCGCTGCGGATTTCGATGCGGCCTATCTCCGCTCTGGGTCATTCGCGTCGGACCAACGCAGCCAGCGGCTGCGCCGAATGTCCGCTTCACCCCAATAGCGTCCGACTTCCGCCGAGGGGAGAAGCTTGCGGCTGATTCGGAAGCTCCGAAACAATGTTCAAGCCGCGACCGAATGCGCTCGTCGAAGTACTGGAAGTATGCCTTTATCGCGAGTACTGCATCCGCTCCTGGGAGCCGCGACCGATTCCTCTGGACCGCTTCGGGCCCTGCGCCGGAACGCCGAATTCCGATACCATTACATTTAAGCCGCTGCGCTCACGCAGGCGGCGCCGAGCCGACGACCCAATCTGAAGTAGGCAAGGCATGGCCGAGCACATCGACGGACCGCTTTATTACGAGACGATGGGCAAGAGCGGCCCGGTTATGGCCTTCGTGCATCCAAACCCGATGGACCAGTCGTGCTGGATCTTCCAGATGGCGCAGATGTCGACCTGGTATCGCTGCATCGCCATCGATCTGCCGGGCTACGGGAAGTCGCCCAAGGCACACGCCGGGCTCACCATGCAGGACATCGCACAGGCCTGCTGGGAGGCGATCGACGATGCCTATCCTGACGAGCGCGCCATCCTGGTCGGCTGCTCCATCGGCTCATCGATGCTGATCTGGATGCACAACCACCGCTCGCCGCAGGCCGCGGCGCTGATCATGTGCGGCACCGGCTACAACCCGAAGAAGGAGTTCATCCCACCACGCATCGAGGCTTATAAGGAACATGGCATCGGTTACCGTTGGGGCTACACCTTTGAGGACTTCAGCCCCGCTTTCCGCTCGACGCCGATGGCCCATTTCTTCGCCGACCTGTTCGCCGATCGCAACGTGTTCGGCGATGTCGACACCATCATCACCCAGTTCCACGCCTATCAGCAGCCCGAGCCCGAGGGCCATCACGCCAAGGTTTCCTGTCCAGCCATTATCCTCACCGGTAGCGAGGACAACACGCACCGGACTGCTTTCGCGCTGCAGAAGCGCATCGCCGGCTGCGAACTGAAGATCCTCTACGGCGCCGGCCATGCCTGCCAGATCGAGCAACCTGCGCTGTTTAACCGCTACATGATCGAATTTCTGACCGCCCACGGCCTGTTCCCAGGAGCCGCACGCCGGGGCTAAGCTTCGTCGGGGAGGTGCCTCCGATGAGAGCATTCGTGAAGCGCCGCGAACTCCTGCTCGGTCTTGCCGCGCTGCCCGTGGCATCGCGCATCGCCGTCGCCGAGACGTATCCGTCGCGCCCGGTCCGCATGCTGGTCGCGGCCTCCGCCGGCGGCGGCACCGACCTCGTCGCGCGCTTCATCGCGCAATGGCTGACCGAGCGGCTCGGGCAATCCTTCTTCGTCGAGAACCGGCCCGGTGGCGGCAACAACATCGGCACCGAGATGGCGGCGCGTTCGCCCGCAGACGGCTATACGCTATTCATGGCGAACACCGTCAACGCCATCAACAATTCGCTTTATCAGAAGCTCAACTACAACTTCATCGCCGACTTCGCGCCGGTTGCGAACGTCATGGGCACGCCGCTGCTCGTTCTCGTGCGTCCGTCGGTAGCGGCAAAAAATGCCGCCGAACTGATCGCGCTCGCCAAGGCCAACCCGGGCAAGCTCAACCTCGCCTCGGGCGGCGTCGGTTCGACCGGTCACATGTCCGCTGAGCTGTTCCAGATGATGGCCGGCATCAAGTTCACCCATGTGCCGTATCGCGGCGAGGCGCCCGCGCTCACCGATCTGATCGCCGGCCAGGCGCAGTTGATGGTGTCGACCACCGGCTCGTCGTTGCAGTACGCCAGGGCCGGCACAGTGCGTGCGCTCGCGACGACGACCGACGACCGTGTGGCCGAACTGCCCGATGTGCCGCCGCTGTCGAACACGGTGCCGGGCTATCGGGCCAACGCCTGGAGCGGCCTCTGCGCGCCGAAAGGAACGCCTTCGAAGATCATCACCTTGCTCAACAAGGAGGTGAACCTCGCGGTGGCCGATCCGAAGATCAAGGAGCACATCGCCAGCCTTGGCGGTGTCGCGCTGCCCGGCTCGCCGGAGGACTACGGCCGAACTATCGCGGCCGACACCGAGAAGTGGGCCAAGGTAGTGCAGTTCTCCGGCGCGCACGTGAATTGAATCGCTCTTGTGCTCCGGCGAGCTCTCGTTCCGTCGAGCCGCGATAGCGGCGAGATTGGGAGCTGATCCGCGCAGAGCATTAGGGCCAGCGGCAATCCGTACTCGTTCTAGATACAAGAGGTTGGCTTGTAATCTCGACGGCACAACGGAAGGCAAGCTTTCATGAAGACCCTGCAAGAGCTGCTCGATCTGCGCTTCGGCGATATCGGGGCGGTTCCCGAGACACTTGCCGGTAACGAGGCCATTCGCCGCCTCGCAGGTCGCGGTGTCGTGCGCCGCTTCAAGCCCGAGCCGCTGCCTGTGGCCGTGCTCGATACGCTGGCTGCCGTGGCGCTATCATCCCCGTCGAAGAGCGACCTGCAGCAGCGGGACATTCTCATCGTCGAGGACGCCGCGATCCGCGCCCGCATCAATGCGCTCTTGAAGGATCAGGACTGGATACCGGATTGCCCGCACCTTCTCGTCTTCCTCGGCAACAACCGGCGCCAGCGGCAGGTACACGCGTGGCGGGGTCATACCTTCGCCAACGACCATCTCGACGCCTTCTTCAACGCGACGGTCGATGCGGCCATCGCGCTCGAAGCCTTCGTCGCGGCGGCAGAGGCGGCGGGCCTCGGTTGCTGCCCGATCAGCGTGATCCGCAATCACGCCGAGGAGGTGAGCGGGCTCCTGGGTCTGCCGGACCATGTGTTCCCGGTGGCGGGTCTCGGCGTCGGCATACCGGCCACGCCGGCGTTTGTCACGGCGAGGCTGCCGCTCGGCCTCACGGTGCATCGCGACCGCTACACCGACGCGACGGACGAGAAGGTGCGCGCCTACGACAAGCGGCGCAATGGCATCTTCCCCTACCGCGCTCAACGCAATGTCGCCCGCTTCGGCGAGGCGAAAGAGTACGGCTGGAGCGAGGAGAAGGCCCGTCACTATGCCGTGCCGGAGCGCGAGGATTTCGGCGCCTATGTGAAGCGGAGAGGGTTCAGGCTGGAGTAGTGCGCGCTTAGCTCGAGCCGGCGAGCGCGAGCCTGCCAAGCTCCGGCACAAGGTCGCATGGCCGTTGCAACTAAATGACCACATCGCCGAGCCCGGCGACGTCGTATTTCGCCACGCTTGCAAACTCGGTTTCGAAGGCATCGTGTCGAAGCGGCTCGGCTCGTTCTACCGTTCCGGGCGCTCGCGCGACTGGATCAAGATTAAGAATCCGGTCGCGCCGGTCAAAAGCGGAAAAGCTCAGAATGAGCAAATATTGTCCACTTTGCCCCCGAAAGTGGACATCCGATCTGCGCGTCTTAATGAGGACACGCTCTAGTGCCTGCCCCTCACCCGGCTCGCGCTTGCCCTCTCAGACGTAGCGCAAGGTGATGAACATCCCGGACTCGAGGTGGTAGAGCAGATGGCAATGGAGCGCCCAAAGCCCGGGATTGTTGGCATCGAAGGCGACGACGACCCGGCGCCGCGGCGGGACCAGCACGGTGTCGCGCACCGCGCCGGCAAAGCGCTTGCCGTCGATCTCGACCACCTGAAATTCGTGCCCGTGCAGGTGCATCGGGTGCGGCATCCGCGTCTGGTTGATGAAGACGAGCTCGACGCGCTCGCCCGCTGCGAGCGCTAGCGGCGGGACGTCCTTGGTCCAGGCGACATTGTTGATCGACCAGACGTAGCCCGCCATCTCGCCGGTGAGGTTGAGCGTGTGGGTGCGGTCGGCCTTGCGCGGCTTGAGCGGCTTGACCGCGCGCAGCCGGCTCTCCAGATCGAGCGTGAGCGCGGGAGAAGCCGTGCTGGCGGCGTCAGGCATGCGCGCGACCGGCGCATTTCCCGCACGCAGGATAATGCCCGTCTGCTTGGCTTCGCCCTCGAGCATCGCGAGCACGGGATAAGCCGCGGCCGCGCGCGGAATGGTGAGCCGGATATCCAGCCGCTGCGCCACCGCGATCGGGAAGCGCCGCGCCACCACTGGCGCGATGGGGAATCCATCGACCGCGATCAACTCGCCGTCGAGGGCACCGAGATCGACGTGAAACGCGCTCATGGACGAGCTGTTGATGACGCGCAGCAGCACGCGCCCGCCGGGCTCGACCTTAACCACTTCGGGATCGCCCAGCGTGCGGTCGTTGGCGAGGAAGGCATCGTATGTCACGTCGTTCAAATCCGGCTTGGCATCCATTTTCATGCCGGGCGCCATCGTCATTCCCTTCATGCCGCCGGAGGCAGGCGCGGGCGACGATGCGCCGCTCATCGATGACATGCCGCTTTTCTTGAGCCCCTCGAAGATCTGCTCGGGCGGCGTGAAGCTGAAGTCGGCCAGCATCAAGATGACTTCCTGCTGGTCCGGCCGGTCGCGCTGATCACGGATGATCAGCGGCGCCGCCATCAACAGCTGCTCCTGAAATCCCTGGTGGGAATGCATCCAGAAGGTGCCGCCGAAGCGCAGCGGGAAGTCGTAGTCGGCGCTCCCGCCCGCCGGAATCGGCGGTCCGGAGACGCCGGGAACGCCGTCTTGCTGCCATGGCGGGGTGAGACCGTGCCAGTGGATCAGGCTCGGCTCGTTGAGCGTGTTTTCCACGCGAACGCGGAACCGTTCGCCCACCTGCGTCCTGATGCCGAAGGTGCCGTCGGGCTGGCGGATGCTCAACACCGACGCGGGCTTGCCGTTCACCTCGATGCTGCGGCGCTCGATCCGCAACAGCGTCGGCTGCGCGCTGCTCACGCCCGTCTGGGGCGCAGGCTGTGCGCGCGCAAGCGTGCTGGCAGTCGAAGCTGCAAGGGCGGAGAGCAGGAACGCACGGCGTGAAAGCATGGGGCAAGGCCTCTTCGCGCACCGCCGCGTCGCGGCGACGGATGTCGGAGCTTACAGTTCGGACGCGCGGCCGTGAAGTTGGCTGAGTGTCTCAGCTCACATCGCCCGCAAGAGGAAAGCGATCGCAACGCCTGCCGCCAAGGCCAGGAACGATAATAGCGTCATCACTGGGATCGGTGGCCATGGCGCCTCGCCGCTACCCATGGACATCGAGGCATGCGGCGCGGCATCCATACCAGCGTGCGCGCCGGCGGCCGCAGCCGCCGGGCGCACCGTCATCATGCCATGCTTGAGATGGTAGGCCACCAGCCACCAGTTCATCGGATAAGCGAAGATAAAGCCGACGAGCAGCCCCATTGACATCACGAACCAGAAGCTCGGGGTCGTGGGATCGGCCGCGGACGGGATGCGCGACTTGAGCGCCATCACCGTCGGCACCATTCCGGCCATCAGCAGATTCATCGACAGCAGTTCCGATACGAACGTGCTTCTCAGCGCGCGCAGATACGAGCCGCCGGCCATGTCGCGCATGAACAGCGCCTGGAAAATCGTCCAGCCGAAGGCGAAACCCAGAATGTATTCGACGACCACCTCGACCAAACCGGCAAGACCGAAGACGCTCGAGAGCACCGCGCCGGCGAGAATGCCGACGCCGTCGCCGGCGACGCAATGCATGGTCGATCCCAGCGTCTGCCGCCAGCGCGCGGCGACGTAGCGTTCGTGCAGCCCGGGCAGCGGCTCGCGGCAGCCGAGCACGTAGAGGAACGCACCGACCACGCCGGTATACGCGGTCAGCAGCACGAACCCCCATTTGAGCACCGCAGATTCCGGCGTGGTGCGGATGTCCACCGCCACGAACAGGAGCGCCGCCGCGGTCAGCACGAACCACAGCAGCAGCATCACGCCATCCAACATCGAGCCCTCCCTGGCATTGCGAGGCGCCGTCGCTCCGAACGATGATCGGCCGCGCTCGAGCACCCGCCGCCATACCCGCCGTTTGTCACGCGGCGGTGACCGAGTCGGTCACCGGCCACAACATTTTGCCTGAATCGCAGCGGAAACTCGCCTCCAAATCGCTCCGGGGGGCGGAGGATATGGGCGCGATCGCCGGACGTCGTTGGGCGTGGACGTTCGCTTTTGCCGCGCTGTCCTTGGCCGGCTCGACCACGAACTTCGGCACGCCCGCTTTAGCGCAGTCTCACCGGTCGGAACCTCAGCCAGCGTCGGCGCCCACCACCTTGACCGGCGATTGGGGTGGACTTCGCTCCGATCTCGAGCGCAACGGCGTCACCTTCACCTTCAACTATACCAACGATTTTCTGGCCAATGTCCGCGGCGGGATCGGACCGGGCGCCGTCGCGATCGGAGTTTTCCAGCCGCAGCTCGACCTCGACCTGAACAAGCTCGCGGGATGGGAGGGAGGCAAATTTCACACCCATGGCCTCATCACCCACGGGCCTTTTTTCAGTCCGACATATCTCAACAATATCCTCGCCGTTTCGAATCTCGAAGCTGGACCGGTCGCTCGGCTCTATTCCTTCTGGTACGAGCAGAACGCCTTCAATGACCGCTTGTCCGTTCGCGCCGGCCTCATGTCGGCGGACAGCCAGTTTCTCCAGAGCCAGACGGCTGCGAACTTCATCAACAACGCCATCAGCTGGCCCACGTTTCTCGCCGCCAATCTTCCGGCCGGAGGACCGGCCTACCCGCTGCCCGCCCCGGGGGTTCGCGTTCGGATCAAGCCCGCCGACGAGTGGGCATTTCAAGCGGCCGTGTTCAGCGGCGATCCCAGCGGAGGAAACGGCTCCAATCAACCGGCGCCGCTTCCGACCGGCACCGTTGCCAGCTTTCGCGGCGGCGCCTTCTTCATCGCGGAGGCGAGCTATCTGCCCAACCAGGGCAAGGACGCCAAAGGGCTTCCTGGCGCTTACCGGATCGGAGCCTGGTACCACACCAGCTCGCGCTTCGGCGATCAGCGTTTCGACAATACCGGCCTCTCGCTCGCGGACCCGCAGTCGACCGGCATTCCGCTCGATCACACCGGCGATTCCGGCGTCTACGGTGTCATCGATCAGATGCTCTATCGCGTCGCCGGCAGCGACGACCAAGGCCTGTCGGGATTCGTCCGCGCGGGCGGCGTTCCGAACGATCGCAATCTGATCAACTTCTATGCCGACGGCGGCCTCGTTTACAAAGGCCTCATACCCTTGCGCCCGAACGACAAGGTCGGCGTTGCCGCCGCCTATGCCCGCGTCGGGGACAATGCGCGCGGGCTCGATGCCGACACCGGATTTTTCGGAAACTTTTTCTTCCCGGTTCGGAGCGGGGAAGCCATGGTCGAGATGATCTACCAGGCCCAGTTGGCGCCGTGGTGGATGCTGCAGCCGGAGGTGCAATACATCATCCGTCCGGGCGGTGGCGTTCTCAATAGCGATGGAAGCTTGCGGCCGAATGCGTGGGTGATCGCCGTTCGTTCGGCGCTGAGTTTCTAAACCTCGATTTCAAGTATCGTCTTTCGACGCTCCTTCGGCCGCCAGCGGCGTCATGGCCGTCGACCCAACGGCTGACGTGCCGCCCTCGCGGCAAAAATCGAGTTTGTTTTTGCCGTGAGCTGGGTCAAGATCGCGCAATGCACGAGATGGCTCGAACCATGGGCACTTCTCGACGCGCGCTCATATCCGCCCTCGCCGTCGCGGCGCTGTGGCCGGCGGCGGCGCGGGCGCAAGCCTTTCCGAACCGGCCGATCAGGCTGATCGTGCCGTTCGCCGCCGGCGGCGCCGCCGATTTGTTCGGCCGCGCCTTGGCAAATGGGCTCAGCACCGAGCTCGGCCAGCAGGTGGTGGTCGAGGTCCGCGCCGGCGCCGGCGGCCTGACCGGGGTCGACGCGCTCGCCAAGAGCGCGCCCGACGGCTACACCATCTGTCTCGCCGGCGCGGCGGCGTTGTCGGCCATCCCCTTCATGGTGAGCAAGATGCCGTTCGACTGGCGGAAAGATCTTGCGCTGCTCACGCTCGCGGTGCGGGTGCCGGAGGTCTTGATCGTCCACCCCGCGCTCGGCGTCGATACGCTCGACGATTTCGTCGCCTATGCCCGCGCCCACCCGGGCAAGATCAATTTCGGCTCGGCCGGAGCGGGCTCGATCACCCATCTGGCGGTCGAATTGCTCAAGCGCGAGACCGGCATCGATCTCGTGCACGTTCCCTATCGTGGCGTGGGCCCGGCGGTGGGCGACATGCTGGGCGGACACATCCAGCTGATCGTGGCCGACGTTCCGTTCCTGCTGCCGCATATCAGGTCCGGCGCGATCAAGGCGCTGGCGGTGACGTCGACCGCGCGCATCCCGGCATTGCCCGAGGTTCCGGCGACCGCCGAACTCGGCTATGCCGCCGTCAATTCGGACAATTGGTACGGCCTGGTGGCGCCCGCGCGGACGCCGCCGGACATCCTCGACACGGTGCGCAGGGCCAGCATCGCCGTGCTCACATCCGCCGAGCTGAAAAAGCAGTTCGACAGCCAGAATGCCGCGCCTGCGCCGACCACGCCTGATGAGTTCGCGGCCTTCGTGCAGACGGAGCAGGCCAAATGGGGGCCGGTCGTGCTCGCGACGGGCGTGAAGCTCGAGTGAGGGGACCGCTCATATCGGCTTGTCGGCGGCGATGTTTAGCTGACGACATGGCGTCGGTCGTCGCGTCACGTGCAAGGAGGCGCTGATCGTGCCAATCGACAGACCTCCCACGCGAGGCGATTGGAGCGCGCGCTAGAATTGCTCTTCCGACAGTGCCATGACGCCCGCGCCTCCGTGCATCGTCGTGTCGGATAATGCGGCCGCCTGGCACAGCACATGGTCGGCAAAGAACCGTGCGGTCGCGATCTTGGCGCGATAGAACGAGGGGTCGTTTTCGCCGGCGGCGAGTTTGTTGTGGGCGATGAGCGCGGCACGCGCCATTTGCCATCCGCCCGACACTCCCCAAGAGTTGAAGAAACGGCGTCGCCCCGCAGAGCACGGCGTTGATGTCATTCCGGCCGGCCGTCCGAATCCAGTCGACCGCCGCGGACAACGCCGCAACGCCACCGCGCAGCCGCGTCTTTATAGCCGCGAGGTCATCTCCGGGCGCGTGATCCAAGCCGTCTGCAACGCCCTCGATGTCGGCGATCAGGGTTCGCGCGGCCTGGCCGTCATCGCGCAGAATTTTTCGACCGACGAGGTCGATCGCCTGGATGCCGGTGGTGCCTTCGTAGATCGTGGTGATGCGGGCATCGCGCAGGTGCTGGGCGGCGCCGGTCTCCTCGACATATCCCATTCCGCCGTGAATCTGCAGGCCGATGGACGCGATGTCGATGGCCGATTCCGTGCTCCAGCCCTTGACCACGGGGATCAGCAGCTCCGCGAGCGCCTGCGCGCGGGCGCGCGCGAGCGCGTCGGGATGCCGGCGCGCCGTGTCGAGCAAGCCGGCCACCACGTAGGCGAGTGCGCGCATCGCTTCGGTGCGCGATTTCATCGACATCAGCATGCGCCGGACGTCGGGATGACGGATGATCGGAACGACGTGTCCGCCGTTGGCCGCGTCCTTGCCTTGCAGGCGCTCTTTGGCCCAGGCGAGCGCGCGCTGATAGGCGCGCTCGGCAATCGCCACACCCTGCATCCCCACGGCGAAGCGCGCCTCGTTCATCATGATGAACATGGATTCGAGGCCGCGGTTTTCCTCCCCGAGCAGATAGCCGATGGCGCCGCCCTTGTCGCCGAACGCCAGCGTGGCCGTGGGACTCGCGTGGATGCCGAGCTTGTGCTCGATGGACACGCAGCTCACGTCGTTGCGCTCGCCCAGGCCGCCGTCGTCGTCGACGAGAAATTTCGGCACCAAGAAAAGCGATATGCCCTTCACGCCTGCCGGCGCGTTCGGCGTGCGCGCGAGCACCAGATGGATGATGTTGTCGGCGAGATCGTGTTCGCCGAAGCTGATGAAGATCTTCTGCCCGCGAATGCGATAGTGATCGCCCTCGGGGACAGCGCTGGCGCGCAGCAGCGCCAAATCCGACCCCGCCTGGTCATGGTCCCGGTCCATTCGCCGATGACAAGCCGCGGCAGATACTTTTGCTTCTGCTCCTCGGTTCCGCGCAGAAGGATCGCCTCTATCGCCCCTTGGGTCAGCAGCGACACCAGGGAGAAACCCAAATTGGCGCCGTTCCACATCTCCATGACGGCGGCGTCGACGAGCTTGGGCAGGCCCTGGCCGCCGTATTCCGCGCCGAAGCGCAAACCGTTCCACCCGGCTTCGACGAATTGCCGATAGGCGGCGTGGAAGCCATCGGGCATCACACCTGCCCGTCGTTCCATCTCGCCCCTTCGACGTCGCCCACGCGATCGAGCGGCGCCCAGACGCCGCCCGCGAATTTCGCCGCCTCCTCGAGCACGGAATTGACCAGGTCCGGCGTTGCGTCCTCGTACCCGGAGAAGCTCGCGACGGTCTTGAGATCGGCGAGTTCCTCGATTGCAAACTGCATGTCCCTGACGGGAGCGCTATACGTGCTCATTCGCTGCTCCTCACGTGCGCTGATGAACCTGTTGGTCCTCGTCCAGAAACCGGTGAACGACCGGCGCGACGTCTTGCGCCTTCGACACCAGAAACATGTGGCCGTCGTCGACCACGTGCAGCTCGGCGCGCCGAATGAGCGCCGACAGGATCCTGGCGTTGATGAGGGGCACGATCGGATCGTCCAAGCCGTGCATGACAAGCGTGGGCTGCGTCAGCAGCCGCAGCCACGGAAGGCTGGTCCATCCGGCGGCCGCGATCAGTTGATAGAGGTAGCCGCGGTTGCTCGGCGCCCACAGGGCTTGGGCGTGCCGGCGGAGGAGGTCCGGATCGGATCGAAAGGCGCCGCCATAGATCTCTCCGCCGAAGGCATGCAGAAAGTCGGGATCGACGTATCGCCGTGGGCTCACGAGCTTCGCAAGCACGCTCAGTCTGCCGGGAACCATCAGAGCGCCGGGAGAGGTCGACGCCAACACCAGCTTGCGACAATGCGTCGGAAACTGAAACGCGAATGTCTGAGCGAGCGCGCCGCCCCAAGACACCCCAAGCGCATCGACCTCACCGTTGTATCCGAGCTCGACGAGAAGCCGCTGCGCGAGCCGGGCAAGGCCGGGAAAGCAACGAGGCCGGCGAGCCGCCCGAGCCCGGAACGTCGAACGCAATGACCTCGCGCTCCGGCAACGCCGAGACGAACGGTTCGATCAATTCCAGGCTGGCGCCGATCCCGTTAAAGACGATGAGCGGCGGCAAACGCGGCGCTCCCGCACGAACGCCGATGCGCAGTCGTTGGCCCTCTATGGTCAGACTTCGAATATCCATCGCGAGACTCAAAGACCCTGGCCTGCTGCAAGCTCCTGCTCAGCCGGCACTCACATACGTCCCGGGCGCATCGACACCGCGCGGGTAGCGGTCGTTCCCCAACCGCGCCGGCGCCGCTCGAATTTCGCCCGACCGCGCGGCCAGCCAAGCACGCCAATGCTCCCACCACGATCCGGCGACGGGCTGCGCCTGCGAGAGCCAGTCATCGGCTCGCGGAACGAGCGTGGGATTGACGAAGTATTTGCCCTTTGCGCCGCCGACCGGATTGATCAGCGTCTGGATATGGCCGCCTGAACTGAGCACGAATTCGTTTGTGCCGCCGAGCGCGCGCGCCATGCGGTAGCCGTCGCGCCAGGGGGTTATGTGGTCGGTGAGCCCGGCGACGATGAATTTGTCGCACGCGATCTGCGACACGTCGATCGGAACGCCGAGGATCTTGAATTGACCCGGATGCAACAGCCAATCGTTGGCAAAGATATCGATGAGGGTGCTGTGAAACTTCGCCGGCAGCCGAGTGGTGTCGTTGTTCCAATAAAGGATGTCGAAGGCAGGCGGCGGATTGCCCATCAGATAGTTGTTGGTCCAGTAGCTCCAAATCAGGTCATTCGGCCGCATCCAGGCAAAGACGCGGCTCATCTCGTCTCCCTCCAGAACTCCCCTGCGCATCGTCTCCAATTTGGCCGCGGCAATCACCTCCGGGGTGGAAAACAACCCAAGTTGGGTGTCCGGGCTGCCGCCGAGCACCGCCACCATCAGCGTCATCGCGCGGATCAGCGGCTCGCGCCGCGCCGCGAGCACGGCCGCCAGGATCGTTGCCGTCATCGCGCCCGAGCATGCGGCGTGCACGATGACGTCGGGCGACTTGGTGATGTCCACGATAGTTTCGATAGCCTCGCGGATGGCCGTGACGTAGGTGTGCACGTCCCAATCGCGCTCCGCGGCGGTCGGATTGCGCCAGCTGATGGCGAAGACCTGGAATTGGCTTTGCGCGAGGTATTCGACGATGCTGCGGCCGGGAGACAGGTCGAAAAAATAGAACTTGTTGATTTGCGGGGGGACGATGAGGTGCGGCCGCGCGTGAACCGCGTCGGTCGTGGGGGAATATTGGATCAGCTCGAGCACGGGGGTCGTCAGCACGACGGCGCCTTTGGAAAGCGCCAGATTTGTGCCCAACTTGAACGCGCGCTTGTCGACCTGGGATGGCATCGACCCGTTCGTCGCCATGTCCGCCAGCATGTTTTTCAAGCCGGCCAGCAGATTGGCGCCGCCGCTGGCGAGCGTGCTGCGCAGGGCCGCCGGATTGCCAAAGAGCGTATTCGTCGGCGCCAAGGCATCCGTTACCAGCGACGCTGCGAATCGAGCGCGCTGCTTGGTGCGCGGGTCGAGCGCCGATTGATCCACGAATTGCGCTACTGAATTCGTCCAGGCCAGATAGGTCTGAAGACAGATTCGATAGAGCGGATTCTCCTGCCAGGCCGCGTCCGTGAATCGCTTGTCGCCTGGCGCTGCGGCAAGCTTCGAACTGCCCGATAGAACCGCCATGAGCTCGAGCAGCAATGCGGCTTCCTGCTCGAGGACCATGGCCGGATGCTGGACTGCTTGGCCGGCGACCTCCCCAAATGCGGCCGCGATGTCCTGCGGACGGAATCCGATGAAGGGATTGGGGCCAAGCATGCCCTCGGTGGCGTTGTCGATGAGCCGTTGCGATGCATCGGACTCAACCGCCGCCTGCTCCGTGGCGCGCATCGGTTACCTCCCGTTCGCGTTTCCCCGTTCGACCAGCACGAGGGCCACGGCGAGCATGGCCGGCTTTTCTTCGGCCTCGATCTCGATCTTGTTGTCCGTCCGCAACAGCAGGCGTTCGGCGCCCCTTTCTTCCACCGACAGCAAACCGATCCGATTGCGCACCCGCGCGCCGGCCTTGACCGGCGTGATGAAGCGCACGCGCTCGAGCCCGTAGTTGAAGGCGTGCTTGATACCCGCGGGCCGGATGAAGACATCGAGCGCCGTGGGGGCCAGCAGGGACAAGGTGAGAAAGCCGTGAGCGATGGGACCGCCGTAGGGACTTTCGCGCCGCGAGCGTTCGACGTCGACGTGAAGCCACTGGTGGTCGCCCGTGCACGCCGCGAATTGATCGATGCGTCCCTGGTCGATCGTGATCCATTCGGAAACGCCGAGTTCGCGGCCCACGAACGATCCGATGTCCGCGAGACTGAACGTTGGATCTGCCAAGGCCGCCATGTCACGCATAGCGGGCTGGCTTTTCGACCGGCGAGGCACGCGTCGCGCCGCTGACCGCGCTTGCGCTCGGCGCCGGGGCATAGTCGTGGAATTGCTCGCGCAGCACTTTCTTGTCGAGCTTGCCGACGCTGGTCCTCGGCAGCGCCGACACGAACACGAGCTGATCCGGCACCGCGTAACGTGAGATCACGCCCTTGCTCGCGTAGTCTTGCAGCGCCGCCTTGATCTCGCAGTCGCTGACCGAAGCGCCCTCCTTGCGCACCACGATTGCGAGCGGTCGTTCGGTCCACTTCGGATCCGGAATGCCGATGACGGCGGCTTCGCACACGCCAGGATGCTTGAGGATGAGGTCCTCGATGTCGAGCGACGAGACCCATTCGCCGCCGGTCTTGATGACGTCCTTGAGGCGGTCCGTGATCTTGAGGTATCCGTCGGCGCCGATGACGCCGATGTCGCCGGTGTGCAGCCATCCGCCGAGCCACAGCTTTTCCGAGTTCGCGGGATCGCGCAGATAGCCCTGCGTCAGCCACGGCGCCCGCGCCACGATCTCGCCCGGCGTCGTGCCGTCCGCCGGAACGTCCCGCATCTCGGTATCGACGACTCGAATATCGACCAATGGAATCGGGCGTCCGGCCTTGATCCGCACCTCGACCTGACGATCCACGTCCCACCCTTCGTATTCGGATCTGAGGTGAGCCAACGTGAGCACGGGACAGGTCTCGGACATGCCATATCCGGTCGTGATGTCGATGCCGCGCTGCATGGCCTCCTTTGCCAAGGCCCGCGGCAACGCCGCGCCGCCGACGATGACCTTCCAGCCGTTGAGCATTCCCTCCGCCGCCTTCGGATGGGCGAGGATCATCTGCAGGATGGTCGGGACGCAGTGGGAGAACGTGACTTTCTCGCGGGCGATCAGATCGAGCACCAGATCCGGCGAATATCTTCCGAGATAGACCTGCTTGAGGCCGAGCGTCGTCGCGACATACGGAAAGCCCCACGCATGCACGTGAAACATGGGCGTCACGGGCATGTACACGTCGCCGTCGTTGAGACGACCGTGCCCGCTGCCGGTGATCGCGTTGCGCAGCGCCATGGTATGCAGCACCAGCTGGCGATGGCTGAAGTAGACGCCCTTGGGGAGCCCGGTGGTGCCGGTGGTGTAGAACGTGGTCGCCCGCGTATCCTCGTCGAGGTCGGGGAAAACGAAATCGGGATCGGCGCCCGCGAGCAGCGGCTCATAGTCGGCGGCCAAGGGAAGCGTCGTCTTCGGACGCTCGCCGGCATCGTCGAGCAAGACGAGCGCCTTCACGCCTTCGACTCGATCCCAGACTTTTTCGAGTATGGGCAGGAACTCGCCGTTCACCAAGATGACGTCATCCTTGGCGTGGTTGATGGTATAGAGAATCTGTTCGGGCGAAAGGCGCACGTTGATCGTGTGAAGGGTGGCGCCCATCATCGGAACGGCAAAGAAGCATTCAAGATAGCGGTGGCTGTCCAAATCCATGACCCCCACGGTGTTCCCGGATTGAACCCCGAGCTTGGTGAGCCCACTCGCCAATCTGCCGACGCGATCGCGGAAGTCGCGGTAGCTAAAGCGCGCTTGCGTGCGATAAACGATTTCCTGCTCGGGGGCGCGCAGCAGCGCCGCGTTCAGCAGGTGCTTGATCAGCAACGGACAGGAGTATGCCGCAGCGCTACATTCGATCAGATTTGTCATAAAGCCTCCCAGGTCTTTAGGTGACAGTTCCGGTTCTCTGAGTTCGTGACGAGTGAGCGCCCTCGTTGTGTTACGCCGGCCAGCGCGCTCTCACTGTCGGCGACATGTGCGAAAGTCCTCAGCCGCTCACCAGCGGGCAGGCGCCCTCCTTGAGCGGGCGGAACGCCTCGGCCGCTGCAATGGTGGCGCGCAGTTTGTAGTAGTCCCAAGGATATTTCGATTCCTCGGGCTTCTTGACTTCGAGCAAGAACATGTCGTGGATCTTGCGGCCGTCAGCGCGGATCACGCCGTTGCGGAAGAGCGGATCGTCCGTCGGCATCTCCTTCATCTTCGCGACAACCGCCTTGCCGTCAGCATCACTTTTGAGCGCTTCGACGGCCTTGAGATAGTGCAGCACGGCGGCGTAGACCCCGGCCTGCACCATGCTGGGCATGTTGCCCTTGTATTGCGGTGCGAATCGTTTGGCGAAGGCTCGCGTTGCGTCATCGCGGTCCCAGTAGAACGCTTCGGTCAGCATCAGGCCCTGGGCCGCTCGCAGACCGAGAGCATGCACGTCGTTGATGAAGACCAGCAGGCCGGCGATGTTTTGTCTGCCCTGCACGACGCCGAACTCGGCCGCCTGCTTGATGGCGTTGATGGTATCGCCGCCGGCGTTGGCGAGCCCGATGATCTTGGCTTTGGATGCCTGCGCTTGCAGCAGAAACGACGAGAAGTCGCTGGTGTTCAGTGGATGACGAACCTTTCCCACGACCTTGCCGCCATTGGCTTCAACCACCGCCGCGGTGTCGCGCTCAAGCGCGTGCCCGAAGGCGTAGTCCGCCGTGACGAAGAACCAAGTATCGCCGCCGATCTTGACAGTCGCCTTGCCGGTGCCATTGGCGAGCGCCCAGGTATCGTAGGTCCAGTGCACGGAATTGGGCGAGCACTTCGCCCCCGTGAGATCAGAACTCGCTGCCCCCGAAATCAGGAATACCTTATTCCTCTCGCGGGCGATTTCGTTGACCGCGAGCGCAATCGATGAGGTCGGCACGTCGACGATGACGTCGACTTGGTCGACATCAAACCACTTGCGGACGATGTTCGAGCCGACATCGGCCTTGTTCTGATGATCGGCTCCGACGACCTCGACCTTCAATCCCTTTTCGGCGGCGCCGAAGTCTTCGATCGCCATGCGCGCGGCCACGATCGCTCCCGGCCCCGAGATGTCGGCATAGAGGCTCGACATGTCGTTCATGACGCCGATGCGGACGACGCCGTCGGTGATCTGCTGAGCGCCGGCCGCGCTGCTGGTCACCAGCGCGGCAAGGCATGCGGCATGGCGAATGCACTTCATCTTGGATCCTCCCGAGGTCCGGGCGCGATCTCGGTCGCGCGCGAAGATCGATCAAAAGACGCGGCCCAGTGGTTGACAGAGGCCAGACCGATAGTATGATTGTCCGACAATCGATCATCCAGTCAAGGACTATTTTTTTGACGGGGATCCGTTTAGTGAGGACGGGCGCGACGGCGCGAATCGGCGAATGACCCAGACAGGCGAAAAGTTCGGTCGAATCAATGCGATACCGGCGTACCAGCTGGTCGCCGACGCGATCGAGCGCGAGATTCTGGCGCGCCGGATCCGGCCGGGCGAACCGATCGGCACCGAGGCTCAGCTCGTCAAACAGTTCGGCGTGAACCGGTCGACGGTGCGCGAAGGGATCCGCCTCTTGGAGCAGAGCGGCCTGATCCACCGCGATTCAGGCCGCCGGCTGATGGCCAGCCTCCCGCACT
>WNFX01010684.1_pt1 | contig 23369 bp, 26 predicted proteins | sample 5400111 | NCBI WGS metagenome assembly WNFX01 (sample SAMN13153363, study PRJNA577476) | soil metagenome | isolation source: 40 cm soil or saprolite under grassland replicate 1 | place: USA:California | collected 2016-06-15
CTGTGTCCCCTGCAACGCATAATCACAGCAAGGCAGCCGGCAAAGCGCACACGCACCACAGGCAGGGCGCGCTCAGCACATTCAAGGCGCACACCATACAGTCCTCGCGGGCGCGGCAGTCAAAGGGAGCCGGACAGGGCGCGAACCAGGGAGCCGGACAGGCCGCTAACCAGGGAGGAGCCGGACAAGGCGCTAACCCGAAGTCGGACGCAACACCAACTCCGACGCCGGAGGAAAGCCCAAGCCCGACATCGGATGCAACACTTGGTTTGAGCGCAACGGCAACGACGCCTGCGCCGTTGCCATAAGCCGACTGCTCGCCTGACAGCGTCAATTGCAAGGTTTTCGGCCTCCATGATAGCTCGGGGCCCCGACATGGTGGAAGCGCACATCGCCAATCTCAGCCGATCGCGAGAGCGATACGCAGGAGTCACGATCCCATGCGTATGAGGCTACAGTCCATCTCTCGCCAGGCCTAACGAGATAGAGATAAGCCACGGCAGGGTGTCGTGGCAAACACGCTGGAGTCCTTGCTCCGCTCGGGCGATTGATATAGGTTGTTTGGAGTGACGGCTGAGCCCTGCTCGAAACCCGCTCCAGCGCTCAGTCGTCTCGCAGGTAGGAAGAAGCCAGCATGGAAAGAAGGCCCGCCATTATGCGCAGTCCGCGTCCTCCTGCGCGCGTGCTCTGGGAGCGAGGGTCGGTTGCCGGCCGAATTGCAGACGGATTGAATTTCCTATCGTTTTACTCGTACCCAATAACGCGGAGGGCGTCCCATGAGGCTCGATTCGGTTCGTGAACTCAAGCAGCTGCTCCCGGCTCAACTGAACAAGACATTCGCGGTCCAAGCCGCGGCCGGCGAGACCGTCAGCCTTGCGGTCGCCAGCGCGGCGGCGCTGAAGCGCGAAGCCCCGAGCTACTTCCTAGGGGTCTCGGCGCGGGGGAAAAAGAACTACCGGCTGGCCGTCCGCTTGCAGGATCGGGCGCTGGAAAGGAGCGAGCTGGTGGACGGGATCGCGGCCATGGCCCATGGGGAGGTGGACGTGCGGTACGTGGGCCGTATCCGCGCCCGTGCCAAGCCGTGGTACCGATCGAAGCAGCGCCCCCTGCTCATCGGCTCGTCCACCGGGTTCGTGGCTAGCGGGTTCATCATGGCCGGCACCCTGGGGTGCTTCGTTCGGTCCGGGTCGTCGAGCGCGCTGTATATCCTCTCGAACAACCACGTCCTAGCGGATGAGAACCGATACCCCAAGGGCGGGCACATCGTCCAGCCTGGTACGCTGGATGGCGGCAGCCCGACGGCGGACCGTGTGGCCAAGCTCACCCGGTTCGTCCGTCTCGATCCCAGGCAGACGAACTTCGTCGACTGCGCCATCGCGAAGCTGTATGGGACGAGCAAGGCCGACGTGCACAAGTTAAAGGGTATCGGCCGCTCGGCCGGCCAGCGCAACAGCGAGCTGCAGGTGGGCGACGTCGTACACAAGGTGGGGCGCACGACGGGCGTGCGCCATGGACGAGTAACCGCGTTCGAGTTGGATGGGGTGGCGGTCGAATACGACATCGGCGTTGTCTCCTTCGACAACCAGATCGAGATCGAGGGCGCCGGGAACAAGTCGTTCAGCGACGCCGGGGACAGCGGTTCGCTCATCGTCGATGACCAGATGCTGGCGGCCGCGCTTCTCTTTGCGGGCGGCGACCACGGAGGGTCCAACGGCAAAGGGATGACGTACGCCAATCCGATCGCCGCCGTGCTCAAGTCCCTCAAGGTCAAACTCGCATAGGACGGCGCATGCCAATCAGCCTCGAACACGCACGGGCCGCGAAGGAGTCCGCCAAGGTGCTGCTCGCCTCTCTGCCCGGCGTGGTTGGGGTGGGGATCACCAAGCTGCGCGACGACTATGCGATCAAGGTGAATTTGCGCGAACCGCTGCCGACGGGCGTGTCGGCGCCGGAGCGCATTGGTGACGTTCCGGTGTGCCTGGACGTAGTTGGTAAGATCACTAAGCGGGTCACTGATCGCTGAGGGGGGTGACCGGTCCCGCCGGGGGGAGTAATTCTAACACTTTCCACAAACGCCATTGGCGGTCATCATCTGGCGCTCGTTCTATAACCATTTTGTCGTTGCCGTGTGGAGTCTACGCCGTGAAAAGGCCAACTGCGACAAGTCCAAGGGCGAATGCAATCAATAATGGCGATTCGTCCTGTTGAGCACTCATCCCGAGATGTCACTACTCTTTGAACTCGCCGCGTGCTCGTGCGTTTCGATCACGTTGCGGGGTCGCACTTCGTAAACGTGCTGCGCGTTGGTCAGGAAGCGGCCTAATATTCAAGTCTCCCCTGAATTGGACCTGTCGAGATGATCTTGAGAACAGCCTCCGGTGTAAAGACAAATCCCAACTCACTTAGTTGGCTCGTTCTCCCTGTATATATGCCAAGGAGTCTGTTGCGTTCACGCTCGCGAACATACACGGGAGCTCCGGACATACCTTCGCACGTAGCAGCATCAATCAAGACTTTTTGGATCGTCGTCGATGTAAACACTCGGCTCAGAGGCAATATGGCCGGTTTTCCAGATTGGGAGGACGGACTGAGCAGACTGGCGAATGAACAAACCCTTGAGGATCAAAAACCGAACCGTCCTCGCGTTTGGGATTTGTGTTGCGACAGTCGAGGGAACAGCAGCCGCACAGATATGCACACGCAAGCAGAACAACGAGCGCACGAAATAGAGGCTTCATGTGGGTTGCCTACGCGATTTGGTCAGCACTCTGCAAGCAAAATCTACGGGCTGGCCCCTGCCGACCTTTCGTTTTCGGCTTACTCTTTGGATTGTTCGAACTGGCCCGCGTGCTCGTGCGTTTCAATCACGTTGCCAGCTTCATCGTAAAGGCGAATCACAGCGCAGTCGAACGGATCGACATACGGCAAAGTTGCTCGCCGCGGCGTTAGGAAAACCGTCGCGCAAAGAAATAGGAACACTGCTACCGCACCCGTCCATTCCCAAAAGCCCAAGTGCCAGAACACCGAATGTCGCAGCGCACTGTGGATCGGCGTCGCCCAAGAGGGTTCCAGTCGCGTAAGGAGCAACAAAGATTCGCTAAAGAAAATTCCAGCCAGCGGCAACAGCGTCACTAACGACCAGATCCAAAACAATTGCGCTGCAAACAGGTTTCGTCCGCGGCCTTTCCACGCGCACCAACAGCTGCATAACATTCCCATTGCCAGAAAACCTGCGGCGGAGCGGCCAAGAAGCTCATGGACTCGGCGAACTCCCAAGACATCATGGGTGTGCTGCGGAACGATGAAGCAGGCGCAAATCAGCGCGATAATTCCCGCCGTAAAAGTTCCAGCGCTAATATTTGCCGCGCGGGGCGCGATCACTCCCAAATGCCGCTGCAAATATCCGGCGAACGGCAGCATCAACAATCCTGTCAACGCCAGGCCGCTGGCAGCCATCCAATAATGACTGGGATTATCACGCGGCGAAAGCAAGTTGGAGATGACGCGGTATCGCCAGTCGTAATTTTGAGGGAACATCCACGCGCTCGCAGTGAGCGTTCCGAAAAACGAAAAGAAAATCAGCGCCAGCAAGACAGCCAGAGTTGATTTCCGATAAAGCATTGCGCGAGGAGACTCGCATGGAACAAAAGCCCTCGCAATTTATCGGCTTTTGAGACGGCTACCAGGGCGACTGAATGGGAGAGCATCGGAGCATGAGGATGCGAATTCAATGGTGGATGAGATTGACCCAAGGCAGCCGTTCCTCCGGGTAAACATCCTTCGTTGGCGGGAAATCTTCCGGATGATCGAGACTCCCAGTAGTAATGTCGATCTCATCGGGGCGTTTGTCGTGCTCATAGGTCAGAGACGTTCCACAGCGACCGCAAAACGTCCTCCTCGCTCCCGTTTCCGTCAGATATTGGCGGGGCGTTCCTTTCACGAATTGGAACTGCGAACGTTTTACTGTGATCCAGGCTACCGCCTGAGCTCCGGCAGCTCGCCGGCAGTTTCCACAATGACAATTCGTGCGAACACGGACCTCGGGCAACGCGCTGAAACGCACCTCGCCACAATAACAGCCACCGGTAATTCTATTCTTTTCCATGCAACCACCACAAGCTTGGCATGTCTAATCGAAACCGCGACAATCTTTTGGTAGACGAATTTCGTAAACATTGCAGGAAATCATCGCTGACAATCCTGGCAAAGCCGGTTGGAGTTGGGGCTGTGTTGCAACTGTGGATCGCGCAGGTCGAACAATCTTTGTCGCGGATGCACACCGCGATAATGGAAAACGTCTCGTTGGACGCGGCGAAGAAAAGCTAACTGCGTTTTTGGAACTCGAATCAGCTATTCGCTGCGACTGACAAAAGCTTCAAGTGCGACGCGCAGCTTCTCCGTTGTATTCTTCGCTCTCGTGCGGTCTGACTTCTCGAACGCGCTAAGTTGATTGCTCCGCTGAATCTGTTTCGCAAGATGAATCGTGTTACGGTCGTCTCGAAGCGTGTCCAAGCGTGTTGCGAGGTCGCTGCCATATATCCCGATGGCTTCCCCTGCTTTGATGAGCGAGGCGAATTTAACGTCCTGATCCGACAGGCGCTTCTCTCGCTTGAAACGTAGGCAAAGACGGCCCTTTACATTACTCGCTGGCATGGTGATCTCGTGATCGGAAATACAATGAAAGCGGTCTTCAATTCTGCGGAAACAATCTTGGACGTCTCATTGTGCTCCAGCCGGGTCAGTCACATACACTGACCGAAGTACGGCATAAAGAGCCACTTCACATATTGAAGCATATAGAACGACATCGGTTTTGTAGAATCCCTCAGCCACAGTCAATCCGAGCGACGACCATGCGGCCGCGTTCGGTTGGGGCTCGCTTGAGTGCCGCAGATTGTTCATGAGCCATTCGTGGAAATCTAAGTATGTCAGTTGTTCCGCAATAACCTTCGCACGGGAGCGAGGAAGAAAATCCCATTTTTGCGTATTGAATTGGTTGTCGCTCCATCGCGTAGATGGCATCATGGCCAGATCATTCGCCATGCAGCAATCAAAAACGATTCTAGCGCAGCCACAGAAGCGGGCCGGGGGTGGTAGCACTTGCGCTCAGGCAAAGTGGTAGCACTAGCAAATTCTCATAGGTAAATTCTCTCTGTCTAGGTTCGAATCCTAGGGAGGCAGAATTAAGTGATACCGCTTTGCCTAGACCACTGGCGACTCGCGCAGCATCGCAATAGCCGCCATACGTATCAGGACCGCCCGTGCGTCATCGGCGCACTTTTACCCGAATCCAGCCGATGCCACCAAACAGTGATGTACACCATTGCGCCGTAATTCACGTGCGTAACATGGCGAATTTTGTTGATCCGCTCAGCCGTTAACCAGTTGTTGATTTCTTTCTCTACCTCAATCTCGCTGCCCTTAAATATCGTCATCTTCATCGTTGAACGATTCTCGCGGACACCGTGAGCGATCCAGTTTTGGACTGCAAAAACCAGTTGAAATGAAAATCGCGATTGACGGCGACCACAGCGTTGATCAAATCCCCGAATTCCGCGTGCCGAGTTCTTCGACTGAGACGACCGTTCGGTCGTTTGGTTTCAGACGCGCTTGCTTGCGTTTGCGGAGCCACGCTGCATTTTTGCGTATTACGCGGCCTCCTTGTACAAGTGTGCGTGTCCTTCCGAGTCTTGGATCAAACACACTGACATCGGCAGGAAGTGCTGCCAGAAATCCACAAAAATTTGGCACTCCGTTGTATTTGAATGCTGCCTGGCGAGCGCCTTTCGCCGTGAGCGGCGGCCGGCGGGCACTTGCTGTTCGTGAATCCCGATCCAGAGCAACCGAGAGCGAGGGCGACGATTCGGGATACGGAAAAGGAGCAGGCGACGGCAAGGGCGATGAGTCCGAAACGGGCGGCGCCGCCGCAACTTGCACGGGTGTTTCATACGGATAGGGACCGGGGACTTTGATGGTTGGGATTGCCGAGTGAATTCTTTCAGCAGGGAAAGCAAGCAGGATCATTAGTCCGGCGATTCCGATAATTCCGATCAGTGTTGGAGAATGGGTTCTTTCCATAGTGGAATAATGGCTACCCTCGCAGCGACGACGATGGCGTCTCCCTTCTCATTATCTATACGGGAATTGAATGGCGAAGTTTTCGAAAATGTGAGGCATTTCCTATGAAGTCATTACCTTTATCAAGTCTCGACAACGGGCGCGGAGTATGCGAAACACAACGCTTCACAAGACGGGGCAAACAAGATTTTCAGACGGTGCATGGTGCATGGAGAGATTCCATGACCGCCCTTTTCAAGATTTTGTGGCGCATGAAACACACCGTCTGATCCCCCGGGTTCGACAACGATTCCACGGAATCGCTGGTGATCGCGCCCGAAGCCTTACTCGACGTTAGCCAGCCTAAAGGTGGTCGATCTTGTCGCGTGCGCCGCGTTTTTCGCGAAAAAAATCCTTGAGGATCGCAGCGCATTCGTTTTCCAAAACACCTGCTGCGATATCGCATCGGTGATTCAAAGTGGGCATTTGCAGGAGGTTGATCACGCTTCCTGCGGCCCCGGCGGCTGGATCTGCGCAGGCAAAAATCACGCGTCCTACCCGAGTGTGAACGAGCGCGCCCGCGCACATCGCGCATGGCTCCTTGATCACGTACAGATCGCAATCGGTCAGTCGCCAATCGCCCACAGCCGCCTCAGCTTGCGTTAATGCCAGCATTTCCGCATGCGCTGTCGCGTCTTTGAGCAACTCCACCTGATTATGAGCGCGCGCGATGATTTTGCCTTCGCGAACAACGACTGCGCCGATCGGTACTTCGCCCGACTGCGCCCCTTTGCTCGCCATACGCAATGCTTCACGCATGAAATATTCATCACCACGCAGATCAATCATCATTCAAGCACGTTACAACGGTTAAAAGGGTTAAAAAAGGACGTCCGCTATGACCTTGTAACCCTTGTAACTTTTTAATCTTTTGACTACAGCCGCGAAGCGCGCGCTTGCCCCGAGAATTTCTTCGGCATATTAGGGACTACTCATGCACGACAACATCGAGTCGCACCTGGTTGAGAAGCGTATTTTTAAACCACGAAGGGATTTTGTAAAAAACGCGCGAATTAAAAGTCTCGCTCAATACCGGCGGATGTATCGAGAATCGATCCATCAGCCGGCAAAATTCTGGGCGCGCGAAGCGAATGAGCTAGTGTGGCGCGCAAGATGGAAAACGGTGCTCGAATGGAAAGCGCCGTTTGCGAAGTGGTTCGTCGGGGGCAAACTCAACATTTCGGAAAATTGCCTAGATCGGCATCTGACTGGGCCGCGCCGGAACAAGGCGGCAATTATCTGGGAAGGCGAACCCGGCGACAAACGTACGCTTACCTATCAACAGCTGCATCGCGAAGTTTGCCGCTTCGCGAATGTCCTGAAACGAAACAACATAAAAAAAGGCGATCGTGTCATCATTTATCTCCCGAATATTCCTGAGACCGCGATCGCCATGCTCGCCTGCGCGCGGATCGGTGCGGTGCATTCAGTAGTCTTCGGCGGATTTAGCTCGGACAGCATTCGTGATCGTATTGCCGACAGCGGCGCGATCGCAGTGGTCACAGCCGATGGCGCGTATCGCCGGGGAGGAATCGTGCCGTTGAAGAAAAATGTTGATGAGGCACTCCGTGACGGCACGTCAGTCAAGCGCGTCATCGTTTTTCGTCGCGCAGGAAACGACATTCACATGGAAGAAGGCCGCGACGTCTGGTGGCATCGCGAACTGGAGTATGTCGACGCGACCTGTCCGCCTGCGCCTCTCGACAGCGAGCACCCGCTTTATCTTCTCTATACAAGTGGTTCCACTGGCAAACCAAAAGGCATCCTCCACACTACAGGCGGTTATTTGGTCGGCGTTTATTCAACCACGAAGTACATCTTCGACATTCGAGACGAGGATATCTTTTGGTGCACCGCTGATGTCGGCTGGGTGACGGGTCACAGCTACATCGTCTATGGTCCGCTCGCCAACGGCGCGACTACAGTCATGTATGAAGGCGCGCCGAATTGGCCGGAACCGGATAGGTTCTGGAAAATCGTCGAAGAATATCGGATCAACATTCTCTATACAGCACCAACAGCGATCCGCGCATTTATTCGCTGGGGCGACCATTGGGTGGCGAAACACGATCTCTCGTCGCTCCGTCTGCTCGGCACAGTAGGCGAACCAATTAATCCCCGTCTGCTCGGCACAGTAGGCGAACCAATTAATCCAGAGGCGTGGATGTGGTATTACAAAAATATCGGCGGCGGTCGTTGTCCGGTCGTCGATACGTGGTGGCAAACCGAAACTGGATCGATTCTGATCACTCCTCTGCCGGGCGCGATTCCGACGAAACCAGGCAGCGCAACGCTCCCGTTCTTTGGCGTCGAGCCCGCCGTTGTCGATGAGAAAGGACGGGAAGTCGGACCGAATGTGGGTGGCAAGCTAATCATTCGCCGGCCCTGGCCCGCGATGTTGCGTACGATTTACGGCGACAAGGCCCGTTATCGGCACCAATACTGGAGCGAATTTAAGGGCAATTACCTCACCGGCGATGGCGCGCGCCGCGATGAAGACGGCTATTTTTGGATCGTTGGCCGGATCGATGATGTCCTCAACGTGGCAGGCCACAGGCTTGGTACATCAGAAATTGAAAGCGCGCTGGTCAGTCACCCGCATGTCGCCGAGGCCGCAGTAGTTGGCAGGCCGGATGAACTAAAAGGACAAGGCGTCGTCGCGTTTGTGACGCTGAAAGCGAGCGTAAATGCCACTGGCGGACTGAAAGCAGAACTGCGCGAACATGTCGGCACGCACATCGGCGCAATCGCAAAACCAGACGAAGTTCGTTTCGCAGAAGCGCTACCAAAGACGCGGAGCGGCAAGATCATGCGCCGGTTGCTGAAAGAAATCGCCAGCGGCGCGCGAGTCACCGGCGACACGACTACGCTCGAAGACTTCACTGTGTTGGCAAAATTGGCCGAATCGGAAGAGTAACTCGGTCAAGCCCGTTCGTCCCGTGAGTCGTATGGGCACAATGAGACAAATGCGCGCAGCTGAAATTTCTTTTTCGTAGCGTGCATTCGGGTAGCGTTCACCCGTGAGTTTTATTCGCACCGGCTTTCGCGAGATTGGATTGAAAATCCGACGCCAGCGAACGCGCATCGCGCTGCGTCATGAGAAGCGTCTCCTGCAGAAGAGCGAAATCAATCTGGGGCGCGAGGGCACTGCCCAGGCGGCCAATTTTCCCGAGCTGCGCAATGAGATAGTCGCTCTTAAGAAGTTGGAGCAGGAACAAAAGGAAGTCGCACTTCGAATCGCGCGGATCGAAGAAGGAATAAAAAAGATCGAAGAGGAACGGCAACAGAATGCGCGCGAACAAGCTGAGGCGATTGCAAAACTGGAGGCGGAAAAAAAGCCACTTCTCCAAAAACGCAACCAAACGAAAAGCAACGTTGACGTCTGCGAGCGCGAATTGTCCGCCGTAGAACGACGTATTCGGGAAAGCGAGGCTGCCGACCGCGATCTCCTGAAACAACTCTCCGATCTTCATGCGCTTGACCCGGCTCCTGCCGATCTGGATGCGCGATCTGCCAGTATCAGCGCTCGGCGCGCGCAGCTTCCGGACGAGCGGGCAGAACTGGTCCGGGCGCGTCTCGGCAGCGCGGAAGCGGCGCGTCTGGCCACAGAGAAACTGAATGCGGCGGAAGCGGAACTTTCTGCGGTGGAAAAAAACATTACGCGGACCCGAAGCGAGTTTGAAGCGCGTGACCGGAAATTGAATGACAACATCCGAGCTCAGCAAGAAGCAGCGCGCAATGCACGCGCACGGCATCAGACAGTCGAGGAGCGGAAAAACCCGGCGTATTTGAACATTGGCCGGCACCTTGCCGCGCAGGGCGTTGCCCCACCAAACGCGCCGCATTTGTTGGCCGAGGCGCATCGCCGCCGTGAGGCAGTCGATCGGCATTTGGCGCACAAGGCAGAGCTGGGCTCGCTCTCAAGTCAGATCGACAAGCAGGAGCTGCGGAAATTTTATTTCAGCATTTTCTCGGTGCTGGTCCTGCTTGCGATTACCCTGCTTGTTATTTTCCAATCTCCGCGAGGTCGCGAATGGCTGCCACAGGAAACCGACACGATTTTGTCGATCAACGCCGATCAATTTGAACGGGCAGACCTCGCAAGGCGCTGGCGCAAGGACCAGCCCAAACTGTGGCCGGGATTAATTGGCGCTGCCGCTTTGACTCCGGGATTGAACCTGCCTCGCGAGGCGACACGTATTACTCGTGCAATTACAACTAATGAAACTGGAGAAACGCGAGAGTTCGTCCTGGTTGAAGCGCGCCGTGCCGCTCCGAAGGTCATTCGCGCAATCGCAGGCGATAAGGCGTTCCAAAAACGCACCAGTAGCGGCTTGCCAGTTTGGGAACGAGCTCCGGATTTTGCGGTTGCCAGGGTCGGACCCGCAACGCTCGCCGTTGGAGTGCCGACTACCGTGGATGAGTTGGTGCTGGTGCGTCTCGGGATGAAACCGGACCTGAAAATCACCGACCAACTTTTTGATCGTTTCCAGGCACTCGACCGCGAGAGCGCGGTACGACTGATTTCCCGCGATCCGCCCGATCTCTCACGTGTTTTTAATCCGATCTTTACCCGCGAACTGCTCGACGCCTCACAATTACTGGGTCTTGCGGTCAATCTACAAAATCCGGTAAAAGCCAGAGTGCTCATAAAAGTGAACTCTTCTAAAAATGCGGCCGAGGTTGCGCGAAATTTGCACGATAATCCACAGCAATGGTTGCGTTTGCCGGACTCGGAACTGTTGCTTTACTCCCGACCACCCGAGCTTCTAAGACCGAGCAGTTCGAATTTGGAATTGCGTTTCGAGGTCCCCGAAAATAGCGCTCGCCTTCTCCTTGAACGCCTGGCAAAAACGGACGCTGCCGAAGTCGTGACAGCGCATTAATCAAATAAATGCGACGCCTTAACGCTCCCTTATTTGCTTTAGTGGCAGTAACGCTGTCGTCATTGGACGCAAACGCCGGCGGCCCCTTGGTCGATATTCGATCAGTCGATCCGACAATCATCGTCGAGTTGCGTTATGCGGGGCGAAACAATCTGGTTCGATACCCGCTTTATCCCCATGGAACATGCGCTCTCGCGCGCCCAGAAGTCGCTTCCGGTTTAGCCGCAGCACAGGCATTTCTGCGGCGCTACCAATTTAGGCTGAAAATTTGGGATGCGTACCGACCTGTGGCCGTGCAGGAAAAGCTTTGGCACGCGTCACACAATAGCGATTACGTCGCCAATCCTGAAATTGGCGTCGGATCCCTGCATAGTTGGGGTGTCGCTGTCGATGCTACGTTGGTCGATACGTGGAATCGTCCCGTGCCCATGCCTAGTGACTTTGACGATTTTACGCCTGCCGCAATGTGGCGTTACGCGGGTCCTCATGCCGATATTCGCGCACACGTGCATTTGCTGCAGATCGCAATGCGCAATGCAGGCTTTTGGGGTTTGCGCACCGAGTGGTGGCATTTCACGATTGCCGATTGGCAAAAATACTTGCCGAACCAGGCGGCACGAACCGCACAGGTCTGCGGTACCCAGTGGCAAGGCAAGTTATGATCGGGACCCTGCTGCGTGATTTGCGGCAGCCAGAATACATTCATGTGTTGCTCAATCCATTGCCGGTTTATGGGTTGCTCGTGGGTTGGGTTGGGCTCGTCATTGGCTTGGCTTTAAGGAGTCGGGGCGCGCAAATCGCAACGCTGACACTCGTGCTACTTAGCTCCATTTCAGCGTGGCCCGTTTACGAATTCGGCGAGCAAGGTTACGACCGTGTTTTATCGATGACTGACGAGCACGGAGAAGCCTGGCTTGATGAACACATGCATCGCGCTGAGGATCTCATCTGGGTTTTCTATGTGCTCGCAGCTTTGAGCGCGTTCGCTATCGCTGCGCCAATCAAATGGCCAAAATCTTCCGTGCCGCTCGCTGTTGGGGTGATTTTGCTCGGCGCGGTGACCTTGGGAAGCGGGGCTTACATCGCCTACGCCGGTGGAAGAGTCCGTCATCGCGAATTTCGAAACGAACCGCCGCCGCCAAAGAGGTCCGAACACGAGCACGATTAAAGCCGGCGTACTGAGCCGAGCGTATCGGCTGCCGGTTTTTGGGTAGGCAAGCGAAGCGCATGCCCTACAATTTCGCCATGAGCGTCGCACTCGATCGCGCCGAACGTAGTGTCAAAGAACAGAGCGTTGTACTCAAAAAGCCGCTCGGACTTGGCGATCTCGTCCTGACACAGATTGTCTTTGTGGTTGGCTCAAGCTGGGTCGGCACTGCCGCAAAGCTTGGAACCTCGCATCTCTTTTTCTGGCTCCTTGCCATTTTACTTTTCTACATTCCGCAAGCCGCCGTCGTCATTTATCTGAGCAGATTGATGCCGTTGGAAGGCGGAATTTACCAATGGGCAAAGCTCGCTTTTAATGAATTTACTGGCTTCATCGTCGCTTGGAACCTCTGGCTTTTGTCTATCATGGTGATCGCCCTGGGTGGAATGTTCATCACAACAAACATTTCCTATGCCATGGGCGATGCAGCCTCGTGGATGCGAGACAGCCCCTGGTGTGTCTCCCTCATCAGTTGCATGCTGGTAAGTGGCCTCGGATGGACCGGCGTTCGCGGGCTATCGTTAGGCAAATGGGTGCACAACATCGGAGGATTCGCGATGTTCCTGGCTTATGGCGCCTTGATTGTTCTGCCATTCATTAGTCTCGCTCGCGGCGATCTCGGTACGTATCGCCCGCTTGAAATCGCTGCGCCCGCGATGCCGCTCTTCTATTGCTTCAATATCTTCAGCAAACTGGCCGTCGGCGGACTTAGTGGATTTGAATATGTTGGCATTCTGGCCGGTGAAGCTCGTGCACCGGCACGCAACATCGGACGCTCCGTTATTATCGCCGCTCCGATCATCGCGCTGATGTTCGTTCTTGGGACGAGCTCGGTTTTGGCTTTCATAGGAAATAACCAAATCGATCTAATCGGCCCAGTGCCGCAGACGTTGCGGCTCGGTCTGCATTCGTTCCAAATCGCCGGCGCAATCGCCTCAGTGGCAATTCTGCTGATGACCGTGCGCTCGATCTCTTCAATGAGTATTCATTTCACCGGAAGCTCCCGTTTGCCGATGGTGGCCGGCTGGGACCACCTCTTGCCGGTATGGTTTTCGCGTTTGCACCCGCGTTACAAAACGCCGATCAACTCAATCATGTTCGTCGGCGCGATCACGCTGGTGATTGCCATCTCCAGCCAGATCGGCGCGGGTTTGCAGGAAGCATTTCAACTTGTGGACAACGCCGCCAACGTTTTTTACGGAATTGTTTATACCGTCATGTTTGCGATTCCGATCGCAGGCGCGGCCGCGATACGAGCGGGCGCACGCACCTGGCTGCGACTGGCCGCCGGTGCTGGTCTAATGGTATCTCTGCTGGCTATCTTCTTCACCATCTATCCGATCATTGATGTGCCCAGCCCGTTAGTTTTCGCCGCAAAAATCATTGCCGTAACTCTCGTGACCAATCTCATCGGCATCACTATTTTTGCGCTTAACTACAAACGTCGCGGAACCGTTTGAGAACCCGACCGCCTTAAGCGATCGAGTTTAGCGGCAGTTATCCATTAGCCAGCGCAAATAATCCGGCGATCCACTGTCGACATTGAAACAGATCAGCTCTGGGACTTCGTATGGATGAAGCGAGCGCAGCTTTCCTTCAAACGCTGCCAGTCGATCCTGGGTTGTCTTGAAGAAGACCATAACCTCGCCCGCGGTCTCGATTTTTTCTTTCCAGTGATAGATGGAATGAACAGCCGGCATGAGATTGGCGCATGCCGCCAACTTTCCCGCAACCAACGCTTCCGCGATGCGATTGGCTGTCTCCACATCAGGAAAAGTGCTGACGGCCAGTAAGACTTGATCGGCCATTGGTCAGACGAGGGCAGGCGTAGCCGATCGATTGAACGTCTCACTGCGCCCGATCGGCTCGCGTCGGCAAATCCAACCGCCACCCAGGACGATGTCACCATCGTAAAACACCGCTGCTTGCCCCGGAGTCACGGCCCTTTGCGGATCGTGCAGCCGCACGTGGGCGTGCCCGTCTCCGAGTTGCGTCAGTGTAGCGCGTGTCCCTGGGTGGCTATAACGGATCTTTACTGTGCACTCCAACTCGTTGTAACAGGGGCCGCCGTCGATGCCTACCGTAGGATGCCAATTCACTCGATCGATCTCGAATTCGTCCGTCACTAAGTCATCAGCATCTCCCACAATCACGCGATTCGTCGCCGGATCCAGATCGACAACGTAGCGCGGCCGCGGTGAGCCGCCCGGCAATCCTTTGCGTTGTCCAATCGTAAAAAGCTCAATGCCGTCGTGTTCACCCAGAAAATTCCCGGCGATATCGTAAATCTCGCCGCGATGAAATTCATTTTCGCCCAGATGCGAGCGCAAAAACGTTTTGTAATCGTTCCCGGGAACAAAGCAGATTTCCTGACTATCCACCTTGTCCGCAACTTTGAGGCCTAACGAGTGCGCGATTTCGCGGATCTGCGGTTTGGTCATTTTGCCGAGCGGAGTCAACGCACGTCGAAGCTGGGGCTGGCGCAAACTGAAAAGGAAATAGGACTGATCTTTGCGCAGGTCGAGGCCCTTTCGCAAGATTGCGTGATCAGCGTGATGTTCAATGATCGCGTAATGCCCCGTTGCGATGTAGTCGCAACCCAAGGCGGCTGCTTTGCTCCAAAGATTGCCGAACTTGAGCTTCTCGTTGCACATCACACACGGGTTTGGCGTGCGGCCGGCCTGGTATTCGCTTGAGAAATAATCGATGACCAACCGCTCGAACTGGTCAGCCTCATCAACGACGTTGCTTGCGGACCGCAGCATTTGTCTTCCGCACGCGAGATGCAGTCCTGCGGCCATACTTTCATCGTTACGCCGATGACCTCGTAGCCCTGCTCGCGCAACAAATATCCCGCAACGCTGGAGTCCACTCCCCCGCTCATCCCCAGTAAAGCGCGTTGTTTTTTTTGATTCATTGGAAGGGAGGAATTTCGATCAGGAGACGCACGAGTCAATGAACTGTCACGACGCTGTGTGAGCGCCGGAACCACCCCAATACGGGTAGATTCGGCTGCCATAGACCGCCGCTACAGTTTCACCGCGCGGCTCACGAATGGGCTCCCCCGCAGCGTGAAACGCCATGGATAATGCGCGGAGCGCGTGATACCGATGCGCTTGTCGGCTACCACATCAGCAGACATTTTTGTGTTGTGAGCGAAGCAGTGTCGCGGGTCGGAGCACAAATCCATTTCATGATGGCGATTGGTGATGCCAAGCGCCTGCGTGAGCTTGCCGGGTCCCGAGCAGAGACGCTTCACGTCGTTAACGCCACGACGTTTCTTCATTCGTTCGATCCCTTTCCTCGGCTCTAGCGCGCGAATCAGGACGAAACCGTTCTCATCGCCTTTCACCAACACGTTCAGCATCCAATGCATTCCATAATTGAAATAGACATAAGCCGCACCGGCGTTATTTCGCTCGATAAAGCTGCGAGCGCTCGGCCGTGTAAACGTATGCGCGGCCTCGTCGTTGATTGCTGTGTACGCTTCCACCTCGACAACGATCCCCGAGCAATCGCCCCAAATTAGTTCTGTGCCGATCAACTCGCGTGCACAAGAGAGCGGATCACGTTTGAAGAAAGACGCACGGACAATCTTGTTCGCCACCGCGAAGCTCCTTACTTGATGCATCGATGTTCCTTCAGTATTTCGATCGTTTTATCGATAGGCAGTCCCTCCACCGTGTGCCCATTCCCGCTCATTGTCGTCGCTCGAAACATCGAGTTGTAGGTGGCTTCTTCGGTCGCTTCGATAACAGCCAGAAACAACGGCGACATCGCATCGTTGGTCAGTAGTTCGGCATGCCGCGTCGGCGACTTCTCAGAAATGCGAATCCGTAACTGTGGTGCGGTCGAGAATGCGATTGCATAATCCCCGCTGCCATTCGAGGCAGCACTTCCAGTGCGGGCCGTGCCCAGCCACGCCCTGGTTGCAATGCGCCTAAGATTCCGTGCATCGATGGGCGCATCGGTCGCGATAATTATCATGCACGACCCGTCTGCCTTGTCTTTCCCGCTGTCTTGCTGCAGCTCGTTATGCAGGTAGTACCGACCTAGTTCCTGACCAACGGGAGCACCAGCAATCGACAGGACGCCTCCAAAATTCGTCTGCACCAGAACGCCGACTGAGTACCCACCAAGATTCTGAGGCAGCTTTCGCGACGAAGTTCCGATTCCTCCCTTCCAACCAAACGCCACAGTTCCGGTTCCAGCTCCGACATTCCCCTCTTCAACTGGGCCGGCCTTCGCCCGCTTGATGGCGGCGAACACGTCGTCCGGTGTGATGCGACGCTCGCGAATGTCGTTTAGGTATCCGTCATTGGTCTCGCCGATGACCGGATTGACTGAGAGAACATCGTCGTTTCCTGGCGAAGTGAGAATATAGGTCGTCACGGCGTCTGCGACCCGCGGGACGCTCACTGTGTTTGTCAGCAGGATCGGTGTTTCGATCTCGCCCATTTCATCGACTTGCGTAGAGCCAGTCAGCTTTCCAAAGCCATTTCCAACGAAAATCGCGCCGGGCACCTTTTCGCGGTAGAGATTACCGGAATGTGGCAGAACGGCGGTCACGCCGGTACGGATGTTGTCCCCGCTGATAATTGTCGTGTGGCCGACTTTAACCCCGGCAACATCTGTGATGGCATTAAGTGGACCAGTCGGCAGAATGCCGACCTTCAGTCCTAAATCCGAAGCGCGAGGTGGTGTCTTGGAATTTGTGCTTTGAGCAAAGACAAAGAAAGGGAGCAACAAAAGCGCAGTCACAGCGAAAAATCCACGAGCCATGGGGAAAATTGTACGACCAAATCGGATCAACTAAAATTCCAAAGCGTGCACCAGCTCTGAAAACACGCGCGTACAAATACGAAAAATCGCGCGGAGCGTTCGAAGTCGTGAATGTCGGTCAGCCTGGGGGGACTCGGCCCGCCAGGCGGCCAGGCTGGCGAATCTGCGACTTATCAGGCTAGCACTCTGACATCCGATCCGCCGACCTACGGCTTATAATAAACTGGGATCTTGACGTTGCTTTCGACAGGTTTGCCGTCGCGGAATGCCGGGATGAATTTTGCGCCATTGAAATCGGACAGGGCTGCCTCGCCGAAATTCAGAAACGGAGGCTCCTCGGATACAACCTGCATGCTCTTCAGATTGCCTGCAGCATCGACCTCGAGCGCGAGCTCAACAACGCCGGTCAGCTTCACCGTTGTCGGTGTCTCAGGATAGTGTAGGCCGGTGAATTTTGAGTCCTGACCGACATAGGGTTGCGGATCAATAAGATCGCTTTCCTTGTCCAGTTCCTGCAGTTGCTGATTGGCGAAAATGCGTAGTCGCGGTTTACCATTCACCACCGCGAAGGTCACCGTGCCGTAGAAAACGGCGACAACCGGTTGATGATTGTGAATCGCTGGAATGAATTTCGCGTTGGCCAGACGTTTTAATACTTCCTTCTCGAGCAACTCCGATCCCTTCGTGCTGCGATAAGTCCCGCTCCGAGCAATTTCGCCGGTTGGCGCCACGAGACAGGTAAACATAACTGCGGCGTCTTTTTGACCCTTTTTAATCAAATCGGCACTATCAATCGTATTTATCAACGAGTTGGGGCCTGTTCCGACCAGAGCAGGCCGGAACTCCGGCAGCGCCGGCGTTGGTGTCGGCGTCGCGGGTTTCTTCGTTTGCGATAATGCAAGGTTCGTACTGAGCAGCAAACCAATCACACAATAGATCCCGAGTCGCATGGCGGAACAGGCAAGCAAAATGTGGCGTTTTTGCAAGTGGAACTGAATTTATGCCGCGATTGCCAGCGCGTTCACCGCGGCCATCCGATGGACGATTTTGTGACGCTGGAAGTAACCAATGAGCGCATCACGCGTTTGCACCGGATGCAGGATGCACTTGGCCTCCGGCCCCTCGAGGAACGCGCGCAACTTCATAAAATGATGGCCGCCGCTCCGTGCATCGAAACTGTTAAACGCAATGACGTATTTCTTGTTCCGATCCAGCGGCTCCCGATTGGCCAGGGCCATCGAGACAATCTTACAGTTGTCGCGGCGACCTTCTGTTTTCAGTTCGAAGCCAAGCAGATTGCGCTTTTCGTGGCTGGCGAACACATCTTCCATCGCAACTTTTATTTCCTCGGGCGAGAGTTGCGCCGTCACAATGTAGTTCTCATAAGGAATGATGTGCCAGACGTCGTAAACCGTTTTCGGGCCGGCGATCAAATCGGCCTTGTCATCGAACGTCCCGTGCATGACTCCATCAACCGGCACCTTTCGTTCCAGCAACATTTCCATGATTGCCGCTCCGATCAGCCTCTCGACGTCGCTTGGCCGGCCGGGGCGGCTTCGGCCACGCAGCGTCTCGGCCAGTTCACCGATCGGTTCCGACACAGCGGCGCTCGATTCGGCGAGGTGCGATTTCGCTCGTGAAAGAACCACCTGATCAAAGCTGAAGCGGTTATCCATCAGCTCGCAGATCGCTTCGCGGCGCAGCAGTTTCTTTGAATTGCGATCAAAAAGAAGATCGACGCGTCCCACGTGAATCCCGAAATGATCTGCTTGAGTAAACAACACGCCGTTCGTTAGCCGACTCGGGAGGTCCTGATGCGTATGGCCGGCGATAAACACTGGCAGTTCCGGAAATTCCGAAGTCAACGCCATTACTGTATTGGCAAAATCATCGCCGCCGCTGCGCGTCTTGAGTCCCATGTGACCCGTTAACACGATCACATCCGCGCCTCCGCTCTTCGCACTCGCAATCGCGCGGCGAACGGGCTCGACCGGATGCCGGAAATCAAGTCCCCGGGTAAATTCAGGCCAAAGCCAAAACGGCATCCCTGGCGTGGTGACACCGATGATCGCGATCTTGATTCCAGCAATTTCCTTCAAAATGAACGGCTGAATTTTTGCAAACGGGTGCTTCGCATCTGGAAATTCGCCGGCCAGTTTTCCTTCCATCAGCATGTTCGCGGCAAGAACTGGCATGTTTGATTCGTGCAATGCGTGTTCGAAGCATTCCATCCCCCAATCGAATTCGTGATTGCCAACGACCCAAGCGTCGTATTGGAGATGATTGAGCAGTTCGATCATCAGCGCACCCTTGTTTCGGAGGCTGACATCAGTGCCCTGATAGACGTCGCCGACGTCGATCAAGATCGAGTTGGGATTTTCCTGCTGCCAGCGCCTGATTTGTCTCGCGCAACGCGCCAATCCGCCGCGATCTGGATTTCCGTCGTAGTCGAAAGTTGGCAGAATGTGGCCGTGCAAATCCGTCGTATGCAGGATCGAAATACAAACCGTGTCGGGATTGAGGGCAGCCGCAGCGCTGGCGAGTGTCGGGACAGCGCTGATCAGTCCCACCTGACCGGAGAGTTTCAAAAACTCCCGCCGACTCCAGGATCTCTCCTCGTCAAACATCGCCTATTTCAATGCGCTGGCATCTTAGCACCGCATCGCTCATCATCTCAATGAAAATGCTTAGCATTCAGCGTCTTGACCGTAAGACCGTTTCGCTGACACTTCGTCATGCTTAATGAGAATGCTGTTGTCGATTACAAAGCGAACCTTCGTGGCCGTCTGATCGAACCGGGCGACAAAGATTACGAAGAAGCCCGGAAGGTGTACAACGGGATGATCCACAAAAAGCCGCGGCTCATTGCCCGTTGCGCAGACGTAGCCGACGTCATTAACTCGGTGAACTTCGCGAGAGAAAACGATCTGCTTCTCGCCATCCGCAGCGGCGGTCATAACGCGGGAGGCTTGGGCATTTGCGACGATGGTTTAGTCATCGACTTGAGCCCGATAAAATATACGCGGGTCGATTCGGCTGCCCGTACGGCCACGGTTGGTGGCGGATGCACGTGGGGCGATGTCGATCACGCAACGCATGTATTCGGAATGGCGACGCCCAGCGGAATCATTTCAACGACCGGCGTTGGCGGATTAACTCTGGGCGGAGGAGTCGGGCATCTCACCCGCAAATGCGGATTAAGCATTGATAACCTCGTCGCGGCCGATGTCGTTTTGGCCAACGGCACTTTTGTTAAGGCGAGCGCTGATGAGAATTCCGACTTGTTCTGGGCACTTCGCGGCGGTGGCGGAAATTTCGGCGTTGTAACAGCGTTTACGTTCAAGCTGCACCCGATCGACATGATCTATGGCGGCCCGATGCTCTACGAGCTGAGCGAAACAGCAGACGTAATGAAATGGTACCGCGAACTGATTCCCGCGGCTCTCGATGATCTAAATGGCTTTTTTGCCTTTCTCACCGTTCCGCCTGCGCCGCCTTTCCCGGAACATCTGCACATGAAAAAAATGTGCGGCATTGTCTGGGCATACGCGGGCCCTCAGGAGAAAGCAGAGGAGACATTCAAACCGATTCGCGCCTTCAAGAAACCTGCCCTCGATTTTATAGGTCCCCTGCCGCAGCCAGCCCTACAAAGCATGTTCGACGCGCTGTATCCCCCGGGGTTGCAATGGTACTGGCGCGCCGATTTCGTAAATGAATTGAGCGATGACGCGATTGCGCAGCACGTTCGCTTCGGTGAAGCGCTTCCAACGATGCATTCCACCATGCATATGTATCCGATCGATGGCGCTGCGTCGCGCGTCGGCAAGAACGATACCGCCTGGAATTATCGAGACGCCAAATGGGCGCAAGTGATGGTGGGCGTTGATCCTGATCCAGCGAATAAGGAAAAAATCATCTCTTGGACGAAGAGTTACTACGATGCGCTTCATCCGTATTCCGCTGGCGGAGCGTACGTGAACTTTTTGATGGGCGACGAAGGTGAAGAACGCGTGAAAAAAACTTACGGCGGGAATTACGAGCGCCTGGTTGCGATCAAAAAGAAATACGATCCAGATAATTTCTTCCGAGTGAATCAGAACATTAAGCCGAGTTAGTTATAGCGGCGTTTGTGCCACGCGCCGAATCTAGAGGACGGGCGTCCACCGCGGCGGACGCCTCGACAAAAACATGACAGCTGATGAGCTAAGAACATTGCAAGCACCGCTAAAGGCGGAGTATCGAGAGCGCCCTGAGACGGCGCTCGTCACGCTGCACGCAGAAGGACGAATCGGCGAAAATGTCACCTGTAAACTCGAAACGGGAAAGGCGCGCGTCGAAGCCGGGCTTCACCCGGCGACTGGAGGCGATGGAGGGAGCGCGTGCTCGGCCGACATGCTGCTCGAGGCACTGGTTGGATGCGCAGGCGTCACCATAAGCGCCGTCGCAACCGCGCTGAACATCCAGTTGCGCAGCGCAACGATTCGCGCAGAAGGCGATCTCGATTTTCGCGGCACGCTGGGCGTTTCTAAAGATGCCCCAGTCGGGTTCAAGGAAATCCGACTAAACTTCGATTTAGATACCGACGCCGGCGAAGATCAGATCGCCACATTGATTCGATTGACCGAACGTTACTGCGTTGTGTATCAGACGCTAAGCCAGCCGGCCAAGATCAACGTTTTGCATCGCGTTGTATCTCGGTAAAGTTCAGCCGCTATGCCGTTGTACATGGACATTCACAATCTTCCGGAGGGAACGACCGCGGAAGATGTCGCTAAGGCTCACGCGAAGGATATGGAAACCCAGCGGAAGTACGGCGTTGAGTATCACAAATACTGGGTCAACGAGACTGGGAAGAAAATTTTTTGCCTGGCACATGCGCCAAACGCTGAGGCAGCAGAATGCGTCCACCGTGAAGCACACGGCATGCTCGCCGAGAAGATTATTGAAGTGGAGCCTGCCCTCGCCGAAGCAATTCTTGGGAGCGTCGAAACGAATTCAGAAGGAGCAGCCATTTTGCCTGGTGGCGGAGCCGATGCACGCGATCCCGGAATTCGAACGATTGTGTTCACCGACATTGCGAATTCGACCTCCTTAACTCAATCGCTTGGCGACGAGGCGGCGCTAGCGATCCTCGGTGTGCACGACGCGATTGTGCGAAATGCGTTGTCCGCCCTGGGCGGTCGGGAGGTGAAGCACACAGGCGATGGGATCATGGCGTCGTTCGTGTCGACAGCAGCCGCGGTCCGATGCGCGATCCAGATTCAACGCGAATTAGAAAAGCATGCGCAAGCGAACCCCAAGCGCGCGCTCAAGGTTCGAGTTGGCGCCGCAGCAGGTGAACCCGTCGAGCAACACAACGATCTCTTTGGATCGACAGTTCAACTGGCCTCCCGCCTATGCGCTCACGCGCAACCGGAACAAATCCTCGTATCAAACGCGATTGCCGAGCTATGCCTCGGCAAGGGACTTCTGTTCGAAGACCTGGGCGAAGTTACTCTGAAAGGTTTCGGTTACCCAGTCCGCGCCCACGCTGCCGCGTGGAAGCAGTGATTAGATGGATTTTATCTGCAATTAATTGCAGATTTTCGGGACCGAATTCTCGTTAGGCCGTCACGGTGTCAATTCTTCGAAGGCAATCTGTAACGCGTGGCGTTCGGAAACTTGATGCGCTTCTGGTGGTCAGCGTCACGCTGCTTTTTACAGCGGCCCCCCTAGCTCCTCGCAACGCAGCGATTGGCGTTGCGAGCGGAACCGCCATGTTGGCTGTGCTGGCCTGGTACAAGCGATGTCGAGCAGCCGCGCCGTTTTCGACCTTCTGCGTGATCAGCCTCGGCTTGGCCTTGTCCCGCGTGACCTATTTTCAGGTCGTCTTGGGCGCTGGTCTGCTTTGTTACGCGGGCGTCGTGCGCGGTGTACCTTGGCTGCGGGGAACAGCCACGTGGGCTCGGTGGGGATCTTTCGACGTGACCGTCCGCTTCCTCTCTCTAGCCACATGGCTCCTCGCAGCGGCCGCGCTTCTCAGCTGGTACCTTCTTCTGCATCCCAACGTTGCGGACATTGTCAAAGCGCTGTCGAAGAAGGCGCCTATCGCGGTGTGATCTTGCACGCGCTGGATAGTCACTCGGCCCCGGATTCGCGGCTCTTCTACTGCAAGCCCTTGCCTTTGGAGCGATCCATATTAGGGGCTTTCCGCGCGGCTGGCTCGGCGTTGGCCTCGCTTGTATCTACGGGCTGCTTATCGGAGTCATTCGGCGACGCGCTGGCGGCATGTTCGCTCCTTGGATAGCCCACGTTTTCACAGACGTCGTTATCGCGGGAATATTGGTCTTCCTGGCGCGGCCTAACCAAACGATGAAGGCAACGGCCCCATTGCGATG
>WNFX01001669.1_pt1 | contig 23346 bp, 20 predicted proteins | sample 5400111 | NCBI WGS metagenome assembly WNFX01 (sample SAMN13153363, study PRJNA577476) | soil metagenome | isolation source: 40 cm soil or saprolite under grassland replicate 1 | place: USA:California | collected 2016-06-15
AGTTGCGGGAATATTTGACAGTTTTACAGGAAAATGACTTGCTAGAGTATGAAGAAGGAAATCATTCCTATAGAACAACAGAGAAGGGCATACGATTATTGCATATATACAATAAAATGGATGAATTGGTTCCTATTAGCTATGAGTAAATAAAGTAAAGAAAATCCAGTTCCAACCCTTTTTTCCTTATTTAAGAACAATTTTATTTTGATCAAGCATACATCTTAGTGAATTTTTGTCATTATCATAGATACACCTATATTTATGATACCGATCGATAATTATGGTTTCGTAATTTTTATTCGCTTCTAGTTAGTTACCCGATATTTGTAAATATCTTTCTAATCGTAAATCACAACTTATCTAAAAATAAAAATGGTGACTTGATCTCACTATTCAGATTTAGTCATGAAGAGAGAGTTTGTTGCTACTTGTTTAGTTATTCGTTGAACTTGTATCTTTTGGGTTGTTGCTAATGAAGCTACCATGAAGATCAAAGACTTCATCATAACACTTTCTAACTTTATCTCTAGTGAGCCCTTCTGGTTCTTTGGCTGCCTGAGATTCGCATTTAAGGAATTGTTTTACCCCTTGGCTAGTTGCTGGGTCTGCAGCAGGCGTGCCTTGGTTGTCATTCGAACCTGTGCCTTGGTTGTCATTCGAACCTGTGCCTTGGTTGTCATTCGAACCTGTGCCTTGGTTGTCATCATTCGAACCTGTGCCTTGGTTGTCATTCGAACCTGTGCCTTGGTTGTCATTCGAACTGTGCTTTGCAGCTAACACTGGTACAGCAAGACTAGTAGCCATTACAAGCGCTAATGCTGTTGCGATAATGGCAAAGATAGCCATTGTTGTTTTTGTGTTCATTAGAAGCGTGATAATAATATATTTTATATGACATTCGTTCAACAATATTATAACTTATCTTATGGTTACTCTTCATCTAATTTCTTATAATTAATTATAGTATTAGAAGACGTAATCCATTTTATGATATGTACTTTCATAACAATTACTTGAAAGTTGTATCCAATCTAAAAATTTGTATTAGTACAAATAAATTATGTGCATATAGCTCTATATAGCCCCTAAAACATGTATATATTAACATAAATCATTTAAATCATTAAAAGAATCTACTATATTTTTCATTATCTAGCTTTGTAACTGGTTTTAGCAGACGATGTGGTAGCATATTTGTTTTTGCTTCCTACTACTCGAAATTTATACTCTTTATCAAAGATTTCATTATAGAAGCGAGCATAACTTTCTGCGGCCTCATAAGTTACAAAAGTATATCTGAGACCATCGACCAAAGCCTTTCTCCCATACAAGTCCACGCACTCGATTATGTAAGATTTTGGCAATTTTTTGGCGTTTCTTAATATAATAAATACACTGATAAGTAGAAAGATGATCGCACAGGTAATTATAAACGCAGATTCAAAACCTTTTACAAGATTCATGAAATGACTTATAAAATTGTTATCTAACCATTTGTAAATAGTAAGAATTTCAAAAATCACAGCTTGGAAGAAACCTGATGACGTCATTGTTTAATATCGCGTCAATATTAGATGTTATTAATAATAAGTGTTTAACTAGTGATGCATTAATGCATATATACATGTGTTAATCGATAATTTCATACATATAGTATTATAGATAAATGATAACAGTGGGTCCGCTAATTTATTTTTATTGGACCTCTTGAGATAGAATAAGTTCAGGCACAAGAGTCACTTATTATTATCTCTGGTGTTGGGCCCTAATAATTTGTCTATTTGTGTTCAATCAAGAGAATGAAAGCATCGACACGGTTTTTTATACAACTTTAAGAATAGTCATCTTAAATGCCATTATGCGATATTTTAAATTAGGAATGGCAAGGGAAGATCATGTACCTAATGGGTGCTAAAGATTCCTATAATGACGTCCTAAGATTAATGAAAGAACATCATGGCTGGTTTAATAAGTCGATTCCACTTATAGCCAGCGAAAACATACCCAGTACAGCAGTAAGGGAAGCAATGATGTCAGATTTTGGTAATAGATATGCTGAAGGATGGCCCGGTGAGAGGGTTTATGCTGGATGTACCTATATAGATCAGGTAGAGCTAATTTGCAATGATTTGGCGAAGAATGTTTTCAGAGCTGAGTTTGCGGATTGCAGGGCTACGTCTGGTGTAGTTGCAAACCTTGCAATTTATGCTGCATTTTCAAATCCAGACGACTATATGATCGCTGCCTCAATTCCAAGCGGTGGGCACATTTCACATGGAAGAAAAGAACATTCTGGTACTGCCGGTCTTGTCCATGGACTAAATATCGAACACTACCCCTTTTCAAAGGAAGAGATGGCAATAGATGTTGACGCCACAAAGAAGAAGATTGAGGATATGGCACGTGATGGTAAGACACCGAAGATAGGAATGTTTGGGGGCAGCCTATTTCTTTTTCCCCATCCTGTAAAAGATCTGGCAGATTTTATGCACGGCCATAATATGTATATTAATTATGATGGAGCACACGTAGCAGGATTGATTGCTGGCGGACAATTTCAAGATCCACTAAAGGAAGGGGCTGACTCCATGACTATGAGCTCGCATAAAACCCTTTGGGGGCCACAGGGAGGAATTATTGTATCACTAGAAAGTCATGCAGAAGCAATTAAGAAAGCAATCTTCCCTGGCAACACCAGTAGCCATCATCTACATCACGTGGCTGGCAAGGCCATTGCATTAGCAGAATCATTAGAATTTGGAAAAGATTATGCAGAGCAAGTAATTAAAAATGCTCGTGCACTGGCAGAAGATCTAGCTGGTTTTGGATTTGGTGTCCTAGGAGAAAAACGGGGTTATACTGCATCACATCAAATTGCAGTAGATGTTTCAAAATTTGGTGACGGCGGTACTATTGAAAAAGAATTGGAAAAAGCAAACATAATCTTGAATAGACAATTATTGCCCGGCGACATTAAGGCAGGAAGACATTATATGCATCCAAGTGGAATAAGAATTGGTGTTCCTGAAACAACTAGATTAGGAATGAAAGAAAGTGAAATGAAAGAGATTGCTAATTTTATAAAAGGAATTGTTATTGATAAGAAGGATCCTGTTACAGTGGCAAGGAAGGTCGAGGACTTTAGAAAAGAATTCCAAAAAGTTCATTATGCGTTTGATACAGTTATTGGTGCATATGAGTACATAAGTCTTGTTGGTAGAAGCACAAGTTAGTGTAATCGTGGTAATATCTCATATAAACAGAATTGCATCTAGAAGTCGCAAGTTATTAGTTGTAATTAATTACTAATTATCCCATAAATTCTGTCAGAGTGGATTGCTCTTTCCTTTCTTCTCTAAAGGTCAATTTTAATTCTGCCATCAGAGATTCGACTCTACTGTAAAGATAATCACTGATTTTGAACTGATTACAAATATTTGTCGCAATATCAACATATTTTTGTACTGAACCTCTGGTAACTGTTTGCAATAGTTCGTGTCCACATCCAACACACTTTGCCATAAGTGGTATTCTACGATATTTTTCTCCACAGCTGCTGCATCTAAAAGCCTGTGAAGAATACGATCGCATATTACCCATAATATCTGGTAAAATGTGTGTATTAAGAACCATCGATACCACTTCATTAGGATCTACAGCATTGATTAGTCTTGCAGTAGCAATCTGCATTTCCAATTTTTCATCCATAGTCTTGAGCCTAGAGTACGCACTGCGCTGAACATTAGTTGTTAGTAAATCTGTGAAATGTGTAAATCCATAATCAAAAAACTGGTTTTCCTGTCCTATCCTATTTTTAACAATTTCTATCTTAGAAACAAGGTCTGCTGCTCTGGTCTGTTTCCATGTTGCCTCATAGAAATCTAGTGGATAAACATAGGTGACATCCACATTATGAGCCTGCCTTTGTACTTCATGTGGCAATACTAGTGGCTGAATTAACAGAGGTGCATCCATAAGTCCGCCAATCTTATCCGGTAAAAAACCATATGAAAAGTTCAGAAATGCATCCATAAGTAGCATTAGTGAGTCTGCATCACCATCACAGTCCCTACGTTTTGCAGAATGCCATATAGGAGAGGCCAAACAGATCTGCGAATTTGTGAAACCTATAATTCTACCTACTACACCTACAGAAGTATGCGGTGCGAGGCCTATGATAAGGCTGCCTATCAGATCTTCTATAGAAGCTGCATTGTAGAAAGGTTCAAGTCCATATAATTTTACAAGTTCTCCGTCAACATATTTGGCCACATTGAGCAAATGTTTAGCACAATCTAGAGGTATTAGTATATCTTGCATCAGCAGTTCGACAAGTTGATCAGATGACACTAATTCTTTATCAAGATAATCTCTAGTATAACCTAATTCTCTTAGTTTTTCGATGCTTATCATTGTCCATTTAGGTTTGAAGTGAGTCAACGGTTCATTAGTTGCATCAAATCTAATAGTCCCGTCCTTGAAAGTAAAGAGACTATTTTTTTGTCTTAGTATTCCTTTTTCTAATGGCTCGACACTCTTGTCCTTACTAATAAGAGCCTTGACACCTTTAAGTGGCTCTGCTGCTTTGATGCCAAGTTTTTGCTGCGCTTCTTCAATTGCTGTTTTAAGTGGATATGCCACCGGAGAATATGTCTTGCCTTCTTTGCCGCACCTATAGCACTTGTTATCGTTGGCATCATTTGCAGTCTCCTCTTTACAGGTTATGCACATACTACGTACTGGAGTTGGGGAACTGCAATAACGACAGAAAGCGCCTGTTGAAGGTTGTTTGCAAGGACTACAAAATCTATTTGAGATTTCAGCATAGAAAGATTGCTCCTTTGCTGCCTTCAAAATATCACGCGTAGCCCCACCTTTAGATCCTACTGGAAACAATGCATGAACAGGGGGTTTCATCTTGCGTTCGGCAGCCTTTTCTGGTCGTCCTACTCTTACTGATATTGATGATGCGAATTTGGGCATTATTTCAAACCCTGATATTTTTGATACAAATTCAATTGCGTCTTTTGTTTCAACAATATTATTAACAGAGAGTGATGATGACAATCTCAAAGCCGTTGGTATCGTTGGTTCAGAAGTCAATAACTTGGTTAGAGAATAGGCCTGATCCATGTTATCAATTTCAATGATTTTACCCTCATTTTTTACTGAATGAATTACGCCAAGTCGTTCCAAAATATCTTTTAACTTTGGACTATCATTGAGCAAACGGCAAGGATAACTAGAAGTATTATTTCTTCTAGTCTCTTGTTGCTCTTTACAAATTTTTTCTCTCAGTAATAAAACTTCGTCTATACTAACAAAATCCCAATAAAAGGAATATTTTGGATGAAGCGGGATATTGATTTTCTCGCTGATTTCAAACGCCTCTTCGGCTGTTGGAAGGGTCGTGAAAGGCTCTTTTGACAGTTGAATTAATCTTTCGCTGATTACTGCTGAGAGCTGGGAAGGAGATGACCGAGTCAACAGTTTTGACTGTAATTGCAAAGCCCAAATTTCCTCTACATAACTCGAAGGAAGTAGATGAGCATTATTTTCCAGAAAATCACCATAACCAATCAGAATGTCTCCAAGGTAAAGTATTTTTTGAGTTCTTGGGCCGACCTTTATAGCATGTTCTACTGTAGATACCTGTACGACACTGCCATCGTCGAGTCTCACAATCGGAGGCTCAATAATATCCACAAGTGCTATAGTGGATGCTTTTCCAGGTACATCCATTTTGATTTGTGTCCCTACAACGATGGCGTGATTCAACAAGATAGGTACAGCAGGATGAATTCCAATCGTTGAGAAACCAGTATTATAAGACCTACCGTACCTTAACCGAAAGCCTCCAGCCTTCTTGGTCATCGAAAGCACTGGTCTGCCAGTAATAACTTCAGACATTCTGTGATATGCTGCAGCATCATCATCATCACCAGTATGGACTGCTCCTTTGAGATCTCTAAGCCAACTCCAGCCATCCAGTTTTAGCGTTTCAACAATTTTAAGCAACTTTCTGCTTCGACCAATCAAACCATCATTCATCACTCTCAGAGCACCCCCACGTACTCTGTCAGTATGAATTCTATTCATATTCCTATGGCCTACAACTTCCACTGGATCAGTATCTATACCATCAAGCTCCACTGGTAAATTGGCTATACATTTAACTACATCTTCATCTAATATTTTAAACTGAAAATTTCCAACTTCCCGTTCGTAAAGTCTCAGTTCTTCAACAAACCTTCCTGTTTCATCATCATAGGAGTTTGCAGTATATTTGCCTACGCCAGCAACTTTTCGAATATGGTCCGCTATCAACATCGTTAGTGCGGCTTCGGTCCCCCCTGCAGACCGGATAGGACCAGCAAATGATACTGAAAGATATTGACTGCCATCAACATTATTTTTTAATTGCACGTCATTAACCCCTTGCAGTGGGGCAACTGTTACACCCTCAGTGACTACCGCCAGACTAACACGTACAGCGTTATCCAATCTGGTTCGCAGGTTATACGTACCATATTCGCCTAATGCAATTTCTTCAGCAATTTTAAGAGCTGCCTTCTCTTTCGTTGTATAAGATAGCAGACTACGCAATCTATCAGCAATATCTATGTTGTGCATTTTTGCGACCCTGTCTGCTAGATCATAGGCGATCTTAGTTTCTACTACGTCGGAAACGTCCAATCCTTTCTTACGTGCTCTTGTAGCCAATCTATAGTTGCTTTGTACTTTTTCTAAGATGTTATATTGATAATTTAGATAATACCGTGGCATACGTACGTCTTTAAGGCGTACTACAGCGTCTTCTATCACTACCATAATATTGTCGGAATCATCTCCTTATAGCCTTAATAATTGAGGCAAATGTATCTTCCCAGTTTCCCTCTTTTTCTATCATTGTACCAATTACAAGTACATCCGCACCAGCTTTTGCGATTTCCATTGCAGTTTCAGATGTACGAATGCCGCCTCCTACGATTAGGATACCCTTATAGTATTTTCTTACATTAAGAACCATTTGAGGCCGAACATGGTGTGCAGCACCTGAGCCAGCCTCTAGATATAAAAATCTCATACCAAGGTACTGAGCAGCTAATGAATACATCACGGCGATTTGGTATTTATCAAAAGGAATTCCCCGCGCTCGACCTATAAACCATGCAGTGGTGCCTTCTCCAATAATGAGATAACCAGTAGGCAATGGTTCGATCTCATACTTTTTGACAGACAGAGCTCCCAAAGCCTGAGCTTCAGTAATGAAGTATGGATTCTCAGAATTAAGTAAGGAACTAAAAAGGATAGCATCAGCTTTTGGAGAGACGCCAGTGACGTTTCCAGGGAATAGTATAACAGGTATTTTGACTTGTGATTTGATTTTTGAGATTATCTCAGTCAATTGAAGCTGATCTATTGCAGAGGATCCGCCGATTAGAACGGCAGAAGCTCCTAGGGATTCAACTTTTTGTCCAATCGAAGCCGCATCGGACAAGTTTTCAGAATCTATAAGAGGAAAGCATAACGTTCCGTATTTGTTAATCTCCTTATGAAGATAATCTTCTATCTTATGGTCCAACGTCACATTTGGAATGTTTATAGTTGTATATCATTGCTGTGAATATATATTATACATGTTTTGAGGAGGTGTTAGGTTAGAGATACAGCTGAAGGTGGATTCGTAATCAGTTCACTAAGTTCTTTATTGACCATATTTATATAACACTATACAGATTCGTATAGCAGAAGTGGATATAACTAAACCAAATTTCAATGTCGTTTATCGTCACATTATTGAAAATTCTCTATTTACAGAAAGACAATTATATATTATTTCTAAAAGACTGGAAGGTACCCCCCCAATAGAAAATATCAGTTCAGGAGCATATTATAGACAGGTAAAACAGTGTCAAGATAAGGTCGTCCGCGTACTTTATACGATGATATTGCTTATGCATATCGGTGCTATAGATAGCCGAGCACCTTTTACTATTGAAAGACTGATAGAACAACTGAATGTGATATTAAATTCCGAAACTGCGCATACTCTGGAGAACCCTGGCGTAGAAAGCGTGATATATGTGATTAAACGATTGTTAAAGAATATGACAAATGTTTGAAAGCTGACATGTTCCATAAGATTAAATCACGGTTTTTATCACATACAGTGTAATATGATCATTGATATTTCTAGCTCCAATTGGAATTTATTAGGAGCTGGATTGATTTCGTTTGCTATAGGTGCAATTGGCACTATAGTCTACAAGAGGCTAAAAGAGCTGCTCAAAAGCCTTCAGAGATCTGAACAAGGAGTAGTTGAGGCTCTGGTGTCTGAATATACTAGAAGATTAAACAATTACGATAAGGTAGTTGCTGAATTGCGTGTAAAGGTAGATACGATGGAACTACAATTACAACAACAGACAGTACGCCACCAGAATGTCACATCTGGAGGCCGTGATAATCACGATATTTCAGGAACAACATCACAACAATCATACGCTTCTCAGAATTCACTACTAAATGCATCTGAACTGCCTACGACAATATCACTAAGTAGCGTTAATAGCAATTCAAATGATACTACTATAGATTACATACTAAAAATGCTCGAAGAACATCCGAGAAGTGCAAGGGATATTCAGCATATAATAGGTAGAACGCGTGAACACACATCACGTCTAATGAAGAAACTTCATGAACTCAGATATGTGAATAGGGACAGCTCTACTAAGCCCTTTCAATATAGCATTACTGATGCAGGCCGTATACAATTGAAGGAAAAATCACATATCAAATGATTTGTAAATGCGATAACGACTTTACATCTATTAACAACTTCTAATTCTTTATTTTTGTGCGATTCACTTGGGGCTCGAGGTGAAGTTCAGTTCTTTTTGCATTTATTCTCTAATCTCAATGGTGACGACGTAGTCGGCTTAGTCTAATCAGATAGCACTACAGTAATAGCGCTATAGTAAAAGATATTAACATTAACATGATTTCAAATTAACTTGATAGTAAGTTGTTGATGTTATTCACTTTTTGTGGTGATATGAGAGATCATGAGAAGATATTAACAACTATTGCTTGCAAGTCGATTTTACTACAAAGAATCGATATTTATAGTTCCAGTGGAAACAAAGGGGTCGAATTTAATGATATTAACAATGTTAACAATTACTTTAACGCTCCAGTGGAAACAAAGGGGTAGTTATCTGCCCTTTTTTGTTCTTGTCAGGAAATTTGTTAATAAATCTGTTAATATCTGATTCTTTCTTAGGAGGGGCCCCCCGGTGTTTCTTCTCCAGACTTAATCTCTTGATGCTGTAATTTTGATTATATTATTTTGTACAATAATCTATAATATTTGATTTAAGTGTTTAAAAACAAATTGTTAACATGTTATTGTATAACATACAAGCCTTTTCTGACACTGCAGAGGAAGAACAGGGGTGTGTGTCTGGATTCGTTGTAATTAGAATAGTGAATGACTTTGGGCGAAGATCTCGACAGCATATTTGAAAAAGCAGCTACGGGAAAATCATTAATAAAAAATCGCAGAACATTGACAATCGATTATGTTCCTGAAAATCTTCCATTCAGGGACGAAGAGACTAAAACAATTGCACAAACGTTATCTGTTGTTTTAAAAGGTGCCAGACCATCAAACTTACTATTATTTGGTAAACCAGGTACTGGAAAGACCGCAGTGGTGAAAAACGTGATTGAACGTCTAAATAAAAAAGCTAGGGAATTTGGAATAGAGGTTACAGTGCCCTTTATAAATGCAAAAACTGCAAACACTGGATATAAAGTCCTTTATGAAATTGCTGAACATATGGGAATCAATAAAGAGGAAAAGAGATTACAAGTATATTTCACAGGACTATCGATGGGCGAAGCAACGGATAGAATTCTTGATTTCATTCAAAAGAAAAAAAAATTGCATGTTGTGCTTGTAGTTGATGAAATTGATTCACTCGTAGACAAAAATGGCGATGATATTCTATATAACTTTACAAGAGCAAATGAGCGAATGTCCGAAGGAGGTTTTATTAGCTTAATTGGGGTATCTAATAGTCTTACATTCAAGGACAAGCTTGATCCACGTGTTCGTAGCAGCTTGAGCGAAGAAGAGATTGTATTTAATCCATATACAGTAGAACAATTACAAAAGATCCTATTGGATAGGGCTAGGCTTGCGTTTAGCGATGGCGCGATTTCTAATGGAGCAATAAATTTGTGTGCTGCAATGGCAGGTAAGGAGAATGGTGATGCAAGAAAAGCAATTGATCTATTAAGGGTAGCAGCAGAAATTGCAGAAAGAGAAAGAGTATTTACAGTAGTAGAAAAATATATTAGATTAGCTCAGGAAAAAATTGAGAAAGACACCAATTACGAAGTTTTAAAAAATTCTACCACTCATACTAAAATAATAATACTAGCAATTATGAAATCAAAAAATGGAAATACTGGTGAGGTATATGAGATTTACTCGTCATTATGCAAACATACTGAGCAAGAACCGCTTACACAACGCCGTATAACCCAAATAATAGGTGAGTTGGACCAACTTGGTCTGGTAGCAACTGATGTAATAAGCCAAGGACGGTACGGCAGATCACAGAGAATCAAAATTACAGTTCCACCTTTGACTATTAAAGAAGCATTAAAGGACAGTCCGATTCTTTCTACGTTGTTGTTAGTTGATTGAAATCTATCTGAAATGGTTGCAGAGTAGCAAGATTAACTAGAATTGCAATTCCTGGAGTTGGCATAATACCCATTGTATGCTGATATTTGGTTTGAGCTTGCCATGCACCAGAATTAACAATCAACGTTCCTCTATAGCTTTGAACGTCTATAATATGAACATGTCCTGAATGGAATACATCTGGAATCTCACTAATTACCATCATATCTTCTTGCTCCGGTGCTATAGGAGTACGTTCTCCATATGTAGGCGATAGATGTCTAGCTTTTAGCAATACCTTCATTGCTTCTGCAGGTTTTGAATAAGTTAAACCAGGAGTTGAGGCTATGATGTCATCTAAGCTTTGCCCATGATACATTAAGATCTTTACGCCGTCTAGTTCCACTAGACTAGGGTTACCAAGCATTATGAAATTCTCAAGAGAATATAGTTTATCAGAATCTTTTCTTGGCAGCGATGGTTGTGGCAACGCTCTTCTGCCTGGATCGTGGTTGCCAGGGATAACAAAAACAGTAATATGCTTTGGGATTTTAGCAATCAAATCGATGGCATGCGCCATTTGCTTGCTTGTATTCATTTCAAGTAGCTCTTTATCTTGATTAGGGAATATGCCTATACCATCAATTAAATCTCCACCTATACACATAAATTTGATCCTGCTTACGATCTCATCATTGCTTGATGAAAGCCAGCTTAAAAATTTGATAAATTCTGCTTCCATAAAGTACTTACTACCAACATGAAGATCTGAGATCAACACAACATAAGATTCCGATTTAGATCTATTAGGAAGATGATCAGGAATGTCCGGGGAAGCTAAATCCTTAACCACAAAACCTTGTATTCCTTTTTTATTAATATTTTCAACCTCTAACATGACCATCTGGTCAAGCGCGAGCATTGAGGCCTGTTTCTTTAATTCCTCAGTAACTGCGGTTACGCGTAGCATGCCACTGTAATCGTCAATTACTAATTCTAAACCATTCTTCTTTGAGTACTTAGACATCAATAAACCAGCTACAATAGAAGATCTAGTACCAGGGTTTCCTTTCTGATTGTATAACCCTCCTAGTTTTGCATTATTTGCTCTATCCTTTAAAGACGCAATTTTTGTAATCCGTTTACTATCTGGGCGTAATGCCAATATACGAAGTGATTTTTCAAATCTGTTACGAAAAAGGGCTGTGTACCCTTTTATACCCTCACCTGTATTAATGTTTGACGTTGGATCGAAAAGTATATTGTGAAAATGTTGCAAAGAAGAAGAATGATAATCGACATCAGTAGAAATTGCAGCCCCAGTACTAATAACATTGCCATCGTTAACCATTACAGACTTATTTTCTGAATTGATGATATTCTTGACATCCTCTACTACAATAAGATAACTTTCTTTGTGTTTGATTTTCATCTTGATGATGTCCTGTATAACCTTTAAAATGTCGGTATCAAGTCCTTTGAGCATAGCAAAAGCGTCTGGATGCACCTGGTAGCCCTTACTAGTAGCAAACGACAGTGCATTAGAAATTTCTTTTTGTAAAGGCAAGGTAATTGTAGTATTTTACTATGAATATCATCTTTAATTACATTTCCTTAAGTGACAAACTAATTATAACAAATTAATGTCATTAGGTTGCACATTGCATTTTAATATCAAACTGCGCCTCCTCTATTTGGCATTAGGAGTAGCCACTTTTCTAATTGCATATTCTGTTGGTGCAGCGGTTAATATGACTAAGGCTGAAATAGAATTACTAAAACGACAGTTTTCTGAACAGATTAAAAATATTGATCAAACTGGAATTTTCATCAATAACGTCAAAATTGCACTCGGTATGTTTGTCCCTGGGTTCGGGATAGGACTAGGAATGTTTTCCGGTTTTTCAACAGGAATGGTATTTAACGCAATAGCTGAAACCTCTCCCATTCTTAAGAATATTCCTCCATTAATAATTTTAATTACACCATTTGGAATACTGGAGGTTTTCGCTTATGGCATAGCTTTGTCCAGAAGCGGTATACTTGTTTATGATCTTGTGACGAAAAAGCCGTGGAGGGAGTATGTTGTAGTTACACTTATCGAAATTGGAATTGTTATAGTGATTTTGCTGGTGGGTGCAATTATAGAATGGCAAACAATAACACAGCTCGGTGGGTTCCGAAACCCTCCAAACCTATAATTCCTATGATTTACTTATGGGATATTTTTTAATCGAAAAGAATCAGCCTATATTATATTCGAGTTATGGGATGAGTCGCTATATGCCATGCCATTGAGCCTATTAGATCATAACATTCTGATATAGTGAATCTGTGATTACAAAAAATGAAGAAAGAATATAACTATAACAGAAAATTCTAGGGGCTCTAAATGACCCAACGACGGCGTACTTCCATAATATGTAGATCTTAAGTTACAGAAACTATACAATTACACTGATTTGATAGTATTATAAGCGTAAAAAGGACTCACAAAATAATGCAATAATTTTGACAACGTTGCCATTATATCTATCTATCAATTAATTTGCATGAGTGAATTAAAGCTTGAATTTGTAGGTAAACAAGTCAAGGATATGTATGGAACTTTTATGGGAAAAGTGGTTGGTATAGTAACAGACACCGATGGCTCAATTGAGTCTGTCGGCGTAGATTGTGGTTCTAGTGGTTTAAAACAATTAGCATATGAACAATTGTTAATTCAGGGAGATTATGTAATCTACATCCCACGATGGAGATTGGATGCCCAAAAACTACTGAGACAGAAAAATCTTACCCTTCAACGAATAAAGGGACTTCAGGATATAGTTGCAGAAAACGATTTAATGAAGGATGATGCCGAGCTGGTTTACATAAAATATGAAAAGAGGCTGCATGACCTAGAAGAAAAGGAGAAATCTGTTATTGATCAATTACAAACAAGATTGAATCAGTTAGATACAGAAAACAAAAGCGTAAAGACAGTCTTGTTCGATGCAAAGCTACAGTACAGAAGCAATGAGGTGACAGAGGATGTATATCAACAAATCAACATATCTACACAAGAATTAATAGAGCACATTAATCTTGAAAAGGCAGAAATCAATAATGTTAAGACTAGGCTCGCACAACAGACCTTAGAAAATGTTGTTTTAACTAAAACGCCAAATCCTACCACACCTACTGATCAGAAAGCAACGATAACTACTACTACGGACTCAGATACATCTCATCAGCAGTATGACACACCGAATACGACAACACCCCAAATGGTGAGTGCTAATGTTACTGGAGATAAAACCACAAAATCTAACGGTGAAACGGAAACAAGCTGGCTTAATCAAGTAATTCCAAACGAATAAACAAAAGAAAGTAAGAAAAATATAAAGAAAAAGGCGCCTAATTTTCCCTTATTTGCTTTTTACTGAAGTCTGTAGAAGCTCGCCTATCTCATTATGCATCTTTAGAAAGTTTAATCCCTTTTCTGTGGTTTTATATGTTTGTGACCCTTCTAGGTATTCCAGCAAATTGTTCTCAATTAACACGGAAAGATACTCCCTTAACTGCGCATAGCTAAGAAATGCTTTATACATTATCTTTGTCTTTGTTGCACCACCGTTAGCCGCCTCCAGTATCATCGCCACTATTTCTGTTCTGCTTCTGTATTTCACAATTTAGATACACTGGATTTCTTTATTTTAATATATTGACACATTTTACAGTAATAATATTCTGAACAAATAATACATTTACTATATTATAATGGACTTGGCCATCAGAACTGGATAGACAGCACAATTAGAAAAGGTATAAGAAATGACCTTCATCCAAATACTTTTAAAATTAATTGCTTTTTAATAGATGATGCCAAATACAGATTCTAGTGAATTATCAAAGTTATATGAAAAAAGTGAAAAAATCAGGGTAACTTTAGAAGGAAAGAAACTTGATAAAATCAGAAGAGAAGCACTAGAAGAACCAGAATCGTTCTGGGGTGAGCAAGCAAAAAACCTAATCTGGTTCAAAGAATGGGATAGAGTACTTGAATGGGATAATCCTCCATTTGCAAGGTGGTTTGCTGGTGGCATGTTAAACGCATCTGTCAACTGTCTTGACAGACATATAGATTCTGATCTAAAAAACAAAGTAGCCATAATCTGGGAAGGCGAAAGTGGTGAAACCAGATCATTTAGTTACTACCAATTATACCGTTATGTCAACAAGTTCGCTAGTGCACTGAAAAGTTTAGGAGTAGAAAAGGGCGATCGGATTACAATCTACCTCCCTATGGTTCCAGAGCTTCCAATTGCTATGTTAGCATGTGCAAGAATTGGTGCAACCCACGTTGTCGTATTTTCTGGATTTAGTGCTAAGGCCCTGGCTGATAGGGCAAGTGATTCCAACTCTAAAATCATTATAACTGCCGACGGCAGCATCAGAAGAGGAAAACTTATAGAACTAAAAAAAGTCGTAGATGAGGCTATTCTCCCAGTACCGTCAATAGAACACGTTATTGTGTTGAAAAGAGCGTCAAATAGTATCAACATGGGCCAAAAAGATATATGGTGGCACGAAATTGTTATGAATTCAAAGCCCTTCTGTGAACCAGAAATTGTAGATAGCGGACATCCTCTGTTTATTCTTTATACATCTGGCACTACTGGCAAACCAAAGGGCGTTCTACATGGTACTGGTGGCTATCTTACACACTTATATGCAACGGCCAAATGGGTTTTTGATTTTAGGAAGAAGGACATTTATTTTTGTACTGCAGATATTGGATGGGTAACCGGTCATAGTTACATCGTTTATGCTCCACTGCTGCATGGTGTTACTGAAATAATGTTTGAAGGAACTCCAGATTACCCTAAACCTGATAGGTATTGGGAGATTATAGAAAAACATGGAGCAACGATTCTATATACTACTCCTACTGCCATACGAATGTATATGAAATTTGGAAACACCATTCCAAGTTCCTTTAATCTATCATCGCTACGGCTATTAGGTACGGTGGGAGAGCCAATTAACCCAGAAGTTTGGATGTGGTATTTTAAAACTATTGGGAAGGAGACCTGTCCTATTATTGATACATGGTGGCAAACCGAAACAGGCGGAATTATGGTAGGTGCATGTACTGGGATTGATGAGACTATTCCAATGAAACCTGGTTCTGGTACTTTTCCATTACCTGGAATAGATGCTGTAGTTGTAGATGAAAACGGAAAAGTAGTCACCAAAAATAGAAAAGGATATTTGGTGATTAGAAGGCCATGGCCTGGAATGCTAATGACGCTCTGGAAAGATGATGAAAGATATGTAAATGCTTACTGGCGAAAATTCGAAAATGTATATTACGCAGGAGATTATGCACTTTTAGATACCGATAATTATCTCTGGTTTCTAGGCAGATCAGATGACGTACTCAAAATATCAGGACACAGACTTGGTACAATGGAGTTAGAAAGTGCGTTTGTATCGCACAAAGCAATTGCGGAAGCTGCAGTAACAAGCAAGCCGCATGATAAAAAAGGAGAGTCTATAGTTGCCTTTTTGGTGGTACGGACAGAATTTTCACCACCATCTAATCAGTTACGGCCTGAACTTATCAGTCATGTGAGAAATGCAGTAGGACCAATAGCATCACCTGACGAAATTTATTTTGTGGATAAACTTCCAAAAACTAGAAGTGGAAAGATTATGCGCAGGTTGCTCAAATCTATAGCCAATAAAGAACCAATTGGTGACACAACTACGATTGAAGACGAGGCATCGATAGAAGAAATAAGACAAGCATACAATAATTTACATAAAGTGGTTAGTCAATAGTTATCTAGTTGAGAATATCAAGTTACATATCCATAATGTGATATAGAATAGCAACCTCTATAGCTATCTCCATCTCCGACGCTATCACCACGAAAGGACGTACTAAGGTCTAGGTTGTGCGGGAGTTGAGCGCCAAGAAGATCAATGATCACACCTGTGAGTACAGCAATCACATCCATGCGAGTGCGACGGATGAGTTCCTGGCATTCATCGAGAAGAATGGCGTCACCTTTGAACAAGCCAGGGCCGCTAGGCATGAGGCATCGAACTCTCATAACCACGAAGAAACGCCTAACTTAGCCAAAAGCATCGAACGCAGATCCCTATTGAGGGGTTAATCAGCGGAAGCGGCTCCATTTAAAAAAATAAAATTAACAAAATTATTCCTTCGCCTGAGTCTCACTAGCGAACATACACATCTGTTTTTAGTTATATTCCTTCACAAATAATTAGATAAAGTATCTGAGCTACCTAATATTGATTAGCTGCATACATTATCAGTAAAAAGTCGAACCATAGCTTCTTCTGACCGGAGTTTATGATAACATGCTGGAATTTAATAAAGAATGAAAATCATACTCTCATGCATTAATCACTGTCACTGGGGAGTTTTCAATATTCTTATTGAGCCAGAGTTAGAGTTTCAAAATAGAATTATATTTTTATCATTTAATTAATTTCTTGGTATCGTAGTTAGTCTTTTCTTTTGCGAATGCAACCAATCCTTGACAATTTAAAACTAATTTAGTCCCTTATGAAGTATATTGATATTCTCGATAACCTATCATTGCTCAATGATCATACTTTTTGGAGATTAGCAACACAAAAAATAAAACCTAATCATACAAATGCCTTACATCACCTTCTAATCATACAAATGCCTTACATCACCTTCAAGCACACCAGATTCTACATGAAGTCTATCAATATGTTTTGACAGACCTTCCTTTGTGTCAAAAGGAGATTCACAATATGGGCATTTCAATTTGATTTTGCTTTCATCCTTGATATAGGCTATAGCCTTAGAATCAATAAGACAAACAGGCGTTCCCTGAAGTATTGTATCTTCTGAGGAACTCGATATCATTTCCATTTTCTGAAATATATCGTCCCTAGTTACCGTTCCTACAACTGCGGCGTAAGCATGAACCATGATCTGTCTTACATTATGCTTGTCCATTACAGAGAGGGCTTCCTTAACAGTAGCCTTAGGACCAACGGCGAGTACGGGACATGTCATAATTTCTCGAAGTTTAACTTTTGACGGATTTCTGCCCTGAGACATTACCTTAAAAAGGATATCGGTCTTACTTACAATACCCACAACTTCACCCAGCCTGGAAACAAGAACGCTTCGAGAGTTTTTCTTCTTCATTAGTTCAGTTGCATCATCAACATTAGCGTCGCTCTCAAGGATTAGTACATCAGGCTTAAGAACCACTCCCACAAGTGACGAGAGGAGCGAAGCAAGTGTTGTTGCTGGGACAGAATCCCCCATAGAGGTCCAATGATGGCGAAAATATTTAAACTTGCTCTTTATTTCACAGGCTCAGTTAACCTATCTATCTTTCGTTGGGGGTTCTGCATCGTCGAAATGCTACTGGAAACAGGGTTTATGAGCCTACTTCCCTTAATGGTCCTTACATGCAAATTATGCACTGGTAGTTAGTCATCTTTTGTTATTAATTGCTGTCATCCCATTTTTTATGTTCTTTTTATTTGTACTTACATACTTTTTATATTTACAATACTAATATTGACTGGTTTTTTTCACAATCAAAGTCATCTGAAACCCCCTTTTCATCATTAATGGTTTCTGACCATTAAATCGAGATACTACTTGCTCTCATGATTACAACACTCTTTATATTTGCCATTTCACAACGACTAATTATGTTCCTGCAACCAAGTTAGAGATCTATTCTATCTACTTGATTAATTCATTTACTCTCTCTATCATTTAAAGAGCTTCACTACTTTACTAATGGCAGTATTTATCGAGACAAGATATACTGCCCAAGCTGTTAATTCTGCTACTGTAAGAGCCTGATAAGGTTGAGCGGACAATTGCAGCAAAGAATATTGAATGCATAACTTTGTTACTAAGAAAATGATTTCAGAAACCGAAAAGACTCCAATCAATTTCTTTATGTCCTCTGTTATATTCTTAGAATTCTTCTCCCCTGTAGATGGATTTACATATCTTGACTTGTTATCTCTATAGAAAAGAAAACCAAAAAGAGGAATATAAACAGAATATCCTAGAAATAATGTAATTAGCACATTAGAGATATTGTTATTATCAAATATTGCATAAATCTGGGTGGTAAGAGCTCCAGCAATAAATGAAACGACTCCAGAAATAATTAAGTTCTTGTTGAAAAGTATAATTTCTAATCTTAACTTATTAACCACCAATACCACTAACTATCTGAGATGTACAAGTCTCATTATAGCATTGCTACTTCTACCAACACCACCACCGCAGCAGTAGACAGCCTATTAGCTAGAAAAATAGATAATGCTACTGCAGGACTGCGACCCTTCCTTACTAAAGCACTCTGCAGACTTTCAGAAGACAATGCTGGGACCATAACAGATTATATCCAGTCACTAAAAGAAGAGATTAATGCTTCAAATAATTATAGGAGAAATGTTATTGCTATCTTATGTTCTTTTTCAGAGTACAATAATAAGCCGTTTAGACAGATAACTAGGGAGGATATACTTGCATTCTTGGATAGTTTTCGTAGACCTGAAAGCATAGATCCTCAGCATAAATGGATTGGCACATACAATCTCTATAGAGTCAACTTAATACGATTCTTCAAATGGTTTTTTTATCCTCAGATAGAACCCGATAAAAGGGCTAATCACAAACTATTGGACAATATCCAACGCCTGAAAAGAAAAGTCTACTTACACACCTGCAGACATTTGGACTGCAGAAGACGATCTTCCATTTTTAAAGTATTGTCCTTCTAAGAGAACCAAATGCTATCATGCCATGTCCCATGATACTGGTTGCAGGCCGCACGAATTACTCAAACTAAAGATTAAGGACATTGCTTAAGACCTCAGGGGACAAGCAATATGCTGAGATATCGATTAATGGGAAGACAGGTAGCAGACATATACCACTCATAGATTCAATTCCCTATGTTAAAGACTATCTAGACCACGAACACCCACAGCCAGGAAATCCAAATGCTGTATTCTATCTGGTGTTAGAAGAAGTCTTGGCAGATCCATTGATATAATCACACTTCATGGGATCTATAAAAGATACAAGACAGAGTTATTTCCTAGGTTATTAGACGACCCTAACGTCTTGCCAGAAGATAAACAAAGGATAAGAGAGCTGCTTAAGAAGCCCTGGAATCCCTATGTGAGAAGGCATAGCGCATTAACAGAAAAGTCCAAGATACTAAAGGAACATACATTGCGGCAATTCGCAGGCTGGTCTACTGGTTCAAACATGCCGCAGATCTATTTACATTATTTTGGCAATGAAAGTTGTGAATCATTACTTGAAGCATATGGTATCACACAAAAGGCAGTCATAATTGTGATTGAACATATTATGCAGCTGGCATATGTTTACGACGAACAACTCTTATATCACATACCTTCTATTGTTTTATTCAGAGCAATGAATCTCAAAATTTCTTTAATGTTAGGAATATCCGCAGTATTGGCATTAGGAGTAGTTGCTTCTCCTTTAACCATAAGTGCAGATGCTGGTATGATGTATAATCACCAACAAGGTATAGGATATGCTGCTCACTATGGTATGAATAAGCCAGGACAATATGCAGCAGGAACAATTGCAAGCCTACAAAATGATAAAGATGGCAAACCTGCATGGATAGTTTCAGGTTTATGGAAAGCAAGTTCAACAAACATGACTTCTGAAATGCCAAATATCGTCAGCAATGCTAGTATTAAAAAGAATCTTCCTACTGCTGCATTTGATGCGATGTTTGATATGGTGAGGTTAAACGGATCTGCTATGCATAAACATGAAATTCACAACTTTACATTGACAAGTATCTCAATACCAAACAACAAGACTGTTGTATATAATGGAACTGCCACAATAACTATGAAGAATGGTCCAGTTAATGGTGTCCCGGTAAGTGCAAGAGCAATGGATGCTAATGTAATAAGTATATGGATAGATCCGAATAAAACTGATAACCACTTTGGAAACACGCCAATATATGGGACAATTACAAAAGCAGTCCACATAATGAAGTAGAATAGGCGTGCCACCTCATTTTTCTCTTATGCGGCATGACTTACCTTCTTCTTCTGCATCGGAGTTGAAGAATTAGAAAGGACAATTGATTAAATATTTTAAACCTAGGCTTTCAAGACTTTTGACATGTTTAAGTTAATAGCCATATCTAAGTATAATTGTGAAAGATATTACAGTATGCGTGTCAGAATGAATAGTGATCAAACTAATAACTTGCCCTTAGAATCTAAAAGACTTATTATACTTATACTTATTTTTGGAATATTTGCTTCATTTAATTGGATTAATTATACATACGCACAAGAAGCAAAGTTATCAGGAACACAGAATACAACACAACAACAACCTCCTGGTGTAAGAATTACGTCTCCTACAAGAGACGAGCAAGTTCAAGTAGGTGGCCTTACCATTTCAGGAATATCCACCGATAATACTAATACTGATTGCCAAGTTTCAGTAAATATTAATGACCTAAAGCCCCTTGTAAATGCAACAGCAACTGGACCTGGAGGAGTAAACGACTATTCAAACTGGACTATTACCTTCGATAAAAATTCTCCCCAGACTATTAAACAGGGAATAAATGATTTGAGTTCAAAATTATCTTGTGTTAATCCTTCTAATGTAACAAAATTTTATAGTATTAATGTGACTGGGGTTCCCAGATAGTTTATCGCAAGTAGCTATAGAAATAGAACAAATATAGAACCAACAACATTCTGGCGTTGGACAGAAGTGCAAATGTAGAGGACTATCATCGAAATCATCGTAGTGTTTGACAAAGATTTATGGATTAATATATATTGCAGGTCGGCACTAATTTCTTATAATGAATAATAAAATGCTTGTTCTAGCCGCTATTGGAATAGTGGTTGCAACCTCACTTGTAATGGTTGGCACTATTACGGTTCATTCAGTCGAAGCAAGTGGGCCTGGATGTCCTAACAAACGAGCAGCAACGGCTATAGTAGATCCAAACGCTCCAAACGCTGTGAATACCCATACACCAACATCACCACAATTTCAGTTAACAGGTCAAACAGTTTAGATTTAGACTACTAAACTGCTACTCTTTTATTTTTCCTTAAGTTAGGTGAGTTATGCTAAGGGTTAGAGATGGTTAATAGTTTTAATTATTACTATTATGCAGCAGCTGCTACTGCAATAGCCGGAATTTTGCATATTGTATTATCTGCTAATGGGATTGGTAGAGGTTCACTTTCTAGTATATTCTTTTTGATAGCAGGTATAGCACAGCTATTCTGGGCATTACCTATGGCTAGGAGATGGGGAAGAATATGGTATTACATTGGAATTGGTGGCACTATAGTGCTAATAATATTATATTTCGTCACTAGGTTTCCAACTCCAATCACAGAAGGCAGAGCCCTACGAATTAATAGTATGGGAATAGTTATAGAAATCTTTCAATTTCTATACATAGGATTAACTGCATATATATTGACAAGGCAAGGAAGTTCAATCCATAATATACAAAATAGCAAAGAGTTCAAATAATAAAAATAATTTTTTTGTTTGTTTTAATAATATATCCACTGAATATTAGATTCAGGGATGCCTAGAAAAATAATCGTAACATCAAATATGTTTAGCTACTATTCCTACAGAACTAGGTAGACGAACGTATACAAGAATTGCAGTTCCCTCATTAGGATTGGGACGAGATTCTATAAATATTTCCGTCGTTATATGACAAAATATACAACAATCCATCTGGTCCTGTTTGGATATCAGTTATACCACCAAATCCAGTTCCAAAGGTTATTGAAGACAATTCATCATTATTATCAACGACTAAATCAGCGACTCCAGTTGGTTGGTTACTATCAAGCTCTACTCCAGTTCTATCTTTATTAACCTTAAAGAAATATAAATTGCCATTGTTAATGTCTCCTACAAATATATTGTTCTGATAATTGACTCCAAGCTTTGACGATTTCATAAACTCTATATCAGTAATCGCAACAGGCTCTTTCCAACTAAATACAGGATCAGCATACTTGGAATTAGGGAATTTAACTAACTGATCCTCGCTATGTCCGCTAATAGAAATAGGACCCATAATTTTCTGCCATCCGCTGTTAAAACCAGGTCTTACCAAATTAATTTCATCATAACTTGCAGGTCCATTTTCTGTATCCCATAGATTGTTAGTTAGAGGATCGAAATCCATTCCAAAGCTATTCCTTATACCATACGCATAATATTTACTCAATAAGTTATTTCCACTTTGTGCAAAGGGGTTGTTAGCTGCTGGTGACCCGTCATCTCTGTTTATTCTAAATATGCCACTAGTATCGTCGGGTGCTGGACCATCTGCAAAGTTTTGAAGCTGACCATCATGATTTAGATCGCCTATTATAGCATAAAGATAGTTATCAGGACCAATAGCTAATTTCCCACCATCATGATTAGGCCCAGGCTCAGCTGGAAGATCTAATATCAGGGTAGGATTAACAAGTGACTGTCCATTCCACTGATATTTGTATACTCTATTTCTCAAAGGATCTGCTTCAGTATAATAGAGGAA
>WNFX01001588.1_pt1 | contig 23338 bp, 20 predicted proteins | sample 5400111 | NCBI WGS metagenome assembly WNFX01 (sample SAMN13153363, study PRJNA577476) | soil metagenome | isolation source: 40 cm soil or saprolite under grassland replicate 1 | place: USA:California | collected 2016-06-15
TGGGTGCGGCGGTGATCCTCGGCGCGGCGCTGCTGGTCTCGCGCGGCGGCGCCGCCGGCCGGACCGGCGAGAGCCGGCCCCTCGAACCCGAGCCGCCCGGGCCGGCCGACCCGACTCCGGCGTGGGTTCCGCCGCCGGCGGCACCGACGACCGAGGCCCCGCAACCCGTTCCACCGGTAGTGGGCCCTCCGACGGCACCGACCGCCGAAACCGCCCCCGGCTACCGCCCGCCGTTCGCGCCGCACGGCCCGTACGCGAGCAGCAGCCCGTACGCCCAGTCGCTGGGCTATCCCCCGGCGTACCCGGGCCTGGCCCCGACGCCGCGCCCTCCGAAGCCGCCGCGGGAACGCTCCCGCCTCGGCCGCCTGGTCGTGTCTCTGGTCTTCCTCGCGCTCGGCGCGCTGGCCGTGGCGGACGTGGCCGGAGCGTCGGTGCCGGGCACCGCATACCTGGCGGCGGCCCTCGGCGTGATCGGCGTCGGCCTGGTGGTCGGCGCCTGGCTGGGCCGCGCCCGAGTACTGATCTTCCCGGGCATCCTGCTCCTAGTGGCGCTGACCATCGGCTCGAGCGTCGAGAACTGGAACGTCGGGCACCCGGGCCGCGCGGCCAACGTCACCTGGACCCCGGGTAGCGTGGCCGACCTGCAGAGCCGGTACTCGATCGACGCCGGCAACGGCACGCTCGACCTGTCGAACGTCGACTTCCGCGACCACTCGGCGAGCGTCGAGGTCCGGATGGACGCCGGCAACCTGACCGTGATCCTGCCGCCTGACGTCGACACTGACGTCTCCGCGAAGGTCGACGTGGGCAGCGCCAGCGTGCTCGGCCAGCAATGGGACGGCCTCGGTCAGGACACCCACCGGATTACCGACAACGGGGCGGACGGGCCGGGCGGCGGCCAACTGCACCTCGTGACCACCCTGGATCTGGGCAAGTTGGAGGTACATCGATGAAAGCGCACCGCACCGACGGGCTGTCGCTCGCGTTCGGCCTGGTATTCCTGCTCGCGGTCGGGTGGTGGCTGTTCGGACGTACCGTCGACATCCCCCTGCCGCAGCTCGGCTGGTTGGTCGCCGGCGCACTGATCGTCTTCGGCGTACTGGGTCTGCTCGGGGCGCTGCGCTCCGACCGGGGCCGCGACCGCGACCGCGACAAGATCCCCGCGGATGGAGAAGACCTGAGCTGAGCATGGTTCTCGCTTCGGCGAATATGCTGACCGCGAGACGACAAGCCACCGGTCCGCACCGCACATGGCGATGCGGACCGGATCAGCTCATTTCGAGGAGCCGACCTTGACCCAGTTCCCCGCCGTTCCCGTGCCCGGCGGATTCCGCCGGCCGGTCCAGGTCGGACCGCGCGCGGCCCGGGTGCTCGCCGCCGAGCTGGCGCGCCACGGTGGCCCGAAGACCGCCCTGCTGCTCGACGTCGATGCCACGTCCCCGGTGCTCACCGCGGCGATCGACGCGCTCCTGCCCGACGACCGGCTGACCGTCGTGGCCGAGGGGCCGACGGCCGCGGCCACGCTCCAAACGCACCTGACCGGCCAGGGCAAGTGGGTCGCGGACCGGGTGCGGGTGGTGGAGTCGCTGGGCGAGGTCGACCCGGTCGACATGGTGGTGCTCGGCGAGCCGCTCACCGGCACCGCGGAGGAGACCCGCTCCACACTCGAGGAGCTGACGAAGGTGCTGACCTCGGGCGGCGTGATCTCCCTGGTCGTGCCGGCGACCACCCTGGCCGGCGGCGCGGTCGACGAGGTGGAGCGGCAGGCCGCGCTGTACGGCGTCGGCAGTGATCTGGTGCTGCGTAACGTCCCGCCGGTGCGCATCCACCGCCTGCGCTACACGGCGGCCGACCATGCGGCGGCGGAGCGGCTGCTCCCGGCGCACCGGTCGTCGAGCGTACGGCTGACCCGTGGCATGCACATCGACTCCAACGGCCTCGCTGCGGCGGGCATCGCGCTGGGTCTCGCGGCGCTGACCAAGGCGGCCCGGCCGAAGTCCAAGCTCTGGCTCGTTCCGGCACTGGCCGCCGCCCCGGTGGCGGCGTTCTTCCGGGACCCGCAGCGCGACACCCCGGAGGACCCGAAGGCGGTCGTGGCCGCCAGCGATGGCAAGGTGCTCGGCGTCGAGCGGCTGGTCGACGAGCGGTTCGGGCCCGAGGAGTTCCTGCGGATCTCGGTGTTCCTGTCGGTACTGGACGTGCACGTCAACCGCTCGCCGGCGGCCGGCCGGGTGGTCGAGCACTTCGTGGAGGACGGCGGCTACGCGGCGGCGATGACGCCGGCGGCCGAGCACAACGTGGCGGCCTACACGGTGCTGGAGACGGCGTACGGGCGGGTTGTCGTCGCGCAGCGGACCGGCCTGATCGCCCGGCGCATCGTGCAGCGGGCCCCGATCGGCTCGCTGCTGGCGCGGGGTGAGCGGTTCGGGCTGATCCGGTTCGGCTCGCGCACCGATGTCTACCTGCCGGCCGACCGCGCCACGCCGGAGGTCGCGCCCGGCGACCGGGTGGTCGGCGGCGTGACGGTCATCGCGCACTGGCGGTAGCGCTACTGAGTAGGGCGAGAAAACTCAGGCGCTACGGCCACGCAGCCACAGCAGTGGGCCGCTCAGCAGGTATGCCAGCACGACACCGGCGAACGTCAGCCGGTAGTCGATCAGCGCGCCCACGACCGGCAGCACCAGCAGCCACGGCGGCAGCCGCAGCAGCCGGGCGAGCTTCGCGTACGGGAAGCTGGACACCATCGCGAGCGCGAGCAGCGCCACCCCGCCGACCCGCACGGCGGCGGGCATCTCGGGGGCGATGAAGGTGCCCAGGGCCAGCACGGCCGCCGCCATCGTGGTGGGGACACCGCAGAAGAACCGGCCGTCCTTGGGCGAGACGTTGAAGCGGGCCAACCTGATCGCCGCGCACACCGCGACGAGGGCACAGGCCGACATCGTGAGCGCCGCCGGGGCGGAGCCGGCGATCCATGCGTAGACGACGACCGGCGCCGCGATGCCGAACGAGCACATGTCGGCCAGCGAGTCCATCTGCGCGCCGAAGGGGCTCGAGACACCGAGCTTTCGGGCCAGGGCCCCGTCGAGCCCGTCGAACGCGACACAGGCGATGAGGCAGAGCGCGGCCCAGTGCACCCCGGCGTGGTTGACGGCGAGGAAGATGGCCGCCATCCCGAGCACGAGGCTGCTCACGGTGCAGGCGTTGACGAGCACGAAGCGTGCCCGCCGGCTGAGCGTCGGGTCCCCGGGCAGCAGCGGGATCGTGAGACCCGCTTCGGCCGCCACCGGGGCCGCCGAAGCGACCGTCGCGCGGCGCCGCAGCCGTCTGCGGCCGTCAGCGTCAGGGCGCTCCGGCAAGATCAGCGTCGTCGCTGCGGACAGGGGCTGGCCCGACTCGGCGCGGCGGCGACCGGGGCGGCCGACCAGAAGCACCTGCCGGGCGAGCGACCCGCTGCGACGCAGCCGGCCGGCCCATCGACGACCCGCGGGACGCGGGCTGTCGGTCGCGCGACGCCGCCGCCAGGGGGCTCTCGGCACTAAATCCTCCACTGCAGGAACGGGGTTCCCACCCGTGCGGTTTGCGGCCTACACCATCGCATACACGAACTGGAATTGGCGACGGCGGACGGCAGAACTTTTTCGCTCGTTATCCCATTTACGGGGGTGAAACGAAGAAATAACGCACTACACACTGTAACCAGCACCTGACCAGTCGTCCACCATAGCGCGGCGACGCATTGATTGGCATGCCTCCGTCAGTCGTCTCACGAACCCCCAGTTAGCACCGCCGCCGCCACCCCGGTCAGGGGCAACCGGGTCAACTCCGCACGATCGAACCAGGCGGCCCGGGCCGTGGATCCGCCGAACTCCTCGGTCACTACCGGTGACGACGGTCGGTCCACCACCACCTCATAGTGCACCTGCACGGCGTGCCAGTCGACCGGATGCCCCTCCGGGCCGAGCGCCATCGGGTTGTGCGCGCTCGAGACCCCCAGCAGGCCCACGACGCGCCCCTCCTGGCCCGTCTCCTCGGCCAGCTCCCGGAGCAGCCCGGCGACGGGCGCCTCACCGAAGTCCGTGCCGCCGCCGGGCAGATGCCACCGGCCCGCGCCCGGATACCCCTCGGCGATCAGGGTGAGCAGCACCCGCCCCGCCGGGTCCGTCACCCGCCCGTACGCCCCGAACCGCTGCCCCCGCCCCGGATCGGGCGGCCCGGGATCCGGCTCCGCACGATCAACACCATTCACGGGTACGCCCAGAGCCGCGGCCGCGTAGGAGGCCAGCGGGAGATCGGCGACGTTCTCGACGGGTACCCAGTCGCCATGACCGGCCCGCATGTCGAAGATCAGCCGGTCGCGATGGACCTCCCAGCGCGGCCCGCGGTGCACGTCTGCGAGCGCGTCCCGCAGCCGCACCACCTCGCCGGAAACGAGTCGTTCGGCGGCTCGCACCGGATGCTCACCCTGGCCCAGGTCACCGCCGGGCAGCTCCCACACCCCGTCGACCTGGCGCAACAACACCCGATCGCCGTCGCGGCACACGCCGTATACCCCGATCCGCCGCGCGCGCTCCACGCCGCGACGCTACCCCGCCCCCTCAACCGCGTCGATCAAGGAGAAACCGACCCGGTTTGAAGATCAAAGCGTGTAGATAACTCCAAGATCGGCGCGGCGGGGATCGGCGCGGCTGGGGCGGCGGGTCAGCGGAGGCCGGCCTGGCCCAGCGCCTCGACCGTCACCTCGGTGCACACCAGCCCGTCCAGCTCGTCCGCACCGAACCAGCGGGCGTCGTCGGTCGACCCGCCGGCGTCGAGGACCAGCGGCGGCGTCGGCCGGGCCACGTGCACCCGGTAGAACGCGCGCACACCGTGCCAGTCGATCGGGTACCCCTCCGGGCCCAGCGACGCCGCGTCCCGGTGGCTCGCCACGCCGAGCAGCTCGACCAGCTCGCCGTGCTGCCCGGTCTCCTCCTCCAGCTCCCGCAGCAGCGCGATGCCGGGCTGCTCGCCGTAGTCGGTGCCGCCGCCCGGTAGGTGCCAGCAGCCGCCCCCCGGGTATCCGTCGGCCACCCGGGTCAGCAGCACCCGGCCGGCCGGGTCGGTGGCGACGGCGTACGCGGCGAACCGCTGCGCCCGATGCAGCCCGTCGGGGCCGGGGACGGCGTAGAACGACGGCACCTCCGGCGGCTCGTCGGGGCGCAGGTCGACCGGGGCCGGCGGGAGGCCCAGCGCGGAGGCCGTGAACGGGCGCAGGGGCAGCGCGGCCGCCTCGTCGGTGGACAGCCAGCGGGCGAGGTCGGTCGGCTGGCCGATCCGGTCGCGCAGCGAGCCGCCGCGGACGCTCACCTCGTAGAGCAGCCGGTCGGTGTGCAGCACGATGCCGCGCGCGGGCAGCGCCCGCATGTCGGCGATCACGTCGCACAGCCCGACAACGGCGACGGACAGGCCGGTCTCGGCGGCGGTTTCCCGGACCACGGTGTGGAGCGGGTTCTCGCCGTGGTCGACCGCTCCGCCCGGCAGCGACCACGCTCCGGGGGTGCCCGAGCGGGTGGAGGCCCGCACCAGCAGCGCCCGGCCCGAGGCGTCGAAACATAGGCCGTACGCTGCGATTTTGCGCAGTGGCTCCAGAGCTGGGGTCACGGCGAAATTGTGTCCGAAATACGGCACTCCTCGGCCCGACTGTCGGATTCCTGACAATCGGTGGACAGCGCGTCACTCGACAGGCTCAGGGTCGGCATCCGGGTACGACCAGGGTCACGATCCGGGCGTTACCCGAGGCTCTCCACGGCCGCGGGGCGGCACCGTAGAGGCATGACTGATACCGCTTACCGCAGGCTCTACCGCTCCCGTACCAACCGCATGCTGGGTGGCGTGCTGGGCGGCATCGCCGAGTACTCCAACCTCGACCCGACCGTCGTCCGGCTGCTGTTCGTCCTGCTCGCGTTCCTGACGGGCGGCGCCGCGCTCCTCGCGTACCCCATCGTGTGGGTCATCGTGCCGGAAGCGCCGCAGCAGCCCACGACCTGGACCCCGACGGCGCCGACGCCCCCTGAGGCGCCGTCGGCCTGACGACCGGAGCCGTCACTCCCACTCGATCGTGCCCGGCGGCTTGCTGGTCACATCGAGGACGACCCGGTTGACCTCGGGCACCTCGTTGGTGATGCGGGTGGAGATCCGCGCGATCACGTCATAGGGCAGCCGCGACCAGTCGGCGGTCATGGCGTCGTCGCTCTCCACCGGACGCAGCACCACGGGGTGCCCGTAGGTGCGGCCGTCGCCCTGCACCCCGACGCTGCGCACGTCGGCGAGCAGCACCACCGGGAACTGCCAGATCCGCCGGTCCAGACCGGCCAGGGTCAGCTCCTCGCGGGCGATCCGGTCCGCGGCGCGCAGCACCTCGAGCCGGTCGCGGGTGACCTCGCCGATGATGCGGATGGACAGGCCCGGGCCGGGGAACGGGTGCCGCCAGACGATCTCCTCCGGCAGGCCTAGGGCGGCGCCGATCGCGCGTACCTCGTCTTTGAACAGCGTGCGCAGCGGCTCGATCAGCCGGAACGTCAGGTCCTCGGGCAGCCCGCCGACGTTGTGGTGCGACTTGATGTTGGCGGTGCCGGTGCCGCCGCCGGACTCGACCACATCGGGGTAGAGGGTGCCCTGCACCAGGAACTCGATGTGGTGCTCGGCCTCCACCTCGCGCGCGGCCTGCTCGAAGACCCGGATGAACTCCCGCCCGACGATCTTGCGCTTCTGCTCGGGGTCGCTGACGCCCTTGAGCGCGTCGAGGAACCGGTCGGCCGCGTCGACCACCTTCAGCTTGATGCCGGTCGCGGCGACGTAGTCCTTCTCGACCTGCTCGGCCTCGCCCGCGCGCAGCAGGCCGTGGTCGACGAACACGCAGGTGAGCTGGTCGCCGATCGCCTTGTGCACCAGCGCGGCGGCCACGGCCGAGTCGACGCCGCCGGACAGCGCGCAGAGCACCTGCTTGTCACCGACGAGATCGCGGATCGCGGTGACCTGCTCGGAGATGATCGCCTCGTCGGTCCAGTTGGGCTCGATGCCCGCCACGCCGGTCAGGAACCGGCGCAGCACCTCCTGGCCGTGCGGGGTGTGCGCGACCTCCGGGTGGAACTGCACCCCGGCCAGCCGCCGGTCCCGGTCTTCGAACGCGGCGACCGGCGCACCCGGCGAGCCGGCGGTGACCGCGAAGCCGGGCGGCGCCACCGAGACGCAGTCGCCGTGACTCATCCACACCGACTGGTCGGTGGGGAGATCCTGGAGCAGGACGCCGGGGTCCTCGGCGACGCTGAGCGGCGTGCCGCCGAACTCGCGCAGGCCGGTGTGCGCCACCTCACCACCCAGCGCCCGCGCCATCGCCTGAAAGCCGTAGCAGATGCCGAACACCGGCACGCCGGCCTCGAACAGGGCCGGGTCGACCTGCGGCGCGCCCTCCGCGTAGACGCTGGACGGGCCGCCGGACAGAATGATCGCGGCCGGGTTGCGGGCGAGCATCTGCTCCACCGGCGTCGAATGCGGCACCAACTCGGAGTAGACGTTGGCCTCGCGGACGCGGCGGGCGATCAACTGCGCGTACTGCGCTCCGTAATCGACGACGAGAACCGGCGGCGGCGTGCTCATACGACGAGCCTAGTCGGGGCTGGTCACGACGCCCGCCACCCCCTCCTGGTCGCATGATCCTGGAGACTTTTCCGTGCTCCGACACGGAAAAGTCTCCAGGATCACGGCGAGGGTGCGGGGTGCAGGGCCGCCGGTGCGTCGGTTGGGACGACCGGGTGTCGCGGCGCGACCGGGGCAAGTCGTTCGTAGGGCGCACCCGGCGCCGGGCGGGGATCCGGCTCGCCCTTGTTGGGCCACAGGGCCAGGGCCCGCTCGGCCTGCGCGGTGATCGTCAGCGACGGGTTGACACCCAGGTTGGCGCTGACCGCCGCCCCGTCCACCACATGCAGCCCCGGATGGCCGAAGATCCGATGGTACGGGTCGACGACACCCGTCTCCGGGCTCACGCCGATGACCGCGCCACCCAGGATGTGCGCGGTGATCGGCATGTTGAACACCTCGGCCCAGGAGCCGCCGGGCACGCCGCCGATCTCCTCCGCCAGCAGCCGGGCCGCCTGGTTGCCGGCCGGGATCCAGGTCGGGTTCGGCGCGCCATGCCCCTGGGTCGTCGTCAACCGGCCACGCCGGTAGTGCGTCTGCAACGAGTTGTCCAGCGACTGCATGACCAGGGCGACCACGGTCTTCTCCGACCACTTCCGCACCGACAGCAGGCGGATGTTGCGCCACGGCCGCTCGGCGAACACGCGCAGCAGCCGCAGCGGGCGGCGCGGGCCGCCGTCGGTGAGCACGGTCTGCAACAGGCCCATCGCGTTGGAGCCCTTGCCGTAGCGCACCGGCTCGACGTGCGTGTGCTCGTCCGGGTGGAACGAGCTGGTGATGGCCACCCCGTCGGTGAAGTCGGCGTCGCGGCGCAGCGACCGGGCGCCGAGGATCGCTTCCGAGTTGGTACGCGTCAGGGCGCCCAACCGGCCGGAGAGCCCGGGCAGCGTTCCGGTCGCCTTCATGCGGTGCAGCAGCCGCTGGGTGCCGAGCGCCCCGGCCGCGAAGATGACCTGGTCGGCCTCGAAGGTGCGCCGACGGCGCCGGCCCGTGCGGCGGGTCTCGATCGTGTAGCCGCCGGCGGCCGGCCGCACCGCCGTCACCGTGGTCAGCGGGTGCACCTCGGCGCCGGCCCGCTCCGCCAGGTACAGATAGTTCTTGACCAGGGTGTTCTTGGCGTTGAACCGGCAACCGGTCATGCAGGCGCCGCAGTGCGTGCAGCCGTCGCGGGCCGGCCCGGCGCCGCCGAAGTACGGGTCCACTCCGGACTGGCCGAAGTAGACGCCGACGGGCGTCGGGCGGAACGTGTGCTCGACTCCCATCCGGGCCGCCACCCGGCGCATGGCCACGTCGGCCGCCGTCGTCCGGGCGTAGGTGGTGACGCCGAGCATCCGCTCCGCCTGGTCGTAGTGCGGGGCCAGCTCGGCGGCCCAGTCGGTGATGCCGGCCCACTGCGCGTCGTCGAAGAACGGCCGCGGTGCCCGGTAGAGGGTGTTGGCGTAGACCAGCGAGCCACCGCCGACGCCCGCGCCGGAGAGCACGAGCACGTCGCGCAGCACGTTGATGCGCTGGATGCCGTAACAGCCGAGCGCCGGCGCCCACAGGAAGCGCCGGGTCCGCCACGAGGTCTGCGGAAACTCGTCGTCGGCGAAGCGCCGGCCGGCCTCCAGGACCGCGACCGAGTACCCCTTCTCGACCAGGCGCAGCGCCGCCACGCTGCCACCGAACCCGGAACCGATGACCACCACGTCGTACCGCACGGCCCCATGGTTACCCGCCGGTCGCTTACGCGGAAGACCCTTACGGGCTCGACTTGGGCGCCATCTCGCGTGGGAAGACAACCTGGTACCCGCTGCCGACCCGCTGCTCGACCACCGCGTCGGCCAGCCAGTTCTGCCCGGCGAGGGTGAACTGGACGCCGTTCCACGGTGCGATCGTCTGGGTCGCCTGCAGGGAAACCTGGCGCAGCGCGGCCCGTACCCGCAGCGGGTCGACGCCACCGGCGGCATCGACCGCCACGGCGACCGTGAGGACCGCCATGAACGCGCTGGCCGCGGCGTCGTTCATCGGGGCGCCGTACTTCTTCTGGAAAAGCTCGTCCACCGCGTGCGCGGTCGGGTTGCGTGCCGCGTACTCCGGTGACCAGCCGACGGTGCGCAGCACACCGCGACCGCCGCTGGCGGTGCTGAGCGCGGTCACGCCGTGCCCCAGCGCGACGACCGGCAGGTTGCCCTTCAGCTTCTGGGCCAGGTCGTTGACGAACGTCGCCTCCTGCTCGATGCCCGCAAGCGCGACGACCGCGTCGGGCTTCTGCGCGCCGATCTTGTCGGCCAGCTCGGTGAGGCTCGCCCCCGGGTTGTACGGCAGCCGCGCGGCGATCGTGAACCCGTGCGACCGGGCGAAGTCGACGAGGTCCGGTGCGCCGCCCAGGGCCTGGCCGCTGGCGCCGTCAAGCACCACGGCCTTGCGCGTCGCGACCTCGACACCGCCCGGCAGGCTCTGGCGCAGCGCGTCGAACGCGGTCGCCAGCTGCATGTGGTCGGTGGGCCCGACCCGGAAGTACCACTGCCGGCCCAGCTCACCCAGCGCGTCGGCGGAGCTGCACGCGTCGACCAGCGGCAGGCCGGCCTCCTCCGTGTGCTGGCCGGCCGCCTTCACGACCTCCGCGGAGTCGGCCACCACGACCGCGGCCGGCCGGGAGCCGCCCGTGAACTGGCTCACCGCCGCACCGGCCGCGGCCGCGTCGCCCTTGCTGTCGCCGACGGCGAGGGTGAGCTTCGTGCCGTGCCGTAGGCCAGCGGACGGGGCGAACGGCAGCGGCAGGGTCGGGTGGGCGTTGTTGACGATGTCGACGGCCAGCTCGGCGCCCTGCACGGCGGGACGGCTGGCGGCGGCCCGCTCACCACTGGTCGCGGCGAGCAGCCCGATGGAGACCGAGGCGGGGGGCTTCGGCGTGCGGACCCGCTTCGCGGTGCACGCGGCAAGCCCGGGGACGAGCAGGACGGCGGCCAGGATCGCCACACTTCGATGGGGCCGGCCGAGCACCTCGGGACACTCCATTCATCGGCTTGCGAGGCCGGCCATAGGCCACCCCAGGAACGGCCCGTATCCTTTCTCGTCGGACTGCGACCTTTCAACCCCCGATGTCCCACCGATCGGCCGGTTGTGAGTTGGGCCACAAGGTCCCCCGTTGACTCGATCGTCAGTACTGGTTTGATGGACGCCGCGCGCACGTCAACTGCCCGGCAACGGACGCGAAGGGTGTGACAGTGTCGGCAACCTCCCCGCCACCGTCGACGATGACCATCAATGCACCCCGACGCGACGGCACGGCACGCAAGCGTCGCGGACCGCGGCTGTTCCGGGTGCACGACTGGAAGGTCCGCACGAAGCTCGGTGCGGTCCTCACCCTGCCCGCCGTGGCGTTCCTCGCCGTGGCCGGCGTGCAGACCAACGCGTCGGTGCACGAGGCCGACAAACTGCAGCAGTTCACCCGCCAGGTCCAGCTGGCCCGCCAGATCACCGGTCTGGTCAACGAGCTGCAGCGCGAGCGCGACCACGCCACCGGTGTGATCGCCACCGTCGTGGCGCACGGCAACGACCCCAACCCGCTCGTCGGCGACCTGGCCGCCGACGAGGCCGCGGTCGACCGCGCCGCCGAGACCCTGCGCAACGCCGCCCGCCCGCTACTCGCCGACCCCGGGGTGCACAACACCTACGACAAGGCCATGGCGAGCCTCACCGAGCTGAGCCGCGTCCGGGCCGGGGTGCTCGGCGGCTGGCTGCGCCGGCAGGCTGTCTTCGACTCCTACACCCGGACCATCACCGACCTGCTGGCCCTGCTGCCACCGGAGTCCAAGGTGGGCTCCGGGGGTGAGCAGCTGGGCCACCCCGTACGGGCTGCCGGCGTGCTGGCGCGGGTCAAGGAGCTCACCAGCCAGATCCGGGGCCGCGTGTTCGCGGTGGCCATCGCGGCACCGCTCGCCGACCAGGAGACCCGCACCCTCGCCGACGTCTACGCCCAGCGCCAGTCGACGCTCGACCAGTTCCGCGCCGAGGCCACCGCGGACCAGCGGGTGACCCTCGACGGGATGGTGCGCAGCCGGGCCGTGCAGACGGCCGAGGTGCTGCTGACCCGCACCCTCGAAGACGCCCGGGTGGGCCGGATCACGCTGGACGCGCAGCAGTGGTGGCAGCTCAGCACCGCCGAGCTGGAGCTGATCCGCGGCGTCGAGCGGCAACTGCAGAACGACGCCACCTCGATGGCCGAGAGCCGCACCGCCAACCAGTGGCGCGGCACCCTGTCGGCCACCGCGGTCATCATCGTCATCCTGATCGTGGCGCTCTTCACCTCGTGGGGCATCGGGCGGTCGATGGCCCGGTCGCTGCGCGTCCTGCGGGAGGAGGCGCTGGACGTGGCCCAGCGCCGCCTGCCCAACGCCATCGAGCACCTGCGCACCACGCCGCGCGGCGACCCGATCATCGACGTCGAGGCGGCGTCGATCGACACCGCCGACGAGATCGGCGAGGTGGCGAAGGCGTTCACCGCCGTGCACCGCAGCGCCGTCCGGCTCGCCGTCGAGCAGGCGATGATGCGCCAGGCCGTCAACGCGATGTTCGTCAACCTGGCCCGCCGCAGCCAGACCCTGGTCGAGCGGCAGCTGCAGCTGCTGGACAACCTGGAGTCCTCGGAGACCGACCCCGACCAGCTGGCCAGCCTCTTCCGGCTCGACCACCTGGCCACCCGCATGCGGCGAAACGACGAGAACCTGCTGGTCCTCGCCGGCGCGGACAGCAGTCGGCGGTGGTCGGAGCCGGTCGCGCTGTCCGCCGTCGTGCTGGCCGCGATGGCCGAGATCGAGCAGTACCCGCGGGTGCGCCACGAGGTCGCGGAGGACCTGCACGTTGTCGGGCACGCCGTCGCCGACGTGGTCCACCTGCTCGCCGAGCTGCTGGAGAACGCCACGACGTTCTCGCCGCCGGACAGCACCGTCACCGTCGCCGCGGCCCGTACGCCGGAGACCGGTGGCGCGAGCATCGCCATCCAGGACCGCGGACTGGGCATGTCCCCGGCGACCCTGCAGGAGGTCAACCAGCGCCTGGCCACGCCGTCGACATTCGACGTGGCCGCGTCGGAGCGGATGGGCCTCGTCGTGGTCGCCAATCTGGCCGCCCGGCACCGGGTCACCGTGGAGCTGCGGCGCGCCGACGAGGGCGTCACCGCCCTGGTACGCCTGCCGGCACAGCTGCTCGCACCGCCGCCGGTGCACCGCACGGGTGGCCTGTTCGGTGCCGTCGCGGTGGCACAGACAGCCGGTGCGCAGGCGCTGCGCCGGCCGCCCGACGCGGCGGAACCGGCCCTGCCGGCGGCGCGTGCCATGATGGCCGTCTCCGCGGCCCCGGCCGTGCCCGCTGCGCCTTCGGAGCGGGCCGTGCCTTCGGAGCGGGCCGTGCCTTCGGAGCGGGCCGTGCCTTCGGAGCGGGCCGTGCCTTCGGAGCCGGCCGTGCCTTCGGAGCGGGCCGTGCCGGCGAAGCCCGCGCTTACCCCGGCCGCTGGCCCCGCTGCCGCGCCGGTGCCCGGAGCGCCGCTGATCACGGTCGTCGGCAACGCGGCGTCCATCCGCCGTCCGGTCGGGCGCGCGGTGGCCCGATCGGCTCCGGCGCCCCGGCGTTTCCGGCGTTGTCGGCCGCCACCGCATCCGCCTCCCCGGCAACGGGTGCCGCGGCGGCTCCCGCGGGGAACACGCCGACCGGTCCGGCGCTGTCCAGCCCGACCGGTCCGGCGCCGTCCACCCCAAGCGGTCCGCCCGCGCCGTTCGGCCCGGCCGGCGGCAGGCCGGTCCCCGGCACACCCCCCGGCTTCACCCAGACGCCGCCGAGCCCGCACAGCCCGCCGCGCCTTCCACTCGAACCCGACCCGTCCTCGCGCTGGAGTGGTCAGGGTGGCGAGGCCACCCGCCGCCGCGGCACAGCGGATGACATCGGCACGGTGCCGGTCGACAGGGCTCTCGGCGCCGTGCCGGTCGACAGGACTCTCGGCGCCGTGCCGGTTGACAGGACTCTCGGCGGGGGGCCGCGACGATCCGGCCCGACCCGCGCCGAAGACATCCTCAGCGCCGCCGGCAGTACCCCTTCCGAGGCGCCCAGCCGCTGGTGGTCCAAGGACGGGCCGGTCGCCCCGGCGAAGCCGACGGTCCCGACCCAGCGCACCCCGGTGACCGCCGGCACCAGCAACGCGGGCCTGCCGATGCGGGTACCGATGGCCCAGCTACCGGGCGACGCGGCGGCGCCGCCCGCGGGCGTCGAGCCACCCGTCAAGATGAACCACGAGCCGGACCCGACAGCGGTCAGTAGCCTGCTCGCGAAGTTCTATGACGGGATTAACCGGGCGACGGCCGAGGAGGAGAGCTGACAGGCCGAGCGTTACCGTGATCGACAGCAGCGGAATGCCGAGGAGCCTCGCGTGACCCTTAGTCAACAAGCCAGGGACATGAACTGGCTGATCAGCGCTTTTACCGAGCGGGTGCCGGGCGTCGCGCACGCCGTGGTGGTGTCGTCCGACGGCCTGCTGGTCGCCGTCTCCGATCGCCTACCCCGCGACAGCGCCGACCAGTTGGCCGCCGTCACGTCCGGCCTCGTCAGCGTGACCAGTGGCGCGGCCAACATCTTCGACGGCGACGAGGTGCGCCAGACCGTGGTCGAGATGGGCCGCGGGTACTTCCTGGTGATGTCCATTCGCGACGGGTCGATCCTCGCGACGCTCGCCGGGCGGGACGCGGACATCGGCGTGGTCGGCTACGAGATGGCCCGGCTGGTGAAGCAGGCCGGCGAGATGCTCACCCCGGCCCTGCGCGCCGAGCTCCAGCAGGCCCTGCCCCGCTAAGTGTCAGGAGGGGCCCCCTTTTACCGCGTTGAGCGTTAGAAGGGGGACCCTCCTTCAGTTGTCGAGGACCAGGCCGACCTTCTGGAACTCCTTGAGGTCCCGGTACCCGCACTTGGCCATCGCCCGGCGCAGCCCGCCGAACAGGTTGAGCACGCCCTCGGGGTCGTCGGACGGGCCGAACAGCACCCGCTCCAGACTCCCCAACGGCTCCTCCGCGGCCCCGAACGAGCCGCGCGGAAGCTTCGGGTGGCTCGCCGCAGAGTGCCACCAGGCGCCACCGGCCGGCGCGCCTTCGCAGCGCGACAGCGGCTCGCCGAGCATCACCGCGTCGGCGCCGCAGCCGAGCGCCTTGGCCACGTCACCGGAGGTCTGCACGTCGCCGTCGGCGATCAGGTGCACGTACCGGCCGCCGGTCTCGTCGAGGTAGTCCCGGCGGGCCGCGGCGGCGTCGGCGATCGCGGTCGCCATCGGCACCCGGATGCCGAGCACCCGGTCGGTCGTGGACCACCCGTCAGCGCCGACCCCCACAATGACGCCCGCCGCGCCGGTGCGCATGAGGTGCAGCGCGGTCTGGTAGTTGGTGCAGCCGCCGACGATGACCGGCAGGTCGAGGTCGGCGATGAACTCCTTGAGGTTGAGCGGCTCGTCCACCGTGGATACATGCTCGGCCGAGACCAGCGTGCCCTGGATGACGAGGATGTCCACGCCGGCGTCGAGGATCACCGGGGCGAGCGCGAGCGTGTGCTGCGGCGACACGCGTACAGCCACGGTCACCCCGCCGTCGCGGATCTCCTTGACCCGCTCGACGATCAGCTCCGGCTTGATCGGCTCCGCATAGATCTGCTGCAGCCGGCGCGTCGCGGGCCCCTCGTCGTCCAGGCCGGCCAGCTCTTCGAGTACCCGGGAAGGGTCTTCGTAGCGGCACCAGAGCCCTTCGACGTTGAGCACACCGAGACCGCCCACGCGGCCGAGGGCCACCGCGGTGGCCGGGCTCATCGTCGCGTCCGACGGGTGGGCGACGCAGGGAATCTTGAAGGGGTATGCGTCGAGCTGCCACGCCGTGGACACGTCGTCGACGTCGCGCGTGCGCCGGGTGGGCACGAGGGCGATGTCCTCGAGGTGGTACCCCCGCTGCGCGGTCTTGCCCAGGCCGATCTCGACCGAGTCACGCACTGTCGGCTCCAAAGTAGACGCTGAGTTTCAGCGGGAATGATAGTTGGGCGCCTCGACGGTCATCTGGATGTCGTGCGGGTGGCTCTCCTTGAGACCGGCCGCCGTGATCCGGATGAGCTGCCCGCGCTCGTGCATCTGCGCGATGGTGCCGGCGCCGACGAAACCCATGCCGGAGCGCAGGCCACCGACGAGCTGGTGCGCCACCGCCGACAGCGGGCCCCGGTAGGGCACCTGGCCCTCGATGCCCTCGGGCACGAGCTTGTCGTCGGAGAGCACGTCGTCCTGGAAGTAGCGGTCCTTCGAGAACGACCGGGCCTGCCCGCGCGACTGCATCGCGCCGAGCGAGCCCATGCCACGGTATGACTTGTACTGCTTGCCGTTGATGAAGATCAGCTCGCCCGGACTCTCCTCGCAACCGGCCAGCAGGCTGCCCAGCATCACGCTGTCGGCGCCGGCCACGATCGCCTTGGCGATGTCACCCGAGTACTGCATGCCGCCGTCGCCGATGACCGGCACGCCGAGCGGCCGGCAGGCCCGCGCCGCGTCCATGATCGCGGTCACCTGGGGCACACCGACGCCGGCCACGACCCGGGTGGTGCAGATCGAGCCCGGTCCGACGCCGACCTTCACCGCGTCGGCACCCGCCTCGGCGAGCGCCTTGGCGCCCGCGTAGGTGGCGACGTTGCCGCCGACCACGTCGACGGATGGGACGTCGCGCTTGATCCGCGCCACCATCTCGAGCACCTGCCGGTTGTGCCCGTGCGCGGTGTCCACCATCAGCACGTCGACGCCGGCATCGATCAGGGTGCGGGCCCGCTTGTACCCGTCCTCGCCGACGCCGACCGCCGCCGCGACCCGCAGCCGGCCCGCCTCGTCCTTGGTGGCGCGCGGGAACTGCTCGCTCTTGGCGAAGTCCTTGACGGTGATCAGCCCGCGCAGCCGGCCGCCCTCGTCGACGATCGGCAGCTTCTCCACCTTGTGCTGGCGCAACAGCCCGAGCGCGGTCTCCTTGTCGATGCCGACCCGTGCGGTGACGAGCGGCATCTTGGTCATCACGTCACGCACGAGAGCGTTCTTGTCGGTGACGAAGCGCATGTCGCGGTTGGTCACGATGCCGACCAGCGCCCCGTCGGCGTCGGTCACCGGCGCGCCGGAGATGCGGTATCGGCCGCACAGCGCGTCGACCTCGCCGAGGGTGTCGTCCGGCGAGCAGGTGATCGGGTTGGTGACCATGCCGGACTCGGAGCGCTTCACCAGGTCGACCTGCGAGGCCTGGTCCTCGATCGACAGGTTGCGGTGCAGGGTGCCGATGCCGCCCTGCCGGGCCATCGCGATCGCCATCCGCGCCTCGGTGACGGTGTCCATCGCGCTGGAGACCAGCGGAATGTGGATGCGGACGTTGCGCGTGAGCTGGGTCGAGGTATCCACGGCGCTGGGCACGACATCGGACTCGGCGGGCAGCAGGAGCACGTCGTCGAAGGTCAACCCGAGCGGCAGCGAACGGCTGTCCAGATCCATGGAGTAAATCCCAGCTCTCGGTGGGCGGGCGGGTTCGTTCATCGTACCCATCCAGCGATTGGTGCCCTGCGGGGCGCCGATTGGTGTCGGGGCCGGCGCACGACCCTGTTCGGGGCTACGGTGAAGGGGTGCAGGACGAGCCCATCGACCCGTTCGCCGGCGACCCGGCGGACCCGAGCGCCGATCTCGACGCGACCGACGACGTCACCGACCCGCTGACCGAGGCGGAGCGGCAGGACGTGCTGGAGGACCTCGCGGATCTCGAGATCTACCAGGCGCTCCTGACCCCCATTGGCATCCGGGGGCTCGTCATCGAGTGCGAAGACTGCCACGAGCCCCACTATTTCGACTGGGACCTGCTGCGGGCCAACCTCAAGCACCTGCTCACGTCCGGCCGGCCCCGCGTGCACGAGCCCGCCTACGACCCCGATCCCGACCATTACGTCACCTGGGAGTACGCGCGGGGTTACGCTGACGGAGTGCACGACGCGCTCGCCGATGCCACCGACGACGGCGAGCGGTGACGGCGGCCGCGTTTACATGATGTTGATGCGTGCCGCCGTTTAGGTCGCCTGACCGCGGGGTACCGACCCCGCATGTCGAGACCCGCTAGCTCACCAGCCCGGCGCGGAACGCCGAGGCCACCGCATGCGCGCGGTCCCGTGCTCCGAGCTTGCGAAACAACCGCCTCGCGTGGGTCTTGACCGTGTCCTCGGAGACATACAGGTCCCGGCCGATCTCGGCGTTGCTCTTGCCGTCCGCCATGCCGCGCAGCACCTGCAACTCGCGCTCGGTCAGCTCGACCCGCCGCCGTGGCACGTCGGCCGCGATGTCGCCGCGCTGGTGCGGGACGGCGGTCGCGGTGCGCACCGGCGCGGTGGTCGTCACCGGGCGGGCGTTGGCCGCCACCGCGCGGCCGGCGGGGGCGAACGCGCCGGTGTTGGTGTTGGGCTGCGCGAGGCAGGCCGGCTGGGTCAGCAGGAGCAGCACCGTCTTGGTGACGAGCGTCACCGGGTCGGTGTGGTCGGCCCGGATCACGCCCCGCGCCCCGGCGGCGATCGCCGCGGCCGCCGTACGCGGCTCCTCGGCGCCGAAGAACACGACGGTCGCGCCCGGCGCGGCGGACAGTGCCCGCCGGGTGAAGTCGGCGCTGTCCGGGCGCGCCACCGAGGTGTCCACCAGCACCAGCTCGGCCGGCTCGGCCGCCAGCTGGGTCACCGCGTCTGCCGCGGTGAGCGCTGTCCGCACCGCGGAACCGATGCCCAGCCGAGCTGCCGACGCCCCGATCGTCTGGGCGGCCAGCGGGGTCTTCACACAGACCAGGACCGTACGCAACATGACTCCCCTCTCCTCTGAGGGGACCACAAAATGGGCAAATCAGTATCACCTTCCCCGGAATCGCCCCTCGCCCGTACAACGCGAGCACGTAGCTGACGGCAACGGGTGGTTTGCCAGTGGCGTTTTCGGACAGACAAATAACGCCTCTACGGAAGGGGGGAGCGCATGACAAACGTCGCGCGGCTGCCCGGTCCCATAGCCGACATTTGGGATTGGCAGCGCATGGGACTGTGTCGGGGCCGCGACAGCGCCCAGTTCTTCCACCCCGACGGTGAGCGGGGCGCGTCCCGCAGCCGGCGTGAAGCCACGGCGAAGCAGCTGTGCCAGAGCTGCCCGGTCCGTGCCGAGTGCGCGGCCCACGCCCTGGTCACCCGCGAGCCCTACGGCGTGTGGGGCGGGTTCACCGAGGCCGAGCGGCTGCGGCTGCTCGCCGCGGGCTGGGAGGACGCGGCTGACCGTCAGCGGGCCCGCGTCGACGTCGGCCGGCTGGAGGCCCGTCTCGGCCTGCGCCCCGCGCCCCCGCGCCCGGCGGTGCCGGCTGCGCGTGGCGCCGCCGCGCCTTCACGCGGGACCGCCGCGCCTTCACGCGGGACCGCCGCTCCTTCGCGCGGGACCGCCGCGCCTTCCCACGGCGCGGTGACGCCGCGGGGAGGGGTCACGTCCGGTCCGCGGGCCGTCCCGCCGTACGGTGCGGTCCCGCCGGGCCGCCGGGCCGTCCCGCCGCACGAAACGACGCCCGCATCGCGGCGCGCGGTCCCGCCCGCCGCTTCCACGGCGCCACGGAACACGGTCCCGACCGTCCTGGCGCCGCGCAGCGTACTGCCGGCCCCGCGATCCGGGGTCGCTCCCCGGCCGGCGGTCGCCCACTAGCTACCCGTCGATCAAGGAAGAGTGGCGGCCCGAAATGGGCCGCCACTCTTCGTTGATCGACGCCTGTTCGGCGCTCAGGCCACCGTGACGTCGACGTGGTGCCAGCCGGTCGCGCCGTCCGGCACCGGCGGCTGCTCGGCCTCGGGCTGCGTCTGGCCGGCGTTGTCGGTCGCCCGCACCGTCAGCCGGTGCCGGCCCGGCGGCGCGTCCCACTCGTAGCTCCACTGCCGCCACGTGTCGATCGAGGGAACCGCCGCCAGCCGGGCCTCCTGCCAAGGGCCGTCGTCCACGCGTACCTCGACTTTGGAAATGCCGCGGTGCTGGGCCCACGCGACTCCGGCGACCACGACGCCGCCGCGCTTGGGCGACGCGCCGTCGCGGGGCGTGTCGATGCGCGACTGCGTCTTGATCGGAGCCCGCTGTGCCCAGCCCCGGCGGATCCAGTACGCGTCGAAGTCGGCGAAACTGGTCAGCTCCAGCTCGGCCAGCCATTTCGTCGCGGACACGTACCCGTAGAGCCCTGGGACGACCATCCGCACCGGGAAGCCGTGCTTGACCGGCAGCGGCCCCCCGTTCATGCCGACGGCGAGCAGCGCATCGCGGCCGTCGAGCAGCGCCTCGGTCGGCGTGCCCGCGGTGAACCCGTCCACCGAGCGGCTGACCACCTGATCGGCGCCGTCCAGCGGCCCGGCCTCGGCGAGAAGATCTTGTATTGATACGCCCAACCAGCGCGCGTTGCCGATCAGCGAGCCGCCGACCTCGTTGGAGACGCAGGCGAGGGTGATGTAGCGCTCGACCATCGGCCGCCGCAGCAACTCCGCAAAGGTGATCGTCAACGGCTTGCGTACCCGGCCGTGGATGCGCAGCGTCCAGGTCGCGGGGTCGACCTGCGGCACCGAGAGCGCGGTGTCGATGAGGTAGAAGTCGCGTCCACTGGTGACGAACGGCGCCAGGTCCGGCCGGCGCAGGTCCACCCCGGCCGGCAGCGACGGTGCCGGGCTGGCGGGGGCGGGCAGCGCGACGGCGGCGCGGGCGGCGGACACGTCGCGGCGGGTGGCCAGCCAGCGACCGGCCACGCCGGCGATCAGACCGGCGCCGAGCGCCCCGCCGGCGAACTGGAGAAACCGCCGCCGGTCCGCGGTCCCGGCCGGCGCGGCACCGCCGTCGACGCCGGACCTTCCGGGACCCCGCAGGAGGGCGGCGAGGACCCCGGCCCCGGCCAGCGCGCCGACCAGTGACGGCAGGACGGCCGTCCAGCCCGCGCCGTGCCGGGTGACGGCGGCGACCGCGCCCACGACACCGAGCAGCACGACGCCGGCGAGCCCGTACGCCAGGCGGCGCAGCGCGAGCACACCGACGGCCGCGGCGAACGCGGCGACGAACAGAGCGGTGCCGACCAGCAGCGCGATCTTGTCGTAGGTGTAGAAGACGCGGACCGCGAAGTCCTTGACCGCCCCGGGCACCGCGTCGACCACGACGCCACCGACCGCCACGAGGGGCGCCGAGCGCCCGCCGGTGAGGACCGCGAGCAACTCCGCCACGCCGAGCGCCACCGCGCCGGCCGCGAGCCCGGCCAGGGCGCCGTACTTCCGCTTCACGGACCGAGTGTGGTCGCCGCCGCGCCCACACATAAGGGCCCGTAACAGGTCCCTAATAACTCGATCGCCAGAACTGTCGGAAAGTTGTGGCGATCATGCGCGAACGGCCGGCCCACCGCGCGGGTGGACCGGCCGTTGCGGCAGATCTAGAAACCGGGGCCGTGCTGGTGGCCGTGCCCGTGCGGGGACGGGCTGACCGGCTCCGAGGCCTTCGGCTTCTCCACCACGAGGCTCTCCGTGGTGAGCAGCAGCCCGGCGATCGACGCGGCGTTGGAGACCGCGCTGCGGGTCACCTTGACCGGGTCGACGATGCCGGCCTTGCTCAGGTCGACGTACTCGCCCGTTTCGGCGTTCAGGCCGGTGCCCCACTCGCTGGCACGGACCTTCTCCACCACCACGTACCCGTCGTGGCCGGCGTTCTGCGCGATCCAGCGCAGCGGCTCGGCGAGTGCCTTGCGCACGATCGACACGCCGACCGCCTCGTCACCGGTGCGGTCGAGGTTCTTGTCGAGCACCGACGCCACGTGCACGAGGGCGGCGCCGCCACCGGGGACGATGCCCTCCTCCACGGCAGCCTTGGTCGCGGAGATCGCGTCCTCGATGCGGTGCTTGCGCTCCTTGAGCTCGACCTCGGTGGCCGCGCCGACCTTGATGACGGCGACGCCGCCGGAGAGCTTCGCGAGGCGCTCGTTCAGCTTCTCCTTGTCCCAGTCGGAGTCGGCCGCCTCGACCTCTTTGCGCAGCTGCTCGACGCGCGCGGAGATGTCGGCCTCGGTGCCTGCGCCGTCAACGACCGTGGTGGTGTCGTTGGTGACGACGACGCGGCGGGCCCGGCCGAGCTGCTCCACGCCGACCTGGTCGAGCTTGTACCCCAGCTCGGAGGCGATCAGCTCGCCACCGGTGAGGATTGCCAGGTCCTGCAGCATCGCCTTGCGGCGGTCACCGAAGGCCGGAGCCTTGACCGCGACCACCTTGAGGGTCTTGCGGATGGAGTTGACGACCAGGGTGGACAGTGCCTGGCCCTCGACGTCCTCGGCGACGATCAGCAGCGGCTTGCCGGTCTGGACCACCTTCTCCAGCAGCGGCAGCAGCTCCTCGATCGCGCTGATCTTCTGCGTGGTGATCAGGATGTACGGGTCCTCGAGGACCGCCTCGGCGGCCTCCGGGTCGGTCTGGAAGTACGGCGAGAGGTAGCCCTTGTCGAACTGCATACCCTCGGTGACCTCGAGCTCGGTGGAGAGCGTCGAGCCTTCCTCGACCGTGATGACGCCTTCGCGGCCCACCCGGTCCATCGCCTCGGCGATCAGGTCGCCGATCGCCGGGTCCTGCGCCGAGACGGTCGCCACCTGGGCGATCTCGGTGTGGCTGGCGACGTCGGCGGCCCGGGCGCGCAGCGCCTCGGCGACCGCGTCGGCGGCCGCGTCGATGCCACGCTTGAGGCCGATCGGGTTGATCCCCGCCGCCACGCTGCGCAGACCCTCGCGGACCATGGCCTGGGCGAGCACGGTGGCGGTGGTCGTGCCGTCACCGGCGACGTCGTTGGTCTTGGAGGCGACCTCCTTGACCAGCTGGGCACCCAGGTTCTCGTACGGGTTGGTCAGCTCGATTTCCTTGGCGATGGTCACGCCGTCGTTGGTGATGGTGGGAGGGCCGAACTTCTGTTCCAGGACGACGTTGCGCCCCCGCGGGCCGAGGGTGACCTTGACGGCGTCGGCCAGCCGGTTGACACCGTGCTCGAGCAGGTGCCGGGCGTCGTCCGCGAAGCTCAGGATCTTCGCCATATGTGGTTCCCTTCACGGGCCACCGCCCCGGTGCCGGTGCGCGATGCGCGCCGGTGCCGGGGCGGTGTCCACGGGTTCTAGTTGGTCACTTCTCGATGACCGCGAGGACGTCCCGGGCGGAGAGCACGAGGTACTCCTCGCCGCCCCACTTGACCTCGGTGCCTCCGTACTTCGAGTAGATCACCGTGTCGCCGACCTGCACGTCGACGGGGATCCGGTTGCCCTTGTCGTCGAAGCGACCGGGGCCCACAGCGAGGACAGTGCCCTCCTGCGGCTTCTCCTTCGCGGTGTCGGGGATCACGAGGCCCGACGCCGTCGTAGTCTCGGCCTCGTTGGCTTGGACCAGAACGCGATCCTCGAGCGGCTTGATCGCAACCTTCGTCGCGGTAGTCACGGGCATACCCTCCTGGGGTATTGAGTCTGCGTACCTCACGCCGCCTGGGGCTTCCGTCGTCGCGGGTGCCGGAAGACCCGGGCTGGGCACTTCGTGTCTGGCACCCTCAGACTGAGAGTGCTAATCGGAGGTTATGCCGACCGCTAGCACTCCGTCAAGGAGAGTGCCAACG
>WNFX01001591.1_pt1 | contig 23334 bp, 19 predicted proteins | sample 5400111 | NCBI WGS metagenome assembly WNFX01 (sample SAMN13153363, study PRJNA577476) | soil metagenome | isolation source: 40 cm soil or saprolite under grassland replicate 1 | place: USA:California | collected 2016-06-15
GGTGCTGCGAAAAATCGTGTGATAGACCCAACCCGCCGGTGGCTCGTTTTCGAATGAACCCATCTCGTCCATGAACTGCTTCTCGTGTCCAGGCTTGAGGCGATACCTTGCGACGGTGCCGAACATCACTCTTCTCCTCCTGCTGATCCTCCTGCTGATGTCGCCTCGATCGTAAGCCTCCCGTCACGCGCGGGTACTGGCGTCAACTCACCGAGCGATTGTGATCGAGGATTGACGCTCGGGAGTTTGTAAATCCGTTGCATTCGGGGTGGGACGCGTTGCTTCCTATTGAGATGCGGGGCCGCCCGAACAGATGTGCCCCGTAACCTTGGAGGCGGATCGATGCCGAACTACCGGCAGGCCGTCATCTCTGCGGTATGTCTGACCCTCCCGCTGATCGCGGCGGCATGCAGCCTCGTGCCGTCCAGCGGCCAGGCCGACCTGGCGCCCACGCTCGAGTTCCAGGACGAGCCGGGTGGACCCGTGGCCTTTCAGTCCGGCCAGCCGGTGCCCACCTTCGACCGCGAGCCACGTCTGCGTGCCGAGCTCGACGGGGCCTGGCGCTTTGACCCGCAAAGCCTGGACACCAACCTCAGCCTGACCAACCGCAAGAGCGCGATGAAGGGACTCGAGGCCGAGCTCGGCCCTCGCGGCGCAGCCGACTACGACGCATCGAGCTGGCAGACCGTGCAGGTGCCCGGCTCCTTCAACCCACCGCCGGATCGATCCCTCACCGGCGGCTTCTACCGGATTGACTTCCGCCTCGGCCCCGGCTGGACAGACCAGTACGCCATGCTCAAGTTCGGTGCTGTGAGGTACTTGGCGGACGTATGGCTGAATGGCCATTACCTTGGCTATCACGAAGGTGGCGACACTCCCTTCGCCCTCGAAGCGACGAGCGCTCTGCGGACCGACGAGACCAACAACCTCGTCGTCCGCGTCGACAACCCCGAGTGGGGGACACGCGACGACATCGTGCCCTGGGGTCTCGCCGATTGGTGGAACTACGGCGGAATCGTCGGCGACGTCTGGCTCGAAGCGGTCCCGGCGCTCAGCGCAGTGCGAGCCGACGTCATGCCTCACCTCGACGGCGCGGACATCTCGATCGTCGTCCAGCATCGAGGCAAAGACATGGTCAACGCGGGCGTCCAGGTGAAGCTATGGCCAGCCCAGGTCAACGCGGGCGACCGGCTCAACCCCGACGCTTCGAGCCTGATCCCAGCCGATGCGAAACCGCTGCTCGACCATCACACCGACATCGGCGAGGTCAGCGGGACCTCGGTGTTTCGCGTGCCCGCGCCGTTTTCCATTCGCTCGGCAGACCTGTGGAGCCCAAGCCTGCCCGCGCTCTACGTGCTGCAGGCCACCGTCATCGCAAACGACGAACCAGTCGATGACCTGTTCACGAGCTTCGGCCTCCGACAGGTGAAGGTCGATGCCACGGCGCCGAGAATCCTTCTCAACGGCTCGCCGATCGCGTTCAACGGCGTCGCGATGCACGAGGAGCGACAGACTCCGGTGAACCACGGAGCGCCGGCCGGTGGGCCGCTCACGTCGACTGCCGAGATCGCGTCGATTCTCACCCGGGCGATCAACGTGCACGCCGACATGATCCGCGTCGACCACCATCCACCCAACCAGATGCTGCCGCTCCTTGCGGATCGGCTTGGCCTCGCGGTGTGGGAGGAGATCCCCCTCTACCACTACACTCCGCAGACCTTTTCGATCGCGATGGATCGCGGCATCCCGCAGCAGATGCTGGCCGAGATGGACCTGCGCGACTTCAACCGGCCGAGCGTGCTGTTCCACGGATTCGCCAACGAGTCGACCGGTGAATCCGAACGTGCGAACGCGCTGAAGACGCTCCGCGACCTCGATCGGCGCATCGACGGCACGCGGCTCACCGGTCAGGCCGCGTACGGCACCGATCCGTCCGACCCCACGAGCTCCAACCTCGACGTCGCCGGGTACACCTTCTACTACGGCGTGCTTTATGGCGGCCGTCTCTCGGCGGCCTCTGTCCAGGATGCCCTCCTGCAGGCGCATCGGACTTACCCAAAAAAGCCCATCATGGTTCTCGAGTACGGCCATTGGGCCGATACCTCGTGGGATGAGGGGCAGCAGACGCGGGTCTTCAACACGTACTACGGCCAGCTGGCGGCGAGCTTCGACACCAGGCAGGAAGGATTTGTCGGCGCCGCGGTGTGGTGGACGCTCGACGACTACTGGACCCAGCGCCCGGGCATCGCGGTCGAGGCATTCGGCCTTTACCGACCCAACGGCTCCATTCGGCCAGCCGGCTCCGCGGCGAGCCGAATGTTCGCGCGCACCGCACCCTCGACGCCGCCCGCGAGCGTGCGCACGGCAGGCGTCGCGGTCGCCATCGTTCCCGGCGCTAGACATGCCCTCCTGCTTCCCTACATCGCCTACGGATTTGCCCTTCCGGCGCTGCTGCTGATGGTCGCGATCTTCGCGCTCTCGAGGCTGAGGCGGCCGGCATGGTGAACGATTTCCTCGTCCGCCTTTCGATTCGCAGCGCGATGTTTGCCGGTGCGATCACAGGCTTCGTGTTCGGACTGTTCGCCGGGGGGCTGCTGGGCGCGCTGGTGAGCTGGTTTGCGGGCGCGATCGTCGACTGGCAGGCACAGCTCGGCTTCAGCCTCGGCGTCGCGCAGCAGCTGCTTCCGCTCGGCGACCAGGCCAAGTCGTTGGAGTCGGTGTCCGACCGATGGTTCCTCGTCATCCCGGGGCTCGGGCTGGCGGCCGGGATCTTTGGAGCCGCGATCGGATTGCTGGCCGGCGGTCTGTGGGCGGCGCTGGTCAACCTCGGAGTGCTGCCCATCCAGGTCACCGTCTACCGCAGCGGGGAGACGCCGATGCGGCGAGCCACGGACAAGCCGGCACGGCGCCGGAAGGCAGTCGGCGAGTAGTAGCCTAAGGCGCGTGATCGAGACCCGCATCCACGGTTCGGTGGAGGCCGGTTTCGAGCCCGTGCAGGACGCCTTCGCGGCGAACTTCGAGCGCTTTGGTGAAGTGGGCGCCGCATGCTGCGTCTATGCAGATGGGCGCCCGGTGGTCGATGTCTGGGGCGGCACGACGAAGCCAGGCGGCGAGAAGCCTTATTCGGCCGACACGCTGCAGATGGTCATGTCTTCGACCAAGGGCGTCGTCGCGGTGGCGGCCCACATGCTGGCCCAGGAGGGCAGGCTCGATTTCGAGGCCCCGGTCACGAGGTACTGGCCGGAGTTCGGCGCGGAAGGGAAGCACGACATGCCGGTCCGCTGGTTGTTCAGCCATCGCGCGGGACTCCCTGCGGTCGACACGCCGCTCACCCTCGAGGACGTCCTGGCGTGGGATCCCGTCGCCTCCGCGCTGGCGGCGCAGCGGCCGCTCTGGGAGCCGAACACGGCGCACGGCTATCACGTGGGAACGTACGGCTGGCTCGCGGGCGAGGTGATCCGGCGGATCACGGGCCTCTCCGTGGGTGCGTATGTGGCCGAGCACATCGCGCGTCCCCTGGACCTCGACCTGTGGATCGGATTGCCCGAATCGGCCGAGAATCGCGTCGCCCCCATCCTGGCCCCGCCGCCGCCTCCGCCCGGCGCGCAGCTGGACGTCTTCACGGCGCGGATGCTCGACCCGAACACGCTGCTGCACAAAGCCTTCGTCAACCCGGCGCTGCCCGCGACGGCATTCAACGAGCGTGCCTTCCACGCGGCGGAGATCCCCGCGGCCAACGGCGTCACCAACGCACGGTCGCTGGCCCGCATGTATGCAGCGACCTTTGGCGAGGTGGACGGGGTTCGCCTCCTGCGCCAGGAGGCGCTCGAAGATGCCACCCGCCCGCAGTCCGCCGGTGAGGACGTCGTGCTCGGCTACGAGACGCGCTATGCGACCGGATTTCAGCTCTCGTTCCCGTTCCGTCCGATGGCCGGCGAGGGATCCTTCGGCCACTACGGGATGGGTGGCTCCGTCGGCTTTGCTCACCCCCGCCGAGGCTTCGCCTTTGCTTACGTCATGAACCAGATGCTGCCCTCAGGCGGGGTCGACCCCCGAACCCGAAGCCTTATCGAGGCGCTGCTGGGCTGCTTGTAGGCCGACTTCTCGGTCCTCGTCCTAAGATGCAGTCGCCGGTGGAAGGGCGATGAACACGGCCGACCTGGTCTTCGGAGTCTGCCTCCTCATCGGAGGCAGCCTCTTACTGCTGACGCTGATCTTCGACGACCTGCTGGGCGGGCTCCTCAACGTGGTCCATCTCGGCTTCGACCTCGGCGGCGTCTCGCCGACCCCGGTGCTGCTCGGATTCATCGCCATGTTCGGCGTTGGAGGCCTGCTCGGCGAGCACAGCTTCAACGCCGGCGTTGGCGGCTCGACGCTGATCGCGGTCGTTGCGGGTTTGACCGGCTCGGGCGTCGTGTTTGTGGCCTTCAAGGCCCTCGGTCAGGCCGAATCGACGGAGTCCTTCAGCCTCCAGGACATGATCGGCTCGACGGGCCGCGTCTCCGTCGCCATCCCGGCGAACCGATTCGGAACCGTACTGATCAGCTTCGCGGGCGCCTCGCACAACATGGGCGCCACCGCCGACACCGAGATTCCCGCCGGCCGTGTCGTCAAGGTCGTTGGCGTGGCCGGCAACAACCTGGTCGTGGAGTCAGCCCCCGTTACGAGTTCTGGAGGAGCACGATCCGATGCCTGAGTTCCTGACCTCAACCCCGTTCCTGGTGGTCGCCGGCGCAATCATCCTCATCCTGCTGCCCGCGTTCGTCGCCGGGCGCTATCACGTGGCCGGTGCCAATGAGGCGCTGATCGTCGCCGGTTCGCGCGGCGCCAAGGTCCGCGACGAGAAGGGCCAGACGGTCTCCGCGCGAGGCGACAAGGGCGTGAAGGTCGTGGTCGGCGGGGGCACCTTCGTGCTGCCGCTCCTCAACCGGGTCGGACGCCTGAAGTTGACCGCGCGCCAGATCGCCGTCCAGCTGACCGACGCGGTCACAAGCCAGGGCATCAAGGTGCAGGTCCAGGGCGTGGCGACGTTCAAGATCGGCCGCGACGTCGAATCCCTCCGCAATGCTGCAGAGCGGTTCCTGGACGCCAAGCCAGAGCAGGTCGATTCCATCGTCAAAAACGTGCTCGAAGGGTCCCTTCGGTCAATCGTGGGCACGCTGACCATCGAAGAGCTGATCCGCGACCGGCAGAAGCTCCTGCAGCAGGTGCAGGACGCGGCGAAGGGCGACCTCGCGACCAGCGGTTTGCAGATCGACGCCTTCACGATCCAGAGTTTTTCTGACGAATCGAACTACATCGAGCTTCTTGGTCAGCAGAGCGTCGCGACCGTGTCGCGAGATGCACGCATGGCGAAGGCCTCGACCGACCAGGAGGCTGCGGTTCGCGAAGCCGAGGCTCAGCAGATCAAGATCAACGCGGCGCGCGACGTCTCACTCCGAGAGGCCGAGACGCGCACCCAGGTGGCGGCGGCGCAGGCGCGCGCCGACCAGGCCGGGCCCCTGGCCCAGGCCGAAGCGACGCGGGAGGTCGTCCGCAAGCAGACCGAGCTCGCTCAGCTGGAGGCTGAGCGAAAGGAGAAAGAGCTTCTTTCCTCGACGGTCAAGCCCGCCGCGGCGGACGCCCAGGCGGTCATCGCGCGGGCGGAGGGCGCCAAGCGCGCTCGCATCGCGGCCGCGGAGGCTGATGCCGAGACCACCCGGCTGGAAGGCGGGGCGGAGGCCCAGATCGTGCTGACCAAAGGCGAGGCGGAGGCCAAGGCGCTCGCCATGCGCGCCGACGCCTACAAGCAGTTCAACGAGGCGGCCCTCATCCAGACCGTGCTTGCGGCGCTGCCGGACATCGTCCGCGCGGCTGCCGAACCGATGGGCAAGATCGATTCCCTGACAGTGATGAGCGCGGACGGGGCGTCGGACATCGTCCGTAATGCGACGCGGGCGATGATCGAGTCGACGACCGCAATCAAGGGGCTGACGGGCCTCGACGTCCCGAATTTGATCGGCGGCGCGCTCGGCAGGACCTTCGGCGAGCGGACCGGCGACGGGGAGAAGGCCGGTGAGTCGGCCTCGGAAAAGATCACCGAGATCGCCGCGCAGGGCCTGACGACGCTCAAGTCGCAGGCCGCGCACGACGCCGCGGTGGCCAAGGCTGCGATCGACGAAGCGGCTGCGAAGGTGGCCGCCGAGCAAGAGAAGGTCAAGGAGGCGGCGCACAACTGGGAGGTGGTCGCCGAAACAAAAGGTGAGGGGGCCGCTGCCAAAGTCGGGGCCACCACGGGCAAGGTGGAGGGCGCAGCTGCAAAGGTCGCGCCGACCGACGGGAACCTGGCGAACTGGGCCAAGTGGCTGGCGGACCAGCTGCGCCGCATTCCTGACATCCAGGTCTATGACGCGCTGCGGCTGATGGACCTCGAGTCGCGGGGTCCCGCCACGGCCCGCGGCGTATGGGCCACCGCCAAAGAGGTGCTGGCGCGGGACTACGGCAAGGTCACCATCGGCGAGCTCTTGCAGCGGTTCCACGCCTAGGTTGCCGCCGCTCAAAAGCAGGAAGCCCGCTTGCGCGAGCTTCCCAAGGCTGGGGTGGGGGCGTGATGTCGATTCTTGTGGCCGCTTTACCGACCGACTATATGGTAGCACATGGCCTCTCAATCCACAACATATAGACACCTGGGGATAAGTGGCTTGAAGCTGCCGCTCCCGCTCGACATGGAGCCGATGCTTTCGGCCATCTCGGAGAAGGGAATTCCCAGGGGAGACGGCTGGGAGTACGAGCCGAAATGGGACGGCTTCCGCACGCTGGTGTACCGCGATGGGGACGAGGTCGCCCTGATGAGCCGGGGCGGCAGACCGATGACTCGTTACTTCCCGGAGCTGCTGCCGGCCTTCCGCGCTCTCAAGGAGGCGAAGCTGGTCCTGGACGGCGAGGTGGTCGTGGTCGGAGCAAACGGCCTGGATTTTGGTGCGCTGCAGCAGCGCGTCCATCCGGCGGAGTCGCGCGTGCGAATGCTCAGCGAGGCGACCCCGGCCTGGTTCGTCGCGTTCGACCTCCTCGCCGCGGGCGCCACAGACCTGCGCAGCCAGACGCTCGGCGAGCGGCGGAAGCGCCTCGAAAAGCTGCTCAAGGGAGTCAAGAAGCCGATCTTCATGACGCCCTACACGCGCGACCCCAAGCAGGCTGAGGATTGGTTCGAGAAATTCGAAGGCGCTGGTCTCGATGGCGTCATCGCCAAGTCATGGGACGGGCAATATGTGCCCGGCAAACGGTTCTGGGTCAAGGTCAAGCACCAACGGACGGCCGACTGCGTCGTCATCGGCTGGCGCAAGACGAGCGATGGGTCAACCCTAGGCGCGCTTCTGCTCGGCCTTTACGACAAGAAAGGCACGATGCACTACGTGGGCCACACGTCGTCGTTCAACGCCGCCGAACGCAAGGAATTGATCGCGAAGCTCAAGCCGCTGCAAACCGAGATCCCCGAAGAGGAGTGGAAGGTGAATCCCGGCCGAATGCCGGGCGGCCTCAGCCGATGGTCGCGGGGCAAGGACACGGAATGGGTCGCGGTTCGGCCCGAGCTGGTCTGCGAGGTGACCTACGACAAGCTCGAAGCGGGCGAGCGGTTCCGCCACGCAACTGGATTCCTGCGCTGGCGCACCGACAAACCGCCCAAGAGATGCACCTTCGACCAGATCACGTCAGTTGCCGAGTTCGACGTGCGAGGGATTTTCGGGAGCCAGTAGCAGCGGGCGCGCGCCCGGCCCGCCAGGTCCGTAGTAGCGCATCGCAGCCCGGCCAAGTCCTGTCACGGCAATCCAGTCGAAGCCCGCTCCGAGGCCGAGGCCGACGCCCAGCGGCACGACGCGCGCCGCGAGCTTGGCCGCACCCGTGGTCGCAAACCGGGCCAGGACTCGGGTGATGAACCGGCCCGAGCCATGAGCGACGAGAAGGCTCGGCACGCGGCGAAACGCAGCGATGGCCAGACGCTCGCCGCCCGCGACCAGGACGTCCTCGCGCAGCTTCAGCGCGCCGCTCGTCACGCCGACCACGACCAGCGCCTCGAGCACTCGATCTTCGGAGCCCATCAGCTCGCGGCCGAAGATCATCGCGATGCCGAGCACGAGCTCGATCTCCTGCTCCAGCGCGTAAAGCGTCTGACTCGCCACGGTGCCCACGGCGAAGGCGGTGCCCAGGCCTGGCGCGATCGCGGTCGCTCCGCTCAATGCTCCCGTGGCCGCCACGCGGCGCCTCGTCGAGCGGATCAGCTCATGCGCCAGCTGGTCGCTGGTGTGGTGAGGGTGAGCGGCGCGCAGGTGCATCACCTTGGCCCGAATGGCCGGCTCGCGGGCCTTCATCGCGTGGTCGAGGGATTTCAGGATGGGGCGAACCTGAGGTGGGAGCTGTTCGAGGTCCATCCGGGCGAAGCCTACCGCACCTCCTCTAATGCGAAGGAGTCGCGTTGTCCTGCGCCACGTTCGTATCCGCAGTTGCGACTTTGTCGCGATAAGCCTTAGGCTCTCAGTCGTGGCCTCGACAAGGATGATGCTCACCCAATCGTTTGACCGGGGAGAGCGCAGCCGGCTGGCGGCCTTATTCGGTTCGATCGGTGTCTTGCATCTGCTCGGCTGGGGACTGCTGCTCATCTATGGCGCAAGCCATCCAGGGTTCATGTGGCTGGGCGGCGTCGCCTACATGCTCGGCTTGCGGCACGCGTTTGACGCGGACCACATCTCGGCGATCGACAACACCACGAGACGCCTGCTGCAGGGCGGGAAGAAACCGCTCGGGGTTGGGTTCTTCTTCTCTCTCGGCCACTCGACGGTGGTGTTCCTTGTCGCCGTCGCGCTCGGCCTTGCAGTCAGGTGGGTCGTGCAGGGAGTCGTGAGCGACGGCGGCGAGCTGCGCAGCATCGGGGGCGCGATAGGAACGTCGGTCTCGGGCGCGTTCTTGATTCTCATCGGTGTCCTGAACCTGCTGGTCCTGATCGACCTGATCCGCGTCTACCGCAAGATGCGCAACGGCGAGTACGACCGAGCGTCACTGGAGGAGGAGGTGACGACCGGCGGGCTGATGATGCGGATCTTCGGTCGGATGTTCCGCGTCATCGAGCACAGCTGGCAGATGTATCCCGTCGGCTTCCTGTTCGGGCTCGGCTTCGACACCGCGTCGGAGGTCGCGTTCCTTGCGGTGTCAGCCGGAGCCGCGGCCCAGGGACTGCCGTTCGCGGCGATCGTTTCGCTGCCGCTGATCTTTGCGTCCGGAATGTGCCTGATGGACACCATGGATGGCGCCTTCATGTCCAAGGCGTATGCATGGGCGTTCTCGAGCCCCATTCGCAAGGTCTTCTACAACCTGACGATCACGTCCCTCTCCGTGTTCGTCGCTCTTTTCGTCGGCGTGGTGGAGCTGGTTCAGATCCTGGTCCACGTCCTCAGGCTGCGCGGGCCGATCTTCGACCGGATCGCGCAGTTCGACTTCCTCGGCGTGGCGGGCTACGTCATCGTTGCCGCGTTCGTGATCACATGGGGCGCCGCGATCGTGTTCTACAAGGTGCGCCGCATCGACGAGCGCTGGAGCGCTGCCATCGACAAGGTGGCCTGATCGCCTAGCTCGACGGCGCGATGTTCTGGTTATGCCGGAACACGTTTGTCGGGTCGTAGCGAGACTTGATCTCGGAAAGTCTCTCCAGCGTCCGACCTGGGTACGCGTCGCGGATCCGGGACGGCCAGTCGACCGTCATGAAGTTCACGTACGCGCCGGGCCGGCCGTTCTGCAGAACCGTCCGGAAGTCCTCCGCCCACGCCTGGTTGTCGGCGGCCTCCTCCGCGTGGTCGAAGAGGGCGGCGACGTTGACCATGATCCGACGGGCGCGGTGTGCATAGGCCGTCGCGTCGGAAGGCACCCGAGAGATGGCCCCGCCGAGCACGCGGATCTGCGCCACCTGGAACTTTGCCTGTGACGCTTCGAGGTGTTCGACGATCGTCTGCGCGACGCTTCGATCGACGGTGTCGACGAACAGGTTGCGGCTTGCCGCGATCGGGTGGTAGTTCGGGTCCTCCGGCGGATAGATCTCCGCATAGGGCATCGGCCGAAGCATGTCGGCGATAGGCTCGGCCAGCGCGCGGAACGGAGCCAGTGCCCGCTCACCGGCATCCACCGCTCCGGCGTAGACCATGAACGCGAGGATCACGCGCCTCCCAACCAGCTCCGCCGGAAGGAATGGCATGGGCGGCGCCGGCATCACGTTGGCGATCGTCGACAGCTCCTCGGGGGCCGCCTCTGCGGCCACGACGAATGAGGCGATGGTCTCGGCGGTCGCGGGGAGGATGAGCATCCCACCGAACACCGTGCCGACCTCGTGCAGCTGGAAGTGGAAGCGCGTCGCGACGCCGAAGTTGCCCCCGCCGCCACGGATCGCCCAATAGAGGTCCCGGTGGGTCTCGGCGTCGACCCGGAGCGCCTCGCCTTCCGCGGTGACGATCTCGGCGCCGATCAGGTTGTCGATGGTCAGGCCGTGCTTGCGCGAGAGGTAACCAACACCGCCTCCCAGCGTCAGCCCGCCGAGGCCAACCGACCCTGTGTCGCCAAATCCGGTCGCCAACCCGTGTTCATGGGTCGCCATGGTGTACTCGGCCGCGGTCAGGCCGGTCTCGGCCCACGCGGTGCGTCGGGCATGGTCGAGCGTCAGGCCGCGCATGTCGCGGAGGTCGATCACGACCCCGCCATCCATCACGCAGGCGCCTGACCAGCTGTGGCCGCCGCTCCGAACGGTGAGCTCGAGGCCAGACTCGCGGGCGAACGCGATCACGCGCGCGACGTCCTCGGAGTCTGCAACCCGCACGATGTGGGCAGGCCTGCGGTCGATGCCGCCGACGAAAACCTGCCGGGCGTCCTCGTACTCAGAGTCGCCCGGTTCGATCACGCGTCCTTTGATCTGTGTGCGCAGCCGCTCGATGGTCATCACAGCTCCTAGGACGACGAAGTGAACAAAAACTCATCGGTGGCAGCTGGCTTAAGCTGGCCCGGACACTCGATGGCCGAAGACGACGCGGCGCTGATCGACTTCTATCCCTACCGCGACCGCTTCAAGACCTACCACCGCCTCGAGCCGCAGGGTCGGGAGCGGCAGAGCATCCTCGACGAGCTTGCAGCGATGGCCGGCGAGGAGGACCGGATCGCGGATCTCGGCCGCGTGTCAGGTTCGATCTACCACGGCGGGCACGACCACTACGCATTCCTCACCGAAGCCTTCCGGCTGTTCGCCCATTCCAACGTGCTGCAGCGCGACATGTACCCAAGCGCAACGAAGCTCGAGGCGGAGATCGTCGCCATGACTTCCTCGATGCTCCACGGCGACGCCGGCATGTGCGGGGTTGTCACATTCGGCGGCACCGAAAGCCTGATCAATCCGATGCTTGCCTACCGCGACCGGGCCCGCAAGGAGAAGGGAATCACGGAGCCAGAGGTGATCATTCCGGTGACCGCTCACGTGGCTCTCGAGAAGGCGGGGCACCTGCTCGGGATCAAGGTCCTGCGGGCGCCGCTGGCCGGTGACTGGCGCGTCGACGTGGAGTGGGTGCGCCGGCACGTCAACGCGGACACGATCGCGCTTGTCGGTTCGGCCCCCAATTACGCCCATGGCGTGATCGACCCGATCGAGCAGCTTGCCGAGATCGCGCTCGAGCGTGGCATCGGGTTGCACGTGGACGCATGCCTGGGAGGTTTCATCCTTCCCTGGGGCGAAAAGCTCGGCCACTCGATTCCGCGCTTCGACTTCCGCGTCCCCGGCGTCAGCTCGCTGTCGGCCGACACCCACAAGTACGGCTTCGCGTTGAAGGGCACGAGCGTCCTTCTGTACCGCGACAGCGACCTGCGCCACTACCAGTACTTCAACTACCCGGACTGGCCGGGTGGCATCTACTTCTCACCGGGACTGGCCGGCAGCCGGTCTGGAGGTCTCGTCGCCGCGACCTGGGCCGCGATGGTGAGCCTTGGCGAAGCCGGGTATCTCGAGATTGCGCGCGGCATTTTCGAGACCGCGAACAGGATTCGCGAAGGCATCGCGTCGATTCAGGAGCTCGAGGTGATCGGCGACCCGACCTTCCTCGTCGCCTTCCGATCGCCCGAGCTGAACGTCTATCACGTCAACGACCACCTGATCGCGAAAGGGTGGCGACTCAACGCGCTCCACCTGCCTCCTGCGCTTCATTTCTGCGTGACGCGACCGAACACCGCCCCCGGGGTTGCCGACGCGTTTCTCGCCGACCTGCGCGAGGCGGTCGAGTACGCTCGCCATCCCGCACGACCGGAGCCCAAGAGCGGCGCGCTCTACGGGCTGGGCGGAACGCCGGCGGGCAACGAGATCCTCGACACGCTCTTCACCGCCGCACTTGACGCGATGTATGAGGTTGCACCGGCCGACGGTCGTGGGTGAGCCCTGGGTTCTTGCTGTTGATCTCGGCACCGGAGGTGCGAAGACAGGCGCCATCTCTCTGCGGGGCAACCTGCTGGGGCGCGCCACATCGTCCGTGGAAACCCGGTACCTGCCCGGTGGAGGCGCGGTGCAGGACCCTGCCGAATGGTGGGACCGGATCCGCGCGGACGTGCGCGCCACCCTCGACTCCGACGACGTGGATGCGACAGATCTGATCGGGATCGGGATCACAGGGCAGTGGGGATCCACGGTGCCGGTCGGTGCCGACGGACGAGCCGTGGGCGACTGCCGTCTGTGGTCCGACACCCGCGGCGGGAAGTTCTCCGCGCAGGCGATGGGCGGGATGGTGGCCGTCTTCGGCTACTCGCCCGGCAACATGCTGCGCTGGGTCCAGCTCACGGGGGGCGCGCCGTCGCCTCATGGCGCGGACCCGTTGGGCCATGAGCTTTACCTGCGCAGCTGCGAGCCGGAGCTGTACGCGAGAACGGCGACGCTGCTCGAGCCAGTGGACTACCTGGGACTTCGTTTCACGGGCCGCGCCGTCGCGACGCCTGCCTCGATGGTCCTGTCCTGGCTGACCGACAACCGGCCCGGCGCCAAGCCCGCCTACGTGCCTGAGCTGATCACGCGGTCAGGGCGGGACGCGGGTCGCCTGCCGCAGCTCATTCCGACCGGGAGCGTGATCGGCGACGTGCAGCCCTTGATTGCGAGCGAGCTTGGAATTCCGTCGGTGCCCGTGGTCGCGGGAATCCCCGACCTTCACAGCTCGTTCGTCGGCTCCGGCGCGGTCGGGCCGTACGAAGCTCACATCACGATCAGCACCAGCGCGTGGATCGCCTGCGAGGTGCCGTTCAAGCGCACCGACGTGCTGCACCAGATGGCGTCAGTCCCAGGCGTGCGGCCGGATGGATACCTCGTCGCCAACAACCACGAGACTGCGGGCCTTTGCTTGAAGTGGCTGCGCGATTCGGTCGTCGCGGGCAGCTTCGAAGACCTCATCGCCTTGGCCGAGACCGTGCCGGCCGGGTCGGACGGCGTGATGTTCACACCGTGGCTGAAAGGCGAACGCACCCCGGTCGAGGATCGAACCCTGCGGGCCGCCTTCCTGAACGTCTCGATCGAGACCACCCGCGCTCAATTCGTCAGGGCCGTGCTCGAGGGGGTCGCCTTCAACGCACGCTGGTTGCTGGATGCGGTCGAGAGATTCGTGAAAAAGCCGCTGCCGAGCCTTCGCATCCTCGGTGGCGGAGCTCAGTCGGACCTCTGGTGCCAGATTCACGCCGACGTGCTCGGACGCCGCATCGAGAGGATCGCGGATCCGATGTTCGCGTGCGTGCGCGGAGCGGGGTTGTTTGCGGCGATCTCGCTCGGCAAGCTGTCGCTCGATGACGTCCATGGTCTCGTCCGCGTGACCAGGACCTTTGAGCCCGATGCAAACGCGCGGAGGGTTTACGAGCCCATGTACGCGGAGTTCAAGCGTTTCTACGCCGCGCTGCGCGGCAGCTATGCGCGGTTGAACCGATGACGGCTGAGGCGGCGGTCGCGCCGCGTGTGGCGCTGACCAGATGGGCCGTGCTTGGAAGCTACGCGTTGCTCGCGGCCTGCACCCAGCTCCTCTGGTTGACCTTTGCCGCGATCGACACGCGCAGCGCGGGCGCGATGCACGTCGGCGTCGGGCTGGTCGGAGACCTGGCCGCCGTATTTCCGCTGGTCTACATCGTGCTCGCCTTGCCCACAGGCCGCTGGCTCGATCGTCGGTTTGCCCAGGCCCTGGGCGTTGGCGCCATCCTCACGGGCGCAGGCGCGCTGGTCAGGCTTGTCGCGCCGGAGTCGTTTGGATGGCAGATGGCCGGCCAGGTGGTCATCTCGGCGGGCCAGCCGCTGGTGCTGAACAGCATCAACAAGGTGGCGGCACGTTACTTTCTGCCAGAGCAGCGAGCGACCGCGATCTCCATCGGCACCGCGGCCCTGTTTGTCGGCATCCTCGCCGCCGTTGTGATGGCGGGCCCGCTCTTCGATGCGGGCGGCCTGCCTCTGCTCCTGGCCGTGCAGGCAGTTCTGGCGGTGCTCGCTGCGACCGCGGTCCTCATCGCCCTGCGCGCACGGGCTTCCTATGCAGACGATCCCACCGCCTCAGTGAGCCTGCGCTGGCTGCTCAAGGATCGGTTCATGTGGACGTTGGCGGGCCTCGTCTTCATCGGTATGGGCACTTATAACGCGGTGGCGACGTGGCTCGAGCCAATCCTCTCCAACTTCGGCGAGGGCGGCGCCGCCGGCAACCTGATCGCGCTCCTCACCCTTGCCGGCGTGTTCGGCGCCGCGGTGTTGCCGACGGCTGCGGCCCGCGCGGACCGGCGCAGATTGGTCTTGATCGCTGCGCTTGCCGTCTCCGCCATCTCATTTCTCGCGATCGCAGCCGTCCACAATGTCGTGTGGTTGGGCCTCTGGCTCTTCGCGACCGGGTTTCTCCTTCTGGCCGCGCTTCCGGTCGTTCTCGATTGGTCTGACGTTCATGCCGGCTCCGAGCGCCAGGGCGGAGCAGTCGGCTTCCTCATGATGGCGGGGAACCTGGGCGGCCTGATCCTGGTCCTGGCGGTCCAGGCCGCGATCGGCAACGCCTACCTGGCGCTCGGGGTGCTGTGCGCGGTCACGCTGCTGGGGGTGCCAGTTGCCCTGCGGCTGCCCCGGCGCCTCGGCTCGGCCTAGGCTTTCTCCTTCTCGCCCGTAGGTCCGGCCAGCTTCCAACCGCTCTTCCAGGGCCAGTTGTTCTGGATCTGGACCAGCATGTTGAGGATCCCCATCCCCTCCAGGGCGCGCGCCATGGACAGGGGACCGGCGTCGATCGGGCGGAAGCCGATCGACTCCGCGAACTCGAGCGCCTTCTCCTTGGCGCCCTTGTCGTCGCCGGCGACGAAAGCGTCGAGGTTTGTGCCATCGACCTTCGGGTCCGACATGTTCGAAGCGAAGGCATAGTTGAACGCCTTCACCACGTGCGCCTTCGGCGCCTTCTTTTGAATCTCCTCGGCCATCGACGAACCGTCGAGAGTCGAGCCAGGATCTTTGGGGTCGAAGCGGTTGGTGACGTCGATGATCACCTTGCCGTCGAGCTCTGGCGCGAGCGACGCCACCACCTCATCGACCTTGTTGGCCGGAACCGCGAGCACAACAATCTCGGCGTCCTTCACCGCCTCCTGGTTGGACGCGGCGGCGTGAGCGTTGACGGTTTTTGCGACTTGCTTCGCCTTTTCGGGCGAGGTCGCAGTGAGGGTCACGTGGTGACCTGCCTTGGTTGCCGATGAGGCAAGAGCCTTGCCGACGTTCCCCGAGCCGATGATCGCAACCTTCATTCCATGACCTCCTGAGACCCTGTATACGCCGAGTCATGGAACGGCCGCGCGGATGCGTCTATTGGGACGATGGGCGAGGCGAACGAGAATCGACGAGGCGGCGATCGACACGACAACCGCGCCGATCAGTCCCGAGCTCACCTCGCTGGTGACCAGCCCGGCGCCCAGGGCGAGGCTTCCCAGCACATAGCTGAACTCGCCGACCTGGCCGAGGCCGACCGCCAGCTGCAGCCTCCTCGCGCCGAGCCTGGCGAACCTGGCCATCAGCCAGATGACGAGCACCTTGCCGACCAAGACCATCGCCACGAATGCGAGCAACCAGGGCAGGGATTGAATGAATTTGGTCGGGTCGATCACAGTTCCGAGGGCGACGAAGAACATCACCGCGAACAGGTCTCGGAAGGGGAGGAGGCGCTGCCTGGCCTCGGCCGCGACGGGGCTCTCGGTGATGGCCAGTCCGGCGACGAACGCGGCCAGGGCGAGAGGGATGCCGAAGAAACGCGACCCGACCCCGGCGACGAGCAGTCCGCTGGCCACGGAGACAAGGAGGAAAAGGTCGTGGTCGGCCTGGAGTCGCCGCAGCAGCCAGGGAAGCGCGAAGGCGGTGGCGGCCGAAAGGAGGGCGAACGCGACGACCCCGCCGACCGCCGTGACCCCCGAGCGGCCGCCGATGCCGATCACGACCACCAGCACCAGCGCCGCGCTCACCCCGACGAGGTCCTGGATGAGGCTCCAGCCAAGCAGGAGCTCGTCTGTGCGCTTGTCGGTCGTGCGGCGGCTGCTGCGCGTGATGTTGACGACGACCACACTCGACGACATCGCGATCGAGAGCCCGATCATCGCGGCGCCTGCCGGTTTCATCCCCAGCGCCAGGCAGGTGGCGGCGCTCAGGACCCAGGTCACGAGCACCTGGAGCGGTGCGAGCAGGAGCAGGCGCCGGCCCTCTCGGGCGAGGCGGAGCGGGTTGATCTCGATGCCGACCTCGAACAGCAGCAGCACCACGCCCACATCGGCCAGGACCGACAGCTGCTCGTGGTTGGCGACGTAGCCGGGGGTGAAGGGCGAGACGAGCACCCCGACCGCCAGGTAGCCGATGACAGCGGGGAGGCCGACAGCCCGCGCGCCTTTCCCTGCGAGCGCGGCGAGGAGCAACAGGAGGCCTAGCTCGAGGATCGCGGGAGCCGTGCGGTCCACTGCCGGGAGAATAGGCGACAGCATGCCCGAGCTGGATTGGCGGCCCGCCAGGGCGCCCGAGCGAGTGCCTATCGACGGCGAGACTGTTCGCCTGGAGCCACTCGACGCCAAGCGCCACGGCGAGGACCTGTTCGCGGCGGCGGCGGGCGCCGATGGGACCTGGTACTACCTGCCCTACGGGCCGTTTCCGACCAGGTCGGCCTTCGGCGCGTGGCTCCAGCAGCACGCTGGCACCCAGGATCCGCTGGCCTTCGCGATCATCGACCGTGAGGCCGGCGCCGCGCGGGGCATCGCGACCTTCATGAGCATCGTGCCCGAGCACGGTGTGATCGAGATCGGCCACATCTGGATTTCTCCACTGCTGCAGCGCTCGCGCCAGTCAACCGAGGCGATCTTTCTCATGTCGCGAGACGCTTTCGACCTCCTGGGCAATCGCCGCCTGGAATGGAAGTGCGACGCAGCCAACGAGGCTTCGCGACGCGCCGCGGAGAGGTTTGGCTTCGTCTTCGAGGGCGTCTTCCGCCAGCATCGCGTGGTCAAGGCCCGCAATCGGGACACTGCCTGGTACTCGATCCTCGACTCGGAGTGGCCCTCGCGCCGCGCCGCGTTCGAGGCCTGGCTGTCACCCGAGAACTTCGACGCGCAGGGACGGCAGCTCCGATCGCTGGCCCAGGTGCGGTCAGGAATAGAAACACACCGATCGGGGTAAACCGTTGGCACATGGCAATCACCGAAGACCGAATCCAGGTCGCGCTCGAGCATGGGCACACCATCGACATCACGACAACCGGGAGACGCACACGACGGCAGCGCCGGATCGAGATCGTCTTCCACAACATCGGAGGCCGCATCTACATCAGCGGCACCCCGAGGCGAACGCGGCGGAGCTGGCTCGCCAACCTCGACGCCAATCCGCGCCTCACCTTCCACCTCAAGGGGAGGGTCAGCGCTGACCTGGCCGCGACCGCGCGGGTCATCAGCGACGAGGCCGAGCGCCGCGCCATTCTTCCGCACGTCGCGCGGGCATGGGGCCGCACCGACCTCGAGGACATGGTTCGCTACAGCCCGCTGATCGAGGTCACCTTTCCCGACCGCGCCGCCGCGTAGGTAAAAGAAAAGCGCCGCCTGGTTGCCCAGGCGACGCTTTTACTGGGGAGGGGATTTTAGCTACAGCCTGTGGTCGCTCCGCAGTTCAGGCACTTGTAGCAAGAGCCTGAGCGGACCGTGATCGATCCGCAGTCCGGACATGCCGGCGCATCGGTATTCACGAATGCGATCTTCTGGCTCGGAGGTGCGCCCTGCGCGCGCCCGGCCTGGCTAGGAGGTGCGCCCTGCGCACGCCCGGCGGTCGCCGTCCCATTGGCCGTCGGAGCGGCGATGACCTTGTAGTCGGTGTCTGTCGCCTGCGGCTTGGGGTCAGCTGCCGGCGCGGGTGGATCGTCGCGCCGGACGATACCGACCTCGTCCTGGTCCTCAACCGGCAGGAAGTGGCTCGCCATCCATCGGAAGATGTAGTCCACGATCGACTTCGCGATCGGGATCTCCTTGTTCTTGGTGAAGCCCGACGGCTCGAACCGCATGTGGCTGAACTTGTCGACCATGAACTTGAGCGGCACGCCGAACTGCAGGGCATAGGAGGTCTGGGTGGCGAAGGCGTCCATCAAGCCCGAGATCGTCGAGCCTTCCTTTGCCATCGTCACGAACAGCTCTCCAGGCGTTCCGTCCTCGTACAGCCCGACTGTCAAGTAGCCCTCGTGGCCGGCGATGTCGAACTTGTGCGTGACCGCCTTGCGCTCGTCGGGCAGCTTGCGACGAAGGGCGCGGTACTCGACGTCAGCTCCCGCGGCGGCCGGCTTCCTGTCCTTGTCGAGGGACGTTGACAGCGGCTGCGAGCGCTTGCATCCGTCGCGGTAGATCGCGATGCACTTCAGACCAAGCTTCCACGACTCCGTGTACGTCTGCTGGATGTCTTCGATCGTCGCTTCGGTCGGAAGGTTCACCGTCTTGGACATCGAACCGGAGATGAACGGCTGGACCGCCGCCATCATCCGGACGTGTCCCATTGGAGCGATGGACCGAAGGCCCTTGACCGGCTTGAAGGCGCAGTCGAAGACTTTCAGGTGCTCGTCCTGCAGGCGCGGCGCACCTTCGATGGTGTCGTTCTCGTCGATGTACTCGACGATCTCCTTGACCTTGATCTCGTCGTAGCCGAGCTTGCGGAGCGCCGCGGGCACAGTGGTGTTGACGATCTTCAGCAGACCGCCCCCCACGAGCTTCTTGTACTTGACCAACGCCAGGTCGGGCTCGATTCCCGTCGTGTCGCAATCCATCATCAGCCCGATGGTTCCGGTCGGCGCCAGCACCGTCGCCTGCGCGTTTCGGTATCCGTGCTGGCGGCCGAGCTTGACAGTCTCGTCCCAGGTGTCGCGTGCGCTTTTCACAACCTCGGCTGCTTCGGGTGAGGAGCTCAGCTGGTAAGCGGCCGCGCGGTGCTTCTCCATCACGTGGAGCATCGGCTCACGGTTCCTGCCGTACTCGCTGAAGGGACCCTTGACCTGCGCCATCCGCGCGGACTGGGCGAAGGCGCGGCCGGTCATGATCGCGGTGATCGCGCCGGCGAATCGGCGGCCCTCGTCTGAGTCGTAGGCAAGACCCATCGACATCAGCAGGGCGCCGAGGTTGGCGTAACCCAGGCCGAGCGGTCGCAACGCTTCTGAGTTCTTGGCGATAACCTGAGTGGGGTAGGAGGCGTTGGAGACGAGGATCTCCTGCCCGGTGAACGTCACGTCGACCGCACGCTGGAACCTCTCGACGTCGAATGTCCCCTGCTCGGTCTGGAACTTCATCAGGTTCAGGGACAGGAGATTGCACGCGGTGTCGTCGAGGAAGACGAACTCGCTGCACGGATTGGTGGCGTTGATACGGCCGGTGTTCGGGACGACGTTCCAGTCCTGGATCGTGGTGTCGAACTGCAGGCCGGGGTCACCGCAGATCCAAGCGGCATCGGCGATCTCTCGCCAGACGTCTCGAGCCTTGTAGGTGTCGACGGTGCGCCCGTCGACCACAGCCTTCGTCTTCCACTCCTTGTCGTCGATGACCGCGCGCATGAAGTCGTCACTGACCCGCACCGAGTGGTTGGCGTTCTGGAACTGAACCGAGTCGTACGCTCCACCGGGCACGTTGAAGCCGACGTTGTAGCCGGCCTCGATGAGCGCCCAGGCCTTCTTCTCTTCTACTGCCTTGCAGCGTATGAAGTCCATGACGTCAGGGTGGTCGGCGTTGAGGATCACCATCTTGGCCGCGCGCCGTGTCGTGCCGCCGGACTTGATCGAACCGGCGAACGAGTCATAGCCCTTCATGAAGGACACCGGGCCTGACGCGGTGCCGCCGCCCGACAGCTGCTCTCTGGACGAGCGGAGGACAGACAGGTTGGTGCCCGTGCCGCTCCCGAACTTGAAGAGCATGCCCTCGGTCTTGGCAAGGTCGAGGATCGACTCCATCGAGTCGTTGACCGAGTTGATGAAGCAGGCGGACGCCTGCTGCTGCCGGCCCGGCACGCCGATGTTGAACCAGACGGGGCTGTTGAACGAGGCGTGCTGCGTGACGAGCAGGTAGCGAAGGTCCTCGGCCCAGTCCTCGGCGTCTTCGTCCGTGGCGAAGTAGCCGCCTTCGTGACCCCATTTCAGCAGGGTGTTGACGACGCGGTCGATGATCTGGCGGACACTCGTCTCGCGCTCTGGGCTGCCCGGGTTGCCGCGGAAGTACTTCTGGGCGACGACGTTGATCGCCAGCTGCGACCAGGTCCGCGGAACCTCCACGTCCTTCTGCTCGAAGATGACCTGGCCCTTCTCGCCGGTGATGGCCGCGGTCCGGCGCTCCCACTCCACCAGGTCGTAGGCGTGGCTGCCCGGAGGCGTGAAGAAGCGGCCAAAGCGCAGCCCTTTGGTCTTGCCGTGACCGTTGCCGTTGGAGTGCTTGATTCGGGCTGCGGTGGCGGCTTCGCCGGAATCGCTGAGATTCTTGGCCATCTAAGAGAAAAGCCTCCTTAAATCATCCCCGGTGAGGGTGTTTTCGAATCGCTTTTGCTGGGACGTCTGGTGGGTTGTTCGGCTTATTCGTTTGGGGATGCAAGAGGCCCCAGAGCATGCCCGCCACTTATGCCCCAGGGCCTCGACGTGATGCCGTGAACTATACGAGCGGCTTTTGGGCTTGTCAAGCCCAAAGCACAAGATATTCGGCCTGACTGGGCAAAGAACCCCAACATCTTGGTGGATTACCTGTGGATATCCCTTTGGAGGATCTGGGCATAGGCTGGGCATTGGCTGGGGGAAAGCGGGCAAAACCGGCCTACTGGACCGAGTCGAGCAGGGCCAGCCGGAGGGTCTCTGTGGAAAGCTCGGGGGTACTGGCGGCGCGGGCGATTTCCGTGGCCTCTGGGGACTGTGTGGAAAGCTTTTCCCCAGCTCCTTCCACAATCTGGACCGCCTGCGCGGAGGCCCGGATCTTGGCCGACGCCTGCTTGCCCTCGGTGTAGGCGTTCTGAAGCACCGTGAGGGAGCGCTGGACCTTGTTCTCCAGGATGCCCTCGAGCACGTCGACCTGCCGCTCGATGTCGATCACGGCGGACTGGAGCTTTTCCATGTCCACTGTGCGGGCGAACTGCAGGTGCAGCTGGTACAGCGTCAGCAGGTAGGGGAGGGCCATCGCATAGCCGACGACCATCACGTGCCGCATGTGAGCGCTGACGATGGCGCTCCGGCACACGTCGTATGCCGCGTCCGGGATCACCGCGAGGGCGAAGGTGGTGGTCAGGGCGGGGTCGATGTACTGGCTGACCTCGCGCACCCGGCGCTCGACCTCGCGTTCCACCTGGCCGGTCAGCTGGGCGCGACGGTTGGCGTCGAGGCCTGTCTCGCCCAGCTGCTCGAGGGCGACGCTTGACACCCACTTCGAGTCCATCGGCAGCAGCTTCCCGCCAGGCAGTCGCAAGGCAAGCTCGACGACCTTGCCGCCGACCCAGACGTTACGCTGCAGCATCTCCGGCGGGAGGTGGCGGAGCGCCTCTTCGAGGATGTGCTCGCCGGCAGAGCCGCGGCTCGAGCTGCCGGCGATCACGCTCTCCAGCCGCTTGAGGCTCGCTCGAGCCTCGTCCTCGATCGACTGGCGCGCGGAAACGGCCGCCCGAAGGCCCTCCATGGCCGATTGGGTATTGGCCATGCGCTCGCGGAGCTCGGCCGCTCGGGTCTCCTGCGCCAGCCCGCCCGCTTCCAGGCGTGCCTTGAGCTCTGCGACGTCGCGGGCGTGGCTCTCGGTCCGTCTGCCCAGGCCCCAGACCAAGGCCGCTACGAACGCGATCCCGAGCCCCAGGCATACCAGTAGCAGCGCGAACAACAGTTCGAGCAGCGACATATTGCGCATTGTAGTCTTGAAGGAGGGTATAGACAAGACCGTTAACATGACCGTGATGGCCGAAGTGAAGCCGTTTCCCGAAGCCGAGCACGCACCCGACCGGATCCCGCTTGAAGAGGTCTACATGCGGATGGCCGAGGAGCTGGCCAAGCGCTCGACCTGCGCCCGGCTGCAGGTCGGCACGGTGATCACCACGCCGGACCTGACCCAGGTCCTGGGCATCGGTTACAACGGCAACGCCCGCGGCCTGCCGAACCGCTGCGACTCGACGACGCCGGGAGCGTGTGGCTGCCTTCACTCGGAGCAGAACGCCCTGATCAAGGCCGGGGCGCAGCTGCCCGGGAAGGTGATGTTCGTCAGCGCGTCGCCCTGCGTGATGTGCGCCAAGATGGCGATCAACGCCAATGTCGCGCGCGTCTATTACCGCGAGGCGTATCGCGACCCGGCCGGCCTCGACGTCTTGCGCGAGGGCGGGGTGGAGGTCATCCACTACAACCAGTGGCGCGACCAGTGGAGAGACCGCTAGCGGACGACCTCCCAGCCTTTCTCGGTCTGCACGAGCCGCGGTTCGACGACCGGAATCTCTTGCAGCCGCCGTGCCTCCTCAAACAGCTCGTCGACGTCGCTCGATCCGGCGACCGATTCCATGACCGCACGCGTCGCATAGACCAGCGTGACCTCCGGGCTCGCGAGCGCGCGCCGCGGCGAGATCCACATCCAGTCCGTGACCTCGCCCTCTTGCGGATGCACAGATTGGGCGGCCGGCATCCGGGCGAGGTAGAAGCGCGTGTCGAAGCGGCGGCGCAGCAGGGCCGGAGTGACCCAGCGCGCGAACATGACGAGCTCGTCGAACGCGGGCGCCAGCCCAAGCTTGCGCAGCGCGTCTCCGAATGAAGCCCCGGACTCGATCTGCCGGCGTAGGGCAGCGCACTCGGCCTCACCCGCCCCGGCCGCGAGAAG
>WNFX01001830.1_pt1 | contig 23319 bp, 23 predicted proteins | sample 5400111 | NCBI WGS metagenome assembly WNFX01 (sample SAMN13153363, study PRJNA577476) | soil metagenome | isolation source: 40 cm soil or saprolite under grassland replicate 1 | place: USA:California | collected 2016-06-15
CAGGCAAATTCCAGATGTTGTCCTGACGTAGATGAAGGAAAAGTGAAATCAATAGTTCTTGTTTCACCTGGAGCCAGGTTGTCTATCATCGTGAGGGCTATTTTGTGCATATCATCCATTGACATGCCCTGCATACTCATGCCCATTGGCATAATCATGAATTCATGAGGAACTTGTCCTTGATTAGTAACAACAAAGTGATACGATGTTCCTGGTACGAAAGCGTTCATCGAAGAGGTAATCTTGTATTCAGACAATGTCACTTGAACGTCCTGAGAACCTGAAGGAGCAGAATTGCCACCACAGGCGACCAGTATAGCACTGAAAGCTATGAGGAATAATCCTAAAACGAAACGATGTTTCACGATGTCTTTCCTTAAATACATTGATCTCTATCCTCCATATAAGGTGTATTAAGCACTATACTAAAGATATTCTGGACATTGCAAGTAAAAAAAATCTGGGATTACCCAGAACTGATTTCCTAGTGGGGAAAACTGGTGATTACCCACCAGCGAGAAGTGGACGAGAAGCAAGACTCAGGCACCTGCAAAGGTCAGGACAAGATCGGTGGCATAGCCGAGCAGGAAGCCAGTCAGCAATCCCCACATCACGATATCTGGTGCCTTGAAACGTTTAGCGACACCGAGGAGTTCTGCAACCACATAGATGATGGCACCTGCTGCAAGCGCGAGAAAGAGGATAAATACTTGCGGTGAATGGAAGATGATGCCGACCACTGTTCCCAAGCAGGTCGGACCACCGCCAATAAGCCCTGCGAGAAGGATGAATTTCCCAGAAACTGATTGGCCCACTAACGGGCCAGCGATGCCAAAGCCCTCGGTCATGTTGTGCAGACCGAAGCCAATGATGAGGACGACGGCCAGTTGTAATGCTCCCACCGCAGCAGACTGACCGATGGCCAGTCCTTCAGAGAAGTTGTGCAGGCCGATTCCGGCAGCAATGATGAGTGCGAGCATCTGAGGGGTGAGTTCACCGCCTGGAGAATGAGCAACGGCAGCCCTGGCAGGCGCCACGGTTCGCACAGCATTTGAAGGTATCTCTCCTGGAGAGAGCTCTTGGGTACCAGCTCCCGCAAGAGCACCTTTGGATAACGGAGCAGGAGCAGAGACACGCTTTGCGTGTGCAGTTTTCCCCACCTGGAAACGCCCGATGAAGTATGTATTAAAATAGACAAGCCCGACGGAACCAAGGCCGAGACCAAAAATAAGGAGGAAGAGATCCAAGAAGAGCGTTCCAGTCGCTGTATGGTGTAGACGGGCTTGGTCCAAGGCGTCAGCAATTGGCTCGCTGGCTTTGCTTATCACATCGTAGAGTAAAAAGATGAGGATGCCGGTGGCAAGCATACTCAGAAAAGACGTGAGCAACCGAGGCCCATGCTTTAGCAAGGCAAAGGGTAACCCGAGATAAATAGTCAGTCCTGCAAATGCGCCAAGGAGGATAATGGTTCCTGTAGGCACATGTAGTCTCCTTCTGCTGTTCACCCTATCAGCGCTGACGACTGCCAGTACCTTGCCTCTTTCGTCGCTGCCTGTGGATGACACAGACGTGCTGCTTTGATATTAGGGCATGCTAATATCTTACTCAGTTACTCGGATATTAGCATGCCCTAATAGCTGTTGTCAAGATGAGAACTCCGTACGGGTGTGCGTCATTTTTTACATGCACTCCCTCTTTTGGCCGGACAACGATGGGCCGCCTCCAATGATGACTGGCAGCAGGACGGTGAGAACTTGGAGCGACTTCTACCGGAGCCGAAGTCGGCTGGCAAAGCGGGGGACTTCATGCAACGGGTTGTGCTGTGTTCCAACTGGTGCGCTCTGGAGGGAAACCTCATCCTTCGACCCACACCCAGGGACACCTGACGGTGTTGATCCGAGTACTGGAAAGCCGCTTACGGGGAAACTCTCCGCTGCATTTGGACGGGAGGAAAGGGCGAAAGCCCTTACCTATCCGTACCTCGACTAGCTCAAACACAAACGCGGCCCTACAGAACGTCGCCCTGGAATAGCAATGTGGCCTGGTATGGAGGTGCTTCCCATCGATGACGCTGCTCATGACGCTTTCATGACGCTGCCTCCTTATACTTCAAGTAATGTCAGAGAGGATTCGTACATTCTCGACAGAGGATTTGTTGTTCATGTAAACCACTTAACCTTTTAAGGAGTTCTGAAAAGGAAAAGTTTGGAAGAGAGATGGCAACTTCTCAGCTCGGTTCAACTCCTCAGCCCAGTCGCCGTTGGCTCTTTGTCCTCATTGTAGTGCTACACATCGTGATCGTTGGACTTCTTCTCATTATTACCTTCTCCCTACTGAGACCTCATCCACTCACGGGTCCCCTCTCTTGCCCAGCTCCGTATGCAACCACAGGCGATCAAAAACTCGATGTGGCGAACGTAGTCGTGCCACATGGATGTGTCCTGGTTATCGATAGCTCTGAGGGGCTACTCAATACTGCTTCCTGGAACCACGGAGGAGTGGTGGCGCTTGGGCCAGGAACATATAGTGGCTTTATGTCTAATGGAGGATACGATGTCGTCCCTCAAGCAATAGCCCAGCAACACTTCTGTGATCGTGTGAAACAGATTGCTAATCGACCAGGGGCAGACTTTTCTTACGCACAACCGTTACCTGAGTGGAATCTAGACGGGCCACAACTGGTCCAACAGGGCCACTGCTAACCCTATCATCAGGAGAAAGATCGAAAAGAGGAAGCACGAGCGATGCTTGATCCATTTGTCCAATTCGTAATCAATGTGTTCGTTGCCCTGATCGGCATAGGCGTGGGTGCCCTCATGGCCATCTGGATCTACCTTGCAGGGCTTACTCGACGAGAACTCATCTATCAGGTAGTAAGTGATGCCCCATCTATTAACGACAGTGTATAATTGGCTCATCCTGGTTTTTGGTGAGCCACTGGGAAAATTCCTTCACCTCATCTTCTCATGTATATCAAGCCTGCGACCGTTAGGCGTCGTGTAAGAGCCTTTGCCGCAGGAGAGCAAAGCCCGCACGACCATACATCACTCTTTTGAGCGTCTTGAGCTTATTCACCTTGCCCTCGGTAACGCCCTGGCTCCAGGGCAGACGGAGAGCTGCATGTACAGCATCATAATCTCGCTCGATCCCTGCAACAAAGCTCCCCAGTTCAGGAATACCGCTCCTGATCGCTTGCTCCATCCAGAAACATAACTCCTGATGCTTGCGCTCGCGCACTATCCTCAGGAAAGCCTGCAATAAGGCATAGACCGTTTGCACCTCTGGTGAGAGGTTCAGCAACTGATCTAACCTGACTTGTTCATCTTGATCGAGATCGTCACGCTTGCGTGCCAGAAGCCACCGTAATGCACGTGGCGAGACGGCCTTTGCTCGCTCCTTGCGTGAGCGAGGCGGGGAGCCATCGGCGGTGGTCGTGCGCAAGTGGCCCACGTAGGCCCGCACCAGCGACGCACTGCCCCGATATCCGCGCTCGCTAAGTTCGCGGTGCAGCTGGGCAGCGTTGCGCGCCCCCTGGCTCCACCTTGCGAGCAGGTAGTCTTCATACGCATCAAGCTGACTGGCGCGCAGGGGGCGCGGGGTAGGCAACGGGGGATCGGGGGGCTGGCGGAAGTACTTGCGGACCGTATTCCGAGCGAGACCCAGCTCTTCTCCAATCTTGCGCAAACTCATCCCAGCTGCGTGCAGTTCCTGTACCCGCTGATACAGTTTCCATTTGCGTAAGAGACGTGCCTGTGATTTGCGTTGGCAGCCAGGAGTGGCAGAAAAAGATGAGAGGGGGTGGTCTGGTACTGGCTTTTTCTCCGACGAGGCTTTCCCAGGTTCCAGGCGAATCTGAGCGCGAATCAAGAACGCTTCCACGGCATCGCCCAAGTTAGAAAGAAGGTGCCAGCGATCAGCAACCTGTGTAGCCTGGGGCGCTCCCAAGGTGGCCCCATCGATATAGCAACCTCCACGATCTCGACTCACGACATCCACTTCCGGGTGTGCCGCCAACCACTGGCGAACGCTCTCTGCCTCGCGGTCGGCCAGCAGATCCACTATCTTGTGCGTCTCCAGGTTCACGAGGATGCTGCCGAAGCGCTTGCCACGCCGCCAACTCCAATCGTCCACCCCGATGATATGCACCTGGCCAATCGCAGGCAGAGGGACGAGAAAGAGAGACCAAAGCACGGTGGCATCGGAAAAGCCCATCCCCAGCTTGTCACCCAGACGTTCTCCGCCCTTGCCGCAGGTGGCAAACCCGATGTCTTGCACGGACGTGCGCAGCCGCCTGGTCAGGCGAGAGGAAGGTGCAATGAAATCTGGCAGCCGCTCAGTGAACACTTTGCGGGAACAGCTGGGGTTGCGACAAAAGAACTTGCGGACCGTGAACACCAAGCGAATGGGGCGACCTATGCAGGGCAGATCTCGGGGATGCCTGCAGTAAGAACTGTGGATGGCAGACGAAGGTGTCGAACACTGGGGGCAGGGCGAACTAGAGCGGTGTGAGGTGACATATACAAGCAGTTCCTCCGAGGTCTCGCTGATCGAGGTCATTTCCAGCCCTTCTGGTAAGGGAAACAGTGGCGTGGTCGGCATCTGGTGCCACCTCCTGCAACTTGTTTTTACAGGAGCATATCAGGCAGATCAGTCGCTTTCAATAGCTCACCAAAAACCAGGATGAGCCGTATAATTGCGCCCAAATAAAATTGACCGGCCCCCGAACAGGCTGTAAGCTGTGGAGCATGAGGTTTGTCATGCACCCAGGAGGCAGCCATGATCAGGAGCAGGACCGTGAACAAGAGCCATGAATTACTGACCTCGCGATAAGAAACTACTGACCTCGGCGGAAGCAAGTAAAGTATGATAAACTAGGAGGCATGGGAGCACCAAGAAAAGCCGATTGGCGAGAAGAACGGCGCAAACGCGCCTGGGCCCTGAAAGAACAGGGCTGGAGACAAAAAGCCATTGCGGAAGCGTTGGGAGTAAGCGAAGGAGCGGTGAGCCAATGGCTCAAACGAGGGCGAGCAGGAGGAGTGGAAGCCCTGGACGCTCATCCCCCCAAGGGAGTGCCTGCACGACTGTCAGCCGAGCAAACAGCCCAGATTCCGCAGTTATTAGCCAAAGGAGCGGAAGCTCATGGCTTTCGCGGGGATGTCTGGACGGCCAGGCGCGTGGCGGAGGTGATTCACCGGACCTTTGGGGTGCGCTATCATCGCGATCACGTGGGACGATTGTTGCGTGAGGCGGGCTGGAGTCGGCAACAGCCGATCGAGCGAGCAACTCAGCGCGATGAAGCAGCCGTCACAGACTGGTATGAGCGGCGCTGGCCCACGCTCAAAAAAAGCCGAGGAGGAAGCACGAACCATCGTCTGGGTAGACGAAGCGGGCTTTTATCTGTTGCCAATGGCCGTGCGGACCTGGGCACCACGAGGACAGACGCCGGTGCTGCGGGTGCCACTGACGCGTGATCACCTGATCTTTGATCAGTGGCATCACCCCCGATGGACGACTGTTCCTGCAAGTGCGCCAGGCTTCCTACGATGCGCAAGCAGTGGTCGGCTTCCTGCGCGTGCTCTTGCGCAAGATCAGGGGCCCCATCCTGCTCATCTGGGACGGCTCGCCCATCCACCGCGGACACGAGATCAAAGCCTTTCGGCAGCAGCGGGGCGGCTAAGCGCTTGCATCTGGAACAACTGCCGGGCTATGCCCCCGATCTCAACCCCGACGAGGGCCTCTGGAATTACCTCAAACGGGTAGAGTTGGGCAATGTCTGCTGTCGCGACCTGCAGCACTTGTCCACCGAACTCATACGAGCCAGAGAGCGCTTGCGGCACAAGCGAGAGGTGATTCGGAGTTGTTCGCAGCAATGTGGCTATTCGGTTTATTGACCTCGTGAGAGAGAGCTAAAGTGTGAGCGCAGTCAGCCGATAGAAAGGAGTATGGGAGCACCAAAGAAAGCCGATTGGCGAGAACAGAGGCGCGTTTGCGCCTCTTAACTAAAACAAGCGGGATGGAAACAAAAAGATATCGCGATGGTGCTAGCAGTAAGTAAAATTGTTGTAGCAGTTAGCGCACGAAAAATACAGAGTGAGGGAGTGATACAAGAGAAATGTCTTGGAGAAGGCGGGTAGGTTTCGCTGGGGTATTGATGGCTTTGGTCATGCTCCTCATGGCTTGTGGGGGCTCTACTGGAACCTCCTCTACACATGGAAGTGCATCAGCCACAATGCCAGCTTCAGGCAACATGGCTCCTGAGTGGCTCGTTGTGAACGGTCAGTACTCCGATCAGCGGTTCATTGATATGATGGTGCCCCATCACATGATGGCGGTGCAGATGGCTCAGATTGCACTTCAGAAAGGGCAGCATACTGAGATCAAACAGCTTGCTACCAGCATCATCTCCTCGCAACAGCAGGAGATACAAGCACTGAAGAATCTCAAAAAGCATCTGTACGGGACCTCGGACACGCCTACGATGATGAACGCTATGGATTGGATATGGCCAACACGGGGATGATGATGCCAGATCAGCTTGCTCAGCAGAACCCTTTTGACCGGGCGTTCATTGATTCCATGATTCCACACCATGCCTCGGCAATTGACATGGCAAGTGTCGCGCTCATCATGAGCAAAAATCCGGAGATCAAGCGGATTGCCCGTGCCATTGTCGACGCACAAAGTCAGGAGATTGGCAACATGATCCAGTGGCGGAAGCTTTGGTATCCTGGCAGCACTGGAATGGCTGATAGCATGGTGGAAGACCTCTCTACTGTCGATGTGGTTGCTCTATCAAGAGCATAAGTTCATCGTTACAGATTTGCACTCTATCTGGGCCGTCCTCCCCTCTCCTGCCAGGCTTTTTCTCCCCAGCGCAAAGCCGATTTCAGGGAGCCTTGTCTCCCCGGTTTCCATCTCCCCGCTTTCAATCTGGGAGAAACTCGCTTCTTTCATCAATGCAGGCTGATCTTGAACGCCGCCCTTCCATCGGCCAGTATGAACAAGCCGTGCAGGTCGGCCATGGTGCTCCTCCGGGCGCCTGGTATCGACCACCAGCAGGCGTCCCCCTGGTTTGAGCACGCGGGCAATTTCAAAGAGTCCTTGACGCTTGAGGTCATCAGGCAACTGATGCCTCATAAAGGTGCTCATACCAACTTGCGTTCTAAGAGATACTTCTAAAATGAGGGAAGTAGGTCATCGAACGGAGGCGTTGCGGATCGGCTTCCAACTGATTGAGACCGTCACATACCTTATCAATCACCTCATCAAGAGAGGCAAGAGCCAGATTCGCCAGGTGTTTTTCGCGCACTTCTTCCCATACATGTTCACCGGATTGAGCTCGGGACTGTAGGCAGGCTGAGCAATCAGTCGGATATTTGCCGGGATCTTGAGAGCTTTTGACCGATGCCATCCCGCTTGATCGACTTGCATCACCACAAAGTACTGCGCAAACGTGGTGGACACATGCGAAAGTCAACAGATTCATCATCTCGGTATCGGCAGAGGGCAGAAGCAGCGACGTCATTTTGCCTTCCGCTGGCGCCACAGCCGCATAGACGTGGGTGTATTCGCGCACGATTTGATGTGGCGCTTGAGGCCGCACGCCAGGCGGAGCCCAAGCACGTCTAGGGATGCTCACGCGACCGAAGCGGCCTTCATCTTCAGCCATCTTTAGCACTGGTCTGCGGTCGTCAGGATCGCGTGTGGCCAATGTTGCTTGAATCGCCTGCGCAAAGTTTTTTAAAAGCGGCTTGCTCTTCTGGATTGGCTTTGGGATGACGGGGACGCGGCACGAGCTTGCGCCAACCATGACGATCCAGCAGGCGATAGATGCTCGTGATATGCACCGCATGCTTCACCTCAGCTTCAAAGGCTCGCTGAATGTCTTCCGCCGTGGCAATTCCTCCGTGCGCGGCTCGCGCGAAAAAGGGCTGCAGAAAGCTGCGTTCTTGCTCCAGGCTCATGTATTCATGACGACGTCCCCCTTTGCCTGGCGTTTCTATCGCGGCCAGTCCCAAGCGGTTATAGGTGGAAATGACGCGGCGCACCGTCGTGACAGACACCCCCGTATCTCTGGCGATCTCTTCGGCGAGGCTTAGGAGCAATCAAGGCGTGATAAATGACCCCCCAGCGCTCTCGAACCCACGAGCGTGGATCCAGTTTCATGCGACGTTTGACTTCCTCCACTGAAACATGAGCTGCGGCTCGTGTGACTCTGCTTCCCAAAACAGGTCTTCTTCCCTTCCTTCAGCGTTTCCTTTATTATACCACTCGGAACGCAAGTTGGTATCAGCACGACATCGAACGACTGATCGGGGAACGCCAGCTGCTCGATCACACTGAGCTGGAAGTCGATCGAAAGGCCGGCTCTCTCCGCTTTGTGGCGGGCACGGGCGATCAACTGCACAGAGGGGTCAATGCCGGACACACGACCCGTTGCGCCCACGCGCTCATAGGCTTCCATCGCCAGCGTTCCGGTGCCGCACCCCACATCCAGCACCGTCTCTCCCGGCTGAAGTTGGGCCAGATCGGCGGTCATCTGCCGCAGCGCCTGCCACTTGCCACGGAACACGAGATTGGCGAACCACTGCATCAGATCATAGCTCCAGCCCCACCAGGTGATGACGCGCCCTCGCGTCTCTTTGGCAGATGCCTCGCCCTGACGCCTCGGGTGCAAGCTCGGGAAGAAGTGCGCGAACCTTAGCATAGCTCTTGCTCCTTTTAGAGAAATCCTCTCTTCTGTCATGAAGACACTCTTCGTTCTCCTGAAAAAGGAGCAGTCAAACAACAGACTCCTTTGGCACAGGGCGACCTGGCAGCCACCAGTTCCAGCGGCCCAGCAGGCGCATCGTCGCCGGGACCAGCAACGAGCGAATGATGGTCGCATCTGTCAGCACGGCAATGGTCATCCCCACGCCGACCTCTTTCGTATCGATCACGCTGGTGAAGGCGAAGGACACTGTCACGACCATGAAGAGCAGTGCGGCGTTAGTAATGACGCTACCCGTCTTTTCCAGGCCACGCGCCACTGCCTGCCGGTTGTTGTGTGTCCGCAGCCACTCTTCGCGGATGCGGCTGAGCAGGAACACTTCGTAGTCCATCGACAGGCCGAAGAGGATGCAGAAGAGCACGATGGGAATCAGGCTATCGATGAACCCACTGCTGGTGAAGCTGAGGACGTTCGAGAAGTTGCCCCACTGGAAGATGAAGACTAGCACGCCGTAGGCCGTGCTCACCGAAAGCACATTCATCAGGAGAGCCTTGAGCGGCAGCAGCAGCGAGCGGAAAAGCAGCAGCAGGAGAAAAGTCGATCCCAGGATGAAGAGGATGGCCTTCGGGAAGTTGCTGTACAGGGAACGGTCGAAATCCAGGGTCATGGCCTGGGTGCCACCAACCTGCACATGCAACCCCTGCCCGGCTGCCATGTCTCCGGCACGCAGGTGATCGACCAGCGCCTTGCCCGCATCGCTCTCTAGGGGGGTATTGGTGTTCACCACAAGAGATGTGAAGCCGCCATTTGTGGTCGCAGCAACAAACTGCGCCAGCGCCGGGATAGATGTGTAGCCGCCCGTCGTGTAGAGCTTGAGCAAGGTTTGTTGATCGAGCGATGGCCCGCCGGGCATTACTGGTGGCTTGGTCAGGCTGATAACGCCCGTCACGTGCGGCTGGTGCGCGAGCCAGTGGGAGAGCGCCGCTAGGCGCTGCAAGTTCTCAGGCGAGAGCATGGTCGAGCCGTCGGGCGTCTGCGCCATCACGTCCAGCGGATTCTCATTGAAGGCAGGATACTGTGCCATCAGTATGGCAAAGCCCTGGCGTGACTGCGCAGCGTGTGGCAACGTATCCGCGCTGATAGGGCTGCCGATCTGGAGCGAGAAGGCCGGCCAGCCCAGACCGACCAGGATGATGACGACCAGTGCAATGATCAGGACCGGGCGACGCATCACGCCTATCGCCAGTCGGTGCCAGAACCCCGTCTCATCGTTTCCGTGTGCGCCTGCTTTCGGCAAGGTCAGACGCCAGAGCCAGGGGACGCGCAGCGCATTGATGCAGCTTCCCAGGATACTCAGCAGCGCCGGGAGAAAGGTGAGCGCGGCCAGCACCGCGACTGCGACCGTCGCGGCGCCGCCGAGTCCCACCGAGGCCAGCCCGGTGCTGATCAGCATGAGCCCGACAAAACCGATCATGACGGTCAGGCCACTACACACAATGGCCTCGCCAGCCGTCGCGACCGTCCACGCAATGGCTTCGCGCGTGTCTCGCCCGCGCGCCAGTTCCTCGCGGAAGCGGCGCGTGATGAACAGGCTGTAGTTGATGGAGAGACCCAGCCCGATGATGGAGGCGATAGTGGTCACGGAGGTTGTGATGGGCACAACCTCCGCGATGGGGTAGACCGCCGCCGACGCGAGTGGGATCGTGATGATGGCCATAACCAGCGGCAGGACGGCGGCGCTGAAGGTGCCGAAGACAACCAGTAGGATCAGCAAGGCGATGGGAAGCACCGTCGTGTCCGCTCGTTCAACTGCTCCGTAGGTTCCCTACAGACCTTCGTTTGAGAAGCATCTGACTCTTTACTTGGCGCGTTCGTCTACACGACGTCGCGTATCTTTACTTCTGTCCCTCTTTCGAGTATGCTAGAGAAAGCAACACAAGTCAAGAAGCAAAAGCAGCCGCTCTGTAGGATAAGCAACACCAGAAAGGAGAGTGTCGATGAAGACGTCCGAGGAGCAAGAAGATTTACGTGTCCGGCGCACCCACAAGTTGCTGTGGGAAGCGCTCATGGCGGAGCTTTCCGAGCGAGCATTCGAGGAGATTACGGTCAAGGAGATCTGTGAGCGTGCGATGGTGCATCGCACGACGTTTTACAAACACTATGAGGATAAGTATGCGCTGCTTGAGCAGGGGATGCGACAGATGTATGATGCCCTGGTGGCGGAAGTGACTGTGCCACCCAGAGCGTTCTCCGTGGATCATCCTCCCCCCTATTTTATTCATCTGTTCATCCATGTGGCAGAACACCAGCAATTCTACAAGCTGATGCTGTGCGGGGAAGGCATTGGCAGGTTTCAGAAGCTGGTCAGGGACTATTTAGTCGAACAGGGTGAGGCTAAAATGCGCGAATTGACCCCACCCAATCAGCAACTAGAAGTCCCACCCGCCATGTACGTACAATATTTAGCGGGGGCAGTGATCAGTACGCTGGCCTGGTGGCTTGAGAATGACATGCCTCATTCTCCTCACCACATGGCGCAATATCTGCTGTTGCTCCATGGCACTCCGTCATATCATTCTTGATACTCGCCTGGAAACAGATCAACCTGGTCGGGTCCTATCACTTTTCTGCTCTCCACCACACTTGACAAATACCCCACGGGGGTATTATACTTTGTTGTGAGATACCCCTACCCAGGGGGTATGGATAAGAACACAAAAGAGGAAGAAGATGCCAGCATCCAGTGATGTGAAGCATAACCTCTTAGCCCACTTACGCCGAATCGAAGGACAGACGCGCGGCCTGCAACGCATGGTGGAAGAGGACCTCTACTGCGTGGACATCACGAACCAGATCGCAGGCGTGCAGTCTGCCCATGAGCAAGTCTCCTTCTTGCTCATGGAGAATCATCTGCACCACTGCGTGACCGAAGCCATCAGAGAAGGCAAAGGAGACGAGAAAATTCACGAGATCATGGATGTCGTTCACCACTACACGAAAGCATAGACATTTCACTCTGCTCCACAGAAAGGATGAGCATAGATGCACACTGTTTCAACAGACACCACTCCTTATGAAGCTGATCTAGGGGCTTCTGCACGCCCTTGGTTTGAATGGAGCGTAGCCTTCTTCTCGACCTGGTTTGTCATCGGACTCTATCTGGATGGCTGGGCACATGCCAATGAACTGCCTGACACCTTCTTCACTCCCTGGCATGCCGTGATCTACAGTGGGTTCCTGGGAGCAGCAGTTGTGCTGGTCAGCACCGTTCTGCTCGCTCGTCTTCGCGGGGCACCACGACGCCTGAGCCTGCCCGTCGGCTATGGCCTCTCGCTCGTTGGTGTAGGGGTCTTTCTGCTCGGTGGCATTGGGGATCTGCTCTGGCACCTGTTCTTTGGCATTGAAGCTACGCTTGCCGCGCTCTATAGTCCCACACATCTGCTGCTCGCAGCAGGAGGGATGCTGATTGCCAGTGGGCCGTGGCGAGCATATTGGGCGCGTACAACCACCCATCAGAAGAACCGATGGCTCCTGGTGCTCTCCTTCACCCTCGTCCTCGCCATCTTGACCTTCTTCACCGGCGAGCTTCATCCCTTCACCCACCCCTGGGCCTGGGTCGGATTTCGCCCAGGAGCTAGCCCCTTTGTGCCCTCCCACACGTTACTCTCTCCTTCCGCCGAACTTTCCGCAGGGGGAACGAGTCAGAATATTGCTGAGACGCTGGGCATGAGCAGCATCATGATCCAGAGCGGCCTCCTGCTTGCACTCATCCTGTTGCTCATTCGGCGGTGGGGAACCACGTTACCTGTCGGCTGGCTCACTTTCGCCTTTGGGCTCAATGCGCTTGGACTGAGCTTCATCCATTCCACTTTCTGGGTTGTTCCAGTCGCAGGCATGGCAGGGATCGTGGCTGATGCCCTGTACCGCTGGCTTCGACCAGACACGCGACAGAGGTTCCAACTCCGCCTCTTTGCGGCAGCGGTTCCGGTGGTGCTCTACAGCCTCTACTTCCTCGCTTTGTTCCTGCTTGGCGGAGTCTGGTGGCAGATCCACCTCTGGGCAGGAGGGATCGTGCTCGCTGGTGTGACTGGTTGGCTCGTGAGTTATCTCATTGTGCCAACACTCCCAGCCGGGACTCACGAAGCACCTGTTGCTTGAGAACAACGCAGAGAGGCTTGACACAGGAAAGGGAAACCATCATGATAATTTTGAATGGATCACCGTGCAATGGCCATCATGACATGTCGCATGAAGAGAATGGAAACACCTGTTCCCGTCTCCATTCAATCACTGATTGATGTCTATCTTCAGACCCTTGAACCATGACACACACACTTTAAGATCATCCTCTATACAGAAAGCTATTGGGCGGTCGCACTGGGTGTTTCCCGTGATCCCCCCAGGCGACCCGGCCCATGGAGCTCTTTAGACCTGCGCTCCTACCCTGGCGCGTCCTCTTCTTCGAACGATCAAAAACAACCCGCCTCCAATGCTCAGCAGGATCACCACAGAGAGCAGCACCTGGGGAGTATTCAGAGACAATCGTGGCACCCACGCAGGAGGTTCATGTGATGCTTGGCCATCCACGACAACCCTGGGCGGCGTTCCATAGGGAGCCAACCGTATAATACCCGCAGGACTTACTCCCAGGTCATAGGTGACACGAGGCTCAGGTGCATTGAGATTCAGGTACGTGACCCAGCTATCCGACCTAACCCAGCCCATATTGCGGTCAGTTGACAGGTCATGATAGAGCGTACGGGTCATTTTCTCCTGGAACGAGAGGACAAAGCCGGGTGCGCCGGGTACCTCGCTGCCCACCGAGGACTGTCCTACCATGGCGTCGAGATCGGTCGTGTACACTGGCTGATCCGTCAGGAGGTAGAGATCGGCCTGGACTGGCTGTCCTTCGATAGCCAGCACCTCGAGAGGCACCCAGATGTGCTCCGTCCTCATCGTGATCAGGATGGGCGTCCCGTCACCCTGAAGCAGACCTCGCACCTTGGCAGCCGAGGTGTCGTACTTGGCAGCTAAAAAGATCGGGCTCCCCTTCGCGTAAGCCAGCAGATGATCTTTTGTCTCTGTGTTCAGAAAGAAGTCATTGCTGGTGGCCCAGTTGAGTACTTCCTGCCCATTCCCTTTGATCACCGTAATATTGAGTGCTTCTATCTTCACTTTTTGCAGCACCGTTGCAGAATCTGAAGGCGCTGCAGCGGTTTCTGCGCCGAGCGTGCGAACCACAGGGTGGGTTTCGAGCGCGAGGCGTTGGAGTGTCCATGCACCGCCCTCCTCGATCTTCAGGGGGACCGCTGGCAGGGGAACGATCCAGCCCAGGTGAGAGAAGTCACCCTGGTAGCTAAAGCTGGTCAGATAGCGCTCGACCCCATCATGCCAGGCGACCAGTGTGGTCGCACGCGAGAGGCGAACGGAGCCGTTAGGCGCAACCAGGGCTCCGCAGGCCAGGGCCGGGAGCGCCTGAAGCGCGAATAAACCGAGAGCAATGGTTAAAGCGGCTAACCTTTTGAGCATAGTGGATTCTCCTTGGTCGTTCTTTTTCTTTCCTTTCCAGGACTTCATCCACTATGACGGTTCCATGGTGAGGAAAGTTCCCAATCGCCTTCCCAACACAGCAGCGATCTGGTGCGCAGGAGACGCAAGAAGGCTTCCCCAAAGGCTTGACGAGAGGAGACCCATACCGGGATACTTTTTTCAGCATGAAGAACGAGCCAGAAAGTCTCTGCTGCGACTGACGCCGCATTGGCCAGAGGCAGACAGGAACAGTCTCGCTCTTCCCGAAATCACGGATCTCTTCACGGCTTCCTTCGTGGATGCCTTTCGCCAGGGAGCCAAAGGACCAGCCTACGATGGCATGGTGGTGCGACGCCCAGGAGGCTTCGAGCTCGAAGCGATTACCTTTCCCGCGCTCTACCTCTGGCATGGTGAACTCGATACAGATGTTCCTGTGGCCATGGGACGAGCGGTAGTCGAGAGGCTGGCCTAGTGCAAAGCCACCTACTATCCAGGCGCAACAGGCCAGGTGTGCGACATTGACCCTGGTCCCAGGCAAATCGCCCGTGCCCGCTCCAAAGCCGAGCGAGCCAGCCTGCCCCAACCAGTCGTTCGATGTCGTGCTCTCTACCCTGGTGATGCACCATTTACCCGATGACCTCAAGCGTCTTGGACTCGCCGAAATGGCCCGCGTGCTCAAACCAGGGGGCGCCTGGTGATGGTCGATTTCAAATGCGCAGAGAAACAACAGGGCCAACCCACAGGCTGGGCGCAGGCTCGCTTGGCCTGCAAGATCTGCCGCGACTTCTCTCGGAAGCAGGTTTCGAGCATCTGGAAAGCGAGGAGATAGCGTTTCTACGACTGATGGCGCAGATCAGCGCAGGCTTTGTCAAGACGCGAACGAGGCTCTAGCCGGGTAGGGAGAGCTCCTTGCCATCTCAGCAAGCACTGCTTTCACTTGCTTGTCTCATCATTGTCTTTCTCCATGGAGATCGTGAAATTACAACCCGATCTTAACCACATCATGACCCCTTTGCCCTTGCCTGCTTTCTCTCGTTCTTCCAAAATATATGTAGGCTCTTTGTGTATTATTTCCTACCGTTCGTGCATTTCTGGACCAGACAGGATTATTCACGAGTGGAGCTGGGATAGAGATCCCAGCTCCACTCCTTGAGAAGGAGTACATACCATGTCAGCAAAACAACACGCGGCCCACGTCCATCATTTTTTTCTGCTTCTCGTTCCTTTCTTTATTGTGACGATTGTGTTGGCACTCCTGGTCAGTGGCGGCCACGCTGGGGCCAACGGCGGTCGTCCCCTCTCGGCCACACTCACCGGGGCAGCCGAGATCAACGGCGGGGATCCAGACGGCAGTGGAACAGCCACCTTGACGCTCAATGAGGGCCAGGGCGAGATTTGCTTCACCTTCGCTGTGGCTAACCTTGCCACGGTCACTGGGGTTCATATTCACCAAGCCCCCGTCGGCCAAAACGGACCGATTGTGGTGCCCTTAAATGCCCTCAGTGGATGCGTGAACGCAGACCCTGCCTTAATCAAAGATATTCGGCAGCACCCGGAGGCCTACTACGTCAACGTTCATACCACGGAGTTTCCAGGGGGCGCAATCCGAGGACAGCTTTCTAAATAGTTCTCGATTCGATATCCATGGTGCAGCGCCGATCATCTGGACTTGAAGCGACCGTTCGGCGCTGTTTCCCCACCAGAGGCAGGAGGGTAAGTACCCTTCTGCCTTATCTCAGTTTAGTCGCGTCGTTTGCAAAAAAGGCTCACTCCCCGTTTCTCTCCTCCCGCCCGAGATGTACCATCCAGGATGGGATCTGTCTTCCCGAGTGGAGCATGCTCACCAGTGGTTTTTGCTTCTGCAACTCATCTATCAATGTAGAGAGTTCTCATACCATGATGAGTTTATTTGTGTAACGTTCTGGGGTACATATATGTAATGAAGAGTTGTAGGCACGACACACAACAGGACCTTCTCGTTCACTGACCTGCGCTCTGCATGGAGCGAGCAGGGGGAATGGACGGTGTCTGATGACCGAGTGACGTGCCCAAGAGAGAGAAAGGAAGAGATAGAGTGGCAAGACAAACCGTTCCGCCCGCATCCCCGATATTCACCGCCGGACCATATGCCCATGCCGACAGCACACGCGTCTCCCTATGGCGTGCCAAAGCCATTGCGTTGTTGCGCGTTGCCTTTGGCTTGATCTGGGCCATTGCTGCCTGGTTGAAGTGGCAGCCGAAGTTTATCAACTCGTTTTCCCAGCAAGTCTCCGCCTCTAAAGAAGGTCAACCCGCCGCGATTGTGGCGTAGATCTCCTTTTGGAGTCATCTCATCAATACAAATCCACACCTGTTCGCTTATGTGCTGGCTTCGACAGAGACGGCCATCGCTATCTTCTTGATCTTTGGTCTCTTGACCAACCTGACATGCGTGGTGAGTCTGCTGCTGTCTCTGGGTATCTGGTCGGTAGGAGAAGGCTTTGGCGGCCCCTACAAGCTCGGGGAGAGTACAGATGTAGGAACAGCACTCGTCTATGCGCTCCTCTCCGGTGTCCTGCTGGCAATAGCAGCCGGTCGATACTACTCGGTCGACCAGTGGTTGACGCGAAGGCTCGGTCGCTTCGGGTTCCTGGCTGCTGGCGTTCCATGGCAGCGGCGGCAATGATACGTGCTGAAGTGATCTCTGCTCCAACCGGAAGTACGTCTCATGTTAGCTGTGCAGGGTATTTGCTACACGCTTTGGATTGAATTGCTGCTCGCAGCAGCTATTCGCATCGCAGCCACCACGACCCGCTTTGTGTAATACGATGCCTCTTGGGAGCAATGGGGCACGGATCTGACCGTTGCTGTTGAACGAGAGCTCTAGAGCGGCCTCTCCAACGGTGACCTCTGGCACTCATCTAATCACATCGATACCTGGCAACAGCTGCCCTTCAGCCTCAGGAGCATGCACCGCCCCCACTGATGCTGCCGTGAACGCTTGCAGATGTCCCGACCGAATCGGGACACTGCTCCCATGACAGCGGGACAGCATGCCTGCTATACTCGTAGGCAGGAAATTCTTCATGAGTCAGTTAAAGCTTACTGACGAGCGGATTCGCGTGGAGGCACTATGAACGCGCTCATTGCAGTGCATGATCTGACCAAAGGGTACGGCAGAAGCCGGGGTATCATCGACGTGACGTTTGAGATTACCGAAGGGGAAGTGTTTGGCTTCCTGGGACCCAACGGCGCCGGGAAGACGACGACCATGCGCGTGCTGATGGGGTTCTTGCGACCCACAACGGGTCAGGCTCGCATTGGCGGATTGGACTGCTGGCGGCAGTCAACCGAGGTCAAGCGCCTGGTCGGCTACCTCCCCGGCGAATTTTCCTGCGACCCAGACCTCACCGGAGCACAGATCATCGCATACCTCGGCCACCTGCGCGGTGGGGTCGATCAGGGCTACGTGCGCCAATTGGTCGAGCGTCTGGGGCTCGATCCGAGTAAGCGCTTCCGCGAGTATTCACGTGGGAATAAGCAAAAAGTCGGCCTGGTGCAGGCCTTCATGCACCGGCCGCCCCTGCTGGTCCTGGACGAGCCGACGAGCGGGCTCGATCCGCTCAATCAGCAAGAGTTCTACACCTTGCTCTCCGAGGTGCACGCCGATGGCCGGACGATCTTTCTGTCCTCGCACAACCTGCCGGAGGTCGAGCACACCTGCGAGCGCGTGGGCATTATCCGCGAGGGCAAACTGGTGACGGTTGGTGAGGTCGCCACGCTCAAGCACATCAAACAGCACGACGTAGACCTCAGCTTCGCCGGACCTGCCTCGCTCGAGTGGTTCAGCCACCTGCCAGGGGTACTCAGCGTCACCCCCGGGCGCAGTGCATCTGATCTGCACCTGGCTGTTCAGGGTGAGTTGCCTACCGTGATCAAAGTGGCGGCTGGGCACGATGCGATCAACCTCGTTGTCCACGAGCCGAGCCTGGAAGAAGTGTTCTTGCGTTTTTACGAGCCGGAACGTTGGCCCGCTATCGTTGCCTGATGGGAGGTGCTCGACGATGTTTCGCACCGTGTGGAGCAAGACGCTGCGTGAGTATCGCGTTGCCATCCCTGGCTGGGGGATTGGTCTGGGACTCCTCTTGTGCGCGGAGTTTACGAGTACTACCACACTCGACCCTGCCACCCTGAGCACTGTAGGCCAGCTCGCGCACATGATTCGCTTGTTCGGTGACCCGCTCGCCTTCACTACACCGGCAGGCTACGTCACCTTCCGTGACTTTGGCATCTTTCTGCCAATCCCCCTCAGCATCTGGGCTGTGCTGGCAGGTGCGCGTCTGATCAGTGGGGAGGAGGAGCGTGGCTCGCTCGATGTGCTCCTCTCGACCCCACGATCACGTATGCGTGTGCTGCTCGAGAAAATCGCCGCGCTGAGCACGGCCCTCGTTCTGATTGCCCTCCTGATCATGATAGGAGGAGTGGCAGGTGAGGCGAGTGCTCACACGACGGTAGACCTGACCGGAACGGTGCTGGCAGTCCTCAATCTGGGTCTGCTCGCACTGCTCTTCAGTATGCTCGCACTCTTCCTCTCGCAGGTGCTCGGCAGCCGGGCGGCAGCAGCAGGATGGGCTGGTCTGCTTTTGGGGCTCAGCTATGTGCTCGATGGTACGGGACACATCATCGAGCACGCGGCATGGTTCCAGCATCTCTCGCCGTTCTTTTATTACCACGCGAGCAAGCCTCTGCTGGCATTCTACACGCCAACACACGGATTCAATCCCGGCGCATGCTTGCTGCTGCTGGCACTGAGCATCGTGTTTGCGCTCGCCAGCATGCCCATCTTCGCCAGGCGTGATATCGGCGGGCTCGTTCTGCCATTGTGGAATCGTCACAAGCCAGAGGCGCAGGCCGCTGCTGGTCCAGGAGCCTTAGAACCGGCGCGGCGCAATGTCTTTGTGCGCACGGTGGGCTTGCGCACATTACGAGCACACCTGTTCTCAGTCTGCTGGTGGAGCGTGGGTCTGGTGATCGGTGTGGGGTGGATCACCATGCTGACGCGCAGCATGGAGGACCCCTTGCGCAAGGTGTATGCAAACAACCCGGTCTTGTACCAGGTGTTTGGCGGTCATGATAGTGGCACCAACGCCGGGTTTCTCGCCGGAGCCATCTTCGCCTTCGTGCCTGTCATCACGGTCATCTTCGCCTTGCTCCAGGCACTCTCCTGGGCAAACGACCTGGAGAAAGGACGTATGGAACTGGTCTTGAGCACACCAACGCCGCGCTCTCGGCTGATGCTCGAACACGTTGGGGCAGTGCTCGTGGCTGCTGTCGTTGTGCTGCTCGCCATCTGGCTCAGCGTGCTGGCGGGCGCACGCATGACTGACTTGAGCGTCGATGTCAGCCATGTGTTTGCAGCCTCGTTGGGCATCCTGCCGCTGGAACTGATCGTGGCGGCGCTCGTTTATGACCTGGCCGGGCGGCTGCGTCCGGGTGCCATCGTCAGTCTGAGTGGCACCTTCGTTGCACTCTCGTTTTTCGTCGAACTGCTGCACACCCTACTCAAGCTGCCGGAGTGGGTCATGTCACTCTCGATCTTTCACCAATATGATAGCCCCATCACTGATGGCTGGCAGTGGAGGCCGTTCGTTACTATGTTGGGCGAGGCTTTCGTGCTGCTCACGCTCGGTCTCATCCAGTTCACCCGCGGTGATGTAGAGCGCGGCGTGTGATGACGCGGCGCAGCAGACCAGCGTGACCTGTGGGTCAAAATGAACGTCCGGTAGCAGGAGGTGCTTTATGAGCATCCAGAATCGCGAACAACAGAGGAGTGAACCTCACGTTGGCGAGGTGGCAATGGTCTTCCCCTTTGCTGCCATCGATCACACCTCGCTCTCCATCGTCGGCGGCAAGGCAGCCAACCTGGGCGAACTGACCCGCGCCGGATTGCCAGTGCCCCCCGGCTTCTGCGTGACAACGGCAGCGTACGCACTGGTAGCCGCAGGTGCTGACCTTGAGGCTCTCCTGGGGGAGCTTGCCACGACCCGCGCTCGTGACACAGCGCATCTTGCAGCACTAGCCACCGCTGCGCGAGCCCACCTGCTGGCAGCATCGGTTCCAGCCGCCGTTGCCGAGGCCATTACCGAGGCATATCAGGCGTTGGGAGGTGGTGAACCCCTGGCAGTCGCCGTGCGTTCCTCGGCGACTGCCGAAGATCTCCCCTTTGCCAGTTTTGCAGGTCAGCAGGACACGTATCTCAACATCATTGGCCTCGAAGCTGTGCTCGATGCCGTGCGGCGATGCTGGGCTTCGCTCTGGACTGATCGGGCCGTGAGCTACCGTGCCAGCAAGAGAATCGACCAGCGTACCGTACGCCTTGCGGTCGTTGTTCAGCGTATGGTCGAAGCTTCTGTGGCAGGTGTCCTCTTTACGGCTAACCCTCTCACCGGGCGACGTCACCAGGCCGTGATTGATGCCAGTCCTGGCCTTGGTGAGGCCATTGTCTCCGGGATAGTCAACCCCGACCACTTCGTCGTCACTACTGCCACGGGCGGCGGTACGCAGGGGATCGAAACCGCCGAACGCAGCAATGAGGCCTGCCTTACCGATGCCCAGGTACGCGCCCTGGCAGAGCTTGGATCAAGGGTTGAGGCTCATTATGGAGCCCCCCAGGATACCGAGTGGGCCATCGATGCCTCCGGCCATCTCTGGCTCACCCAGGCGCGACCGATTACGACGCTGTTTCCGCTGCCCGCCGGAGCACCGCGGACCGACGATGCCCTGCGGGTGTACTTTTCGATGAATGTTGCCCAGGGGGTCTACCGCCCGCTCACGCCGATGGGCCTCTCCGCGTTTCGTGTCATGGGGTCATCTATCGCAACATACCTGGGCTTGCCACCGCACGATCTCCTGGCAGGCCCCAGCGTGCTCACTGATGCAGCCTCTCGCCTCTTCGTTGATGTGACAGCTGTGCTGCGGACTTCCCTCGGACGCACGCTTTTGGGACGGGTGGCCTCCGTCATGGAGGCCCGCTCCTCGCTTATGTTCCGCCAACTTGAAGCCGATCCGCGCCTCTCCCTCGTTCCAGTCCAGCGCTGGCGGCTCGTGCGCACGGGACTCTTGCTCCTGGTGCGGACTCGCGCTCCCCTCTCCATGCTCCAGGCAGTGTTCCGTCCGGCAGCTGCACGGGGACGGGTGAGGCACCTGGAGACACAGTTGCGCACGATGGGGACAGTGCCGGTGGATGCCAGTGCGACCGAGCGCTTGACGGCGGTTGAGCGCCTCTTCCTGGGAGAGACGCCGCGTGTGCTTTCCAGGACCGTTCCGGTCCTGCTCAGTGGATTGCTGGCCTTTACCCTGGCTGGCAGGCTGCTACGAGGTCTCGCGACGGGTGAGGAGCAGCAGACGGTGCTGCGCGGTGCTGCGTGACACTCCGCTAGATCGCCTGGCACAGGACTACCGGAGCCGTCTTCTCCCCCCGCTGCTGCAACAAGGATTGGCGGATTTCTTGCAGGTCTACGGTCATCGTGGCGTCGCCGAAATTGACCTCGGGCTGCCACGCTGGAGCGAAGACCCGACACATATTCTCGGTGTGCTCGCCAACTACCTTCAACTCACGGACCCGCAACAGGCACCAGACACGCAGTTCCAGCGCGGGGCCCAGGAGGCGGAGGCCATGGTGGCCGAGCTGGCCAGACGTGCCGCACGCAAGGGATGGCTGCGTGGCAGGTTAGTCAAGCTCTGCCTGAGACGCGAACGTGCCCTTCATGGTTTACGGGAGATGCCTAAATTCTGCCTTATATTGCTGCTGGCATCTATGCGTGAGGCGCTCCAGTTGGTGGGGAAGGAACTGGCTGAGGTCGGACGCCTGGAGAAAGCCGAAGACATCTTTTTCATCACACTCCCCGAAGCCTGGGCGGCCGTGGCCGGAACAGATATGCGCTCCCTGGTGCGTGAGCGCTATGGCAGCTACGAGCATGAACTCACTGGCCGGCATGTGCCCCGCGTCCTGCTCTCCGATGGGACCGAGCCGACTACCGAGACCTATGCCTTAGGGGCAGCTGATGGTATACTGAGAGGAACGCCGGCCTCAGCGGGTAGGGTGACGGCGAAGGCGCGCGTGATCCTCGACCCGACAGGTGCCCGATTGGAGCCCGGCGAGATTCTCGTGGCGCCCTCGACTGACCCTGGCTGGACGCCGCTCTTCCTCGTGGCGGGTGGTTTAGTGATGGAAATGGGTGGGGCCATGTCCCATGGGGCTGTCGTTGCTCGCGAGTATGGCATCCCGGCAGTCGTCGGCGTGCCTGAAGCCACGGAGCGGATCAACACGGGCCAGCAGATTACCGTCGATGGGTCCGCTGGGACCGTCTCTCTAGAAGAGGAGAGGAGCTGATGGACCAATCGGCATTGGCACAAAGATTGGATACACGGACATAGAAGGAGATACAGACGTATGAGTAAGGAAGACCGCTCTTTGGACCACGCTAAGACGCCCGTTCAGACCCATGAGATACGGGATGTGCAGCAGACGAGGTGCATCGTCGTGGGAGCCGGACCAGCTGGGGCTGTCCTGTCCTTCATGCTGGCAAGCAAGGGCATCGACGTGATGCTGCTTGAATCGCACCTGGACTTCGACCGCGACTTTCGCGGGGACACGCTTCACCCCTCCATTCTGGAGGTGATGGATGAGCTTGGCTTAGCCGACCGTCTCCTTCAATTACCCCATACTGAATTGAACCTGGTGGCTCCTCCCGGGGCTTTCGCACAACTGCGGTTCGATCTGCACGACCTGAAGACGAAGTTCCCCTACATTACGATGATGCCCCAGACCCGTTTCCTCGCATTCATCACGAGCGAGGCGCAGTGCTTCCCATCCTTCCGCCTGATCATGGGCGCACGTGTGGAGGAACTGCTCGAGGAAGATGGCCAGGTACGCGGCGTGCGCTATCGTGCACATGATGGCTGGCACGAGGTGCGTGCGCACCTGGTGGTGGGAACCGATGGCCGCTTCTCCCGGCTGCGCAAGCTGGCGGGCTTCGAACCCATTGCCTCTTCACCCCCGATGGACGTGCTCTGGCTGCGCCTATCACGCACACCCGCTG
>WNFX01005582.1_pt1 | contig 23305 bp, 23 predicted proteins | sample 5400111 | NCBI WGS metagenome assembly WNFX01 (sample SAMN13153363, study PRJNA577476) | soil metagenome | isolation source: 40 cm soil or saprolite under grassland replicate 1 | place: USA:California | collected 2016-06-15
GGCTGCGGCGCCCGAGCCGCCAAGCGCGCCCCAGATCCCGAGCGCCTTGTTTCGCTCTGCCCCCTCCTCGAAAGTTGTGCTCACGATCGAAAGCGCGGCTGGCGAGATGATCGCGGCGCCGACTCCCTGCACCGCACGCGCCGCGATCAGGACGCCGATGCTCCCCGCGAGGCCACAGATAAGGGAGGCGATGGTGAAGAGCGTCAACCCGACTAGGAAGATCAGGCGCCGTCCGAGCAGATCGGCCATCCGACCACCGAGCAGCAGGAAGCCTCCGAACGTGATCGAGTAGGCAATCAGCACCCATTGCACGGTCGCCGGGGTCGTGTGCAGCTTGAGCTGGATCGACGGGATGGCGACGTTCACGATCGCCACGTCGAGGACGGTCATGAAGAACGCCGCGCCTACGACGGCGAGGGTCAGCCAGCGGCGCGGGTTCGGTGCGGCGACGGTCTCGGTCACTGGTTCCTCCCTTTTCACGACTAGACGAATGGAACGCGATCAAATCGACAGTGATTCCGCCTTTACGGCAATTGCCAGAAGCTATCGGTTAGGCCGAGGCGGTCGAGGATCGCCTGGTTCTCGTCGCGCGTGTGCGGCCGCCAATCGGGTGCAAGGCGGTCACTCCACCACGCATGCGCCAGGTCGCAGAGCTCTCCGGCGGTCATCGTTGCTCCGACCTCGTAGCCGTGCTGCTCGAGCCATCGCCCTACGTGCTCCTCCGACCGGAAGAGGTTCATCGTGCTTCAGGTGAAGACGATGTCGTCCCACCACTGCGCCGCGGGAACCGCGACGTGGAAGACGTATTCGTCGGGGACGGGGCGTTCGTCGCGGATCTCGATCTCGATCGGGTCGCCGCAGTCCGGGCAGGCGGTCGAGACGTGGCCGTCGACGTGGAGAGCGGCGGGGATCCCGAAGGCGTCCCAGGCGCAGTTCCCGTACCAGGCGCGGCCGGCGGCCTCGACTCGATGTGGCGTCGGGACTGCCGAGAACGGGTTCGCCATCCGGATCTCGGTGCCGTCCGGCTCGAGCACGATCGCGTGGGCGTCGTGAAGCCGGTGGAGCGCCTTTTGCACGTCGGCTCCGAGCTCGTCCCGCAACTCGGTGAACGTCGGCGCCCGCCCGAGCTCGACGAACCGCCGGTAGACGTGGTTGCGGATCCGGATGTCGCCGTTGTCCATCAGGGACAGCTAGCTAATGGCGGAAGTGTCTGCGGCCCGTAAAGATCATCGTCGCGCCGGCTTGCTCGACTGCGGCGACCACTTCCTCGTCGCGCTTGGAGCCGCCAGGTTGGATGAAGGCTGAAACGCCGGCACGAAGCGCCAGCTCCGGCCCGTCGGCGAACGGGAAGAAGGCGTCCGAGGCCAGCACCGAGTCGGCGAGCCCATGGCCGTGCTCGCGCGCCTTCTCGAGGGCGATCCGCACGGAGTCGACGCGGCTCATCTGGCCGGCCCCGATTCCGAGCGTCTGCAGGTCGCGGGCCAGCACGATCGCGTTCGAGGTCACGTGCTTGCACACGCGCCAGGCGAAGAGGAGGTCACCCCAGAGCGCCTCGCTCGCCGAGCCGCAGACGAGCTCCATCCCGGCGCGCTCCTCGATGTCCCAATCCCGATCCTGGACGAGCAGGCCGCCGAGCACGCGCTTGAAGTCCAACTCGCCGGGAGCGTCGCGCCGCCGCTCCTGGTCGACGAGAATCCGCGTCGCCGGCTTCTGCGTCAGCGTCTCGAGTGCCCCCTCCTCGTAGCCGGGCGCAAAAAGCACTTCGACGAACTGCCTCACGAGCAGGTCGCCGAGCTCATCTGAGACTGGCCGGTTCAACACGACGACACCGCCGTAAGCAGAAACGGGATCGCCCGCCAGCGCGCGCTCGTACGCGTGCTCGATCGACCCAGCGACCGCGACCCCGCAGGGATTCGCATGCTTGACGATCACGCAGGCGGGGAGCTCGAACTCGCGCAGGCAAAGCCGCGCCGCGTTCAGGTCGTTGAGGTTGTTGTACGAAAGCTCGCGCCCGTGCAGCTGCTCGACGCGCGAGAGCAGGTGCCGCCTGGCGCCGAGCTCGGAGTAGTAGGCCGCGCGCTGGTGCGGGTTCTCGCCGTAAGAGAGATCGAGCTCCTTCTCGAAGGCAGTGATCAGCCGGTCGGGGAACGTGTTGCGGTCCATGAACCAGGCCGCGATCGAAGCCTCGTATGCCGCGGTGACCGAGAACGCTTCGGCGGCGAGATCGCGCCGCGTGTCGAGCGAGAGCTCGCCGTCACGGCGCAGCTCGTCGAGCACTCGCTCGTACTGAGGTCCGCGGCAGACAGGCGCGACGTGGGCGAAGTTCTTCGCGGCCGCGCGCAGCATCGCCGGCCCGCCGATGTCGATCACCTCGACGGCGTCCTCCTCGCGCACCCCGTGCCGCGCGACGGTCTCGCGGAACGGATAGAGGTTGACGCAAACGAGGTCGAACGGCTCAATCTCGTGCTCCTCGAGCGCCGAGAGGTCGTCCGGCCGGTCGCGCCGGGCCAGGATTGCCGCATGGATCCGCGGGTGGAGCGTCTTGACCCGGCCGCCGAGCAGCTCCGGGACCTCCGTGACCTCCTCGATCCTGGTCGTGGCGATCCCCATCTCCTCGAGGTACACGCTCGTACCGCCGCTGGAGACGATCTCGACCTCGAGGTCGGCCAACCCCTGCGCGAACTCGTCCAGGCCCGACTTGTCGTGCACGGAGATCAGCGCGCGCTTGATCACCCCGACGCCGCCGGAGAGCTGAGCGTGCCGTCCAGGAAGAGCCGGACCGCTTGCGGGAGCAGGCGGTGCTCGACGGCCTGGATCCGTGCGTGCAGGGTCTCGGGCGTGTCGCCCTGGCGGACCGCCACCGCCTCCTGAAGCACGATCGGGCCGGTGTCGATTCCCTGGTCGACGAAGTGCACGGTCGCGCCTGTGATCTTGACTCCCTGCGCGAGTGCGTCCTCGACGGCATGCGCGCCCGGGAAGGATGGGAGCAGCGAGGGGTGGATGTTCAGGATCCGCCCGGGAAAGCGGTCCAGAAACGGCTCGCTGAGCAGGCGCATGTAGCCGGCGAGAACGACGAGCTCCACGCCGCGCTCCCCGAGCCACTCCGCCAGCTCCTCGTCTCGGCGTTCACGGCTCTCGAACTCGGCCGCCGGGAACGCGCCAGCCTCGATGCCGGCCTTTGCGGCGCGGTTCAGGCCTTTCGCCTTCGTGTTGTCGGAGGCGACCGCGACGACCGGCAGGCCGGCGTCGAGCAGCGCCTGCAGGTTCGTTCCCTCGCCGCTGACCAGCACGCCGATCACCGGATCTCGCCGATCACGAGGTCTCCGCCGGCCTGATCGGCAGGCACGACCGCGCAGAAGCCGATGCCGAGGTTGAAGACATTTCGCAGCTCCGTCTCGTCCACGTGCCGTGCGAGCCAGTTGAAGACCGGCGGTCGCTCCCAGGCGCCCCAATCGATCGCAGCCCCACGCCCATCCGGCAGCACGCGTGAGAGGTTGCCGAGAATGCCGCCGCCGGTCACATGCGCAAGCGCCCGCACGTCCGCCCGGCCACGGAGTGCGTGCACGTCCTCGAGATAAAGGCACGTAGGCGCGAGCAGGTCCGGGGCGTTGTAGTCCTCTTCCTCGAGCACCCGCCGCACGAGAGTGAAGCCGTTCGCGTGGATTCCGGCCGAGGGAAAACCGAGGACGGCGTCGCCGGCTTCGACGCGGGTTCCGTCGATCAGCTCCGAGCGCTCGACGATCCCCACACAGGCAGCTGCAAAGTCGAGCTCGTCTTCGCGATAGACGTCGGGCATCTCGGCGGTTTCGCCGCCCACAAGGGCGACTCCGGCGAGGTGGCAAACCTCGGCGGCCCCCTCGACGAGCTCGGCGACTTGCTCCAGGTCGAGCTGGGCCGAGGCGACGTAGTCGAGCAGGAGCAGCGGCTTCGCGCCCGTCGTGATCACGTCGTTGATGCAATGGGCCGCCATGTCGGCGCCGCAATTGCGGAGCGCGCCGCGCGGTCGCGCGACGATCGGCTTCGTGCCGATCGAATCCATCGACGCCGCGAGAAGCGTCCGCTCGTCCAGTGGGTAGAGGCCCGCGAAGGCCCCGAACCCCTTGGTGCCGGTCGACTCGACAGCGGTCCGGAGCCGCTCGACCACGGCCCCGGCCGACGCGAGCGAGACCCCGGCCTGCGCGTAGGTCTTGCGACTCACAAGCCGAGTTTATGTGGCGTTTCGGCTACGCAAACAACTCGCCGTCGAGCTGCGGCCGGCCCGGCGGACCGCCTTCGACGAAGCGGATGAACGCGTCGCCGACGCGCACGCTGTGGTCGTCCATGACCGCGTCGAAGAGACCGGCGAGCGCGGCCGCCTGCGCGCCCGGATCTTCGGACTTCAGCCTCAGCCCGGCGAGGCGCATGGTCTCTCCCTCGGCAAGCAGCTCGTCGATCCAGTCTCGCGGGGGATGGATCTCGACCCGGTAGCCAGCCCCGGTTGCCACGAAGGTCCGTCGGCCCGGGTACTCCTGGACGCGTAGCTCGAGCTTTCTCGCGCGTTCCATTACGTCGTTGAACTCGTCCTCGTCGAGGGCGAAGCCGACGTGATCGATGCGCGGCAGGTCCCATTGCCCCGGTTGGACGACGACGTTGACTGCGCCGCGCTCGAGCTCGGAGAGCCGCAGGCGAAAACCCAGCTCGTCGAGCTCTTCCCACGGGACCCCGGCCTCGTAATGCGTCTGCTCGTCGCCGATCCGGCCGTAGCGCGCCACGAGCTGGAAGCCGAGCTTGGCGATGTAGCGCGCCTCCACGTCCCGCGCCTTGCTCGTCACCAGGTGGTAGTGGAAGAGATGCACGGCATCTACGCTAGACCTTGGTGCTGCTGTACCACGTGTGGGTCGGCCCGAATGGGCCCTCGCTGCTGACGAGCTGGGCGCTCGAGCCGTGGCAACTCGTGCCCGCGGCGGTGGTGGCTTTCCTTTACGCCAAGCGCACGAGGACGCTTCGCCGCCGAGGGACACCTGTGCCCGCCTGGCGGCGGTTCGTCTTCTGGCTGGGGTTCGCACTCGTGCTCCTTGCGCTGGTCTCGCCGATCGACGCGTTCGCCTCCGAGTTCCTGTTCATGCACATGCTCCAGCACGTCCTGATCGGCGATCTCGCGCCGCTCTGTTTGGTCGTCGGGCTGACGGGGCCGGTGCTCCAGCCGCTCCTTCGCTTCCAGCTCTTCAACAAGCTCCGCTTCCTGACGCACCCGGCGATCGCGTTGCCGCTCTGGGCCTACAACCTCGTGCTTTGGCACGTCCCGTTCATGTACCAGGCGGCGCTGCACAACCCGAGCGTCCACGCGTTCGAGCACATGTGCTTCTTCTCGTTCGGTGCCTTGATGTGGTCACCGGTCGTCGAGACGCTGCCCGGGCCAGAGTGGTTCGGCACCGGCTTCAAGCTTGGCTACATCGCGATCGTCCGCGTGTTCGAGACAGCGTTCGGCAACGTCTTTCTCTGGTCGGGCACGGTCTTCTACCCGTATTACATCCAGCCCCACCCGCGCTGGGGAATCACGCCCCTCCACGACCAGGCGCTCGCCGGGACGGTGATGATGATCGAGGGCTCGCTGGTGACGATCGCCGCGCTCGCGTGGTTGTTCCTGAGGCTCGCGGCCGAGGGCGAGCTGCGACAGGAGCTGCTCGAGCGCGGGCTGGATCCCAGGGCGGTTCGGCGCGCCGTTCGCTATGGAAGAGCCAGCGCCAGCTGGGGTGTGGAGGAGAAACCAGCGCAGAGCGATCGGGAGGTTCCCCCGAATGAAATCCTTGTCCGCCGCTAAGCGGCCGACGAGGCGTTTCTGGAGGGAGAAGGGGGGACGTGGGGGAAACATGGTTTCCCCCACGGGAGCGAGTGATAGCGAGCGACAGGGCAGGAGCTGTCAGAGCCGCGGTGAACCCTCCTGCGCCAGGTTCTGCGCAGAAAGGAGAGCTGAAGATGTCCACGATTCCGACCGAGCCAGGCGGAATGACCCCCGGGACGTGGGGAGGCGCGCGGATGCCGATTCCCGGCAACGCGGAGTTCGCCGTCTACTTCCTGATTGAAGTGATCTTCGCCCTGATCTGGATCATCGCGGACTCCGTCGACACGCGACAGTGGGTGCTTTACACGACGATCCTGACCGCCTTCTACATGCTGAGCCGCGGAATCGCCAAGGCGAGCCGCGTGCTCGAGCAGTAACTCAAGCGCTAGTAGTCTCGAACCGAAGCTTCGTGCCTTCGCGCGGGATCGCCGTCGGGTAGTCCCGCGTAAGGCACGCGCGGCAGAAGGTCGACTCTGGGCGTCGCGTCGAGGCCTGCAGGCCTTCCAGCGAGAGGTACGCGAGCGTCGTCGCGCCGATGTATTGGCGCACTTCCTCGACAGTGCGCTTCGCAGCGATCAGCTCCTCCTCTTCTGCGAAGTCGATCCCGTAGTAGCACTGGGAGATGATGGGCGGCGACGAGATACGTACGTGCACTTCCGCGGCGCCGGCCTCGAACAGCATTGCGACGATCTGGCGGGTCGTGTTGCCGCGGACGATGGAGTCGTCGACGGCGACGACGCGCTTCCCCTTTACCTCGGCGAGGGGGTTGAACTTCAGCTTCACGCCCTGTTCCCGCAGGCCCTGGTCGGGCTGGATGAAGGTTCGGCCGACGTAGCGGTTCTTGATCAGCCCCTCGCTGAAGTCGATCCCGGTGGCGCGAGCGAAGCCGATCGCGGCCGGCGTGCCCGAGTCCGGGATCGGCAGGACGAGGTCGGCGTCGACCGGCGCCTCCTCGGCTAAGCGTTCGCCCATCCGAACGCGGGCGCCGTGGACCTCGACGCCCGCAAGGCGCGTGTCCGGCCTGGCGAGGTAGAAGAACTCGAACATGCAGAGCGCGCCGCCGTTCGCCTCGGGCACTGCCTGCTCGGCGCGGCACCCTTCGTCGTCGATCACCACAAGCTCTCCCAGGCCGATCTCGCGCTCGAGCTTGGCGCCGACCAGGTCGAGCGCACAGGTCTCGGAGGCGAGCACCCAGTCACCGTCGAGCCGTCCCAGCACAAGCGGGCGGAACCCATGCGGGTCGCGGAAGCCGACCAGCTTCCCGTCGGCGAGGGCGGTCACCGAGAACGCGCCCTCGAGCTTGGCGATGGTGTTCGCGATCGCCTCCTGCAGCGGCGCCGGGTCGTTGGCGATCAGCGCCCCGATCACCTCTGTGTCGGAGGTGGTGACAAGCTTGACGCCGTCTTCGGCGAGCCCGTCGCGCAGCTCGGCGGCGTTCACGAGGTTGCCGTTGTGCCCGAGCGCGACCGTTCGCGCACGGCCGTGGTGGACGAGCGGCTGCGAGTTCGTCCAGTGCGTGGAGCCGGTGGTCGAGTAGCGCGTGTGGCCGATCGCGACCTGGCCGTGCAGGCCGCGCAGCTTCTCCTCGGTGAAGACCTGGGTGACGAGGCCAAGGTCTCGGAGAACGGTCAGCCGGCCCTCGTCCGAGACCGCGATTCCGGCCGACTCCTGGCCGCGGTGCTGGAGCGCAAAGAGACCGAAGTAGCTGACGCGCGCGACGTCGCGGTCAACGGAGCGGATGCCGAAAACGCCGCACATCAGGTGACCTCGCCTATCTGGACGAGCCTCTCCCAGCCAAGCCCCGGCACCTGGTCCGGGGACACGGCCAGAACCGCCGCCGCGGCCGCAGAGTGGGCAGGCAGGTCGACCTCCGCTTTGGCGCCGCTCCACGCAGCGGCCTCGGCGAGCGCGAGCTCGAGGCCGCCGTCGGAGACGTCGTGTGCGAGCGAAAGCAGGGGAGCAGCCTTCCAGACGAACTCGATCAATGCAGCCTGCTCGGCGAGGGAGTCGCCTGTCTCGGCCAGCAGGACGCAGTCTCCCGAGCGCCAGCGCGATGGGATCTTGCGCACGTCGGCGACGAGCCCGACGCAGCCGACAACGGGAGTCGGCGGGATCGCGCGTCCGTCGGTCTCGTTGTAGAGCGAGACGTTGCCGGAGACGACGGGGACTCCGAGCGTCTCCGCCGCTTGCGCGATCCCCTCGATCGCCTGCGCCAGCTCCCAGCCGATCTCGGGCTTCTCGGGATTGCCGAAGTTGAGGCAATCGGTCAGCGCGAGCGGCTGGCCTCCCGCGCAGGCGACGTTTCGCGCCGCCTCCAACACGGCCTGCACGCCGGCGGCGTAAGGTTCGAGCTCGCCGACGCGCGGTCCGTCGAGCGAGACGGCGAGCCCGCGATTGCCGGGCAGCAGGCGCAGGACAGCCGCGTCCAGGCCGGGCCTGCGAACGGTCCGCGACTGGACCAGTTGGTCGTATTGCTCGTAGATCCAGGCCTTGCTCTCGTGGTTGACGGGCGCGATCGGCCGAGCCGCACGCCCGGGCTGGGGTTCCTGTTCCACCCCGTAGCGCGGGCACTCGTCGGTGAGGAACGAGGCGGGAATCGCGCCCTCGAGGTCGCCGCCGAAGAAGCACCGCAGCTCACCGGTGTCGGTGACCGAGGCGATCACCGCGTGGTGCAGCTCCCACTTGTCGAGGACGGCTTCGACCTCCGTGAGCCGCGAGGGCTCGACGACCGCGACCATCCGCTCCTGGCTCTCGGAGATCATGATCTCCCAAGGCTCCATCCCGTCCTCTCGCAGCGGGACCAGGTCCAGGGACACGTCCACGCCGGCGCCGTCCCGGGCCATCTCGGCCAATGAAGACGCCAGCCCCGCCGCGCCGCAGTCCTGTAGCGAGGCGACGAGCCCGCCCTCGACGAGCTCGAGTGAGGACTCGATCAGCTTCTTGCCCGTGAACGGATCGCCGACCTGCACCGACGGCCGCTTTTCGTCGGCTCCCTCTCCGAGCTCCTGGCTGGCGAGCACGGAGGCACCGCCGATACCGTCCCTACCGGTGGTCGCGCCGTACAGGACAATCAGATTCCCCTCGCCGCGGGCGCGAGATCCGAGGAGCCGGGAGCTCGGAAGAAGACCGACGCACATCGCGTTGACCAAGCAGTTGTGCTCGTAGGCCTCGTCGAAGACCGCCTCGCCCCCGACGGTCGGCACGCCGACGCAGTTGTGCGTGACGATGCCGCCACTCGTCACAAACAGATGCGTCCCCGGAACCTCAAAGTCGTAGACGGTGAACCATCCAGCCTGATCCTCGACTTCGGTGACCTTCACGGTTGCAATCGAGTGGGACTCCGAGCGCGCCGCCGGCCGGGCGAACGGCGAGGGCTTCGCGATCTTCCCGATGACTCGTATCGCCTCCTCGTTTGTGAACCATTCAGCAGCCTCCCCGACCGCCTGCGCTGCTCCGAACTCGAGCTGATACGCAGTGCGCGACCTAATCGCGCGTCCGTCGATTTCCTGCCTCGCAGCGGCGCGGCGATAGACGGTTGGGAAAACCCCGAGGCTCTGGACGAGTAGGAGAAGTTGTTCGTGCATCCGCCGACTCGTCGTCGAGTGAGCGATCCGGACTCGACTTCCCCGGCGTGGGAAGCTAACAGACCCGTCGCCGCGGAAAAGGCCTCGAAGCAGCTCGCGGCGAAGAGCTACCGGCCCAGTGAGGATCTGCATCGGGATTGCCTTCTCGTGGGACTTGCTTCCACACCGCAGGACATCGCGAAGGACGGTCGCGAGCAACCGCGAGGAAACCGTCACAGCGACAGTCGCAGCTCGTTCCTCAACCGAGTGACGAATTCCAAGGTTGATGAGGATGCCCCTAACATCGTCGACGAACGAACGCTCCCGTTCGGTCCGGCCGAACGTCCACACGATCTTGGTCGTCGTCCCACTGTCGGAGGCGCAACCCTCCGCAAGGTAGTAGCCCAGCAGACGAGCAAAGTCGGCGTCGAGTGGCAAAGCAGCGGGAATCGGTGTCGATCGCGGTCCGCGCAAGCGCACGCGAAGATCGGGGCGCTGGACGTGGATATCAGCCTCCAAGGCTCGGAAAATCGGTATCGGGAACTCACGTCGACGAATCCAGTAATGGCGGCGATCGGCGCGTGGCATCAGATTGATGAGCGCGGCGCGAAATTCCTTCGTCGGTGCCCACTTGGCTGGAAGCATCACAATTGCCGATTCATTGGCCACGTCGATCACGTCGATGAGGTCGAACGCACGCTCAGTCGGAAGAGCGCTGAGCAAAGGAAGGCGATCTCCTGTTGTGACGCATCGAGCCGGCCTCTGCTCCAGTCCATCTTCGGTCCAGACAATCATCGGGTGATCGGGCGTGACGGTCAGCGTGCGACCGAGAGCCGTTCGAAACCGGCGGACGCGTCGGGCCTGGCGCTTGAAGACGTGAGATACCTCGCGCCACGCGGGCTCGTGTGTGACTGGATTAATCGACAAGAGTTCGAACGCCTTAGTTGGGCGCGCGGTCCACGCTGCTGCCTTCGAACGCGGCCCGCGTTCTTCGGCGATCTCGGCGATCGTCGCGTGACGGACGCGTCCGCTGTTGCGGAGAAGAACTGTTTCGTCTCCCGCGAGGCAATTGCCGTAGTGCCCGATTCCCGCCACTGCCCTTTTGAACACGAACCCGGGCGAGCCGAAGCGAAGCCCGTCGAGCAGCGCGACCGGCCGCGCGCCCATCGCGACGATGTCGCGCAGAATCCCGCCGACGCCGGTCGCGGCGCCCTGGAACGGCTCGACGGCGCTCGGATGGTTGTGGCTCTCGACCTTGAACGCCACTGCGAGCCCCTCGCCGATGTCGATCACCCCAGCGTTTTCGCCTGGCCCCTGCAGGACACGCTCGCTGGAGGAAGGCAGCCGCCGCAAAAGCGGCGCCGAATGCTTGTAGCCGCAGTGCTCGGACCACAGCAGCGAGAAGACCGCGAGCTCGAAGTGATTCGGCTCCCTGCCGAGCAGGCCGCAGATTCGCTGGAGCTCGCCGTCCGTCAGCCCGAGGGCGCGATGAAGCGGTTGTTCCGCTACCGGCGTCAGAAAGTCGAGTCTAGCCGTCTCACAGGACGGGTCGTGCAGCCGTTTGGATTGATGTGAGCCGTCGCCACCTGACGATGCTGCTCGCCCTGGCGGCGCTCTGGGGTGCCTCGTTCATGTTCATCAAGATCGGGGATCGCGAGCTCCACCCGATCACGCTCGTCGCCTTCCGGATGGGGCTCGGCGCGCTGACGCTTGCGCCGATCGTGCTCTTCACAGTGGGAGCGCGGCGCACCATCCGCGAGTTGCGCGCCGCCGCCAGGCCGCTGGTCGTCACCGGCCTGCTCAACTCGGCGATCCCGATCCTCGCGATCACCTGGGCGGAGACGCGGATCGACTCCGGTCTGACCGCGATCATCCAGGCCTCGGCGCCGCTCTTCGCCGCTCTGCTGGCGCTGCGCTTCAGCCCCGACGAGCGGGTTCGAGGCTCGCGGCTCGTCGGGCTCGTGGTCGGCTTCGCCGGAGTGGCGCTGCTCGTCGGCGGCAGGCCGAGCGGAGAGATCGTCGCCGCCCTAGCGGTTATCTTCTCCGCCCTCTGCTATGCCGCTTCCGGCCTCTATGCGGGAGAGCGGTTGCGCGAGGTCTCACCGTTCGTCACGGCTTTCGGAACCCTGATCGCCGCAACGCTCGCGACGCTGCCGATCGCCCTCTTCCAGCTCCCCAGCCACATGACCGGCTGGAAGGTGACTGCTTCGGTATTGACGCTCGGAATCGCCGGCACGGGCGTCGCGTACATCCTCTACTACGCCCTGATTGCGGGTGCAGGCGCCTCGCGCGCGATCCTGATCACCTATCTCGTCCCGACCTTCGCCCTCGTCTACGGGGCCGTCCTGCTCGGGGAGCCCGTGACGGCGGCGGCCGTCGGCGGTCTTGCACTCGTGCTCGCGGGCGTCGGGCTTGGAACGGGCGCCGTCCGCCTCGGGCGCACGCGGCGGATAGCGTCGAGCGAGACCTGATGTCCCGTTCGTCGGTCCGACTTCGCCGTGCCGACGCGGACGACCTCGACTTCCTTGCCGGGCTGATGACGCACGAGGACGTCGAGCCGTACCTCGCTGCCTCGCGTCCGCGCGATCCCGCCGCACTGCTGGAGGAGATCGAGCGCTCGCAGGCGGAGCCGGACGAGTTCGGCCGCTTTGTGGTCGAGGTCGAGCGGGACGGCGATTGGTTCCGCGCCGGCGCGATGGGCTTCGAGCTCGAGAACCGCCGGCCGCCGCCTCTCCGACGAGGCGGCGAAGCTCCTTCAGCAGCATCTGCTCTTCGAGCTCGGCTTCCACCGCCTCCAGCTCGAGATCTACGGCTTCAACGAGCGGGCGCAGCGCCACGCCGAGCGGGCCGGCTTCATCCGCGAGGGCGTCCGGCGGCGCGCCTACTGGCGCCACGACGAGTGGGTCGACGGGGTCATCTACGGCCTGGTGCGAGAAGATCTCGAACCATGAGCTCATTCGACGAGTACATCGAGACCCACAACGGGGCCGTGCGCAGCGGAGACTGGGAAGCACTCAGCCGCTGGTTCACGAACGATGCCGAGGTTCGCTTCGAAGGCGTCCCGGTCGGGCCCTTCCGCGGTCGCGACGAGATCCGGGCGGCCTACGAGTCGCGCCCGCCAGACGACGAGGTCGAGGTCCGCAACGTGAGAGACGAGGGCGACCGCACTGTCGCCGACTACGGGTGGGCGTCGGAGGAGGGCGTTCGTGCGGGCGAGCTTCGGCTCATCTGGGACGGTGACCTGATCCGCGAGCTCGTGATCACGTTCGAATGAACGCGGCAAAGCGCTGGGCCGATGCGTACGAGCGAGCGTGGCGGGCAGGCGACGGCGAGGCCGCCGCCGCGCTCTACGCCGAGAACTGCGTCTTTCGCTCGCATCCGTTCCGCGAGCTCGAGGACGCCCGTGCCTACATGCGAAGAGTTGTCCCCGAGGCCGAGGCGCCCGAGGTCTGGTTCGGCGAGCCGGTCGAGGACGCCGACGTCGCGGCGGTCGAGTACTGGGCCCTACTCGTGGAGCCGGGTGGGACCGAATCGACGATCGCCGGGATTCACCGAATGCGGTTCGGCGCCGACGGTCTGGTCGCCGAGGCGCGCGACTACTGGCACCTCGAGCCCGGACACCGCAGACCGCCGCCAGAGTGGGGGCGCTGATTCAGTCGGCGTGCGGCCCGCGTCCGAGCACTTCCTGAACCACCGCTGCGGCCAGCCCCGCGCTCGACGTCGCTGAGACGCCCATCACGACCTCGTGTTGAGGCGTCAGTGGCAGTGAGTCGAGGGTGCGGTCGAGGCGGTCGCGGTGGCCCGGATCGAGGTCGCCGTGATCCGCGAACGTGCGGAAGGCATCGGCGGGATGACCGGTCCTTGCGATCAGGGTCCGGATCAGCTCGGGCGTCGGCGGGAATCCCTCCATCAGCGCGACGAAGCCGAGAAACGCGATCGGGTGGTAGTGCAGAATCCAGTAGTACTGCGATCCGACGAGGCTCGCGACCGTCGGTGAGGGCATTCGCGCCAGAACTTCGTCACGGTCGAGGCCGAGAGCTTCGAGGTCGTCGAGCAGGTCCTCGTCGTGGCCAAGCTCCTCGCCGATGTGCTCGTCCAGGTACGCGGTCAGCCCGCCGGCAACCGGGTCTGTGCCGACGAGAGCCCGGGCTCGCTCGGCCGCCACTTCCGTCAGCGGCACCGTGGCTCGGATGATCTGGTGCTGTGCGATCAGGTACTCCGGCCATAGCTCGGCGACCCGAGGATGCTCGACTAGAGAGGTGCACGCCGCGCCGAAAGGACCGATTGCCAGCGAAAGCTTCTGTCGCAGACGGAAGGCGGCTCCCGGCGGGGTCGTGAGCTCGGCCTCGGCGCCCAACGCGCGGGCCGAGTCGATGTCGGTCAATGCACCGAGAACAAATAGTTGTGGTGGCAGCCGCAGTGCTGTGACCTATCGCCCTCCAATGCCTTCCCGAGCCGTTCGAGGGCGGCCAACTCCTTCTGGTCCATCGAGCTGAGGGTCTCGACGACCTCGCGAGGAAGGGTGTTGACGACGGTTCTCAAGAGATATTGCTCGACGTACTCAGGAACCTCCAGATCGTTCTCGTATTTCGCCACCTATTCCCCCTTTTCTTGCGGACTTGCTCGAATATCCAGCGCCGTTCGCGCGTTGTCAAGGCGCAGTCGCCGGCCCCAGCTCGTTCACGACTGTCAGGGCGCGTTCGAGCGATGGGAGATTCGCCTTCTGCCTGAATCCTCTTCGCGCCGGTCGGCGAGCATCAGAACTTCCGACAAGTCGAGCAGCGTGTCGGCCTGCGCGTTGAGGAGATCCGTGCCCTCGACGATCCGAACCGCCTCGCGAGCCAGCGTTTCAGCGCGGTCGAGCTCTCCAGCTCGAGCCCGGATCTTCGCCAGCGCACTCCGCCAAAGCACCTGCGAGAAGACGTCGTCCCGGGCGGCCGCATCCTGGCTCGCGCGACTGAACGCCTCGGCTTCGTCGTACTCGCCAAGCGCGTACAAGGCATGCGCGAGGAGGGCTGCAATCGTTGAGAGAAAGCTGCGCTCGCCCATCTGCTTGAGCGCGTCGTAGCTCTCACGCAGTATTTCGGCCGCAGCGGCCGGATCGCCCGCGAGCATCTGGACGAAGAACGCCTCTTGCGCGGAATTCGCGGCATACACGTTCAGGCCCAGCTCTCCGAGTGAGCGGGTGCCCTCGGCGAGCAACTCCTTCGCGAGCTCGAAGTTCCCCTGCATCGCTTCGAGCACCGAGCGCTCGACCTGGCACCAAGCGCGGATCGTCGTATCGTCCCCGGCAGCCTCATGGAACTGCTTGCAGAGCCCGACTCCTTCGTCGGCTGGCAGCGGCCCGAAGATCGCGCTGATCATCAGCCAGGCGACGCTTTCGGCCCTCTCCGCCGCATAGCCTCCGCGCTCAGCGTACGACAGTGCCTGCCGCCACGCGCGCTCTCCCTTTTTCATAGCGCCGAAGACGCTGTCCACGCGGCCGACCAGGTTCCAGGCCTGTGCGAGGCTGTAGTCGTCGCCCAGCTGCTCGCAGGCCTCGAGCGCCTCCTGCGCGTCTCTGAGAACTGTGTCCGTGTTGCCGCTCAGGATCCGCAGGACGCACAGGCCGAGCATCGCCCGCGCCGGTCGCTTGCCGGTGAGTGCGAGCGCGTCCTCGAGGGCGCTTCTCCCCTCCGCGACGTAGCCCCGCGCTGCCCAGAAGCCGCAGAGATGTGCGGCCAGACCGAGCAGTAGCTCCCCGTCTTCCGTCTCTCGCGCCCACTCGAGCGCGGCCCGGAGGTTCCCGTTCTCGGCGTCCAGCTGCGCGTAGAGACTCGCCTGGTCGCCGGTTCGCGACTCGAAGTCGATCTTCTCCGCGAGCGAGCGGAAGTACGCCGCGTGACTTGCGCGAGCGTCAGCGAGGCCGCCTGAGCCGGCGAGGACCTCCAGCGCGAACTCCCGAATCGTCTCGAGCATCCAGAAACGCGGTTCTCCGTCCGGGTCGGCACGCTGGAGAAGGAGGCTCTTCTCGACGAGAGACTCCAGCCCGCCGAGGAGCTCGAGCCCGAGCTCGGCGCTCGGGTCGCAGAGGGCCTCTGCCGCCTCCAATCGGCAGCCACCGATGAACGTGGCGAGCTCGGCGAACAGAGCTTTCTCGGAGTCCAGGAGCAGCTCGTAACTCCACTCGACCGTCGCACGCAGCGTCCGCTGGCGCTCGTCGACGTCCCGAGCGCCGCCGGTCAGGAGCCCGAACCGCTGGTCCAGGCGGCGAAGGAGCGCCGGCGGGGGCAACGCGCGCACCCGGGCCGCCGCCAGCTCGATCGCGAGCGGGAGCCCGTCGAGCCGGATGCAGATCTCGGCGACGGCCCGAACGTTGGCGTCTGTGAGGGCGAAGTCGGAGGTCGCGGCTTGCGCCCGCTCGAGAAAGAGCCGCACCGACTCGTACTCAGCCAGCGCGGTCGCATCCAGATCCACGAGGTGCTCCGGATCCGGAAGCCCGAGGGGTGGGAGGGGATATGTCCGCTCGCTGGAGAGGCGAAGCGGCGTCCGGCTCGTAACCAGAACGTTCAGCTCCGGCGCGGCGGCAAGAAGCCCGCCGATCTGCGGCGCTGCCGGCACGACCTGCTCGAGGTTGTCGAGGAGCAACAGCGATTGCTTGTCGCGGAGGTACCCGGTCAGCGTCTCAAGGAGCATCTCGCCGGGTTGTTCCCGCAACCCCAGTGTCTGTGCGATCGTCGGGACGACCAACTCCCAGTCGCGAACAGGCGCGAGTGAAACGAAGAAGACACCGTTGTCAAACCTCTCGAGTTGCTCCGCTGCGACCTGAAGGGCGAACCGCGTCTTGCCCGTTCCGCCCGCTCCGGTGAGCGTCAGAAGTCGGACATCGTCGCGTGCCAAAAGCGCCTGTGTCTCCTCGAGCTCCCGGGTTCGCCCGATCAATGCATTTGCCAGAACCGGCAGGTTGGTCGGCCGATTTTCAAGGGTCTTGAGAGGCGGAAAGTCCGCGGGCAACCCCTCGACCTGCAGCTGGTAGAGGTGGTGGGGACCGGAGAGGTCTTTGAGTCGATGCTCACCGAGGTCCCGGACCTGGAAGCGGTCGTCGAGAAGAGCGCGCGTCGACTCGGACAGGAGTACTTGGCCGCCGTGGCCGGCCGCCATCACGCGGGCACCCTGATGGACCGCAAGACCGACGAAGCGGCCGCTGGCCGTCGTCGGCTCTCCGGTGTGCAAGCCGATCCGCACGCGGATCTCGTTGTCGTCCGGCCAGGCTTCCCGGGCGAGGGCCTGCTGCGCCTCGATCGCCGCTGCGGCAGCGTCCTGAGCCGAGGCGAAGGCGACGAAGAACGCGTCGCCCTGCGCGTCGATCTCGACGCCGTGGTGGCCCGAGAACGCCCGGCGCAGAACGCGGCGGTGCTCGTCGAGCAGGGTCGCGTAGGCATCGCCCGCTCGCTGCAGCAGCCGAGTCGACCCCTCGATGTCGGTGAAGAGAAGAGTCACCGTGCCGGTTGGAAGCTCGTGCATAGGCTCGAAGTAAGTCTCACGCCTCGGACGTATCTTGAACAGCAAGTGCGTACCGGGACACTACGATCAGATGGGGCGCGCTACTGCACGGCCGCCTGGGATCGAGCTCGATCGCCCGCATCACCCGGTCTCCCAAGCGGCCGAAGTCGCTGTTGAGGTGAAAGAGCAAGTAGACGCCCGCAGCGAGCAGCAGCAAACCGCGTCCAACGCGCTCGACGGCGATCAACCGAAGAACCCATCGTTGATGTGCGACGTAACGGGACGCCGCGGCTCGGGCAGCCTGATCAGTCGCCGGGCGCGGTGGTCCGGGCGTTGCTACCGCAGCTGTTCGCGCACCAAAATCGACGTACATGGGGTCTGCCTGAGTCGGATCCGTCCTCTAGCCTCGGGCCGCAAGTGCGTCCCGTCGCTCGGCCAGCGCGGGGGACAGCGCGGCGGCGAGAACAAGAAGAGTTCCGGCCAGGATGAACCAGAAGACGAGCGCGATCACGATCCCGAACGCGCCGTATGTCGTCGAGTACCAGTTGAGCCAGTGCGTGAGGAGCAGCCCGGAGATCGCCCGTAGCGCGATCAATCCGAGCACTGTGAAGACCGCGCCGGGAAGCACGTCGCGGGCCGCGACCCTGTGGTGCAGCAGCAGACGCGGCGCCCAGACGAAGAAGCCGATCAAGAGGGCAACCCAGCCGACGTCGAGCACCCACCCGATCCAGGATGGATCCCCTTGGAGCTGGTTCGTCTGTACGACGAACAGGCAGACCCCGATAACCATCGCGGCCAGCACCTCGGCGTAGCGAGCCTGATCGGCGAGTGCGCGCTTGCGCAGATCGAACCCCCAGGAGCGGGCATGGGCGAGCTGGAGGACGCGCGCGAAGCCGAGGCCGAAGAAGAACAGGTCCAGAATCGCAATCACCACACCCGAAAGCCTGTGCTCGCCTGCCCCCACCACGATCGTGGAGAAGAGATCGGCCGTCGTGCCGTGGAGGCCGAGCCGGTGCTCGATCCGGTCGGCCAGCGCGGTGGGATCGTTGTAGACGTAGCTTGCAGCCACCAACAGCACGGGCACCATCGTCACGAAGAAGTACGTACTCAGGAGAACCGCGTACAGCTGCCCGTCGGCGGCTTGGTAACGGCGCACCCAACCGATCGTCGCGCCCTTGCGCGAGTCCGGCTCCTGGTTCTCGATCCACAAACGGCCCCGTTCGGCGACCGCTGTCCCCCGGGTCTGTGCTCCCGCAACGGCCCGGCGAGGCCAAGCCGGGTCTCGTTGGTTCGGTGACATGGAGGTCAGACGCCGACCGTGGCGCGGGCAGCACGCGCTGCGTCCCTGACTCGCGCGGCGGCGGGGTGGCGCAACTGATCGCTAATTCCGAGGAGGATGTCCGGCCGACTCAAGTCTTGCGGGCTCACGGATTTCCTTTCGCCTGCCCGCGTTGTTCGCAGACCGGCGCCCGATCCGTGCAGGCCCGACCGCAACTGGCATCAGCCCGCGAGCCCGGCTCCCGCCTCCTGGAGCCCTGCTTTCAGCTTGGACGTGGCTCGCCTGGCTCCAGTCGGGCATCGAGTCGGCGAGCGTCCGCTTTGTCACGCCCGCGAACCGCGGTCGCCGGATCGGAAGCCTGACGCGGTCGATCCCTTCGTCCGGCATGAGTCCGCTCCTTTCGTCTCTCGCGCAGAGGGCGCTTCGCCCGCCTTCGTTCCGGAAGAGACGTTAGGCCAAGGCCGCGGAAGGGCCGTCATCCGGTTGGGGTGACCGGCGCCGCCCGCCTCGGCTGACGCCACCTAAGACCGATCCGCAGGCGCGTCACGGCTCGAGTCAGACGTTGGCTCGGTGCGGAAGCCGACAGCATCAAGCCGCTCTGAATGCGCCACCGCCCGAGGCCCATCCCGACCAAACGGACTGACCTCGGCCTTCGCTCAGATTGAGACGCCGAGGGCGTCCCTTGGCTCGTTGCTTTTCAGCCTTCGGCTGCCGTTTCGCGTCTCCGCCTGGCGGTGGTACGCCGGGCCAGCAGCCGCTGAAGCACGAGGGTGCCGGAGGCGGCTACCACCAGCATTACGACGTTCACGCCGAGTACCTCGAGGGCGCCCAGAGCGTTCCCGCTCTCTCCGAGGCCTACGGCGACGCCGAGGTACGCGGCGGCGGGGATCGTCGTCACGGACACCGCAACGCCGACGCCGGAGCTGGCGCGGGTCTCGAGCGCCAGCATCCCAACCACGCCCGCGGCGAGGGCGACGACGATCGTCTCGTTGTCGACGGTGGTCAGGCTGCCCAGCACGGTCGAATCGATGTTGAAGCTCGACGGGATCCGGTCGAACTGATCCTGCGCAAAGGCGGAGGCCGCGGCCGCGGCGCTTGCAAACGCCATGCCGACCACCAGCGTTACGAAGGCGCGGCCGGCGAGGCGCAGGCGACGGTCAACCAGCCCGACGCCGACAGCGGTGATCGGCAGGAGATCGGGACTGATCGCCATCGCACCGACGATGAGGATCCCGTTGTACTCGATCACGCCATAGCTGGCGATCACACCTGCCGCGAACATGAATGCGAGGTAGCGCGCGATCGGCCGTGAGTTGCGCGCGGCCATCCCGAGCACGTCTTCCCAGACGAGTCCGGCCTCGGCCCCCTGCCCGCTCGTCCGGCCGAGGACCTCCGCACGCGTCAGCGTTACCTCGGGATCGGACACGCCGAGCCGACGTAGGCTTTGCAGTAGCTCGTCGACGGCTCTCGGCTGGACGGTTGCCTCGACGACCGCGTGCCCCGGCCAAGTCGCGCCGGCGAGCCTGACGCGGCTGACGTCATCGCTTTCGTCGAGCAGCTGCGCGACGGCCGCCATCGCTCCAGACTCGCCGAAGACCTCGAGTCTGATCACCGGCTGAGCCTAACTCGACAGGCTTTGATCCGGATCACCCGGTTTGTACGACGACGCATTGTCGACCTGAATGCTCTTTAAAGCGGCGCGCTGATATCGAGCGGGAGGCGCCACCGCTCTTGAGGCCCGGGACGTATCTCGAGCCGTTCGCGCTTCGCGCGCTTGGCTTCGCACGAAATGATGAGGAGCTGATCGAACAGGCCGTCGCCCGGTTCGACGGACTGGGTCTCGAATGGCACGCGGCCGAGACGAGAAAGGCCCTCGTTACGATGCCGGAATGACGCGCTACCTGCATACGATGTATCGGATCACGGATTCCGAGAAGAGCCGCGCCTTCTACGAGGCGCTCGGGCTCGAGTTCCGCCGCGACCTGCCCATCGTCCGCGACGGGGAACTCGAGGCGACCAACTACTTCTTCGGCGTGCCAGGTCAGGACGAGGAGCTCGAGCTCACCTTCAACCACGACGGGCGCACCTACGAGATGGGATCGGCCTACGGGCACGTTGCTTTCGCCGTCGACGATCTCCAGGAAACACTCGCCCGATTGAAGGAGCGTGGGATCGAGCCGGAGCGAATGCCGTATCGCGTCCGCGAGGGCGGCTCTCGGCTTTGTTTTGTCAGAGATCCAGATAGAAACCTTACAACTCTAAACTGACGGTTCTTCCGGTTCTCCGATAATCCGTTTCTGAGCGGGCCGTCTCGAGTGCGCTCTTGAAGCTCAGGATGATGGAATACCGGAATGGCCCTCGCGCGCGCGCGACCAAAAAAGAACACCCTGGCTCGCCTGCGCGCGAGACGGTGCAGCGTCAGGCACGCCGCACTCAGGAAGCGACGAGCCTGCGCACCCCACTCGCCCCTCAGCGCTAGCAGGCGGGTGCGAGACTCGGGTCGGCCTGGGTCGGCCCGCTTGGGGCGTTCTCGTGTCGGTTGGGCTCGTGGAAGCCACCGCGGGTAAACGGCGGCCACCAGACCCTCGTCCGCCGAAGCGGTCGTCGACTGGCAACGGGCCAGGAACGGGCGCACCATCTGGAAGTTCAAGGACCGCGTCCACGAGCGAGTGCGACCTCAGATTCTCAGCCTCGACGATCGAATGGACGATGCTCGCGCCAAAGGGACAGGCGACGATCCGGCTGATCGCTCATCCGATCTCGCTCGGCTTCTCCGAAAGGGAAGTCGCCCGAGCGCTCGGGATTACCTCGACCTTGGTCTCAAGCCTCCTCGGCGAGTTGCGTGACGAGCTCGAAGTTCTGTGACCGCAGACCTTCCGACCTTCGATGAGCTTGTCGACCTACTCCGCGAACGGCTCGGCATGGCCGATGCCCTCAATCTCTCCGAGTTTCACAGCTTCAAGAAGCTAATGGCCCACGAGGCCGAGGCCAACTTGATCGCGGACAACTGGTACTGGGAAGCCTTCGAGGAGCTCGAAGCAAATGGGCATCTCAACCCCGCGTCTCACAAAAGCGATGGGCTTCGATGCACATGCTCGACTCTCGGCTGACGGATACTTGTATCTGAGAACGCAGCCGAGTCTTCCTAACTTTTTCCGAAGCCCCAGGCCACACCGGGGCCACACGGGCACGGCATTGGACGACCTATACAGCGGATAGGAACGCTTGGCGGCCAAGGAACAGTCGAAGCTCGACCGCTTCGTCGGCACCCCCGATTGGCGCGAGAAGATGACGACGCCTCGCCCGACGATCGCCCTGCGCGAGTACTACAAGGATCGGATGAGAAGGTATCTCGGCTACGAGGCGTTCGGCTCGTACGACCGCCCGGTCAGGAATTCGAAGCACGCTGAGCTCTACAAGCTGATCTACGCCTCGAAGATCAAGCTCGGCAGCGACATCTGGGACAGGGTGAACAAAGACGAACCCGACGGGCAGATCAGCCTGCTCGTCTAGGCCTCAGCGGCGACGGCCCGGGAGCGAGGGTCAGTCGTCCGGGTCGACGGCGACCGGCCACGGCCCGCTGAGAGTGGTTCCCGACCAGCCGCCCGCGGCAAGAGCCCTTCACCCTCGTCGGCTTAAAGGGGAGCTGTCGCGCTTTGGCGGAACTGCGACGCGCTTCCTCGCTCGTGTTGGCCCGCATCGGCTTTCGAGTCCTAACACGCGCGTAACCAACGGGGGGACACCGAGCTCGCTGCGTTGAGAAGAAGGCCGTGGCCGTATTGGTGTCCGCTTTCGGCTCATCTGCGACAAGGAACTAATGCCGCTATACCTGTCGGCTGAGCGACTCGATTTGTTGTCGCAGAAACCCCGCTTTGGGTCACGAGCAGAGCCGGCGGCCGTGGGAGGCCAGGATCTACGCCGCAGGCGGCACACTGGCAAGTAGCTCCCGGATCCGACTGAGCGCTCGTTCCACGTCCGCGGGAGCCGCCTCGAGGTCGCGACGAACCCCCGCGAGCACGTCGGCGAGCCCGGTCGCGTAGAGGCGTTGGATTTGGTAGGCCTGCTCCCTGGCCTCCGCGTGCGCGTCCTTTAACGCCGTCTCCAGCTTCCGGATGCGCCTATCGGCCTGTGTCTCCAGCCGCGCGCGGGTTTCCTCAGACGATGCGAGCTGGGCGCGAAGGTCTGCGATGACCTCACGCCGTGTCTCAGCGAGGGCGAGCGCCTCATCGCGCGCAGCGTTCGCGTTCGACCGCTGCACGAAGTACAGGTACGCGAGGAAGCCGCCGATCGTCGCAACGCCCGAAAGGACGGCGACGAGCGTCGCAGTAACACTGGCAGTTGCGAGCAACACTCTGACGGCGTCCTTTCCTGTAGGAGGGACTCGCCGTAGCCGTCAGAGCGCAACGCCGCGCCAGTCACGTAGACACGCGGCAGACCCCCAATTGTCAAGGCAATTTTACCAAGGGCTGTGGTCCCGGCGAGAGGAACATGTAGACCGATCACGGAGACTCCTCGAGGACGCCCAACGCAAGTAGTCGTGAGCCGGGACTGGGCCGCCGCTGCCCGCGGCAAGCTGACGGCCCCGCCCGCCCAGGGTTGGAGAGAGGCGTGCCCCGGCTCGAGTGACCTTCGGCACCAGCGACGCGCTTCCCCGTGGTCCAAAACGGCCGCTAGGCAGCACCCTATCGGGGCGTAGCGTGAGCGCCGAGCCGGGTGGCGCGAAAGCGCCTGGCCGTTCGGCTCGTCGCGGCCCGGCTGACCTTCTGTGGCAGCGAGTGCCAACCTCCCCAGCTGCCCCCAGAGAGCGTGAGGCCGCATCAGCTCCGGGCTTCAGAGCTCCGAGCGCTGCTAAGGAGAGCTGCCAATCGGAGCCGTTGAGTCGGCGGTGGCGTCGTCCCTGCTGGCCGCCGGCTAGCGCCCTGCTCGCACTCTCCGACAGCTGAGCTCCTGCCGATCCGCAGACGCGTTGTCGCAGAGTGCGGGAACTGCGACAGAGCTCTCCACGCGCCCGGTTTCGGCGTGCAGCGGTGGTGGGGCCGAGCGTGTGGCCCGGCGCCGGTCGGTCGTTCAAGACTCGCCATCGTTTCGCGTTTTCACAGCGGCCGCAACGGGGGATTCAGGCACCCCCGGACTCGGTCGATGTGCTCCAGCAATGGACGA
>WNFX01005489.1_pt1 | contig 23278 bp, 27 predicted proteins | sample 5400111 | NCBI WGS metagenome assembly WNFX01 (sample SAMN13153363, study PRJNA577476) | soil metagenome | isolation source: 40 cm soil or saprolite under grassland replicate 1 | place: USA:California | collected 2016-06-15
AAACCGATGAAAGTGTTTTTAAAAACTTTATACCTTTGCTCGAAAAAATCAAATCAATAATTGTTGTACCCATAAATGTAGAGGAATAAACACCTTATTCGGGTTTGGAAAGAGATTGCGAAGGAGTTGTCATGTGGGGCGCAGGTGATACGGTAGATTAGCGATTCATCACTGCGGCTTATAATTCTGTCGATCCCAAGTTATGCGTCAACTGTTCCTGTTTTTCGCTATTTCGGTTTTACTCGTTGCCTGTGCCCCGACGATCAATCACATTGAAATTACCCCTTCAGCACCCAATTCTGCTACTACACAAACTATTTGTCAGCCTTCTCAAATTCAGAGATCTGAGAATTCTTTTCCTGAAATTCAGGGAACAATGAAATCAGAGGGCGAGATGTGGGCTTTGCTATTTTTTGAAACTGCGCACGCAAATGAGGATGAGAAAATTGTTTGGCGGATTACTGGAACAGGTGAAGAATTCCATGCGCAGGCGCAAAGTGAAGATGGGACAATCATTCTGCCGATTTGGGGTCCTGAGTATCACGGAGGTTCGAATTGGGAACGCCCCGGTACAGAATGGGGAACGGGCTTTAACTTTCCGGAACCGGGCTGTTGGACAATTACAGTCACGCGCGGTGCAACGACAGGTGAAATTGCTCTTGATGTGTTAAGTCCGTAGTAAAGTTTTAGAAAATTCGAAAGTGACCTGCTTTAGAATGAGGAACTAGATATGTCAAATCAAGTTGATTTATACAGCAGCACCAATAACTTCTATCCATTTCGAGTAGGAAATTTTGAATGCGCCGCCGTCTGTGACGGCAGTAGCGATTATTCCCTGGAATCTATGGTCACCAATGCTCCTCGGTCAGAGGTGGAAGCTTATTTGAGGGCACAGGGTCTGCCCACAGAGGTCATTACGACACCATACACCTATCCTTATGTTGATACGGGCAGTCATAAGATCATGGTGGATATGGGGGTAGGTAAACTCCTCTCTACAACAGGCAAATTGTTGGAAAATATGGAGCAGGCTGATATCTCACCCCAGTTGATTGATCAGATTTTTATTTCTCATGCCCATCCGGATCACATTGGCGGAGCACTCAATGATAAAGGTGAATTCAATTTTCCCAACGCTACGTATTTCATTTGGAAGAAGGAATGGGAATTCTGGTTTTCGGAACAGGCAATTCAGCAAGCTGACGAATTCTTTGTAACGTTTGCTCAAGAAAAGTTAGCACCGCTTAAGGAAAGAACGATCCTGATCGAGGAAGAAAACGAAATCTTGCCAGGCGTGGAAGTGATTTTTGCACCGGGGCATACGCCCGGTCATATGGCTATTTCATTCAAATCTGAAGGTGAACAATTCATTTATACAGCGGACACGGCCCTCCATCCCCTTCATCTCGAGCGCCCCGATTGGTTCCCAGTGTTTGATATTCTCCCTGACTCGGCAAGGGCCAGCAAAAATCATATTTTTGATTTGGCAGCAACGACAAACAGCTTGGTCCTCGGCCAACACTTTCCGCCTTTTCCCAATGTAGGACGCATTATTAGAAAAGAGATAGGATGGAAATTTCTGCCAATAGAAACAGAACCCCGCCGAGAACATTAGCCTTTATAAATGCAATGTGTGATGAAAAACCTTAGATTTGCCTCACTCGAAAATTAGGAGAGGAATATGTCCAATAAAGTGGATCTGTATAACAGCACCTATGGAAACTTCCAGGATCGAGTGCTGGCAGGAAACATATGGAGAAGATATCGGTCAGAATAGTTGGATCACGACTGATGAATATGACACGTTCTTCAGTTGGTTAAATCTCTCTGCAGGAGATCATGTCCTTGAAATCGCCGGTGGCTCAGGTGGACCTGCCCTTTATCTTGCAAAGAAATTTAAGTGTCGCATCACAGGGCTGGATATCAATGAGGAGGGGATTAAAATGGCAAATCAGCAAGCGCTGGATGCCAAAATAAAAGATGTCAAATTCCAATTTGCGGATGTGAATCAGCGCATTCCGTTTGAGGATGAGACCTTTGATGCAGTCATGTGCACCGACTCAATGAATCACTTCCGAAATCGACTTCGGTATTTGCAAGAATGGCACCGCGTGTTGAAATTGGGAAAACGGACTTTATTCACTGATCCAGTTGTTATTACAGGCCCCATCTCCAATGAAGAACTGGCAGCACGCAGTAACATTGGCTTCTTCCTTTTCGTTCCGCTTGAAGTAACCAAAAATCTTATCAAGGAAGCAGGCTTCAAACTCATCCGCTGCGAAGATGTGACGGGGAATATCGAACTAACTTCGGGAAGGTGGCGTGCCTCCCGCCAAAGACACCGAGAAGACTTGATCAAGATCGAAGGTGAAGAGCGCTTTGACGGATTACAAAAATTCTTGTCTACAGTTCATGCATTGACAAGCGAACGGCGACTATCCAGGTATGTATTCTTAGCTGAGAAGTAGACTGAATAATTTCGTATTCAACTGTAGATAAAAGTCATGAAACTTGAAGCAACCTATCCCACTCAGGAACATCAAAGGGCAGCCGATGCTATTGTTGACTTCTTTGTATCCAAATACAATATCGATGCCGTATTACTGGTCAATTCCTGTGCACGCGGCAAGGCGACACGCGATAGTTGCCTTGATATCATCATGCTTGCGAAGCCTGATCCTTCTCGAACACTATTAAGCGAGTTGGAGGTGGGTTGGGAAGAACTAGAGAAATCAAATGGGGTGATCAAAGCCTTATACAAAGTCGGTAAGTATTCAGTTGTGCATCCTGACTTTATTCATGGAATATTTATTCCTCAAGAGCAGGATGAGGCTGCCGGACCAGACGATTTTGAGGTAGAGATTGGAAACTTCTTGGCATATAGCGTTCCATTATGGGAAGGAAGCGATTATTTCTTGCAGCTGAAGCAACAATGGCTCCCCTATTACAGCGAAGAACTGCGCCAGCACAGATTGGACAGAGTAAGATGGTATTGCCTCAATAACCTCCACCACATTCCATTGTATATTGAACGAGGTCTGTATTTCCAATCCTTTGACCGGCTTTACAATACCTACCGCGAGTTTTTGCAAGCCTTATTCATCGCGCGCCGTGTGTATCCGATTGCCTATAATAAATGGATTCGGGAACAGGTGGAGGAGATTTTAGGATTACCTGAGTTATACAATCAGCTTTCTCACCTGTTCGAAATTAAGCACTTTGAGAGTAATGAGATTGCAGACAAGGCAAAAGAAGTGGAACAGTTGCTTGACAAATATGCCCCTTCACTGAGTGTGAAATAAGAGAAAGCTTCTACGGCAGAAGCAAAGGTTGGACAAGGGAGAAATTCGGCATCACTCCTTTTCAAAGATTGTCTCTTGACAAGAGATTTTTTTTGAGTATGCTATGTATATACGAAAGTCAGATCTGCATCGGTCTCGTTTCTTCCTATTCCATGAAAAAACAAAAGGGAGAATGCAATGACTAAAAGAATATTCCAAGTGATGATCGTCCTTGTGCTTTTGGCCACCTCTTTTGCCTCAGTTGGTGGCGCATCTGCATGGTCAGGATGCCCCAATTACATCACCGTCCAGTGGGGTGATACCTTGAGCGGGATCGCAGTCCAATGCGGCACCACTGTGGCAGCCATCCAGGCTGCAAACCCCGGGCTTGGCTGGTGGGTTTACGCAGGGCAGGTGTTGTGTATTCCAACGGGGTACACTTCCTCTCCAGTTTCCTACCCAACGTATGGCAGCATCTATGTGGTACAACAGGGAGATACGCTTGGAAAAATCGCGGCCCGTCTGGGCGTTAGTTTGAGTTCCATTCTAGCTGTTAATCCGCAGATCTGGGACCCAAGCTTGATCTATGCCGGACAAGTGATCAATCTGCCAGTTGGCATTGGTGTTCCCCCTCCGGTCTACAATCCTCCGCCCACTCATCCCAACTATCCACCTCCTCAAGTTGATTCCTTTTCAACCTTGAGAATTGCGTTTAAGAATGGATTGTATGTTCGAAGTGACCCAGGCGGCCCTATTATCGCCTCCGCTCTTGATAAGACAACATGGTTTTATAAACAAAACTCGGTCTTCATGGATAGTCATTGGAAGGTCTGGGTAGAAGTCAAGCTCTTCCCGCCTGTCAAAGGACATACCACGGGATGGATTCTTGTGAAGGATCAGTTTGGCAAATATTTTACCGACCCGCAAATCAATCCCCATATCGATCCATAGTCAAATCAATTTCACTGTAGCAGATCAAGGCCGTTTACTTGCATCTAACCCATAAGAGAAGCCCCGATTTCTTTCGGTGCTTCTTCGCTCATGCGTGCATTGGCCAGATTTCCAAATTCTTTATTATGATAGTAGCATGACGCATGATAGACACAAACATCAACAGGAAGTACTTGGTTTTCTGCAGAAGCATCTTTCAATTCATAATTGGAATTTTTCATTGCCGCGCGGCAGTGGGATGGAGACTTACTTTGTACAAGGAAATGAGCGCGGATATTTTGTAAAAGTTGGAGCGCCTATTGAACGATATTTAGCAATGGCAGAAATCGGCTTAACACCACCGATTCTGGCTATAGGCAAATTGGAAAGTGGTTTACCAATCATCGTTCAGCCTCTAATTACAGGCCGAAGGCCCTCTCAAAGGGATTATTGGGATCAACTTGAAAAAGTTGCTGAACTCATCCATAAAATGCACGATCATCCTCAAATAAGGAGAATACTGCAACCAGCATCTTCAAATCTTCACAAGGATGCGGGCTTACGAGCATTGAATCATCTTCGCCAAAAATGGGAACGCTATAAATCACAGGTTCCGAACGTGGCTGAGTTTGTAGATAGGAGTTTGGAAGATCTCGCTCAACAAGTCAACCTATTTTCGACTGAAGGGCTGGTAGCGTCCCACAACGATATTTGCAATGCGAATTGGCTCTTTGCTTCCGATGGGAAAATCTACCTATTGGATTTCGAGTCTATGTCACTGGATGATCCTGCCCTGGATATGGGTGCTCTCTTATGGTGGTATTATCCGCCAGAGTTGCGACAACAATTTTTGGATATTACAGGATACCGATACGACCACGAATTTAAATTTCGTATGCAAACACGTATGTCAATGCATTGCCTCAACATAACGCTCCCAAGGGAGCAAAGTTTTGATAGTTTCAACCCAAATCACTATAGCGAAACATTAGATGATTTTAGAGCCATTCTTGATGGCAAAGAAAACCCTCAAGGATATGGTAGCTGGTGATTTTTGATTTGCTAAGAAACTTGTCCAATGTCTCAGGGGTCGATTATCATGCATATGGCGCAAGATCCCGAATCTCCAAAAGGAAAATGACCATGCCTACTGCCCTCCCTCGCTCGAAAGTTAAAAAGAATCAAACCTGGAATGCGGAAAGTGTTTTTGCTTCTCCAGAAGCCTTTGACGCTGAAGTAAAGAGCCTTCTTGAAAGCCTCCCCGCTATCAAAGTATTTCAAGGACATCTCGGTGATAGCCCCGATACATTCATCGAAGCGATGAATGCCATCGATGTGCTTTCCCAGCGCGCCTCTAAAGTTCAGGTGTATGCCACTATGTCCAGCGCGGTGGATGCTACGGATCAACAGGGTGCGGAGATGAACGGAAAAGCTACCAGCGCGCTTGCTCAGGTCAGCGCGGCGACATCCTTTGTTGACCCCGAACTTCTGACTATCGGTGAAGCCAAATTACGTCAATGGATTCAAGATGATCCGCGCATGAAACTGTACGAACATTACTTCAACGATCTCTTCCGCAAACAAGCACATGTGCGCAACGCCGAAGTAGAGGAACTATTTGGCATGTTGCGCGATCCATTCAACAGCACCCGTAACACGACTAACATGCTGGCAAACGCCGATTTCAAATTCAAACCTGTGCGCAATAGCAAAAACAAGAAGGTCGAACTCACACAGAGTACATACAACGCAATCCTGAACGGAACAGACCGAAAAGCGCGCCGTACGGCCTGGGGAAACTACAACGATAAATATCTGGAATTCAAAAATACGCTCGCAGGAAATCTTGCCACGTCCATCAAACAAAACGTGTTTAATATGAAAGCACGCAACTTCGATTCATCTCTTGAGGCGACCTTATTCAATGGGGATGTCCCTGTGGAAATGTTCCACAATCTGCTCGACATTTTCAAGAAGAATCTCCCTTTGTGGCATCGCTATTGGAAGATGCGTCGCAAAGCGCTTGATGTAAAAACATTACATCCCTATGATGTCTGGGCACCCCTCACCACCAAAAAACATAAAGTTCCCTTTGAGAAAGCGGTGGATTGGATTTGTGAAGGGCTTGCGCCGATGGGCGATGAATATGCCGCCGTGATGCGCAAAGGCTGTCTGCAGGACCGCTGGGTGGATTGGTCTCCTAACGCAGGCAAAAGACAAGGAGCCTTCTCGACGCGCGTTCCCAAGGATACGCATTCATTTATTTTGATGAGTTATACAGACAGCATCGAAAGTATGAGCACGCTTGCCCATGAACTCGGTCATTCCATGCATGCCTACTATGCCAGCCGCGCCCAACCTATGATCTACTATTTGTATCCATCCATTGTTGCAGAGACAGCCTCCAACTTCAATCAGGCAATGACGCGGGCTCACTTGCTCAATACTAACCCGAGTAAATCCTTTCAGGTTGCGCTGCTTGAAGAAGCGATGAGCAATTTCCACCGCTACTTCTTCGTCATGCCCACGCTTGCTCGCTTCGAATTGGAAACGCATCAGCAAATTGAAAAGGGACAAGCCCTTACAGCCGAGTCCATGATCGAGTTAATGGCGGATCTTTTCAGTGAAGGCTTCGGTGGTCACATGGATTTGGATCGCGAACGAGTTGGCATCACATGGGGAACGTTCACTACTCATCTCTACATAGACTATTATTCGTTCCAATACGCCATCGGTATTTCCGCTGCGAACGCTATCGTCAAACGGATTCTCAGCGGTACACAGCATGCTGCTGAAGATCACATCAATTTCCTCAAAGCAGGTTCCTCGAAACCACCTATGGAAGTGTTCAAGATCGCTGGCGTAGACATGACCAGCACACAACCAATCGAAGATGCATTTGAAGTCCTGGAAGATTACATTGATCGTTTGGAAAATCTGACGAGCAAATAAGTAATGACAATCATTCTTGAAACCAAAAGACTTTTGCTCAGGCGCCTTGTCATGGATGATTTGGATGCTTTATTTGCGCTCTACGATAATCCGGAAATCCGACAGTATTTCCCTGAAGGCATATTGACCTATGAAGAAACAAAGGAAGAATTGGAATGGTTCCTAAACGGACATCCTTCTCGTCCAGAACTTGGACTCTGGGCAACAATCTACAAAGAAACAGGTCAATTCATTGGCCGCTGTGGCTTACTTCCGTGGACAATTGATGGACAATATGAAGTGGAGGTCGCTTATTTACTGGATAAAAAATATTGGGGACAGGGATTGGCGACTGAAGCGGCGCAGGCACTTGTTCAATATGGCTTTGAATATTTACAGTTATCTCGTTTGATCTGCCTCATTGATCGAGAGAATCAAGCATCAATCAGGGTAGCAACAAAGATCGGCATGACTTTCGAAAAAGAAGGACAAGATGAAAAGGGACCATTTTTGTTATATGCCATTAACAAATAGATCAAAATAGCTTCCATTGTATAATTATGTTTGGAGAGAGTCATGTCCACGGAACAGACAGTTGAAGAAGAGTGGTACAAAATGCTAATCGAGGGCGAGCCAGTCCCTCGTCGTCTCTATCATCTCCATGGATTGCTCCCTTCCGATCCGCGTTGCAAATTGTGCGGCTCGCCTTTTAGGGGTTGGGGCGGATTTATCATGCACCTGATGGGCAGGGATCAATCTAGATATAACCCTCGGTTCTGCGAAAAATGCAGAGTATTCGAACACCCGGGTGGAGCGGAAGTCACTCTGACTATGCTGTTTGCAGACGTACGCGGTTCCACAACTTTAGCAGAGCAGATGAGCCCGCGTGAGTTCAGCCGACTCATCAATCGTTTTTATATGATAGCGACTCATGTCCTGATCCAAACAGACGCGCTGGTTGACCGATTAATGGGTGATGAAGCGATCGGTTTGTATATCCCAGGCTTTGCAGGGCGAGAACATCCACGCCGCGCGATTGAAGCGGCTCAGGATTTGCTTCGGCTTACGGGTCACCGCGATCCTAATGGACCCTGGCTCCCGGTGGGAATCGGTGTCCATACGGGCCCAGCCTTTGTCGGCGTGGTAGGAGGCGAGGAAAGTCTCGCAGATTTCACCGCGCTGGGGGATAACGTCAACATTACCGCGCGACTTGCTTCCCATGCTGGCACAGGCGAGATCCTTATCAGCGACGCGGCATACTCCGCTGCCAATTTAAACATTAGAGATCTGGAACGCCGTCAAATGGAGTTGAAGGGCAAGAGTGAGCCAATCGGCGTTCGTGTCTTACATATAACAGGAAATTAAGTCTCATACACAAGGAAAAAACTATGCAAAGTGTCGTTGTGACAGGTGTCTCGACCGGAATTGGTTGGGGCATTACAAAAGTTTTGATCCAACACGGATTCCGTGTTTTTGGCAGTGTGCGAAAGACACAAGATGCCGAGCGGCTTGCGAAAGAGTTCGGAGATGGATTCGTCCCTCTGCTTTTTGATGTTACTGATGAATCAGCCGTTCAAGCCGCTGCAATACAAGTTCGCGAGCAACTCAACGGGGAAACTCTGTTTGGGCTAGTAAACAACGCCGGAATTGCAGTCCCGGGTCCATTAATGCATCTACCCACAGACGATTTTCGTCATCAGATCGAAGTGAATTTAGTCAGCGTTTTGATCGTCACGAAAGCGTTCCTGCCTCTGCTTGGAACTGATCGTTCGCTACGTGGAAAGCCAGGCCGTATCATTAACATCAGTTCCGTTGGAGGCAAATTTGGCAGTCCATTCCTCGGCGCGTATGCTGCCTCAAAACATGGATTAGAGGGATTCTCAGAGAGTCTTCGGCTAGAGCTCATGCTTTACGGAATTGATGTCATCATTGTTGGTCCCGGCTCAGTAGCAACGCCAATTTGGGATAAGGCTGAAAAAGTTGACCTATCAACGTCAACGTACGCTGACACCGAATATGCTGAAGCAGCTAAGCGTTTACAAGAATATATGGTTCGAAATGGAAGAAATGGTTACCCACCTGAAAAAGTTGGTGAAGTCGTTTGGCACGCACTGACAATTTCCAATCCACGCGTCCGGTACGCTGTGATACCTGGCAGTTCTTTCAGTCGTATTATTCAGATGTTGTTACCAAAACGAGTAGTAGACAGATTCATCGCGAGGAATTTGGGATTCAAATAATGCTTTCAGCGCTGAGGAGGCATGAGGAGTCATTTTTAACGTGAATTCAACACGATTTCAAAGTGCTTAACCGTCGAATCATATTCTCGAAAAAGCGGTTGCGCTGAGGACGCTACGACCGCAATTTCCGCATTCTCACCCGCGAATTTGTGGATAGCGTCCATCGATTCCCAGATGGTTAAAACTATAAATTCAACACTTTCAGATGAGTCTTGGCGCATCAAGTAGACTTCCTGAAACCCTTCGATCTGGCGCAACTCAGGCAGAACAGACATCTGAAGATGCTTCACATAATCTTCCGCTTTTTCAGGAAAAGCGAATCCGCGCCACATTCGAGCAATCATAAGAAAACCTCTTTAGATAAATGAACTGCTATGGAAGAAGCAAATCATACCGCTGTTCTCTGAGGAGTTTCCCAAAGGAGGTCGATTCTTTTTCTTCTGTCAGTTTGAAGCCAGCCCGTTTGTAAAGAAATGCAGCGGTACTCAGTTCGTGAGTCGTCCATAAGTAAGATTCCTTATACCCACATTCTCGCATGAAATTCATGTACAGGCTCATGAGCTTCGATCCCAAGCCGATTCCCCGATACTCCGGCTGGATTAAGAAATATCTTAATTGAGCCGCTTTTCCTCGATCCATCAATAATATAAAACCAACCATCTTGTCGTTGTGTTCGCAGACCCAAACACGATTGCTTTTTTGATTGTACTTTTCGTAAAACTCACATAAGCCTTTTGCAACATATGTCTCAAACTGTATGCTATAGCCATATTCCTTCCCGTAAAGATCTCCGTGCATGTAAATGACGTACCCAATATCGCCGGGCTTAAGTTCCGTACGGATTGAAATATCATCTAGCGAGACATTGTTTCTCATCGGGTATCCTCTCCTCGAAGGATCACATGTCCATTAAATGTGGGGCTAAATCTGACAACTGCACTTGAGATATCCTGTCGCGTACGATGTCAGCTTCCTGTAAGCGCTCGGCAGGGAATGTCACTGCGATGGCGACACAACGCATCCCAGCCGCTTTCGCAGCCTGTACGCCATTAACTGCATCTTCTACTACGACACACGCTGACGGTTTCTCATCAAAGTTCTGAGCAGCAGACAGAAAAATATCGGGCGCCGGTTTCTTATGCTTTACCTGTTCACCAACCACGACAGTATCCCAAAACTCCAGTGGTAAACCGATCTTCTGTAAATTCGCACGAACCTTAAGCTGGTCTGAGCTGGAAGCAACAGCCACACGTAAGCCTGCTTTGCGGCAGGCGAGTACAAGACCGTACGCCCCCGGGAAAGCTTCGAGCTGCGCCGGAACGAGTTTCAAGTAAATCTCATATGTTCTTTGTTTTGCCGCAGCCAGATCCAAAGAGAAGTGATACTTCTCTGCCACGCCGCCGATATAGCGATCTTCCCCTGCGCCAACGAACGGCAAGAAATCTGTCGGCTGCACAGTCAGTCCATTTTCCTTAAACATAGTAATCGCGGCTGCATTGATGAGCGACTCAGAATCGACTAATACGCCATCCATATCAAAAATCACGGCAAGAATTTTTTCATTCATACCAAAGATTCCTTTGCTTTCAAGTGCAGAGACTTTTCCATGGTGAAAAGCGGTGTACCAAACAAATCCAGCCGACCTTCATCAGTTCTCTGGAATCCGAAGCGTTCATATAGGCGAATCGCCTGTTCTAAGAAAGGTGTAGTACTGAGGAACAAGCGTCGGTACTGATTGTTCATTGCAAAGCTCTCAACCTCTTTCAACAGTTTCACGCCAATCCCCTGTCCCCTTGCAATGGGAAGCACGGCCATGCTTCGAATATATAAACTCAAACTTTTTGGAACAGCAGCAACCGTGCCAACAATATCCCCATTCTGCACGGCGACCCAAACCGGTCCTTCACTCCAGCGCGCCGCAATTTGACTAGTTGAAGGAGTGGTGGCCGCGAACGCGGCCGGTGTATATAACGATTCGTATTCAACGAATGCTTGTCGTAAGACAGACGCAATCGCCGATGCCTCATTCAAGGTAGCATTGCGAATAAGAACGTCTAAGCTAGATTTAGACTGCATGATGATCACAATTATCTCGACCGCTCTTTAAGCAGCAACTCTTGAATTCGCTCCATCATTCCAACCAGTTCTGCGTTCTCTTGTTCCGACAACTTCTCGATCATTTGAGAAATCAATTTGTTCGAATTTTCATTTAATTTCGAAAATTCTTTTTTTCCTTTTTCAGTAAGCAAAATAATATGCAGGCGTTTATCTTTTGAGGAGGGAGTCTTTCTGATCAGACCTTGCTTTGTAAACTTATTAATGATTCTGCTCAGGTAACCTTCATCTATAGCAATATTCTGTCTAATTTTCTTTGCAGAGCACTCTTCCATATGACTGATTTCATACAAGACACGCCCTTCTGTAAGAGAGTACGGCGTATCAAGGAAATGCTGATCAAGCAAACCAATAATATTTGTATAGAAACGGTTGAAACCTCTGATTTTTTCGGTGAACTCTTGATTGCGCGTCATATTATGATAATATTCAAAATACTTGACTTTGTCAAGTATTTTGAAGGTTAGTTGCTCTAAAAGAGATTTGCTCAATTTGACATTGAGAGTGGTTAGAATAGAATATCGTTTTATACAATTGGATGAGCGATGACCATTTTTCAAGACAATCCATTCCGTCCCGTTCCAAACGCCCCTCTTTATCAGGCGCTTTATATCCACTTGCGAGCGGCGATCCTCTCTGGAGAATTGAAAGGCGGAATGAAACTACCTTCCACACGCGCATTGGCAGATGAGCTAAGCATTTCGCGCAATACGGTACTAGTACTAAATGCATACAGGCAACTCCTCGCAGAGGGATATCTTGATAGCATCGAAGGGAGTGGAACCTTTGTTGCACAAGTCCTGCCAGAACTGCTGTTGACAGCACCACATCCTAATGTACCTCAAATTACCCAGGCTTCTCGCTCGGAATCACATCGACCATTGTTCTCTGAGCGCGCCAAGGCGCAGATAGCAGTTTCTCAACCACCAACTGCAAGCAAGCCGCGCCCATTCCTCGCTGAGGCGCCAGCTCTGGATGTCTTTCCGTATCAACTCTGGTCGCGGCTTGTCGTCCGCCAAGCGAGGCGGATACCTGTAAATACATTTATGTATCAGGATTCGGCAGGTTATCGCCCACTTCGTGAAGCTATTGCTGCTCATGTCGCGATCTCTCGTCAGGTCCATTGCACACCCGGGCAAGTGATGATCGGACCGGGCTCACAGGGTGCACTCGATTTAGCCGCACGGATGTTAATCAACGTTGGTGATCCAGCTTGGATCGAGGATCCAGGTTATTCCGGTGCGCGAGGCGCTTTCGTTGGTGCGGGCGCACACATTATCCCTGTCCCTGTTGACGACGAGGGTTTGATGGTGAGTGTTGGGATCTCACGTGCACCACAAGCACGGCTGGTTTACCTCACCCCCTCTCATCAATTTCCCTTGGGAGTAACAATGTCGCTCTCGCGGCGATTGGAACTATTGGACTGGGCGAAACGCGCCAACGCCTATATTCTTGAAGATGATTATGACAGCGAGTTTCGCTTTGCGACACGTCCATTAGCCACTTTGCAAGGACTTGACGATGCAGACCGTGTGATCTATATTGGGACCTTCAGCAAGGTTCTCTTTCCATCCATTCGCATCGGTTATATGATCCTGCCACCACTACTAGTTGATCCATTCCTAAAAGTGCGGCGTCTCGTTGATATTCATTCCCCAATATTGGAACAGGCCGTGCTCGCAGATTTCATGTTCGAAGGTCACTTTACACGCCATCTGAGGCGTATGCGGGCTTTATATGCTGAGCGGCGCAGCGCGCTGCTAGTGGCAGCTAGCGAATTGCCATTGAAAATCGATTCGCCTGAAGCAGGTATTCATTGTGTTGGTTGGCTGCCAGACGAGATAGATGATCTAATGTTAGCAAGCAAGGCGGCGGATTATGACCTCAACCTCACGCCCATTTCGAGTTTCAGCCTCGAACCACTTCCACACAAAGGCTTGTTGCTTGGTTATGGTGGTTTCAGTGTACAAGAAATAGAAGATGGAGTCCAGCGGTTAGGGGATTTGCTACGCTCCATATAAAAATTTAAGGGGAAAGCACACAAGTGGTACCATAATTTGTTCAACAACTGGTGCTTGCTAAAGCACCACTAGCCTTGTATATTTTGCTCCTAATCAATCAGAGGAGCAGAATAATGAAACAGAGACTCGATTACTCGAAAGTTCTCCCGGAAGGGATGCGAGTAGTGAACGCCCTGGATCGCTACAGTCAAAACTGTGGACTTGAACCGTCCCTCTTGGACCTGATCAAACTCCGCGCTTCGCAGCTCAATGGCTGCGCTTATTGTGTTGACATGCACAGCAAAGATGCACGCGCCGGCGGTGAAACGGAGCAACGATTGTATAACCTTAGTGTCTGGAGGGAAACACCCTATTACACGGATCGAGAACGTGCCGCGCTGGCTTTTACAGAGGCGGTTACTTTGATTGCAGATAAACGCGTGCCTGATGAGGTTTATGAACCAGCGCGTCAGCAGTTCAGTGACGAAGAGTTGGTGAAACTAATGATCGCAATCGTAACGATCAATGCTTGGAATCGGTTTACGATCTTCGGCGATATGCCCGGTAGTTATCAGCCCTCTCATTTCGTAACACAACCAAAACAGGTCGAACAAGTGAAAGTCAGCGAGTAATTGAGTTTTGTATTCGTCACGCTTTTAGTGAAAGGAGTGGAACTATGCAAACCGAACACGATGGTCGGACAGATTTCGATTTCTTTATTGGACGCTGGAAAGCCCATAACCGGCGACTTCGCGAACGATTGAAAGGCTCAAATGAGTGGGAAGAAATTGAAGGGGTGGCAGTTGTCCGAAAAGTGCTGGGCGGACTGGGCAATATTGACGAAATCACAATGGAGAGAGAAGCCGGACGCCTGCAAGGCCTGACGTTGCGCCTCTACAACCCTGAGTCGCGGCAATGGAGCATGTACTGGGCCTCGAGTATGGATGGAAGTTTGCAACCGCCGGTGATCGGTGGCTTTATGAATAGACGCGGGGAATTTTATTCTCAAGAGCCCTTCGAAGGCAAGAGCATTTTCGTTCGGTTTATTTGTTCTAATATCACCGATACAACTTGCCGCTGGGAACAAGCTTTTTCCATAGACGGTGGAAAAACATGGGAGACCAATTGGATTTCAGACATGACCCGCGATGACTCATAATGCAACCAAAAATGCGTCTCAAGCGGAGAGATTTGCTTGAATACAATGGAATTTTTACTTTGCAAGTCAAAAGGAGATTCTGATTTGAAGATCAAACATTGGATTATTTTTATTTTGCTTGGCGCGATCTGGAGTTCATCCTTCATGTGGATCAAAATCGCCGTGCAGGAAATCAGCCCAATCATGCTGGTCGCGTTTCGCGCCTTATTCGGATTGTTATTTGGAATCGTGGTGATTTTCATTCAGCGTGTTCAATTCCCGCGCAGTTTCAGATCCTGGTTCCCGCTATTGCTATTTGGACTCACCAATGTAGCGATTCCTTTCTTCCTAATTTCATGGGGCGAAAAATCTATTGATTCGGCAGTAGCTTCCATTCTCGATGCAACTGTGCCGCTCTTTACCATTCTAATTGCCCACTACTTATTGCATGACGACAAAATCACACTGCCAAAAGTTCTGGGCTTGATGACAGGTTTTGCAGGTGTGATCGTTTTGATGAGCAAGGATCTTGTCAACGCTTCGACCAATTCCGTGCTTGGGCAGGCTGCTGTAATATTGGCGTCTGCTTTTTATGCTGTGAGTTCAGTATACGTCCGCAAGACAACGGAGGATACACCAGGGATTTTGCGGAGTGCAGGACCGCTCGTTTCGGCTACTTTAGTCATGTGGTTGGCGACGTTTCTATTCGAGAGTCCTGTCAAGATGCCCCAATTAGGGATTACCTGGATAGCCCTGCTCTGGCTTGGTGTTTTTGGATCGGGCTTGGCTTTTGTGATGGCTTATTACTTGATCCATGAAATCGGGCCGACGCGTACAACGATGGTCACGTATCTCTTTCCGCTAGGCGGCGTGATTCTGGGTGTCACTTTCCTGCATGAACAACTTACCTGGCAACTGATTGCAGGAGCTATGCTTATCATTGCAAGCCTTGCTATTGCAAACTGGGAGCCAAAGAAACAGGAACGATATGAGAGGCGACAGGTAACATCAAGTTGAACAAAACATCAGCATTTCATTTAGATACAGAAATGTCTCCAAGTATTCCAAAACTTGGAGACTTATTTTTTCCTCTTGACAAATAGACAAACTTCGATATAATGTCATATAGAAGATTATCGATATGATTTCAGATACCTCTCTCGTATGTAATATGAAGGTGTTTACGCCTGTTCAACGCGTATCTCACATTAAGACGACAATAGAATTGATTCAAGCAGTTGAAAATGTTCAGGAAGTTGAGAATGGCTATGAGTTCACGTTTCCCAACGCAACGGAGCTTATTTCCAGAATCGCTAAATTTATTGCGAATGAGCGGTTATGTTGTCCGTTCTTGAAATTTACTTTGAACATTCACCCAAATAACGAACCAATTTCATTAGCACTCACTGGTCCGCTCGGTACACAAGAATTTCTACGGGCTGAATTCCATGGAGCCTTTCAATGAAATTCAATCCTGTCCTTTTTGCCAAAGCCATTGCCGATAAAACTCGCCAGGACATTATGAGCGAGTGCTGTTGCTGTTGGCTGTCTGTAAATGAGATCGTTGAAAAAATCGGTTTGTCACAACCTACCATTTCGCATCACCTCGCCATCTTGCGAGATGCAGATCTTGTGAATATTCGTGAAGAAGGCAAACAAACTTTCTATACTCTGAATCAGGAACGCATCGCGGTTTGCTGTGGTCAAATCATGTTGAAATTCGCGCCAGAGGAGAAGGCAACAGAAGCGGTTATTAAGGTTGTTAACCCATAACCGCCTCTTTTTTTGCCCTAATTCATAGACAAACGTCTATATGAAAGGAGGTGAAAGCCATGAATGAACTGAATGTAGTCAGCGACTGCGGTTCTGAAGAATGCGAAGGTGGTTGCTGTGGCGGCGGCGGTTGCTGCTAAGGTAAGGCCTCTGTAGCGCTTTGTCGAAGATCCCGCGTCAGCGGGGGCGCTACAGAGAGAAATTATTGGTAAGAAATTTTTTACGAAAATACATAGACGATCTTCTATATAAAAGTTAGCGATTCAAAATCACCATAATCATCAAAAATCAAAGGACGAAAAAGGAGACAAAATGACTCAAACCTCAACCCCCATTCATGAGACTGTTCAAAAGCACTATGCAGAGCGGATCAAGAACAATGCTTCTTGTTGCGGACCCTCAGACTGCTGCAGCGCTGACAGCAGTCTCTACCCCGCAGATTTGCTTGCCACTCTTCCTGAAGGCGAATCCACGGTCAGTTACGGATGCGGCGATCCAATTACGCTTGCATCGTTGGAACCGGGACAAACCGTCCTCGATCTCGGCTCCGGCGCGGGGCTCGATTGTTTCTTCGCCGCGAAGAAAGTGGGCGAGACGGGACATGTGATCGGCGTGGACATGACTCCAGAAATGATTGAACGTGCCACGTCCAGTGCAAAGCGATTGAATGTCCAGAATGTAGAATTTCGTCAAGGGTATCTCGAAGATTTACCGGTCGAAAGCAATACAGTAGATGTCATCATCTCCAACTGCGTCATCAATCTTGCACCAGATAAATCCAAAGTCTTTGTTGAAGCGTTTCGTGTGCTTAAGCCAGGCGGCAAATTCGCTGTCTCTGATATTGTGACCGATGGTCCCCTGCCGGAGACGATCAAGAAAAGTCTCAGCGCGTGGGCGGGATGCGTGGCAGGCGCGATCGAAGCAAAAGATTACATCGCTATGATGGAGGCAGTTGGCTTTACAAATATTTCCATCACTCCTGTTTTCTTTGAAAAAGAAACGATCGACTCTGCGATTACTGAAATGGGTGACTCAATTGAATTGAAAACGATCTCACGCGACGATGTCTATAAAGCAGTCTATAGCGCAAAGATCACGGCATTTAAGATGTAAATTGAAAAGTAAGAAGAAAGATGGCTCTGTAAGATAAGCCATCTTTCTTCTTATTCATCATCTGTATCATTCAAATATTCATCCAACACTCCCCCACCATCATCCTCATTATCTTCTTCAAAATACGCATCATCATACAAAGATTTATTCGAGAACTGTTCTAACAACATTTCCTCAGTGAACTTGCGCTGTTCGGGGTCATCAATGTCATCCAGAAATTCACGTGCCCACCTGGGGAATTTGCTTACATCAATTTCGCGGCGTTCGATTGCATTGAGATAACTCCAGTCTACAAGGCTGTCTGTAGAGTGATCATTGGTATCACTCAATAGCGCGTCCATCTTCTCTTCAAGATCCGACGGTACATATTCTGGTTTCATATTTGGAGGTAGGTCTTCAGGTTTAGGTGGACGATACTGATTCAAAACACTCTCAGACGATTCACTTGCGGCTAAACCATCGGGATCAGTTTCCATCATCATACGGCGGAAACGACTCCCATCGCCCGCTGGTGGAATCCACGGAATCTGATTCTGATGATCGCGCCACCATCGTACTTCTACCCATAGGCGCCGCGCAGATTGATCATCTTGATATTTTCTCAACAATTCTTCTAGTACATCCACAGACTCAGCAAAATATCCCTGGTGAGTATATTCCTTCCCTATCCAAAACATTGTGGCATGCGGGTCTTCAGATAAACGAATAGCTTCCTGAAAAATCTGCCATGCACTCTCCGCGCCTTTGGCTTGACCGCCCAGATAATCCTCCAACAGTTGAAGGTGACCCGTATGGAGATGTGTTTTTACATCTTCGGGTCCTTCACCCTCGTCTTCAAAACCTTCTAAATCCTCTTGATATTTATCCTCCCAGCGCGAGACATACCCAAACGACAATGCCAGCCCACGATGCTGCTGCCATGGACGGTCATCCCATTCGTCAATGAGGCGGCTTAACGCGCGGCGGTTATCACGGATCAAATTCACATCACGATATGCTCGCCGAATAAACTTCTGCGCTCCTTGATGATCAGGAAACAAAGCAAGCATGTCAAAACACAGCGCCGCAGCTCCACAAGGATCAGGATCATCCTCATCAGTGAGCAAATGCTCGGCTTCTTCCAGCATCTTTTGAACATAATCGGGATATGGTTGCTCAGACATGATGCAATTATATCTAGCACTGCACACTTGACAGTGCAATCGTTCGCAAGTAAAAGCAAATCAAACGTAAAAGGAGCAACATGAAAATCGTGACCCTCTCTGGCGGGGAACGGTATCAGGTGATGGCTGCTGCGTTGGGATCTAAAGCAAACTGGGCGTTGCATACTATTCAAGAGCGACTTGAAAAAATTCGCGAAAAGACAGTAGTTATTTATACGCTCGATACGCTTGAATACCTTGCCCGTGGAGGACGCATTGGGAGAGTCAAAGCGATTGCCAGCGCCTTGCTCAATCTCAAACCGGTGATACGCGTGGATAACGATGGGAAGTACAGCACTGTCACAACTGGGCGCACAATTGGTAAATCCATGAATGCCATTGCAGAATATCTCTTCAATAAGTACGCGCATACTCCCTTGTGGGTCACGATTCTACATGGGCGCTTCGCAGAAAAAGCTGAAGTACTCGCAAATGAGTTGAGAGTAAAACTGAATATTGTCAAACTTGAAGTAAATCGAATTTCACCGGTGCTGAGTGTACATACAGGACCGGGTATTGTTGGCGCAGCAGTTGTTCCGATGGAGCTGATGGAAGACTTGATGAAATAGCTAAGCGTTTTCTTTGAGAAAAAAGCGATCTATCTCAGCGTTTTATCTTTTGAGGTGAGTTATCTTTTCCTGATTAGAGCCATTAGCCTTGAGTTCTTCTTTTGGTGGCAAAGAAGTACGCTCCCTTACGAGGCCGCGAATAAGCTTTCTTGGTTTTGTTTTACGCTCGCCTTTCTTTGTTCTCAGAGAGGGGATTCGCCTGATCATACCTACGGGAGGCAAGCTCCAAAAGTCTGGCAATAATTGATCCACATTGCGAATGGAAGTGATCAAATATCCAGAAAGACCTACTAATGTCCCGCCAACGCCACAGAGCAAAATTAACAAGCCAAAGCCGGATCCTGGTCCCGTGCCTACGAGCCAGCCGAACGTGTTAACCAGAGCCCCCCCTGTCCTCATCGCCGGTTCGAAAATCCTATCTCCGAAATAACCAGCTAACAACGGAGCAAAAGGAATCATTGCCTGCGCAATGAAGTCGCTCGCAGAAAAGACCCGTCCTTGCAGATCAGGCGGCACTTTTGCCTGTAAAAAGGCATCAATGGAAACATTGACAATAGGGTCAAAAATCGAATCGATAACAATAGCGATCAACCAGATAATTGGAACTTGACCTACACCCAGTAAGGTCATACTGAAGAGGCTGGAGAGGATCCAGGCAAGGATAATGGTACGGGCAGGACGTTTGATGCCTCCCCAGGTTGTCAGAAAAATAGCCACCACCACCGATGCCAACGCGCCAGCAGATTGGACCGTTCCTAAGACCCCGGTATTATTGCCAGTCCGTAGCAGAATCATCGGATAAAGTGCTGCGACTGAAAGAGCAATTCCTGAAAACAGATTTCCTGTAAAAAAGATCAGTTCCAAACCAAGCAAACCAGGCCGTTGAAAGATGTATTTGATCCCATAAATTGCTTCATTCAAAAACTTATTATGGGATAGCTCTCCTTCCACAGTTCGCGGAGTCGGTGGAACTTCTACAAAGAGCAGAACGCCAATGGAAATCACAAATGCAATCAAATTAACAGCGAGGATTCCACTTAAACCAACGATCATATACGTCATCCCTGCTAGAAGCGGACCAAATATTCCTGGTAAATCATAGAGCAAGGACATCAAACTATTTGCACGAATATATTGCTTTCTAGAAACCATGGTAGTAATTGCAGCCGCATAAGAAGGCGACTGAAACGCAGAGCCAACCCCCTGGAACACTGCTGAAACATATAAATGCCAGATCTGCAACAAGCCCGCTGTTTGAAGTACGAGCAAAACTGCCAGCCCGGAAAGTGAGAGAAAGTCGTACATCAGCATCATCGTTTTCCGGTCGCTGCGGTCTATTAAAATGCCTGCGAACAATACAGCCAAGAGATAGGAACCAAAGAAAAAGAATTCTAGTAGTGCAACTGCTGTCCCACTTTCTGTAATACTAAATATCCAAATTGGTAATGCAACCGCTGTAATACTTGAGGCGATACCAGAAACCATCTGGCCCAGCCAGATCATGAAAAGTCCCCGCATGCCCTGAGGCCTTCGGAAAGGAAGCTCTAATCTCCACATAGCTCAACAAACGAGCATATCACAGCGAATAGAGTAAGACAACCCTTAAGATGAACTATTTTCTTGTAATGTCGTTTCAAAAGCTGAAGGATTCACCTTCAATTGGAGTACATTCTCAGGCAGATTCAGCAGTTGCCACAACATCATGATCGGGCAAAATATCCTCTGCATGGCGAATGGAATAAACAAAATAGCCAGCCAGCCCAGCCAGAGTCCCGCCGAGGCCGCCGAAAAAGATCAGGAGGCCCATCCCAGCCCCGGGCCCGGGAGGAACGAGCCACCCAAATAGCGAGGAAAAACCATTTGGCACGCGCATCGCCGGTTCGAGTACATGGTCCGCAAGAGTCCCGGCGATCAAAGGTGAAATGGGATTCGTCATCCACGCGATCAACCTGCGAGCAGAGAAAACGCGTCCCTGCAAATCGGGTGCGACCTTCGATTGCCAGATCGCCTGATTTGAACCATTGATCAACGGACTGAAAAGAGTGGAGAGTGCCATCGCGCCCACCCACAATGGAAGCCATTTCCCGAAACCGGCCATCGCGAGAAAGAGTCCAGATACGATCCATCCCGCCAACACACCATGGACTCTGCGTTTGAACCCGCCCCATGCAGACATGACAACGCCTCCCACTACGCCGCCAATTGCTCCCGCCGATTGAACAAACCCCAAGCTGACGCTGTCATTGCCCGTGCGCAACAAGACCATCGGTGCGAGGACAGTATAGGCAATGCCCGCACATAAATTACCAAAGAAAAAGACCAGTTGCAAACCCAATAGACTCGGACGCGCAAAAATATAACGAAAGCCGAACGCGGCCTCTTTTAAAATATTTCCCTGTGCTTGCGCGCCTTCTTGTGTTCTTTGTGGTTGCGGAATGTGCACAGCCAGCAAAACCAGAATCGCCAACACAAATGTGACAACATCAATAGATAATATCCCGCTCAAACCAATCAGCGGTAACAACGCACCAGCAAACATCGGAGCAAGGACTCCCGGACCTGCATCTATCAATGACATCATGCCATTGGCACGTCCATATTGCTCCTTTGGAATCATCGTACTAATCGCGGCAGAATAAGCGGGCCATTGAAAAGCATTTCCCAGCCCTTGAAAGATCGCTGCTGCATACAAATACCATACTTGTAAAACACCAAGCGACTGTAAGATCAGAATTGCAATAGTCGCCAAGCCTGCGATCAAATCGCTGACCATCATCATCATTTTGCGATTGTGCCTATCCACCAGTACGCCAGCAAGTGGACTCACAATTAAAAATGGTGTGATAAAGAACACCTGCATTAGAGCAAGTGAGGTGGCGCTTCCCGTTTTTTGAAAAACCCAGATCGTCAACGCGAAAGCGCTCATGTTTGTAGCAAGGACAGATACAATCTGACCCAGCCAAACAATGCTAAAACCAAACATTCCTGTTGGGCGTTCTTTTGATTGCATGATTTTCCTCTAAAGTTTGATAGTGGTATTGTGATAAGTGACGTAGCGCAAGATACCCTTCGAGTACAATGTGGCATCTTGCGCCACAGTAGAATCACTTCAAGTTGACCATTATCTAAAGTTTTTCAGGCAGGATAACATATCATCAAGAGTCAAACAACCCTCAATGAGAGGGTTGTCTGACTTGCTCACACGCGGTCAATTTATGTAAGTTCGGCTGCTTGGCACTTACTCCACATAAATCTCTACGTGCTCCCCATCCTCTTCATCGGTCACGTCAATAATTTTGCCTGTGACGCCCGAGCGCAATGCTTCCATTACATTCGACATATCCACGCCCTCCACCTCAGGTGCAAAATGCGCGCCGATTTTCATCCCCGCATCCACCAAGGCAAGCGGGATCTGCACGGAGGCTTTCGAGCGGCCCGTGCGCACATCTGTCACACGGATGCGCAACCAGCGCGGTCCACCCGGCATGCCAGGCGGGCGAGGCGGAGTGGACATCCGTTTGTCACTTAAAGCCGTAAGTAGTTTCGTCCCTTCTTCCGCGCTAAGCTTCCCCTCCTCGATCATTTTCAATATCTTCATTCTTTCTTCAGAGCTAGCCATTTCACACCTCCTTACCCGATGTAGACTTGTACTTGTTCGCCATCTTCTCTGTCATTTGCATTGATGATGAGAGGTGCACCAGATTTACCTGTGGCGTCCAGAATTTGGATGATCTCATCCACATTTGTTTTTTCCATACCATGGATATACTGTCCAAAATTTCGCAAGAACCAAGCAGTCAATCCCAGTGGCAGTGGAAATCCAAGAGTGATATTCCTAGGCCAATCTTGCGCGTTTCGCCGATCTACATTCACATATAACCATTTCGAACTCTGACCACCTGCGCCCAGCGTGATCAATAAGACGCCCAATAATAATGGAACCAATAAACAAAAGAACCAGAAATTCACTCCCGCGCTCTGTTGAA